>Ga0272448_1001939_pt1 | contig 26948 bp, 22 predicted proteins | sample YNPCB0191_FD_202220 | JGI IMG/M metagenome (GOLD analysis project Ga0272448, IMG submission 202220) | Hot spring sediment microbial communities from Yellowstone National Park, WY, United States - YNP-CB-019-1 | ecosystem: Environmental > Aquatic > Thermal springs > Hot (42-90C) > Sediment... | reverse complement strand
CGACGAAATCATCCTGAAAGCAAGGGAAATAGTAAAGAAAATCGAAAGCGAACTTGAATATCCGGGACAGATAAAGGTAAATGTCATAAGGGAAACCAGAGCAATCGAATATGCAAAATAACAATTAAAATCCATAATAATAAAAAGCGTGGGAACACGCTTTTTATTATTATGGATTAAAAGGCGGGGATGGGCTTTTGAAAATTCTTTTTATAGGCGATATTGTGGGAAACCCTGGAAGGAAGGCTGTAAAGGAGATTCTGCCTTCGTTGAAAAAAAGCAGGCACGTTGATTTCTGCATTGCCAACTGTGAAAACGCCGCGGGAGGGAGCGGAATAACCTACGTAGTGGCGCAGGAGCTGTACAAATGCGGTATAGACGCAATAACAATGGGAAATCATACCTGGTCGAAGAAGGAAATATTGAATTTTATAGATTCCGATCCAAACCTTGTGAGACCGGCCAACTACCCCCCTGAGCTGCCTGGAAGAGGTTCGGCGATAGTAGGGGGGGAAAAGTGTAAAATCGGACTGGTAAATGTTATGGGCAGGGTGTATATGGATTCCATAGACTGCCCGTTCAAAGCGGCCCAGAAGGAGATCGAATACCTTAAGGATTTTGTAAGGGTAATAGTCGTAGATATGCATGCCGAGGCTACATCCGAAAAAAGCGCCCTTGCCTGGTATTTTGACGGCAAGGTCAGCTGTGTATTGGGCACACACACCCATGTCCAGACATCCGACGAAAGAATACTGCCGTTCGGTACGGGCTACATAACGGATGTAGGGATGACAGGCCCTTACGAGGGCATTATCGGGGTTGACAGGGAATTGGTGATATCGAAGTTCCTGACGCATATGCCTGTAAAATTTGAAGTGGCAAAAGGCCTGGTGCAGTTTAATGCGGTCCTGATGGAAATAGAAGAAACGAGTGGGAAAACCCTGAAGATTGAAAGAATATCAAATGTGCTCAACGTATAAATAAAGGTAGAATTTTCTAAAATTTAAATATAAAAAAGGATTTTCAAAATTTATGTAGAATATAATCATTGATATTCTTTTGGGGGGTAGCTTTATGGATGTATTAAAAGTCTCAGCAAAATCCAGTCCAAACTCTATTGCAGGGGCCTTAGCAGGGGTTATTAGAGAACGGGGTTCAGCTGAAATCCAGGCTATAGGAGCAGGTGCATTAAACCAGGCAGTAAAAGCTGTTGCAATAGCCAGAGGCTTTGTTGCACCATCAGGTATTGAGCTTATTTGCATACCGGCCTTTACGGACATCATCATCGACGGCGAAGAGAGAACCGCTATAAAACTTATTGTCGAGCCAAGGAAATAATTCACCCAATGCAAATAAAAGACTTGTCCGGCCTTATTGGAAAAGAACGACGTAAAAAGCATGCAGAATGCTTTTTTTTTGTAAAAAACATGGCGTTGAGAGGAACCGGAACTTATGCTATTATTAATTTATGCTTGCACGGGACAAATTTGCGGCATGTGCGGAAATTTGTCCCAGCGCTCAGCATAATATCCGGTTAAGGGGGCAGTCCTGCGCCGATAACCGGGTCTGGAGGGCAGGAGCTTGGACGGTGGGTTTTCCGGCAACAGCAGGGATGTAATTTGCATAAACAACAACGGAGTCGAGTATTTCCGTTTTAGGAACCTTTCCAGGTACGGCGATGTTATAGCCCATTGCTTCACATCACGGATCGGGGGCGTAAGCAGGTCTGAGTTCGCATCCTTGAACCTGGGCATAAACGGGAGTGACAGTAAGGAAAATGTGCTGGAGAATTTCCGGAGGATTTCCGAAGCATTGGGTATAGAAGCGAATAACCTTGTCTTTTCAAAACAGGTGCACGGCGCGTCCGTATTCGAGGCGGACTATGCTCACAGAGGCATAGGCATGCCCGGCGGCGAGGGCCTGGAGGGTTACGATGCGCTTGTCACTGACAAAAGAGGCGTAGCGCTCGCCACGTTTCATGCGGACTGTGTGCCCGTATTTCTTTTTGACCCGCCGAAAAGAGCGATTGCTCTCGCGCATTCCGGCTGGAGGGGCACCGTAAAAGAGATTTCGGGCGCCGCAGTCCGCAAGATGGAATCGCTATACGGCTGCGACCCGGAGACAATATTGGCCGCAATCGGGCCGTCCATAGGGCAGTGCTGCTTCGAGGTTGGCGTAGAAGTAGGCGAAGAATTCGTACACAATCTGCGGTGGAGCCTTCCGTTTATGAGGAAAAACGGCACGGGAAAATGGAATATAGACCTGTGGGGCATTGTCAGGACAACGCTCGTCAAATCCGGGATAAAAGAAGAAAATATCTGCGTCTCCGGCATATGTACCAAATGCAGGAACGATTTGTTCTATTCATACAGGAGAGACGGCGGAAAAACCGGAAGCATGGCGGCAATCATGCAGATTATTTGATCGAGGGGTAAACTTCGTGGGCAGAAAAATTTCCGTATTACTTTTTATGTTTGTTCTCGTTTTCAGCCTTACGGCATGCAAAATTCCGCCCGATTTCAATAAAAGCGTCGCGGTGGAAACCGGGAGCGCGCAAGGCAAAATCAACATGGACGACGTTATGGACAGGGGTCCTGTCAAGGGCGGAACCCTCAATATTTTCAGCACTCCCCCCGATACGTTGAACCCGTTGCTTACTTCAAACGCATATGTGCAGGATTTTACAAATCTCATCTTTGAAAGCCTTGTAAAACTTGACAGAGACCAGAAGCCGATCCCTTTATTGTGCGACAGGTGGGAAATATCCGACGACAGACTTGTCTGGACTTTTCATATCAGGAACAATGTCACATGGCATGACGGGCTGCCCCTTACTTCCGAGGATGTTGAATTTACGGCGGCAACCGTCTTAAACCCCGCGGTAAATTCCGTTTACAAGAAAAATCTTCAGAACGTAACCACGTTCGCGGCGATCGACAGGTATAATTTCAGAGTGGTTTTAAAAAAACCCAACTCCTTTACGGCCGAAACGATGACATTCCCGATTATCCCCAAGCATTATTTCCTGGGCGAAGATATTTCAAAGACTCCGAGGAATATGAAACCGATCGGCTCCGGACCGTATAAATTTGTTTCAAACTCGGGAAAAAACATAATCCTCAATATCAACGAGAATTGGTGGAAATCCGGAGAAGCCGGCGGAAATAAGGCTAAAACCCCGTATATCAGTGAGATCGACGTAAAAATCTACGATAACCAGGCCGACGCCTTGGCTGCGTTTCAGTCAAGGGACATAGACGTCTCGCTTGTTAACGCCGGGGATTGCAGCAAATATTCAAGCAGGTCCGATTCGACAATAAAGAAATATACCGGCAGGGATTACGAATTCATCGCGTTCAACCTGACCAGGCCGGTATTCGCCGACAAAGCCGTGAGACAGGCTGTGGCAAGCGCGCTTGACAAGATGAAGATCATTGAAAGCCTGCTGCCCGGAGAAGCCGTTGCGGCGGATATTCCGGTTATACCGGACACATGGCTCTATGATACCGATATAGTTTCTATCAACCGCGATGCGGCAAAATCCAGGGAAATCCTTAAAAACGACGGATGGAAAGAAAGCGCCAACGGTCTGTACAAATACATCAACGGTATATATACGCCTCTGGAGTTTGAGCTGCTGATAAATTCCGAAAACAGCACCAGGTCCAAAGTGGCGGAGATGGTCCGTGACCAGCTTGCAGAGGCGGGCATAAAAATCAAAATTAATTCGGTGAACTGGGATGATGAATTCAAGTCTCTGTACGGAAAAAAATTCGATATGGCCCTTCTCGGCTTCAATGTTCCACAGTCGCCCGACATTTCCTTTGCCTACGCAACCTCCGAAATAGCTTCGGGAACGAATGTGGCAGGGTACAGCAACCCGGATGTGGACAACTACCTGCAGCAGATACTTTCGGAAAATGATCAGGCGAGAAGGAAAACGCTTTTTTACAAAATGAGACAGGTAATAAATGACGATACGCCGTATATAGGGCTTTATTTCTACAATAATGCCGTGCTTTATAATAAAAGGGTCAGAGGCGGCCTTGATCCATATGTATGGGACAAATTCAACGATATTGCCGCCTGGTATATACCGATTAAATAAACAGGCGTTGCCGCTTTATGCATATTTTAGCCCTGCAATGACTTTTCACGGTGCAATCAATATTTACACCCGCTGGCAGTAAGTGTATAATTTTACTGATGCGCAGGAAATAATGATGTAGATATCAAAGAAAGGACAATCCGTCATGCTTTGGCTCGGAATCATACTGATAGCAATAGGACTTGACCGTTTTACCAAGTTCATAGTGGAAAAAGCAATTCCGTACAATACTTCAATTCCCGTAGTAAATGACTTTTTTTACCTTACATATTACAGGAACAAGGGAGCGGCCTGGGGCATACTTCAAAACGGCAGGTATTTCTTTATCGCACTGACGTCTGTGATACTTTGCGTATTGTTTTATGTGCTGTTCAAATCCAAAAACCGGGTTTTGAAGACCTCCATTTCAATGATAATAGGCGGGGCTGTAGGAAATCTTATAGACCGTATTGCGGCGGGCAGCGTTGTCGACTTTTTTTCGTTTTACATCGGCAGATATCATTTTCCTATATTCAATGTATCGGATACGTTTGTTGTATGCGGGACAATACTGCTTGCAATATACCTGATTTTCATGTATGAGGAAAAGAAGTGTTACAGGCTGAACTGATAACCCTTAAAATGGCATGAGGCTTAAATGGAGCAAATCGGACTTGTATCGCACGAATCGGGAAAAAGAATAGATGCGTGGCTGGCAGACAAGCTTGGCAGCTACTCAAGGTCTTACCTTCAAAAACTCCTTGATGGCGGAGGAGTGAGCGTGGGGGGGCGGAAAGTCAAGGCAAGCTATAAAATAAGGGCGGGGGATATCGTGGCGGTTGATATTCCCGACCCGGTAAGGCTTGATGTTGCGCCTGAAAAAATAAAGCTCGACATCCTGTATGAAGATGACGACATCGTCGTCGTCAACAAACCAAAAGGGATGGTGGTCCATCCTGCGCACGGCAACTATTCGGGAACGCTTGTAAATGCGCTTATGGAGCACTGCGGCGGCAGCCTGTCGGATATCAACGGCGTAATCAGGCCCGGAATAGTGCACCGTATTGATAAGGATACTTCGGGAGTGATTGTAGCCGCCAAAAACAACTTTGCTCACGAAAGGCTTTCTGAAAAACTCAAAATACATGATATTAAAAGGGTATACGCGGCATTGGTGCACGGTGTTGTCCGCAATGAAAGAGGGACAATAGACGTCCCGATAGGAAGGAATCCTGGCGAGCGGAAGAAAATGGCCGTCAACGTCAGGGACGGAAGGAAGGCAGTCACCCACTTCAGGGTGCTCGAACGCTTCAAGGAAGCGACGTATATTGAAGTGACGCTCGAAACAGGCAGAACCCATCAGATACGGGTCCACATGTCGTATATAGGGCATCCGGTCATAGGAGATACCGTTTACGGCAGGCGCAAGGACAGGCATGATATAAACGGGCAGGCCCTGCATGCCAGAATACTTGGGTTTGCACATCCGGTAAGCGGCGAGTATATGGAATTTGAAGCGGAGCTGCCCGGATATTTCAAAAACCTGATGGAACAGCTGCAAAAAAATTAAATTTTTTTATAGACAATACAAATGCGGTATGTTAATATTAATTGAAAGTGTTTGTTGACCTTTTAATTAGTCCGGTGAGGCTGGAAGGGTTGCGCTTAAAGTTTGTGTCATACCTGATGTAGATGGAATGAAGCTTCCTGCCTTGCGGCATGAAGCTTTTTTTGGTGCCGGCCGTTTGTCCGGCTGCCGGTAAGCTGATGACAGGGGGTGGACAGGATGGTTGAAAAAGCAGAGATCATGGATGAAGGTGGGATAATGAGGGCTGTGACAAGAATATCCCATGAAATCATTGAGAGGAACAAAGGCATAGAAAACCTATTTCTGGTGGGCATACAGCGCAGGGGCGTTCCCCTTGCCAGGCTGATTTCGGAAAAGGTACGCGAGGCTTTGAACGAATCTGTTCCGGTTGGAATCCTCGACATAACTTTTTACCGCGATGATTTGAGTATGCGGTCCGAGCATCCCGTAGTGCGCGGGACAAAAATCGATTTTCCCATTACAGGAAAGAAGATCGTTCTCGTGGACGACGTGCTGTATACCGGGAGGACGGCCCGCGCTGCAATTGAAGCTCTCATGGACCTTGGAAGGCCTCAGGCGATCCAGCTGGCCATCCTCATTGACCGGGGCCACCGGGAACTGCCTATAAGAGCGGATTACGTCGGTAAAAATGTTCCGACCTCGAGGTCGGAAGTCATCCATGTAAAGCTTGATGAAGTGGACGGAGTCAATGTGGTAACCATTGCAGACCTGTAACACGGCGATAATGTTGTTTGAAAGGTGAGGTAGACCGGTATGATTGGGTGCATCGGACAGAATGAAAAGCTGAAAAGGAAGGGCGAGTTTTTCCGCTTCGCTTTGATTTCAAAAGCGGGCGGGACAAAGAAACCTTTTGAAAATACATTTTATTCAAAGAGTAGTAAGGAGTTTTAATCCTTACTATTTTTTTCGAAAACGGGGTGGAATTATGAAATTAAAAAACAAGGACATTCTGGGTCTTAAGGACATGACGGCGGAAGAAATCGGTCACGTCATGTCAACCGCCAGGACCATGAAGATGATTCTGGAATCCAACAGCAAGAAAACCCCGCACCTGCAGGGAAAGTCAATTGTAACGCTGTTTTACGAGAACAGCACCAGGACGAGACTGTCATTCGAGCTTGCATCGAAATACATGGGGGCGAGTTCCGCAAACATCTCCGCCTCATCGTCCAGCGTTGCAAAAGGAGAAACCCTGATCGACACAGGAAAAACCATTGACGCAATGGGGACCGATATCATAATTATCAGGCATCCGATGTCGGGGGCTCCACATCTCCTTGCCCGCAATGTCAAAGCTTCCGTAATAAACGCCGGTGACGGCATGGACGAACATCCGACGCAGGCCCTGCTCGATATCTTCACTATCATGGAGAAAAGGGGAAGCCTCAAGGGGATGAGAGTTGCGATAATCGGGGACATATACCACAGCCGCGTTGCCAGAAGCAATATATGGGGCATGACGACTCTCGGGGCGGAAGTGGGCGTCGCCGGCCCTTCGACGCTTATGCCTCCGGGAATCGAACAGACTGGCGTCAAGGTATACAGCACCGTACAGGAAGCGCTTATTGACGCCGACGTGGTCATGGGGCTCAGGATCCAACTGGAAAGGCAGAAAAAAGGCCTCTTTCCCTCAATACGCGAATATGCGAAATATTTCGGGCTTGACGAAAAGAGGCTGAAACTTGCAAAAAAAGATGCCCTTGTGCTTCACCCCGGGCCGATAAACAGAGGAGTGGAGATATCCACCTTTGTCGCCGACGGGGAACAGTCAGTGATAAACGAACAGGTTACAAACGGCGTCGCCGTCAGGATGGCGCTTTTGTACCTTTTAACAAGGAGGGATAGCGTTGAGGGTCCTTATTAGAAACGGTCATATCGTTGACCCTGAATCAGGAATTGACGGAGTATACGATTTGCTTGTCGAAGACGGAAGGATTGCGGAAATAAACGGCTTCATCGGACCGGTAGCGAACTGCTGCGAGATTGACGCAAAAGGCATGTACGTCCTTCCCGGACTGGTTGATGCCCACTGCCATTTGAGGGATCCCGGGTACGAGTACAAGGAGGATATTGAAAGCGGTACAAGAAGCGCCGCTGTGGGGGGATTTACTTCAATTGCGTGCATGCCGAATACAAATCCTGTAATAGACAACCAATCGGTCGTCAAATATATTTTGAATAAGGCCAAAACGGAAGGGGTTGTGAACGTATACCCTATAGGAGCCGTAACAAAGGGCCAGAAGGGAGAAGAGCTTTCGGAAATCGGAGAGCTCAAGTTTGCGGGCGCCGTAGCGATATCTGACGACGGAAAGCCCGTAAGAAGTTCGTCGCTGATGAAAAAGGCTCTTCAGTATGCCTCGATGTTCGATACTACCGTAATTTCACACTGCGAAGACCCCGAGCTTTCGGATGAAGGCGTAATGAACGAAGGCTACAGGTCCACCGTACTTGGATTGAAAGGAATCCCTGCGGCCGCTGAAGCTGTCATGGTTGCCAGAGATCTGATACTTGCGGAATACGCCAACGCGCCCGTCCATATCGCTCACGTAAGCACCGAAATGTCGGTCGACCTGATAAGGCAGGCTAAAAAGAGAGGGGTAAAGGTCACCGCCGAGACGTGTCCGCATTACTTTGCACTGACGGATGACGCCTGCGAAGGCTATAACACCAATGCCAAAGTAAATCCGCCTCTCGGGAGCGGAAAAGATGCCAGGGCGGTGATCGAAGGCATCAAAGACGGCACAATCGATATAATAGCGACAGACCACGCACCGCACCATGTTGACGAGAAGAATGTCGAGTTCAACCTTGCGTCATCCGGCATATCAGGTTTTGAGACAGCCGCATCCCTTGCGGTGACACACCTCGTAAAACCGGGTCACATTACTATGGCGCAGCTTGTGGAAAAGATGTGTGCAAACCCTTCCAGGATTCTGGGACTTAGCAAGGGTTCGCTTGCCGTGGGAAGAAGCGCCGACATTACTATAATCGATATCAACGAAGAGTTTACCGTGGATCCCTCAAAGTTCAAGTCAAAAGGCAAAAACACGCCGTTTGCGGGACACAGGCTTTCAGGGGCGGTATATTACACGATTGTCGGCGGGGAACCGGTAGTAAGCGAAAAGATATTAATCAGATAGCAGGCAATGGATAATGGACGATAGGCGGCGGGGTAATATAAATATGTTTATAGACAGACTGATAGAAAGCATAAAAGAAAAAAATAATCCTACGGTAGTAGGTCTTGACCCGAACCTGGAAAGCATACCTGCGCATATAAGGGAAAATGCCTTCAGGCGGCATGGCCGTAGCCTTAAAGCGGCCGGAGAGGCTATCTTGGAATTCAACAGAAAAATAATCGATGCGGTATGCGATATAGCGCCTGTGGTAAAACCACAGCTGGCATATTATGAAATGTACGGCATCGAGGGTATGAAGGCTTTCATGGAAACTGTAAGATACGCGAAGTCAAAGGGGCTTCTCGTCATTGCGGACGGAAAGAGAAACGATATAGGGAGCACGGCCGAGGCCTATTCTCACGCCTACCTGGGACGAACATCGCTATGCGACGGTTATTTTGAGGATGTTTTCGGGGTTGACGCCCTTACGGTGAACCCTATGCTGGGCTATGACGGCATAAGGCCGTTCCTGGACGATTGCAGGGACTTCGGCAAGGGTATTTTCATTCTTGTGAAAACCTCAAACAAATCCTCGGGGCAGGTACAGGACATTGTGACAAATCTTGACGCCAGCATATACGAGATTTTGGCAAACCATGTAAACGAGTGGGGGAAGGGACTGGAAGGCAAGTACGGGTACAGCGCCGTAGGTGCGGTTGTCGGGGCGACCTACCCGAATCAGGCGAAAAAAATCAGGAGCATTATGAGAAATGCCTATATTCTTGTGCCGGGATTTGGCGCGCAGGGAGGTACGGCCAAGGATGTCGTACATTCCTTCGGAAGCGATGGGCGTGGAGCCTTGGTAAACGCATCGAGAAGCATAATATATGCCTACAGGTCGGAAGAGTGGCGGAAGCACAACGGCGAAGAGTCTTTCGACACGGCGGCCAGGGAGGCCGCAATAAAGATGAGGGACGAAATAAATAAGGCGATAAAGCAAAACCGGGAGGTAGTTTGATGAAGGCTGTCCTTGCGCTTGAAGACGGGACTGTTTTTGAAGGAAGCAGTTTCGGAGCCGAAGGAGACATAACGGGCGAGATTGTGTTCAATACGGGCATGACGGGATACCAGGAGGTACTTACCGACCCTTCGTACTGCGGTCAGATTGTAACGATGACATATCCTCTGATAGGCAACTATGGAGTGAACGCGTATGACATCGAATCGGCAAGACCCCAGGTAAGGGGGTTCATAGTTCGGGAGCTGTGCAGAACGCCGAGCAACTGGAGGTCGGCAGAGTCACTGAACGTATACCTGAAAAGGAACAACATAATCGGTATCGAAGGCATCGACACCCGCGCCCTGACGAGGATATTAAGGGACAGGGGGACCATGAAGGGTATGATTTCGACCGACGCGGACTTTGATATAAATGACAGGATGCGTGAAATAAAAGCGTTTGAAATCAAAAATCCGGTGCTTAGGGTTACGTCGCCGGCAGTCCGCCATTTCGAAGGCGGAGGCCCAAGGGTGGCGTTGATAGATTACGGAGTAAAGCAGAACATTATCAGGTCGCTCAGAAAAAGGGGCTGCGACGTTTACCTCTTCCCTGCTACGTCCGCGGCGGAGCAGATACTGGCGGTCAATCCCGACGGGATAATGCTGTCGAACGGTCCTGGCGATCCCAAAGACTGCACGGACCAGATTGAAACCATAAAAAAGCTGACAGGTAAAAAGCCGATATTCGGCATTTGTCTTGGGCACCAGCTCGCGGCCCTTGCAAACGGCGCCGATACCGAAAAGCTGAAATTCGGGCACAGGGGGTGCAACCATCCGGTAAAGGATATCGCTAAGGGCCTTACCTATATAACGTCCCAAAACCATGGTTACACAATAGTCGAAGGAACGATGGATAAAAACAGGATGGAGGTGAGCCACCGGAACATGAACGATGGGACGGTGGAAGGAGTCAGGTACAAGGATGTGCCCGTGTTCACCGTGCAGTTCCATCCGGAGGCCTCTCCCGGCCCTGCGGATACCGCCTATCTTTTCGGCGAGTTTATGAATATGATGGACCATTACAATGTGCTTGGAGGATCAAAATGCCAAGAAACGAAAACATAAAAAAGGTGCTTGTGATCGGATCGGGGCCTATTGTCATAGGTCAGGCCGCGGAGTTCGACTATGCGGGCACACAGGCGTGCAGGGCGCTGAAGGAGGAGGACATAGAGGTTGTACTTGTTAACAGCAACCCCGCCACCATCATGACGGATACAAACATAGCGGATAAGGTCTATATAGAGCCCCTGAACGCAAAGATACTGGAAAAGATCATCGCCGACGAAAAGCCTGACAGCATACTTCCCACACTCGGGGGGCAGACCGGTTTAAACCTCGCCATGGAGCTTTCCGAGTCCGGCATACTTGCCGAACACGGGGTAAAGCTTTTGGGGACTGCGACCGAAGCCATAAGGATGGCTGAAGACAGGCAGGCCTTCAAGGATGTCATGGGAAAAATCGGTGAGCCGTGTATTGCCAGCAGGGTTGTCAGCAACATCGACGATGCGGCGGCGTTTGCCTCTGAAATCGACTATCCCGTGATTGTGAGGCCAGCATATACCCTCGGCGGTTCCGGGGGCGGTATCGCTTCAAACGAGCGGGAGCTGCGGGAAATCGGGATTAACGGTCTGAGGCTCAGCAGGGTGAACCAGGTGCTTATAGAAAAATGCATAGCCGGATGGAAGGAAATTGAATATGAGGTAATGAGAGACGGCAAAGGCAACGTCATAACGGTCTGCAACATGGAGAACCTCGACCCTGTCGGCATACACACGGGCGACAGCATTGTCGTAGCGCCTTCCCAGACGCTGGCCGACAAGGAATACCAGATGCTGAGGTCGGCATCCATAAGGATAATATCGGCCCTGGGCATAGAAGGGGGCTGCAACGTACAGTTTGCGCTGCACCCGACCAGCTTCGAATATGCGGTCATCGAGGTTAATCCAAGGGTAAGCCGCTCATCCGCCCTGGCTTCCAAGGCTACGGGCTACCCTATAGCCAAGGTGGCGACAAAGATAGCAATAGGCTACGGGCTTGACGAAATCAAGAATGCCGTCACCGGAAAGACCTATGCGTGCTTTGAGCCGACGCTTGACTACGTGGTTGTCAAAGTCCCCAAGTGGCCTTTCGACAAGTTCGTCAAAGCCAGGAGGACTCTCGGGACACAGATGAAGGCCACCGGGGAAGTTATGGCGATATCCAGTTCGTTCGAAGCCGCTTTGATGAAGGCAATAAGGTCATTGGAGCTCGGACTTTTCACTCTCGGACAGGAACTGTACGAAATGCTTGAAGATGATGAAGTCTATAGAAAACTGAAGGTCGTAAACGACGAGAGGATATTCATAATAGCCGAGGCTTTGAGACGGGGCGTCAGTGCGTATGAAATAAGCGAAATCACAAAGATAGATGAATTTTTTATAAACAAAATCCGCGAGATCGTAGTGATGGAACAAAGGTTGAAGTCCGTAAAAACGGGAGCGCTCTCCTGCGATTTGTTGAAGAAGGCAAAGAAGATGGGCTTTACAGACAGAATGATAGGGGATTTTACCGGCATGACCGCGAAGGAAGTAAAGTCCAGGAGAAAAGAACTGGGGATAAAAGCGGTATTCAAGATGGTAGATACCTGCGCGGCGGAATTTGAGGCGCTTACGCCGTATTATTACTCAACGTACGACGATATTGGAGAAGTCAGGAGGTCCGGTAGGGAAAAGGTACTTGTGATTGGGTCCGGGCCTATAAGAATAGGACAGGGTATCGAGTTTGACTACTGCTCGGTGCATTCGGTATGGGCGCTCCGGGAAGAAGGCTATGAAACCATAATCGCAAATAACAATCCGGAAACCGTCAGCACTGATTTCGATACGTCAGACAGGCTCTATTTCGAACCCCTGACACCCGAGGACGTGGAGAACATTGTAGAGACTGAAAATCCGGCGGGGGCTATAGTGCAGTTCGGCGGACAGACTGCCATAAAGCTGGCGAAAGCGTTAAGCGATATGGGGGTGAGGATATTCGGGACGGAACCCGAATATGTAGACGCCGCCGAAGACAGGGAGAAATTCGATACCATCCTTGAACGGCTGAATATACCGAGACCCAAGGGGAAAACGGTATTCAAGCCTGAAGAAGCGCTGAAGGCCGCAAACGAACTTGGATACCCCGTACTTGTAAGGCCGTCTTACGTCCTCGGCGGCCAGGGCATGGAAATTGCCTATAGCGACAGGGATATTACCGAGTTTATGGAAATAATAAACCGCATAAAGCAGGAGCATCCTATACTGGTCGACAAGTACATCATGGGCAAGGAGCTTGAGGTTGATGCGGTCTGCGACGGGGAAGACATCCTGATTCCCGGGATAATGGAACACCTCGAAAGGGCGGGCGTACATTCCGGGGACAGCATATCGGTATACCCTGCCCGGACAATAGACAGGAAAGTAAAGAAAACCGTGATTGAGTATACGGAGAAAATAGCAAAGGCGCTTCATGTGGTCGGACTTATAAATATTCAGTTCATACTCTATAATAACGACCTGTATGTAATTGAAGTGAACCCGCGCTCATCAAGGACAGTGCCGTATATCAGCAAGGTTACGGGCATTCCGATGGTCAATATGGCTACCAAGCTGATGATGGGTAAAAAGCTCGGAGATTTCAAATTCGGAACGGGCCTGTTCAGAGAGTCGGATTACGTGGCCGTAAAAGTACCGGTATTCTCGTTCGAAAAGCTCCATGACGTGGACATAAGCCTTGGACCGGAGATGAAATCCACAGGCGAAGTCCTTGGGATAGCGAAGACCTTTTCGGAGGCGCTGTACAAGGGCATTACCGCATCGGGAATAAAGCTTCCCAAAAAAGGCGGGGGAATACTTATGACCGTAAGGGACAGCGACAAGCCGGAGCTTATTCCCATCGCGGAAGAGTTCGAAAAGCTTGGCTTCGAGCTCTGGGCTACGGGAAAAACGGCGAATATGCTTAACATGCATGGTATAGCCACAAATGCCGTAAGGAAGATTGGCGAAGGGAATCCTGATATCCTTGACATTATACAGTCGGGACGGATAAGCCTTGTTGTAAATACTCCAACAAAGGGAAGACAGCAGGAGAGGGACGGGTTTAAGATAAGAAGAAAGGCGGTAGAGTCTTCAATACCCTGCCTGACATCCCTTGATACGGCAAGGGCCGTACTTGAATGCCTCAAGCCGGGCAAATGCGAAGAAGACCTCGAGGTGGTAAACCTGAGCGTTTTTGATAAATGATTCGGAGGGTTTATGGCAAAGGTTTTGAAAGAGGAAATAGAATCAATAAATGCACTGTCTTCTTTGGTTTATATAATGACTGTAAAATCCGGGCATATAGCTTCCTGCTCCCTGCCGGGACAGTTTGTGAACGTCAGGTGCTGCGAAGGCATAAATGTCCTTCTGAGGCGTCCGATAAGCATATGCGGCGCGGATGGCAATAATGGTACGTTCGAAATCGCATTCCGGGTAAAAGGAACAGGCACCGGCCTTCTGGCAAAAATGGAGCCGGGAATGAAAATCGACCTGGTAGGCCCGTTGGGCACCCCTTTCGACACTGATCCCAGGTATGGAAGAATAGCCGTAATCGGAGGAGGCATAGGAGTTTTTCCGCTTCTTTATCTTCTCCGGAATAGTACGGCGGCTAAAAAGGATGCGTTTCTCGGGTTCAGGAACAGGGAGGCCGTCGTACTCCAAAGGGAATTCGCCGGAGCCGCCGACAGGATATACCTTTCGACCGACGACGGCAGCGCCGGGTATGGAGGACTTGTAACCGACCTGTTTGAAAAAATGCTTGACGAAGGCAAATACGACATCGTTTATGCCTGCGGGCCCGAACCCATGATGAAGCGGACAGTCGACGCCGCTTCTTCGCACGGCATATTGTGTCAGGTTTCTCTTGAACAGAGGATGGGGTGCGGGCTCGGCGCGTGTCTCGTCTGCGCCTGCAAGACAAGGGACGGAGACGGCTGGAGGTACAGCCGCGTATGCAAGGACGGACCGGTGTTCTGGGGAAATGAGGTTATTTTTGACCGGGAGGGCGTATGAATAAAGAAAACCTTGAGGTTAATATTGCGGGAGTTGTTTTCAAAAACCCGGTAATCGCCGCTTCGGGCACCTTCGGTTTCGGAAGGGAGTACTCGGATTTCATCTGCCTGGACAGAATCGGAGGGGTCGCCGTAAAAGGCCTTACGCTTAAGCCCAGACAGGGAAACCGCCCTCCGAGGATAGCGGAGACGCCCGCCGGGATACTTAACAGCGTTGGCCTTCAAAATCCGGGAGTCGAGGCTTTTATACGCGAGGAAATTCCTTCCCTGCGCCGCTTTGACACCTGCATAATAGCCAATATAGCCGGGAGCACAACGGAGGAGTATTGTGAAATGGCTGAAATTCTGAGCGGCGCGGATATAGATTTAATAGAACTCAATGTTTCCTGCCCCAATGTGAAGGAAGGATGCGTAGCTTTCGGGAACACGCCGGCAGGAATATCCTCGATAACGGGCAGTGTGCGGAAGTACTGCAAAAAGCCGCTTATGGTGAAACTTACGCCAAATGTGACGGATATCCGGGAAATTGCCGCTGCGGCGGAAAGCAGCGGCGCGGATGCAATTTCGCTTATCAATACGCTTATGGGCATGGCAATTGACATAAAAAGCCGGAGGCCCGTCCTGGCGAGCAATTTCGGAGGACTGTCCGGGCCGGCCGTAAAGCCGGTAGCGCTCAGGATGACGTACGAGGTGAGCAAAACGGTAAAAATACCTGTCATAGGAATGGGGGGGATCATGAACGGCGGCGACGCGGTTGAATTCTTGCTTGCCGGTGCCAGCGCGGTCATGGTCGGAACCGCCAATTTCATCAACCCTGCGGCGTGTATGGACGTGCTTTCAGGAATAAAAGAATACATGATATGTAACAAATTTGGCAGCATATATGATATAATAGGAAAGTTGGAGCTTAATTAACGGAGAATGGACAACAGCAAATGAAAACCAGATTGATAATTGTAAGGCATGCCGAAGCCGAAGGAAATACGAAAAGGGTCTTTAACGGGTGGACGGACGCCCCACTTACGGAAAAAGGCCGCATGCAGGCCCGGAAGGTAGCCGAAAGGCTTAAGGACGAACACATAGACGTAATTTATTCCAGCAGTCTTAAAAGGGCCATTCATACCGCAGGCTATATTTCGGACCTGAAAAGCCTGCCGATCATCAGGACCGACAAGCTTAAGGAAATCGACGGCGGAGACTGGGAAGGCCAGAACTGGGACATCATTCCGGATTTGTGGCCGGAACAGAACCGTACCTGGGAGCACGAGCCCCATAAGCATCAGATGCCGAACGGAGAATCGATGACCGCTTTCCAGGAAAGGCTCATATCGGAAATCGAGTATATAATTAAAAACAATGAAGGCAGGGATATATGCATAGTAACGCACGGAACGGCGATAAGGGCCCTCTTGTGCTACTTCGAAGGCTGCGACCTTGAACAGATGCTCAACGTCTCATGGCATGACAACACCTCGGTTACCATAATCGACCATGAAGACGGAAAATACAGTATTGTCCTGGAGGGAGACGCGTCACACCTCGGAAGGGAGCTGAGCACCATTCAAAACCAGGAATGGTGGGAGCGGTACCAGGCCGAACTTAAAAAAAGAAGGAACAAGAACTAAAATGAGGATGAGGGAAGGTTTATATAAGAGCATGCTGGGTTGGCTTTTTGAAACAGGGGCGGTCAAGGTCAGTCCGAAGGGTAAGCCCTTCTGGTATACCTCCGGAACCGTCGGCCCTTATTACATCAACACCCATTTTCTTTTTGGCGGCGAACAAAAGGCCGACGAGCTTCTCGCGCTTATAAACAAGGGAAAATACGACATGCTTTCACTGCCCGGCAAAATACTCGGGGAAGCAATGCACAATTATGCGCGTGAACCCGTATACAGGGCGCTGGTAGATGAAATGTGCAATTTCATCCGCAATAATATAGACATTTCATCTGTTGGCTGCATTTCCGGAGGAGAGAGAAGGGACTGGTTCTTTTCCGTCATTGCCGCTGAAATGCTGGGAAAGCCCCACATATCAATATTTAAGAAATTGAATGCCGTAGTGACCGTTGATGGTAAAACGTCGGAAATTACCGACCTCGGCGGACAAAATGTGCTTCACATTGCAGACCTGATCACTGAAGCCTCAAGCTATGAACGTGCGTGGATTCCTTCCATAAGGAGCCGCAACGGAAGGATGAAGTGGTCGGCCGTCATAGTAGACAGGAAGCAGGGGGGAGGAGAATACCTCAGGGGAGAAGGAATAGAACCGTATGCAATGATGAGCATTGACCGCGGTTTTTTTGATGCCGCCCTGTCATTGAACCTTATAGATAAGGGACAATATGAAATGATATTGAATTTTATGAACGACCCCAAAGGCTCGATGAGGTCATTTCTGCTTGAAAATCCGGCTTACCTGGCGGAATCGCTTCAGAGCGGCGGAAAAACGTCCGAACGTGCACGGCTGTGTATCGAAAATAACGTTTATCAAATTGAAGAGGCATTTTTAAGCCGGTTTAAAATGTATTTGGACGCATAGGGCTGTGATATGGTAAACCTTAGCAGCGTGACACTTCGCGTACAGGCTCTAAGTGTTAATGGCTTCTTAAATTTGATTGGTATTCTACTGCATTAGGTTTGTTATTTATTAATTCCGTAAAAAGTAGTAATATATTTTAGTAATAGTAATAAAAACATGCGGAATATCTTATATAAACAGGAGGTATGGAAATGAAGCATATTGACCAGCAGTGCATAAACACGATACGCGTTCTGTCTGCCGAAGCCGTGCAGAAGGCCAACTCGGGACATCCCGGGTTGCCGCTCGGTTCCGCCGCAATGGCGTACGAGCTTTGGGCAAAACACATGAAGCACAGTCCCGCAAATCCCCAATGGGCCGACCGTGACAGGTTCATACTTTCAGCGGGCCACGGGTCCATGCTGCTGTATTCTCTTCTCCATTTGTTCGGTTACGGTTTGACGCTGGACGACTTGAAGAATTTCAGGCAGTGGGGGTCCAAAACCCCGGGACATCCCGAATACGGACATACGGTCGGAGTCGAAGTGACTACGGGACCTCTCGGACAGGGTATTGCAAACGCGGTCGGCATGGCGATGGCGGAGGCGCACCTGGCTTCGAAGTTCAACCGCCCGGGACATGAGATTGTCGACCATTATACATATGTGCTTTCGGGCGACGGCTGCATGATGGAGGGCGTTGCGTCGGAAGCCGCTTCACTGGCGGGGACGCTGGAACTCGGAAAGCTGATCGTACTTTATGACTCGAATTCGATCACCATAGAAGGGAATACCGATCTGGCATTCAAGGAAGACGTGCTGAAGCGCTTCGAAGCTTATGGCTGGCATACTCAGAGCGTAGATGACGGAAACGACACCGACGCGATAGGCATGGCAATCGAACTGGCAAAGGCGGAGACAAAGAAACCGTCGATAATAAAGATCACCACTCAGATAGGATACGGCTGCCCAGCAAAACAGGGCAAGGCTTCCGCGCATGGCGAGCCCCTCGGGGATGAAAACGTAGCGGCCATGAAAGAATGCCTCAACTGGAGCAGGGATTCGTTCGACGTGCCGCAGGAGGTCGCCGCGCATATGAACGGATTGGTTAAAACCCTCAACGAAAATGAGAAGGAATGGAACAGCAAAATGGAGGCGTACAGGAGAGAGTATCCCGAACTGGCCTCCGAATGGGAGAAGTGGCAGAATGGCGAAATACCTTCCGGCCTTCTGGACGACAAGGATTTCTGGACCTTTGAGGAAAAACCGAATGCAACGAGGAACCTCTCGGGTGACGTATTGAACAGGCTCGTAAAATACATACCAAACCTCATAGGCGGGTCCGCCGACCTTGCTCCGTCCAATAAGACCCTGATGAAAGGGCGGGGTGATTTCTCGGCATCCGACAGGAGCGGCGCAAATCTTCATTTCGGAGTAAGAGAACATGCGATGGCCGCTATTGCAAATGGTATGGCGGTTCACGGAGGCTTGGTGCCATATGTGGCGACATTCTTTGTATTCTGCGACTATATGAAGCCTGCGATGAGGCTTTCCGCCCTTATGAAGCAGCGGGTCGTCTATGTGCTTACACACGACAGCATAGGGGTCGGGGAGGATGGACCTACCCACCAGCCTATAGAGCAGCTTGCCGCAACCAGGTGCATTCCCAATTTCAACGTCTTCCGTCCGGCGGATGCAAAGGAAACCGCCGCAGGGTGGTATGCCGCAGTAAGCAAAAAAGACGGACCTACCGCGCTGGTCCTGACAAGACAGAACCTGCCCTGTTATAAGGAAACCGGCAGAGACGCTTTAAAGGGGGCATATGTAATTTTAAATTCGGACAAGTGGGTACCCGATATAATTCTGATGGCGTCCGGTTCGGAACTAAAACTCATATATGAGGCCAGGAAGCTCCTGAGGGAAAAGGGGATAGACGCACGGGTCGTCAGCATGCCGTCATGGGAGCTTTTCGAGCAGCAGTCCGAGGAGTATAAGGAGACCGTGCTGCCGAAAGCCGTGAAGGCGAGGCTTGCTGTGGAAGCGGGGAGTTCGTTCGGCTGGCAGAAGTATGTCGGTTTGGACGGCGCTATAATTTCAATAGACAGGTTTGGCGCGTCGGCGCCTGCCGACATCCTTTTCAGGGAATACGGCATTACTGTGGAGAACGTTGTGAACACGGCCCTGAAGCTGCTTAAGAAATGACAAAATGAAATAATCTTGCATTTTCAACATTTGGAGGCCACGGTGTTATTATGCCGCGGCCTCTTTAATTTTAACCGCAAAAACCGCTTTCATAATGCACATTCGCACCGGGTTTTCATACTATGTAATTAGAATCGATACCGGTAACTTTAATGTTATATGTGTCAGGAGGGTTTTTATGGATGACATCAGAGGTTTCCTGGGGGGAATAATCGGCAATCCGACAGTTTTATTCTTCATCATAGTTTTCCTGCTGCTTTTCTGGGGATGTACCGGACCTGCCTGCGTCGGGTTCGGCGACCCGAAATAGTCAATAGAAAGGAAGTGGCTTGAATGGCTGAGGAAAGAGGATTTTTCTTTGGTAATGAATGGTGGATATGGATAATCATCATTATCGTAGTTATTTTCTTGATTTTCCCGGGATTCGGGTTCGGATGCGATCCGAAATAAAGGGACGGCCTAGTCTGAAAATACATAAGCCGGGGAAAAGTGTCCTGGGGTTTTTACCTTCCAGGACATATTTTTTTATGCTATAATATAGCCGTTTAAAATGGTAATAATACCTGTAAACGCTCGGAGGGAAAATGGTGAATTCAGCAAAACCGCCTGCGTCCGCCGGCGCGGAACTGCAAAAGCAGAGGGAATATGCATCGCTGGTAAGGCATATCAACGGCTTGAGGCCTATGAAGTACTGCATCCGCACATTCGGATGCCAGATGAATGAGAACGATTCTGAAAGGCTTGCCGGTATGCTTCGCGAAATGGGATACAACGAGGCGAATGCAGGCGACAAATGTGATATAATAGTATTTAATACCTGCTGCGTGAGGGAAAATGCCGAGCTGAAGGTATTCGGCCATTTGGGCGCATTGAAGAAGGAAAAAAGGGACAACCCTGACATGGTAATCGCGGTATGCGGCTGTATGATGCAGCAGGAAAACGCGGTACGGCAAATAAAAGAGAAGTACGGGCATGTGGATATTGTTTTCGGCACCCATAACCTCCACACCTTTCCCGAGCTTCTCTACAGAGCGGTTTCCACAGGCGAAAGGACCTACGACGTCTGGGATATTCCCGGCCATGTAGCCGAGGGTGTTCCCATTGAAAGGAAGGACAGGATAAAGGCATGGGTTACGGTCATGTACGGCTGCAACAATTTTTGTTCGTACTGTATCGTGCCGTATGTAAGAGGCAGGGAAAGGAGCAGGAATCCTGAGACCGTCATTGAAGAAATATCATCGCTTGGCAGTCGGGGAATACGGGAGGTCACGCTGCTCGGCCAGAATGTGAATTCCTATGGCAGGGACATCGGATATGAAAAAGGGTTTGCCGGCCTTTTAAGGGAAGTTGATAAAATAGAAGGTATTGAAAGAATCAGGTTTATGACGTCGCATCCGAAGGACCTGTCGGATGAACTGATACAGGCCATGGCTGACTGCCCGGGGGTTTGCGAGCACCTCCACCTTCCCATCCAGTCAGGGAGCACAAGGATATTGCGGGAAATGAACAGAAACTACACCAGGGAGCACTACATGGATCTGATTTTGAAACTAAGGGCCAAGGTGCCGGGGATTTCCATAACGACCGATATCATAGCGGGTTTTCCCGGGGAAACCGAAGAGGATTTTGAAGAAACCCTGGATTTGCTTGAAAGGATCAGGTTCGATTTTGCGTTCACTTTCATTTATTCAAAAAGAGCGGGGACCCCGGCAGCCGAAAAAGAGGGACAGGTTCCTGCGGAGACGGTCAAAGACAGGTTTGACAGGCTTGTCCGGGTTCAAAACAGGATAAGCAGGCAGATAAACGACAGGTTGCTCGGGCAGGAGGTTGAAGTGCTTGTGGAGGGGACAAGCAGCAGCAATAAAAGGATGTATACCGGAAGGACAAGGACGAACAAGGTGGTAAATTTCAGGGGCGATGAAAGCATGGTCGGAAAACTTGTAAATGTCAGGGTTGACAACGTTCAAACCTGGTCCTTGGGCGGCAGCGTGGTGTAAATACGGATACTATTATGTGAGGAAGCGGCATATGTCTAACCTAACTCCGATGATGCGGCAGTATCTGGAAATTAAGGAGCAGTACAAGGACTGCATTTTGCTTTTCAGGCTGGGCGATTTTTACGAAATGTTCTTTGACGATGCGCAGACGGCCTCCCGCGAGCTGGAAATCACCCTCACGGGAAGGGACTGCGGGCTGGAAGAAAGGGCTCCGATGTGCGGCGTCCCTTTCCATTCCATAGACGCATATATTTCAAAGCTGATAAACAGGGGCTACAAGGTGGCTATCTGCGAGCAGGTTGAAGACCCCGCGCTTGCGAAGGGCATAGTAAAACGCGACGTCATTCGAGTCGTCACACCCGGTACGGTGACGGATTCCTCAATGCTGGATGAACGTAAAAACAACTACCTCCTGTGCATATACAGGAAAAAATATTATTTCGGCATAGCTTCGGTCGATGTGACAACGGGAGAATTCAATGCGACAAAGATAAACTGGGGCGATACGGTCGCCAAGCTCATAGATGAGATCGCGAAATATGCGCCTTCCGAGATAATTACAAACAGCGAGCTATACTATGACAAGGCTGTCCTGCCGCAGATATCCAAAAGATTCGGAGCATATATCACGCGCTTTGACGACAAATTTTTCGATGAAAAGGCCGCTGTTGAAAAAATAACGGAGAAGTTCGGCGCCGAAGGCTTCAAGTGGGATGAATACGATTATTCCCTGAACGCGGCGGCAGCCCTTTTGGAATACCTTGAACAGACACAGAAAGTCAGCCTGGGCCACATACGCGGTATAAACCGCTACAATTCGGAAGAATTCATGGCGCTTGACGTTTCAACAAGGCGCAACCTTGAACTGACCGAAACAATGAGGGAAAAGTCACGCAAGGGCAGCCTTTTGTGGGTTCTGGACAGAACTGTCACCTCGATGGGCGCGAGATTGCTGCGCAAATGGATTGAACAGCCGCTCGTAAATACGGATGATATTAAACACAGGCTCGACGCCGTCGAAGAGATGAAGGACAAATTCATGGTCCGGATGGAATCCAGAGAGATACTTCGCAAGGTTTATGACATCGAGAGGCTTTTGGGAAGGGTGGTCCTCGGAAATGTCAATTGCAGAGACCTTATCGCTCTCAAAAATTCCCTCGCGCAGCTTCCGTACCTGAAAAACGTTCTGTCTGCCTGCGTAACAGACATGAACAGCCGCAATTGCGAACTGATGGATACACTTGAAGATATACACGCGCTGATTGAAAGAGCGATTGTCGATGATCCTCCTATACCGCTGAAGGAGGGAGGAATAATCAAAACCGGATACAACGGCGAGGTGGACAGGCTTAGGACGGCGTCAACCGAGGGAAAGGACTGGATAGCCTCTATTGAATCCGCAGAAAGGGAGAAGACCGGAATAAAGAACCTTAAGGTCGGGTTCAACCGTGTTTTCGGGTATTACATCGAAGTAACCAAATCCTATTATTCCCAGGTCCCTGCGGAGTATATCAGAAAGCAGACGCTTGCCAACTGTGAGAGGTATATAACGCAGGAACTAAAGGAAATCGAGGATACAATCCTGGGAGCCGAGGAAAAGGTGGTGGAACTGGAATACGCTCTTTTCCTGGAAATCAGGGACATGATAGCCATGGAAACAGCCAGAATCAAAAATACCGCAAAATGCATTGCCGAAATTGACGTTGTTTCGGCGCTGGCGGAGGTTGCGGACAGGGAATCCTACTGCAAACCCTGCGTTACAGGCGAGCATGGCATAGAAATTCTGGACGGGAGGCATCCCGTGGTGGAAAAGACCCTGGAGACAGGTTCGTTTGTCCCAAATGATACGGTTCTGGACACCGATGAAAACATGATTGCGGTAATAACAGGCCCGAATATGGCAGGTAAATCCACCTATATGCGCCAGGTTGCGCTTATTGTGCTTATGGCACAAATAGGGAGCTTCGTTCCGGCACGGTCTGCAAAAATAGGTGTCGCAGACAGGATTTTTACGCGGGTGGGGGCATCCGACGACCTGGCGGCCGGGCAGAGCACCTTCATGGTTGAAATGTCCGAAATGGCCAATATTTTAAACAACGCGACACAGCGGAGCCTCCTCATACTGGACGAAATAGGAAGAGGGACCAGCACGTTCGACGGGTTGAGCATCGCATGGTCGGTGATTGAATACTTGAGCGACAAGGAAAGGATGGGGTGCAGGACCCTTTTCGCAACACATTACCACGAACTTACGGAGCTTGAGGGGAAGATTCCCGGTGTCAAGAACTACTGCATATCGGTCAGGGAAAAAGGGCAGGATATCATTTTCCTGAGGAAAATAATACGCGGCGGCGCGGATGACAGTTACGGCATACAGGTGGCCAGGCTTGCCGGTGTAAACCAGGCCGTCCTTGACAGGGCTTCCGAGATTTTGAAGGAGCTTGAGGCTTCCGACATAAGCAAAAAGGAAATCCGTATCAGGAAGAATAAAATGCCCATCGAGGGGCAGTTTGACCTCTTTGCCGCCGGCATTTTAAATAAGAGCGTCCAGGAAGCGATTGAAGAGCTGAAAGGTATCAATGTTTCGGAAATTACGCCTGTAGACGCGCTGAATATCCTATACAGGCTGCAGCGGAAATTACGCAGGGGAGAATGATATTGTCGCATGGGAAAGATCATAATACTTGATGAGAATACATCCAATAAAATTGCCGCGGGCGAAGTCATTGAAAGGCCTGCTTCCGTTGTCAAGGAGCTTGTCGAGAATTCCATCGACGCGGGTGCGGGAAACATAAACGTTGAAATCAGGAACGGAGGCATATCGTTTATCAGGGTCTCGGACAACGGCTGCGGGATAGAAGAAGATGATGCGGTCATTGCGTTCGAGAGGCATGCGACAAGTAAAATCAGGAGCGCGTCCGACCTTGAATCCATTTCCACCATGGGGTTCAGGGGGGAAGCGCTTGCCAGCATAGCTGCGGTATCAAAGGTGGAATTGACGTCCAGGGTAAACGCGAGCGACAGCGGAATATATTTAGAGGTGCAGGGCGGGGTTGTAAAGGAAGTAAGGCAGGCGGGATGCTCCGCGGGCACCACTTTTATCATCCGCGACCTGTTTTATAACACCCCGGCCAGGTACAAGTTTTTGAAAAGGAACGCTACGGAAGCCGGGTACGTGTCGGATATAATGGGCCGCATAGCCATTGGGAACCCAAAGGTTTCCTTTACTCTGACGAGCAATGATTCGGCGGTAATGCATACGCCCGGGAACGGCGATCTTCTCAGTGCGATTTTCAGCGTATACGGCAAAGATGCGGTAAAAAATATCCATAAGATAGAATATCGGGACGAGGACATGAGGATTTTCGGATACGCGGGAAGCCCGGAGGCTGCAAGGTCGAACCGCAACCAGCAGTCGGTATATTTAAACGGAAGATATGTAAGGAGCCGTATTGTAACTTCCGCTGTAGATGAAGCGTATAAAACTTTTTTGATGAAAAACAGGTATGCGCTTGTGGTACTTTGTATCGAAACAAACCCTGTCCTTGTGGATGTGAATGTGCATCCCACAAAGATGGAAGTCAGGTTTTCGGATGAACAAAGGGTGTTCAGAAGCGTTTATCATGCGGTAAACAATGCGATCTCAAGCGGGACGGGGATAAGGACGCCTGAATTCAGCTACCGTCCCGGTATTCAAGACCCGCCGGCAAAGGACGGTATAAGAGAGGACTCAAACTGCAAACCTGGCGAATCCGGAGTTGAAAGCAATGCGGCATCGGCAGGCGGCGGCAAAAAACAGGCCGCCGGTGAGGACCAAGGTTCAATATTCGAAAAATCGTATCCCTCAAGGAATAATATTCTTAAAAAGGAAAATAATATTGACGGAAGGTTTATCGGACAGGTGTTTTCGACCTATATCATACTGGAGCAGGGTGAAGACATGTTGATAGTGGACCAGCATGCCATGCACGAAAGGTTGATTTACGAAAGGCTCAAAAAGGGCATGGCGAATGCGGAGCCGATGGAGCAAATGCTGCTTGCGCCGGTGAGTGTGGAACTTACACAACAGGAACTTGTTTTCATCCGCGACAATGTTGAGTTTTTCCGCAGGATAGGCTTCGTTTTTGAGGATTTCGGGAGCAATTCCGTGCTGCTGCGTTCTGTGCCAGCCGCGGGGAATTTTGAATCCGTCAAGGCTGCGTTTATACAGGCTGTTGACAGGGCAATGGATTCTTCCGGCAGGGAGGGGATAGACGCGGCGGATGAAGTGCTGTACACGATTGCCTGCAAAGCGGCCGTAAAAGCCAACATGAAGCTTGATGAGCTTGAAGTGCGAAACCTGCTCAGGGAAATATCCGGCCTGGACAACCCATACACCTGTCCGCATGGCCGTCCCTCGGTATTAAGGCTTACAAAGCAGGAGCTTGAGAAAATGTTTAAAAGGATTGTATGAATCCCGGCAATTTTGGGGGTGAGGTATCCTGGAAAAGGTTGCAATCATACTGGGACCTACCGCATCGGGTAAAACCCGGGTGGCGGTTGAACTGGCGAAACTCGTCAACGGTGAAATAGTATCCGCCGATTCAATGCAAGTGTACAAATATATGGATATAGGCACGGCAAAACCTGACGGAGAAGAAATGTGCGGCATAAGACATCACCTTATAGACGAGGTATATCCCGATGAGGAATTCAGCGTTGCCAGGTACAGGGAACTGGCATTGAAATACATAGGCGATATCCTTGCAAGAGGCAAATTTCCGGTTGTAGCAGGAGGAACCGGGCTCTACATAAACTCTTTAGTATATAACATCGACTTTCCGGAGACCGCAAGAGACTGGAATAGAAGGGAGGAACTGAAAAGGGAGGCGGAGCGCAAAGGCAGCGCGTATCTGCATGAAAAGCTCAGGACCGTCGACCCGGAAGCTGCCGCAAGGATACATGCCAACGACCTGAAAAGGATAATTCGCGCGCTTGAAGTGTACGAGTGTACCAAAAAACCCATATCGTACCATATGGCCGAGTCGAGAAAGTCTCCCCCAAAATATGATTTTAAAATATTTGGATTGACAATGGACAGGGAAAAGCTTTATGATAGGATAAACAGGCGTGTCGACCATATGATGGAAAAAGGGCTTGTCGAAGAGGTGAAAAGGCTTGTTTCGTTGGGCTATGACAGGTATACGGTTGCAATGCAGGGGTTGGGCTACAAGGAAATGCTCTCATACCTCAGGGGAGAGATTGCGATGGATGAAGCGGTATACATAATAAAACGCGATACCCGCCGTTACGCC
>Ga0272448_1001938_pt1 | contig 26966 bp, 31 predicted proteins | sample YNPCB0191_FD_202220 | JGI IMG/M metagenome (GOLD analysis project Ga0272448, IMG submission 202220) | Hot spring sediment microbial communities from Yellowstone National Park, WY, United States - YNP-CB-019-1 | ecosystem: Environmental > Aquatic > Thermal springs > Hot (42-90C) > Sediment... | reverse complement strand
TAATATGCAATCGAGTAGGAACAGAATAACGGGCCGTTAGTGATCAAGTACTTGTGCAGTTCCTCATTCGTATTGAACCTCTTATGCCTGAAATCGATCTTTTTTTCAAACCCAAACCCAAACTCCCGGCTCTCGATCATTAATGGATAATCCGGCTCATTTCTCTTGTAATAATGTGCAAATTCGCTCTTGAGGAACTCCATTTCCCGCGCTTCCATCATACCCTCTTATGCCGGAAAACGTTTATATTAATCAAAATGTAAAGTTGCTATAGGTGAATCTATGGCAAAAGAAGTTCTTGTACAACCCCCAGCAGAGAAAGAAGAAAATAAGATGCTCGAACAAATGCTTAACAAAATGCTTGAGGCCCATAATATGAAGGCCACAATATACGAAGGTAAGATCTATTTTACGGATAAAAAAGGCAATGCACTTTCGGATGATGAACTTCTGAAACGCCTTGAGGGTTTCAGAAAATCACTCATAGAGTGGAACCCTAAAACAACTGAAGAGAAGAGACAATTTGCATTAGTGCTTGGAATGCTTAAAGAAGACGGGCTGAAAGAGGAGGATACAAAGAGGATAGATAATGCCATTAAAAATGGCACTATTGATGACTTTGTTAAGAACGCAAAAGATTTCCTAAATAAATCTGAATTTACGATAGGCGAGAAGAAAGAAGCCGGAGAAAAAGGCGAGGGTGGCGCTGCCTATGAAGGTGTGGTAGGAACCACCGCGCACTTGATAAACAATGAAAAATGGAAAGAGTTATGGTTGCAATCCCCTCGCGAGGTTTTCCACACGCTTATATCCTCAGGAAAAGTAGACAAGAAAGTAGAAGAGGAAGTAAAACAGACAGGTGGCACGATATATACAGCAGGTGTTACAATAGAAGAACAAAAAATTTATGTGCGCACCACGGGCAAAAAAGAAGGAGCTGGGGAAACAAATGGCATGTTTGTTGTATCATTCACTGAAGAAGAGTTGGAAAAGATGAATGATGCTACAATTACCTCGCTAATTGAGCTTGCAAGAGCTGGGCAGGCAGGCCTCTCAATTTCAAAAGATGGTGAAATTCTATTTAGAAAAAAGGTACTCGTTTCAAAAGATGGTGAGTTAGATGTCCAGCAATACAAAGAGTTTTTGTATGTCAACCGCAAGGACAATGCAGTGAAGGAGAAGATACGCAGTAATATACGTAAAGCACTTGGCGATGAAATATGGAAGGCAATAGAAGAGGAAGCGAGAAAGGCCTATAAGAGGGATTACGGCGAGGAGAAGAAGATGGATGTATTGGGCTTCACAACAGCAATTTCCTATGGTGCTTCACTTTATCAATACGAGAAGAAAAAGAAAGAAACGCAGGAAAAGAAGAAAGAAGAAAAACAGCAAAAACAAGAGCAAAAGAAAGAAGAAGGTAAAGAACAACAACAAAAACAAGAAGAGCGAGAGCAAAAGAAAGAAGAAGGTAAAGAACAACAAAAACAAGAAAAAGGTGGATTGCAACTTAAATCTCCCGGGGAACTTGGAAAGCGGAAAGAGCTTCCTTATGGATTAAGCACTCCAAAGCTGGAAAAACCTACGGAATCAACGGGTGATGAAAGTTCATAGCACAATTTTCCATTTTATTTTACAATGTTATTTCTTTCCACTGGGTGAGGCCGTTCATTGGCGCTCTCACCATAAACTTTCCATTCTCATTTTTGACTTCAATAACCGCATCAACAAGATGCTTAATCGTTGCCACAACCTTCTCATCATGCATTCCCTCTTCCAGCAGGAACAATGTAGTTGCATTGCTGTTCTTGAGCCGCGCCCCGGTGATTTGCGTAAACCTGTAGACCACCTCTGGATTATTATATAATAATAGTGTGGAAAGCGAATGCATAACCACACGCAGTTTTTTCTCAGGTTTGAACAACTTCTGCATTGCCTGTGCAATCCCTATACTCAGGTCGTTAAGTGCACTCGGCCCCGGAACTACAATATCATTCCTCGTACTCTGCTGCTGGCCAAGCGTCCATGAATAACAATCTATGAACAGCAAATCCTTGTTTACCATATCTTTGATCTTTGCACTCTTTTCCTCCAACTCACTGGGTGATACATCCGTTGTAATATACACCATACCGTCCCCGCTCTCACCCGCAGACTCTATAAATCTCAATGCAAGAGCCACCTTCTCATTACCCGGCGGCCCTATAACGAGTACATTTGTCTTCTCCTTTAACCCGCCGCCGATCGATGAATCCAATTCAGGAATATTCAGCTTCATCATATTCTCACACTACCCACTCAATAGTTCAGCAATCCTCTTACTGCTCTTCTCCATATTCACGAGTATTAACCCGAGGTTAGCATCCTTCCCCACGAGACATGCAAGCACTGCCTGGCTCCCTGCACCCATAGCCACAAGTTTTCCTTTCTCACTATCAACGATTGCCTGCCCAAACTCACCCAGCTTAAGCTCTCCTATAGTTGTCTCACCCGCACCTATGAGTGCAGCAGTCATCGCAGCAATCGTTCTCCCATCAACATAACTCGGCATATCGCTTGCAATCATCAGCCCATCCCTTCTTATGATAGCGCTCGCTTCCACATCCCCGATCTTCCTAAGCTCTGCAAGCAACCCTTCCAACTCCTGCCTCTTCTCAACCATACACACCACTCTTCTTTACATTCCCCTCCACGATCCTATCTATGAGCAGTTTAAGCGCATCCATACACCCCTCCCCAGTCGTTGCAACTGTGCCTATAACATCCGCATCAAGCCCGAGCAATTCCTTAACCTTTTGCGGTGGGAGTGCACTCTTTAGATCCTGCTTATTAGCCGCAATAACATAGGGCAGCCCGTACCGCGCAACATGGGTGAGCATCTCCTTTGCGCGCTCAAACATCTCGGGTTTTGTGGAATCCACAACGAGCACAACCCCGAATGCATCCTTATTCAGTATATCCAGCATGAATTCAAACCGTTCCTGCCCCGGTGTACCGAACAGGTCCACACTGAACCCGCTATGCTCAACATACCCATGGTCCAGTGCAATGGTTGTACCCATCCTATTAACCGAGACTGCCTTTGTGCTTATCTTATGTATGAATGTTGACTTGCCGGAGTGGAACGGTCCAGTGATTATAATCTTTGGTATATACACAGCAATCCCATCAAACCCTATCCTGAACGGCACTGCATTGCTCGTAAACCTGCCGGGCGCCTTCACCACCTTGAAATAATTCCTTGAAAGAAGCCTCTCCTCCACACACTTGGCCTCAATCACATAATCAAACTTCTCAGCAACGCGTTCCCTTGCCCTCTCATCCCACACCGTGTAGAGGCATACCACAGTAATTCCCTGCCTCTTAATCTCCCCAATCTTCTCGTAAATCTTCTCATCTGCATACTTGGCTTCCATCCCGGATAATGAATCTATTATTAATATGCCAATCTTCTCACTCTTCACCACTCCCTCACTCGCCTCAATTACACTCTTTAGGTTGGTTGCATCTTTTGCTGCATATCTCTCACTGCTGGGCAGCCCAAGCCCTGTGGAAAATGCATCAATGAATACCATCTTATTGAATGCAGCCTCAGGAAATATGTACCTCCTATAATCCTTTCTTATCTGGTCCGGGAACGTATTCTCAACAAGGTATGCAGATTGCGCAGCAGGGTTTGCATTAATGATATGGTATGCAAATGCGCGTGCATCTATCCCCGGGGATGACATGATCACAACGCTTTTCCCTTCTAAAAATCCGCCTGAAATATGCTCATCCATCTTTGCAATCCCAGAAGAGAAAGGCATAGTGATATATTGCGCATTGAATTTAATAAATTAACCGACCATAAAAAAATCGTCTAAAGGTGTTCACATGGCAGTATCCATAAATCACGAGAAATGCATCTATTGCGGTGCATGCGTTGCAACCTGCCCCTACCTTGCCCTCCGTTTGAGAGAGGTTTATGTAGAGGTTTCACCCGATAAGTGCACTGAATGCGGTCTCTGCGTGAAGGCCTGCCCGGTGGGATGCATCTCACTCCCCGAAAAGAAGTAAAGAAGTAAAGAGGTGTTCCTATGAGTGCTGAAATAATGGAATTCTCACAGATAAAGAATGAGTATGATATAGTAGTAGTGGGTGCAGGGCCGGCCGGCTCGCTGGCTGCACGTGAAGCCGCAAAGAAAGGCGCATCTGTTCTCGTTCTCGACCGCAGGAAAGAACTCGGGGCCCCGGTGCGTTGCGGTGAAGGCCTCGGTGCAAAGTACCCGGAGAAATTTGGCATAAAACTCTCTCAGGGCGCGATCTCTGCACACATAAACGGAGCAAGGGTTATTGCCCCAAACCTCAAAGATGATATCATAATAAAAACCCCCGAGACTAAGGGGTATGTTCTTGACCGCAAGGTGTTCGATAAGGACCTTGCAAAGGATGCTGCCCGTGCTGGTGCATCTGTATTCTCAAAGGCGGAGGTGTATGACCTCATACAGGAAGGCGGGAAGGTTAAGGGTGTGCGGTTCTACTTTGACGGAAAAAAGCGTGAGGTCCGCTCAAAAATCGTGATAGCGGCTGATGGTGCAGAATCTGTTATGGCGCGCCTTGCGGGCATGCGCGACGCGACCTCCACGCTTTACGATACGGATTATGGTATAGAGTATGAGATGGCAAATGTCAGGCTTGAGGAGAACGGCAAGGATTACTCCGACTTGATAGAGCTATTCTTTGGGAGGGAATGGGCCCCGCGTGGCTATACCTGGATCTTCCCAAAAGGCAAGGATGTGGCAAACATAGGTGTAGGTATAGGCGGGCTTGAAGCGCCAAATGCAATACATTACCTGCACAAGTTCCTTGCAGACCCCCGCATGAAGCACAGGCTCGGTAATGCATCAATCATTGCAACTAAGGGTGGTGCAATCCCCGTGTGCCAGCCCATAAAGGAGTTCGTGAAAGATGGGTTTATGGTGACAGGCACCGCAGCCCACCAGGTTGACCCCATACACGGCGGTGGGATAGGGCTTGCAATGAATGCCGGGCGCATTGCAGGTACAGTTGCAGCAGAGTGCGCACTTGAAAACAAGGTTGATGCTGCCTCACTCGACCGCTACAAGAAGATGTGGTATGAGGAGGAATGGGGCAAGTTCGGGAAGAGATTAACACTCCGCAAGGTACTCGAGAAGATGAACGATAACGATTTCAACGCGATCATAGGCACGATTACTGACGAAGATATCGACCTTGTGCTCAAGGGTAGCTTTGCACCCGTGGTCCAAAAGGTGCTTGTGAAAAGACCGCAACTTTTAAAAGTGCTAAGTGTTCTAGTAAATCTTTAGTGGTGAGATGAATTTCAACCCGCGTATGAAATTTGTGTGGCTTGCACAGTCGCTTGCAGCAGTGCTAGTGCTTCTAGTATGGGTGCTCCTGTTAGTTGCTTTTCTGCCTCTTAACAACACAACCTTTGATGGCATCTCTGATAGGGTACTTATGGTATTCATTGTACTCCTTCTCTCCCTATTAATAATAGTAGCCGCATATGTGGGTGCAGAGCTCTTCTACCGCAATTTTGAGTACGATTTCAGCGGGGATTCATTTGTGGTGCGGAAGGGCATATTCACGAGGAAGGAGTTCATAATTCCATATAAAGATATAGAATCTGCAAAAGTGTTGAGGTCCGGTGTGCACGCACTCGATCAGGTTTTCGGCCTCACCTGCATCCAGGTAAGGTATAAAGGTGGAAAGACAATACTCATCCCTGGGATAAATGAACCGGAGGTCTTCCTGAGGCGGCTGATGGCAAATGTGCAGGGCAATGAGATGATAAAGAACAGCGAGATTTACCTTTCCGAGAAGGAGATACTGATGAAGCTTGCTGCAGATGTTAAGAATATGGGCGAGAAGCTTGACCAGTACATCTCAGAACAGAAACTCTATATGTCCTCTCAGAGGCCATCAGGCCAGAACTACCCGTTTGAGTTCCTAAAAACCAGCAAGGATGTTGATACGGAGAAGCTTATAGATATAAAAACATTTGGCGGCTTAAAGAAGCCCGAACCGGGCGAGCTTTCGCGTAAGAAGAAAAAGGATGAATAGGTGTGTTTATGCAGGAACAAGAGGCACTTGAACTTACAAGATTTGAAATAGCAAGGATAATTGGTGCGCGCGCTCTCCAGCTTTCGCTTGGGGCGCCCCCGCTCATTCAGGTCCCTAAAGGCATTATAGATCCTATTGCGCTTGCACGTGAGGAGTTTAAGTCGGGCATAATCCCTCTTATGGTGTGCAGGGAATGAGCCAAAAAGAACAGTTCTTCAAGAGGAAAACTGATCTATACATGCTTATCTGTGCTAGACGCGGCGAGCTTCTTTTCAATTCAATGAAGGAGAAGAGCGAGCCGCCGCCACTTATCACCGCTGTGAGGCGCAATGATGAAAGTGAAGTTATAAAACTGCTCTCAGAAGGTGTAACCCCAAATGTGGTGGACTCTTATGGATTTACACCCTTGTTCTGGGGGATCGCACGCAGGAACCCCGCGATCGTGAGAATGCTCATAGAAAAGGGTGCAGATGTGCACGCCCGTAATTCATTTGGGGAGACCCCTCTTATGGTTGCCTCATTTATGGCAATGTATGAAGCAGTCAAGCTTATGATTGGGAAGGGTGCAGTGGTTGATGCCCGCAATAATTATGGGATGACCTCGTTAATGTGCGTGGCGCAGAGCGATTTACCCGAGAATGAAGCGATTGCCGTGGCGAGGTTGCTCTTAAAACATGGTGCAGACCCTTCATTGCAGGACCGTATGAAACTCACTGCCAGTGATTATGCACGATACATGGGGCATCACAGGATGTTGCGGTACCTCTATCATTCCCTGATTTTCTTCGATAGCACCTAACAGAACCGAAAACCAGTGATTATGCACGATACATGGGGCATCACAGGATGTTGCGGTACCTCTATCATTTCCTGATTTTCTTCGATAGCACCTAACAGAACCGAAAACTATTTAAACAGGAAGATACACAAATAGTTCCATGAGCGGTAAATATTCTGTACTTGCCATAATCATGCTCGCGGTATGCGTATTCGCAGGCATGGTGTACAATGTAGATAGTGTTCCCACTGTTTCACCAGCAGTTATTGGTGCTATAGGTGATTCTGGTGGAGATAGCATTCCAAGCGTAGATAGGGGCATGGCCCAAGTGGGTGTGAGTGAATCATCCCTTCCGAGTTCTGGTGAGATTGCAAATGTGGTAAACAATGCAGACAACAATAACGATGTAGTTGTAATAAACACGGACCTCGCAAATCGTGCAATGTACAATCTTCCGGATGTTAACATAAACAACAATGACAATAATGATGTAGTTGTAATAAACACGGACCTCGCAAATCGTGCAATGTACAATCTTCCGGATGTTAACATAAACAACAATGACAATAATGATGTAGTTGTAATAAACACGGACCTTGCAGACCGTGCAATGGACCACATCTCAGACATCTATCTCCCATTCTCCCCAGATAATAATAACAATAACTACTGCCCCATTCAGATTTCAATTGAGCCGGATGATGTTTCAACTTATCCCGGTGCAGTTCTCAAGTTCCATTCTGCAACACCCAATGTAAAGTGGTATGCAAAGTATGGATACATAGCAGAGCGCGGTTCTTACGCATACTATATTGCACCTAAGAACCTTGGCGGGAAGAGCGAGCTTCTCGATGAGGTTGCAGCTGTAAAAGGCAGGTGCAGTGCAATAGCGAAGGTGCACGTGATCGCAGATACGCCAGTCTCTATTATAATAAATGCACCTATGGAGGCAGGCCTCAACAAGCAGGTAGATGTATACGCTCTTATCAAGGATGAGTACAATAACCCTGTTAAGGGCAAGAGCGTAACATTCACGCTTTCAGTGGATTCAGGTATCCCTGATGGTCAGTTGAAAGCAGGTACAGATGAAGGGTTCATAGTGAACAGCAAGAGTGATAACGAGGGTAAGGCGCACGTAACCTTCCTCACAGGGAACAGTGCAGCAGTGTACAAGATTTCTGCACAGTATGATAGGTTGCGCAGCACCGCTCTTGTCTCAGTTGTGAGCAACCCCTCAAATAATACAAACAATACAAACAACACCAATAATACAAATAATACAAACAACACCAACAACAACCAGAATACAGGTGGCAGCGGTGGTAGTGGAGGCAGTGGTGTCAACACGGGCCACACTGGTACAGGTGGCATCACATCAAACGTGACACGCCCGGCGGAAAATGTAAGTGCCAACACAACCCCTGTTGTTGAGCCAAAGCCGGAGGAGAAGCCATCCGAGCCGGTTGTAGTGGAGAATAATGCAAAGACCAATGAGGTCAAGGTTACCTACTACAAGAACGTGGAGCTCGGGAGCGATATTACTCTCGTGCTTAAAGATGGCGATGGCAAATTGCTCTCCGGTAAGAAGGTATCCATTGAGACACCAGATGGCAAGGTTGTTGAGCTCGTGAGTGATGCAAACGGTGTCGTGAAGTACAAGCCCGCAAAGGAGGGTGTGTACAAGGTAAAGGTTGAAGGTTCTAACAAGGAACTCTCAATCAATGTCTCTGCCGCAGTAAAGAAGGAGGAGCAGAAGCCATCCGAGCAGTCGTTCGATATTGTGGCAGCACTCACAGGTGGAAACCCAGCATCCCTCTCAATCATTGCAGTGCTTCTGGTGATTGCAATACTCGTGGTAGGCGCGGCTGTTTATTTCTTCGGCCGCAAAGAGGAGTAAATGAATTAGAAGTGGTGACCAAAAATGCAGAGAGTTAACCTTCTCCACTCCTCTGCTTCACAGCAGAGGAAGGATCTCTTTCGCAAACTGAAGAGAGATTCTAATGAGCTTTTAGAGCATGGCAGTGCCCAAATGCAGCCCGGAGCAAAACTTCCGGTCTCTGGCAAAGCCGGTAAGGTTACAGCTCTAACAGCGGCATTGCTCTTAACCCTCAATACAGCGGGTTATGCATCAAACAAGCAGAACACTCCTGGAATAACTTCAGATAAACGCGTGCAATCGCATCAGATTGCAGGCAAGAAAAAGGAAAGAACACAAGCTCAGCAGGTTGCAGGCAAGGAGGATAACGAGCAGTTTAACGATTTAGCAATCGTTATTGATGAAGGTGCACAGGCCCTGCAACAGCTTGCAAGCAAGGAAAATGAACGTGCACAGATCCAGCAGGTTGCAGGCAAGGAAGAAAGCGAAAACAAAAAGTTCTATATTATATTAGTCACTACAGGTGCAATGCTCTTAGCAGCATATGGGCTTTTATTTTACCTTGAGCAGATACGAAAGAGGATGGTCCAACGCAATAAGATGCTTGAGGATAATGCTAACAACGGTGATGAAAAATGAAAAGTATGAAAATTAACCTAATCCATCCTTCTGATTTGGAACAGAAGAAGGATGTGCGGCCTTTCAATAAGATGAAGGATAACGCGGAGAAGAGTGGGAAGGCAGGCAAGGTTGCAACAGCAGTTGCCACAATGATGATGCTCTTCAACAGTGCATGCGGTGAGGTAGCCTCCCCCTCTGAACAGGATGCAGGCACTCCATCTTCAGATGTTGTAATTGTAAATAAGGATGCAGGAACAACACAGGATGCAGAGAATAACAAGGTATGTGGGTACCAGCCGCACCACGTTCTCAAAATTGGCGATCAATTAGCAAAGGTTGAGAACGGCGGCAAGGTCAAGATTGGCAGCAATGAATATGCTGTTAAGGAGACTGGAAATGAATATGTTGTTATTCTCGAGGGGAAAGATAAGGACTATGTGATCAATGGCCTCACAACTATAGATGGTGTGGAAGTGAGCTACCTGGGATTAAGCACAGTGGAGCTGAACGGTGCATCTCTTCAGCTTGAAGTCTACACTAGGGGTAATATCAAGGGCTGTATTTCAACACTTCCAGTGAACGGAACCATCGAGTGCTCTTCCGTAAACAAGGAGCTGCAAGTGGGTGCGAAGGTGCTTGATGCAGTAGTTACAAGAAAGGGCGAATTTGCACTCGTCAGAGTAGATGTTTATGCAAAATCTACTAGCGGCGATGAGGAGTTTATCACAGTGGATAGCAGTAATTATGTAGTAGATACGTTAGGGAGACAGATTGTCTATAGAAACGATGCAACAGGGCAGGCGATAAATCTAGACCTCCAAAGTGTTGGCACATTCGATGCCAAGTCTAAAATGCATATCTTAACAGCTTCCAATTATAAGCTTGAAGATGAATTCGACAAAACAGTATCCGCAAAAGACGATGTCTTCAAATTAACAATTGGTGGGAAGGTAGTCACAGTTAAGGTCAAAGAGGTGTACATGTCAACACGAACAGATTCATATGTAGCCCTGGAACTAACTGCAAACGGCAAAACAGAGGTATTGTACGCATACGAAGGTGAGGAATTGCACTTCAGAATTTCCAGTGGTGATGACTCCTCATATATTGAGGTAAAGGTTGACAGTTTTGAACAGATAGAGCCGGAGTGTAAATAACTCATTTTTTACCTTTTCCATTCCATTTTTACCTTTTATAAATTTTCAAGCAGTAAGCACATTTATGAAAGTCAAACTATTCCATAGGCCAGTATCCTTGCTCACAGCATTTGGCGGTAATGTACGAGTAACTCCAGGCGTACTCTCTCACTTCTCAACAGCGCTTTACAACAACAGCATCAACCTCTATGCAGTATCCTCTGGAGAGGATTCAGTCTCTTTTATGATAGATTACACGGATGAAGAGAAGGCATTCACAACACTGCGTGAATCCATAAAGACAGGGCCGATCGCACTTAATGAGCTCATGGTGCGAAGTAATAAGAGTGTAATCACGGTGAATGCAGTTGATATGGCGGACACGCCCGGTGTTGCGCATGCAGCCATTAAAGGGCTTGCACAGGAAAACATCAACATAATTGAGATGTTCTCAAGCTATGGATGCATAACCATCGTTGTCGACCCGGACCAGAAGAAGCGCGCCTATGACTTAGTAGTAAGCTCTCTAAGAGAGAAGTTCGGGAGCCGTGTAGAAGCAGTGGAATAAAAAATTGAAAAATAGGAACTTATGGAATATATGGAGAGATGAATATAACGCTGTCTCCCCTTAGGAGCATCGTTCCCAATTTTCTTTTCACTTCTCCATTCTCTAGATGCTCAGTATTCTCTAGCACGAGGTTCATGTGCACGTCGTATGCAGTCATTCTTCCCCTAAGCTCCATTCCTCCTTTTATCCTTATTATTACATCCTTGTTCAAGGAGCCATTCAAAACATCAAAAGGTCTTTTGGCTTCCATTCATAAACACCTTGAGTATAATTCAGAGGATAAGATTTAAAAAATGAAAGAAAAAATAAAATTCTCCCAGAGATTTGAAAAAATTCCAAATCTTACTTTTTCTTCTTCTTAGCTGCCTTTTTCTTTTTTGCTGCCATAACACCAATTCAGCAGATAAAAATAAAAATGTAATTTACATTCGCGCGCGTTCTGAAACCATCTTTCTGTAATAGTACAACGTCCTTAAAGGGATGTGTTCTCTCTCGGAAATTCGCTTCAAGTTCTTCCTTTTCAGGAGCCTTTTCATGCGTTTCATATCATATTTTCTCTTCCTTCCCAATTTGGCTCTCCCACTGATCTTCACAACTACCCCTGCTTTGCGCAGTGCATCCAGCGAATTCTTGGGAAGCTGCAATGCCACAGCTCTGCTCATAATGATTCTCTTTACCTTCGTAAATTCCAGAATGAGATAGAACAGTTTATTGCTAACCTTCCTTTTTATGAAAATCTCTTCTGCATCCCTTCCCTGCTCAATGGCCGCAATAACTTCTGAATTGCTCCCCTTTAGAATGAGCTTTCTATTTCTTGAGATGCTCAAGGAACTTCACACCCCTTCCGCCACCCCTCTCAAGGAAGGCCTTGATAAGCTTGTAATCCTCCTCAACATCCCTAAATTCAACATCAAAAACCTCTTTCAGCATCTTCCTGCCTTGGTAGTATGCAAACACGGCAAGCCCGAGCTTCTTATCGCTTGAACTGAATGTGCTCTCAAGCACCATCTTATTCTCAACCATCTCTCCCGCCTTGCTCATCCCCGAGAGCCCGGCTTTCTGGATGATGGGTTCAACCAAGGACAGGTCATCATCAAATGAAAATATTCCCATCTCTCTTCTCGTGGCCCGCGTTGTAAGCATAATGTGTCGTATCATATCCGTAGCGATTTTTCCGTAGGCATCCTTTGCATACTCCCAATATCTCCTGTTAATAGTTTCATTCAATTTGAGGCCCAGCTCATCGTGGAGGCACATCTCCCCATTTGAATCAAAATAGACCAGATTCTCCTTTTGCAGTTCATCAACCATCTCTTCTTTTATATCCGGGAGCAGGTCCGCCCGCACAGGTTCTCGAATCCCATATTTCCCAAGCACGCCCATATACTTATGCAACAGCTCGTGCGTTTCATCCTCGGGAATCTGCGGGATGCGCGCATTGGTTACAGTGTTCACGGCATATGCGCACGCGAGCACTTTCCTGTACGCTCGTGATGTGAGCACGCTCTTATGCCTTGTTATTATTTTTGTCTTGACAATCTCAGCGCTCTCCCCGTACATATCCGCAACATAGTCATCTACATCGCGCACGCCGTACAGCTGGAGCTTCTCGTATTTAACCCCCTCCTCAGACGGTATAGCAACATCCACAGAAATTCCCAGCTGTTCAATCTCACCGCTCAGCAATTCATAAATATCAAAGTAAAGACGCGCAGCAGTTGCACCGAGCCGTGAGATGCGCAGTATCAGGTTTCCATCATACGGCAGGTGCCTGTATGCATTTCCAAGCGCCCCGCTCTTGAAATGTAGTGCGGCAACCCTGTAAGATGCCATTGCATACTCCACCCTGCGGAGCGTACTCTTCTTCAGGAAAGCAATGTACCTGAGTTCGCGCAGTTGCCTTTTTATCTCTCTCTTTTCGCTGGGCGGAGTATCCTTAGGTACTGCCATACCCTTGGGCACAAACGATTTATTAAATCCATAGTGAACGAGCCTCTCCATAATCTCTGAGAGTTCATCGATCTTGCTCTCGCAATCATCCTCAGCACTAGGCAGTTCATAGCTATCAAGGATATCATTGACGCGTTTTACTTCCGCAAGGAGGGATTGCATATCAACCGAGCAACATTTTACCCATATAACTTTTTATTTTGTTCGTTTCCGCAATTCTGGCTTCTGATTCATATTCACCCCTGAGTTCTCTCCATAAAAAGTAGAGCGCAACTGCCCTAAAGGGAAATAGGAAGACGCTCTCCACGAATAATGCCGCAAACAGCGTTGCTGTAAGGATTGAATCCACAGTGTAGAGCAGTTTTGTGAATATGAGCGCATACCATATGATTATGAATAGAAAGCCGAACACAAAACTTTCCCTTCTGAACTTCATAGCAAGATTGATGGAGTTTTTAACCGCATCACGCAGGCCCACGCCGAGTATTATGACTTCATACTCAACATACTGCAGGAGCGGTTCAAGCAGTGCGCTCAGCGCGAACCCTAAGAGCAGCGTTAATGGGAGTGGGATGAGCCCTATCGTTAGTAGCCTGCCCATCGTCAGCCTTCCAGTCTCTGTTATATACTGCGTAATTATATCCTTTGCAAGTATAAGATAGATGATGAACGGGGAGAATATTACTATAGTCAGAATGCACCTGAACACCACAATCTTCACAATACCTCTAATATTCTCCGTGATTGAATCCATAAAGCCAACATGGGCATTATTGAGAATCTTGTGCGCAACATAGATGAGCCCCGCAAACGGGATGATTGAGAATGCACTTATTGCGACAGAGACGATCTCCCTGCCAACCAGACCAAGGTATGCACCGCAGAATAGCAGTTCAATTATGTAATTGCCGTTCAGGCATGCAACATCCTTATACACATCAAGCGCATACCAGCCGAAGCTGTACATGAGCGCGGCGAGGAAGAAGAGTGCAGAGAAAGGGAGTACACTACCCACATTCCTGTTGATAAAGTTGATAGAACTCAGTAGTGCGCCCCACACCCTTCCAAAACTCATAATATACCTTTGCGTAAAAAGGTTTTATTTATTATCCCATCCAATTTCAACTATGGATTATGTATGCTCCATTGAATTATCTCCTAAAAATCCCCAGGCGGTGGCAAATGCCCTAAAGATGGATGAGGTGTACGAGCGAAGCACAACTTCAATAGAACTGAGCGGGGATAAGGTTTTTATTAAAATCAGTGCTAAGGATATCACGGCTTTGCGCGCAGCCGTCAATGATTATATGAGGCTTTTGCGCGTTTGCGAAGCAGTCGATGTATAATTGCTAAGGTGTTGATTTATGAGTAACGATATGAACGCATCACTGGCGGAGCTTCAAGAGCTCCAGACCAAGATACAGGCCACCATGATCGAGAAACAGCAGCTTATGGTGCAGGCAAGCGATATAGACCGCGCCCTTCAATCCCTTAAGGATGTGCAGGGCAAGACCTATGAGATGATCGGGACGATTCTTGTGGAGAGGGATAAATCAGAGATTGAAAAGGGTCTTCTTGATAGGAAGCAGCTCATTGACCTCAGGCTGGAAAGCCTCGACAAGAACGAGAGAACATTCCGTGCCAGGCTCAAGGCAATTGCAGAGAAGTTTGAGGGTGCACAGAGAGGCGGGAGAACCTAATTGCAGGTGCTTTCTTGAACATGAAGGTGCAACCCCCTACATTGAGCACCTTTAAATCCTTTTACGAATTTTTGCAGGGCGAACACTCATTCACTATAAGCTCGCACATGCTCGCAGATGTGGACGGCGTGTGCAGTGCATTCCTGCTCAAATCGCTCTTTCCTTCCGCGCGCATTATCTTCTTTGACAATCCATCCAAGGAGGCGCGTGCGGTTTGTGGAGCCTACAACCTCGAATATGAAACCTCGCTCCTAATCGACCCGTCTAAGACCGTGCTTTTAGATGTGGATGACCCCGCACTCATCCCCCCAACACATCACAAGGAATTCCTCGCATTGATAGACCATCACCATGTGCATGGCCTGAAATCAGAGCACAGGTTGAGTGACCCTTCTGCACCCTCAACCACCCACCTCATTTATATGATGATGAAAGCGGTGGGCATCAAGCCATCCAAGAAACAGGCGGAGCTTATCCTTCTCGGTATTCTTGCAGATACGAACAGGTTTAAGAGTGTTGAAAATTCCCAGACCTTTTACGATGTTGGTGAGCTATTTTCCATATGCGGCAAATCGTACGATTCGATCCTCTCACTCATCTCTGATATGCACATGTCCACTTCCGAGCGCCTTGTATTCGCGCGCTCATTCAGGAACTTCCGCCTCCTCCGCTCCACGAAGGATGACTATTTGTTCATAATAACGGATTGTGAGGCGTTCCAATCCCTTGTGGCAGACCGCCTTATAGAGTGTATGGAGGTTGATTTCGGCCTTGCATATGCGCCCGCAGAAAACGAGATACGCATCTCCCTGCGTTCCTCCCCGCGTTTCCCCCTGCACTTGGGCACGTTTGCATCTATACTCGCATCCCGTCTCAGCGGTTCAGGTGGTGGGCATAAGCATGCCGCAGGCCTGAACATCCCACCCATCCCATACAAAAAACTCGAGGAGGAGGCGCTCTCCCTTCTGAAAGAGCATTTTTCTTTGAAGGAGTACTAACCCCCGCGTGATCTTTTATGAAGTTCTTGCATTTTAGGAATAACAAATCATTCAGAGACCTTGGTGATCTTTATGGAGTTTTTCATTGAAACAAAAAGAAAAATAGAGGTTGTGGATATAACAGATGAAGTGGCCAGGCGTGTAAATTCAGGTAATGCCTGCCTACTCTTTGTCCCCCATGCAACTGCCAGTGTAATCGTAAATGAGTATGAACCCAACCTCAAATCCGATTATGAAAAGTTCTTTTCAATGCTTGCAAAGGGCGAGTGGAGGCACAATTCCATAGATGATAATGCAGAGGCGCACATCTTGAGCGCCCTGCTCTCTCCCTCTGTAATAATTCCCCTAAAAGATGGGCGGCTCGATTTGGGCACGTGGCAGCGCATAATGCTCGTTGAGCTCGACGGCCCACGAAAACGAAAAATCATATTAAGGACAATTTAACTACCTGCCTTCCCAAGATATCAATTTATTCATTATATCCTTGAATTCATCCATGATGACCAGAAAGCTTGTTGTGTGTGCCACCCCAACCGGTGTTGAGCTCGGCAAGAAGATATGTGAGAATCTCAACATAATTATGCGCAAGGAATTTGACCGGCTTAAAGATGCATCCCCTTATTCATTAGATGGGAGCAAGTTCGCAATAATCTCCCATCTCCGCGAGTATAACCGGCGCACATTCAAGAATGATGATTTTGCGCTCTGGCCCGTAACGGCCCAGTATTTTAAGAGTGGTGAGGTCAAACCGGTAATACAAGCGAGCGTTCGCGGTGCAGAGGTCTTTCTCATACACCAATCATATGTCCCGATTACGCCGATCGCAGTGCGCGCCAAGATGCTACACGAGGCCAAGACATATGAGGAGCGCCTCAAACTTCTTGAGCAGTTCTCGCGCGAAACAAGCGTGCAGGAGAATGACCATCTCGCAGAGTTTTACATAAACGCATTGAAGAGCGATGGTGCTGCGCACCGCGTCTTTCTCATTTCACCGTTCTTTGCAAACTCCCGGCAGGACCACAGGCGTGGGCGTGAGGGGCTTACCTCGCGTACCCAGATAACGCTGTTTGAGGCAGCAGGTGTAAACTCGCTCATGTTCGTTGACCTGCATTCACAGAGTTTGGTTGGCCTCTCCCGTACTCACTCTGACAATTTCCACCCGACCACAGAGCTGGTCAGCAGGTTCAAGGCCCTCTACCCCAATTATATTACAGATTTTGTAGTGGAATCGCCAGATGCAGGTGCAACAAAACGCACTGAGCATATCAATGAACACTACCTGAACCTTCCGATGGGCATCTCCTTTAAGTCCCGCGATTACACCACGGTCAATACAGTCAATGATATCGTAGTTACTAAACCCGAACTCGTTAAGGATAAGTATGCCGTGGTATTTGATGATATAATAGATACTGCAAACACGCTGAAAGCGCTTACCGAACGGCTGTGCGAGAGGTTTGGGTGCAAAGGTGTGGTCGCGATTGCCTCCCACGCCCTGCTCAGCGATAAAGGTGTTGACAATATTGACGAGCTTTACGCAAAGAACTATCTGCTCAAGCTAATCACCACAGATTCGGTATCCCGCCCCCCTTCATTTGCAGTTGAGCACCCGTGGTATGAGCAGGTCTCCCTTGCACCCAGATTTGCAAGCATGATCTACAATATATACATGGAACAGCAGGTAGACAGCGTGCACATGGATTAGCAATTAAGACAATTGCCGAACAAGATTTCGATAACTTTTTAAATCTTAAAGTGTGAATAGCCCCTTATGGAGAAGCGGTATGAGCAGTTGGCTTATAATATCGCAAGCGAGATTGTATTCTCAAACTCCCCCGGTAAGACGATGAAGAAATGGCGGGAGCTTTTTGGGATATCGCAGATAGAACTCAGTGCATTTCTGGGTATAAGCTCTTCCACCATAAGCGATTATGAGGGCGAACGCAGGAAGAACCCCGGCATCTCAGTGATCAAGCGCTTTGTGACTGCGCTCGTAGAGCTTGACCTTTCAAAGGGCGGGAGTATAGTGAGCAGGTATGCGAACGAGATGCCCGCGAGTGATTTCTACTATGCGCACGAGTTTGCAAGCTCGCTCAGCGGTATCGATTTTATGAAGCTGGTTGGCGGCAAGGTGATCGCTAATGAGGAGATGCTCGGGCGCACGCGCGTCTATGGCTATACATTCATCAAATCAATACATGCGATCATGGAGATGCAGGCCACGGATTTTCCAAAACTCTTTGGCAATGCCAAGGAGCGTGCATTCCTTTTCACGGATGTGAGTACGGGCAGGTCGCCCATGGTAGTCATCCGCGTCCACCCGATCAAGCCATCCCTCGTTGTTCTGCATGACCTTGAGGAGCAGAAGGTCGACAAGCTCGCAGTTGCACTCGCACAGAAAGAGCGTATCCCGCTCATTCTAACGAGCATGCCTGTGAAGGATATAGAATCCGCATTGAAGAAGCTTTAGAGGAGGTTTTGCATTATGTCTCTAGGAATTGTTGGTTATGATGAAGTTCTGGCGAGCATGCCCGTAAAGGATATAGAATCCGCACTGAAGAAGCTTTAGAGGAGGTTTTGCATTATGTCTCTAGGAATTGTTGGTTATGGAGTTGATGTCCCAATCTACCGCATCAAGGCAGCGGAGATTGCGCGTGTGTGGGGTGAGGAGGAGGCCCGTATAGTACACGGGCTCGGCCTCTCTGAGAAATCAGTCCCTGCACTCGATCAGGATGCCGCAACACTTGCAGTTGAGGCTGCGAGGCGCGCGGTTAAACATGCGGGCATTGACCCATCACTCATAAACTCTCTATTCGTGGGTTCTGAATCGCACCCGTATGCAGTGAAACCTACAGCCACTATAGTTGCAGAAGCGATAGGTGCGGCACCTGTACTGTTTGCGGCGGACCACGAGTTTGCATGCAAGGCAGGGACAGCGGGCCTCATAAACTCATATGCACTGTTGAAGGCGGGCGAGATAGAATATGGTATGGGGATAGGTGCAGATACATCACAGGGCCGGCCCGGTGATGCACTCGAGTACAGTGCGGGTGCAGGCGCAGCCGCATTCCTTGTTGGAAAGAAGGATGTGATTGCAGAGATACAGGGCATTTACTCTTACACCACTGATACACCGGACTTCTGGAGGCGTGAACACGCGATCTATCCATCACACGGCGGAAGGTTTACAGGGGTCCCCGGCTATTTCAAGCATGTGCAGGGCGGTGCAAAGGGAATGATGGAGAAGATGGGCACCCGCCCCTCAGATTACAAATATGCAGTGTTCCACCAGCCGAACGGTAAGTTTCCGCGTGCAGTTGCCAAGCAGCTCGGGTTTACCCCTGAGCAGATCGAGTCGGGCCTCATAACCCCGCTCATAGGCAACACATACTCCGCAGCATCACTGATAGGGCTTGCTGCAACATTAGATGTAGCAAAACCCGGTGACAGGATTCTGGTAACTTCGTTCGGGTCTGGTGCAGGCAGTGATGCATTTGATATCCTCGTTACTGATAAAATCCTGGAGAAGAATAACAAGTATCCCGTGCGCGAGTTGATAAAGCAGAAGGTATACATCGATTACGGAACCTATGCAAAGCACAGGAAGAAGTTGATAATGTGAGGTGCAATGTTTATGAGAAAGGTAGCAGTTGTTGGAGTTGGAATGAGCAAATTCGGTGAGCTGTGGGATGTAAGCCTGAGAGACCTTGTAGTGCAGGCAGGTGTGGAGGCAATCAAGGATGCGCATCTTGAAGGCTCGGAGATACAGGCACTCTATGGAGGTACGATGGCATCTGGCCGATTGGTTGGGCAGGAGCATGTTGCAGCACTCATTGCAGATGCTATGGGGTTGAACCCGATCCCTGCAACGCGTGTTGAAGGTGCGTGTGCATCCGGGGGCCTTGCATTCCGCAATGCATACTTTGCGATTGCATCGGGTGCATACAATGTAGTGGTGGCAGGCGGTGTTGAGAAGATGACTGATGCAACCACTGCAGAGGCGGTTACCGCACTCGGCGGTGCGGGCGATCAGGAATGGGAGCTTCTTCACGGCGCAACATTCCCCGGGTTGTATGCATTAATGGCGCGCAGGCATATGATTGAGTACGGTACAACTGAGGAGATGATGGCAGCTGCCGCAGCCAAGAACCATCATAATGCAACATTCAATAAATATGCGCAGTTCAAGGAGAAGATTACGATAGAAGATGTATTGAAATCCAAGAAGGTTGCAGACCCGCTCAAGGTGCTCGATTGTTCCCCGATTACTGATGGCGCGGCGGTTGCTGTCCTGATGGACCTTGAGACTGCAAAGAAGCACACCGATAATTATGTGGAGATTGTTGCAAGTGCACAGGCTAGTGATACGCTTGCATTACACGATAGAAAATCACTTACAGAATTGCGCGCTGCACAGGTTGCCGCAAAGGAGGCCTACAAGCAGGCGGGCATAACCCCTGAAGATATAGATGTTGCAGAGGTGCACGATTGTTTCACCATTGCAGAGATTATGGCAATTGAAGATTTGGGGTTCTTCCCGAAAGGTAAGGGCGGGCAGGCAACACTTGACGGTGAAACCGCACTTAACGGCCGGATTCCCATAAATACATCTGGTGGGTTGAAAGCGTGCGGCCACCCCGTAGGCGCCACAGGTATAAAGCAGATAGTTGAGATAACATGGCAGCTGCGCGGCCAGGCTGAGGGCAGGCAGGTTAAGGATGCACAGTATGGGCTCACGCATAATGTTGGCGGGTCAGGTGCAACATGTGTTGTGCACATACTCAAGAAACCAAATTAGGTGATGATTATGAAGCCAGGATTACCGCTTTTATGGAGAAAAACACGCGAGAGGTATAACCTCATAGGCACTAAATGTGAGACGTGCGGGACCTATTACATCCCCGAGAGGAAGATCTGCGCAAAGTGCAGGAGAAAGGGGAAGGTAGCACCATATACATTCTCTGGGCGTGGTAAGATCTATTCCTACACGGTGATACGCGTTGCACCCGAGGATTACGAGTTCTTCGTTCCATACGTTCTCGCGATCATCCAATTAGAGGAGGGCGCATATATTACGGGCCAGGTTGTGGATGTTAATCCCGAGAGTGTGCAGATAGGCCAGGAGGTTGAGATGGTATTCAGGAAGATACATGATGACCATCCAGAGGGTCTGATCACCTACGGCTACAAATTCCGCCCCATTCTGAAATAAAAAACAAGCGTGCAGAAATCCTATCAGTCTTTTTTGTTTTCAGAAGATTAAAAAGAAAAAATTAGATCATAGCGACAGTGAGCAAAAGTATGGCCCACCAGGCGATCAATGAAAGAATAATGATGTGCGCATGGTACTTCACATTACTCCTCTCAGTTTTAGTGTCGGGCTTTGGGTTTATGAATAGTGCAAGTGCAATCGCCAGCAGGACAGTTATCCCTATGAGCACTGACTTTACCATGCCCATAATACTCTCAGGGTTTTGTGCATACATCATTATCCACGTTAACGCAGTTATGAGCGCACCCGCAATAACAATGTATTTTGTTGCATAGTACACATTCACTTCTTTCGGCCCCATCCTCCTGTGCTTTATGAAGATTGAACCGCTCAGGGCAATTATAGAGATTGCACCGAGGCCGAGCATAATACCCGCAAGGTGCATGAAGTTCATAAGAACATCCTTGCCGAAGAATGCCTGCTTCAATGTGGGAACAAGTATCAGCGCATTTATAATCTCCCCAAATGTGAAGTCCTCCTTTTCGCCCACTGCAAGTGCATATTTCCCCGTATCCCCCTTATTGTAGACCTTTATGTAGTATATCCCCGCTGGGAGGGTTTTCTTATACTCGGGCCCCATCAGATACCAATCACCACCGTACGGCTCAAACCACTGATGCCAATCAGATTCATTCTCATATATATCCACTATTGGCTCTTTTGATGAATTCAGTATCTGCAGTGAAAATCTCCTCGCCTCTTTAGGTGCAAGCGGTGAATTCACTTGTACATACAGCTCGAACGGGTCGCGCGCCTCTATAATATAATACTGTGGGCTGCCCGTGAGTTCGCCATAATACGCACGCGAAATCTCTGGCTGTACAATTTCATATGGCTCCTCCAATGTAAGATTGAGCCCCATTACGATGCGCGGCTGATGCGCATACCCACCCACAACAGCCACTACCAGCAATAGCATAAGATATCTTGTATTCATAACAATCTCCACTCCTCTTAACACTTCTTTAGCAATTCTTAAATATGTATTTTTATATCTTTTTAGCGAATTATACACGGTGATTATCAAATGAGCGGTGAAGCACTTTCCTTTGAAGAGTTTTGGAACTCTCAACAGAAGAAGCCCAAGGGAATTGGTTTTACAAAGGGCGAGATGAAGAGCCCTGAATGTGTTGATTTCAAGTACTTGCGCCGTGCACGCAAGCTCGTTCGCGATTACAGGGACATACTAAATCAGAACATCTCCGGAAGAAAGTGGAAGCTCGGTTCAGAGAGGTTATACAGGGGGTCCGGGACATATGTTCTCGTGTACACACTCGTGATAAAGGATGGCCGAAATGTACTCGATAAAAAGACGATCGAATTTATAGCGCCCCCATTAATTCCTAAGCAGGATTAATGCAATTGTCGAAGTAATTTTCTTTCATTTTATAAATTATTCTTCTCTATTTTAACCCCATGGCAGCGTTTACATGGAAGATTGGCGGGGAGGCCGGCTTTGGAATTATGGGCTCGGGTCTTCTGTTTGGCAAGGTCTTTACAAGGACCGGCTATTATGCGCACATCTATTCTGAGTATCCCTCTTTAATTAAAGGCGGGCACAACACAACGCTCGTTCGTCTCTCAGACAAGCCCGTTTATTTACCCCCCTACACCTCGGATTTAGTTGTAGCGCTTGATAAGTTTGCTGTGGAGGCGCACATCCCACATCTCTCGCAGAACGGCGGGCTCATCTATGATTCTAAAGATGCAGACCTCTCTAATGTTCAGATCCCAGAATCTGTACAGCTTTACGATGTACCGCTTCTCGAGCTTGCGCAGAAAGCCGGCGGGGATATGCTCATGCGGAACACCGTTGCGATAGGCGCATCGCTTGCACTGCTCAACTACCCGCTCGACCAATTTAATGATATAATCAGGGAAACATTCGGTAAGAAAGGCGGTGCAATCATTGATATAAACATAAACGCTGCGAAGAACGGGTACGATTATATAAAATCCAAGTATGACATCTCAAAATTCCCGTTCAAGTTTGCACCCAACCCAAACGCACAGCATAAACTCGTTATGACGGGGAATGAGGCAATAAGTGCGGGTGCAATACAGGCAGGTGTGAAATTCTTTTCGGCCTACCCAATGACCCCCGCATCCTCCATACTCCATTACATGGCATCAAAAGAGCTTGAGCATAACATAGTGGTGAAGCATTGTGAGGATGAGATCGCAGCTATGAATATGGCAATAGGCGCATCATTTGCAGGTGTACGTTCGATGACATCCACCTCAGGTGGCGGGTTCAGCCTCAAGACAGAGGCGCTCGGTATGGCTGCAATGACTGAGACCCCCGTTGTTGTAGTGCTCTCACAGCGCACGGGCCCGAGTACAGGTATGCCGACATGGACTGAGCAGGCAGACCTGCGTTTTGCGATCCACGCATCGCAAGGCGATTTCCTGCGTGTGGTTGTTGCGCCCGGTGATGTTGCAGAGGCATTCACACTTACTCAGAAGGCATTCAACCTCGCGGAGAAGTATCAAATCCCAGTAATTATACTCTCAGATAAATTCCTCTCAGAGAGTTATTCCTCAGTTGATAAGAGCGAGTTGAAGGTCCTGCCCATAGAGAGGGGCAAACTCATAACCGAGGATATGCCGCCGCTCAAACCGCAGGAGAAGTTTAAGAGGTATGAGTTCACTGATGATGGTGTATCACCCCGCCCCCTCCCGGGTATTATAGGTGGCGAGCACGTCTCATCATCATATGAACACTGGGAGAATACGTTCTCAACCGAGCATTTTGAGACGCGCAAGAAGATGGTTGACAAGCGCGCACGCAAGATCACTCTCCTAGAGAAAGAACTTGACCCGCCAACAGTGCACGGGCCAAAAGATGCTGAACTCACATTAGTATGCTGGGGCTCTCACAAGCACATCGTATTTGAGGCGGTTGATAGATTGAATGCTGAGGGCATCAAGGTGAATGCATTGCACTTTGCATTCGTTCACCCATTGCCCCCATCTGCATATGAGATGCTTAAATCTGCGAAGAAGCTCGTTATCGTTGAGAATAACAGCACGGCACAGTTTGGCGGTTATCTCAAAGAGCATGCAGGTGTTGCATTTGCAGGAAGCATACTCCGTTATGATGGCAGGCAGCTCTTTGTTGATGATGTATACTCCTCAACAAAATCCATTCTTGAAGGCAAAGCCAAGGATATTGCAATCGTTGATAAAGAGCCGGTAGAATTTTATACAGCATCCTTTGTGAGGTGATGATGATGGTATCAATAGGCGATTTGACAACTAAAGAGATCCCGCAGTGGTGTCCGGGTTGTGGCAATTTTAACATAATCTCTGCGGTGAAGGCTGCACTTGCCAAAGTAGGTGCAGAGACGCATAATACAGTAGTCGTATCTGGGATAGGATGTTCGGGTAAGAGCCCGCATTACCTGCGTACCTATGGGTTTGAAGCGTTGCACGGCCGTGTGCTCCCAGTAGCCACGGGGATAAAGCTCGCAAACCGCAAACTCACAGTGATAGGTATGGGCGGTGACGGTGATGGTTACGGGATAGGGCTCAACCATCTCATACACACTTGCAGGAGAAATATTAACATGACATACATCGTGCATAATAATGGTATATACGGCCTTACTACAGGGCAGGCATCACCTACAACCATAAAAGGTACTAAGACAAAGTCAACGCCCCATGGTGTGATCGAACAGCCAATCCACCCGCTCGCGCTTGCAATCACTTCAGATGCAACATTTGTAGCGCGTGTGTACACGGGTAATTTACCACACATGATTAATGTGCTGACAGAGGCGATAAAGCACCGCGGGTTTGCACTTGTTGATGCATTGCAGTTGTGCCCTTCCTGGAATAAGGTCAACACCCCTGAGTGGTATAAGACAAGGATATACGACATTAACAAGGAGGGCCACGATGTAACTGATAAGATGAAAGCCTATGAGAAAGCACTTGAGGATGTTAACACGGGTTATGCAAAAGTCCCAATCGGTGTATTCTATCAGGTGCAGAGGCCCACCTATGATGATGAACTCCCACAGGTGAGTAAGCAGGAGCTTGTGGAGCAGGATATGCGCCACATTGACCTCTCAAAAACACTCAAAGAGTTTGAGTAGGTTTTCATATGGTTAGGAAATGCCCCTTTTGCAACAATAAGGATAGTGTGATTGCATCAAACCATTATGCCTATGTAATACATGATAAGCATCCCTATGTTGAAGGACATCTACTTGTGATTCCTAAAAAGCATTTTGAGAGCATAATGGAGATGGATGATAAATCACTCTTAGGCACAATGAAACTCGTGCGCGAGATGGAGAAGCGTCTCGTTGAGCGTCTCCACGTTCAAGGCATTACAGTAAGGCAGAACTGGGCGCCATTCCTCCCCGAGAATCATTTGGTCGTTCGCCATGTTCATTTCCATCTCATTCCGCGTTCGCTGAACGATGGCCTCTTTTACAAGGTTAAGCGTATCTCTCTTTCCCCGCACAAGAGGGCCTCTCTCATAAAAAAACTGCAGTTGAAATGAATAAATAGCAAACTATTAATATATGTTTCATCCCACTCTATTCTATGACCATTGCGGATAGAGTGAGAGAGTGGCGTGAAGCAAGAAAACGCTCTAAAGAGGAAAAGAGGCACAGGAAGGAGGCGCTCAGGGCATTCTCAAAGGTGCCTTTACTACCCCCAACGAACCCAGCAACAACCACACTTGAGGAGAGCAGGCAGTTAAGCTATGAATTGAATATAAAAGAGCTCGAGTACGCATTGAGATCCGGTGATAAACGCGAGGCGCTCTCTACAATCACGGATATAGGTGAACTTGCCTCAAAAGATGAGACGGTTGCACTCAGGTGGAGGGAATACGCAACCATTGAACATGAGGAGCTCATCCGCAAGAAGATCCTCTCCTATTCACTGCCCCGTTTCATAAAGAAAACATTCAAGGGCGTTTCAGAGTTCTTCTCAACCTCTCACGAACTGAGTTTCAAGAAGGTATTCAATTGGCTTTTTTCGCTTACATCCATCCCCTCTTGGATTGAGGCCCGCAGGACGACTGAGGAGGCCTACAAGATCCCGAGTGAGGAGAACATCCACAAGGCCGGAATACAGAATATGGTTGCCGTATTCGATACACTCACATTTGCACTGCTCACATACTTTGCATACGATTTTGTGCGCGACCTAAACCACGAGGTATTTGCGCTCAAAGCCGCAGGCCTCCTATCCATGCGTATGGTTGCGCACAAGGCAGCGCTTGCGCTGTTTGCAAAATCATTTGCAGTCCTATCAGTAGATGCATTCAAGACCTCTGAGCAGAGGCGTGTTGAGAACCAGCTTGCAGGCCTGAAATCAATCGAGCTTGCACTCGCAGCACTCGGCGCCAAGGATGAGTACACAAGGGGGCATAACGAGCGTGTGGCAGAATACTCAGAATGGATTGCACGCGACCTCGGCCTCACCGAGCGTGAGGTTCAGATTGTAAAGCACGCTGCAAAACTTCACGATATAGGCAAACTTGGCATGCCGGATTCAATCCTGCTCAAGCCGGGCAAACCTACAGATGAGGAGTTTGAGGAGATAAAGAAGCACCCATTGAGAGGGTATACACTGGTTGCAGAAATAACCGATATTGACCCGCTATTGCTCGGTATTCTTCACCATCACGAAAAGTTAAACGGAAAGGGGTACTATGGGCTCAGGGGTGATGAGATCCATCTCACCGCCCGCATAATCTCGGTTTCAGACATATTTGATGCACTCACTACGAATAGACCCTACCAGAAGGGCAAATCCCCAGAGGAAGCATTCTCAATGCTCAGAACATTTGCAGAGAATGGAGAAATAGACGCAGAGGTTGTTGAGATCTTTGCAAAGGCTTATGAAAAACGCGTAAAATAAAAAAGATCCCGTGTTTAGCACGGAATCTTTAAAGGCCTCTTCATAAATTCATTTCTTACTCCCAACAGTTTCATAGCTCCACACCCCCACACAT
>Ga0272448_1001936_pt1 | contig 26969 bp, 35 predicted proteins | sample YNPCB0191_FD_202220 | JGI IMG/M metagenome (GOLD analysis project Ga0272448, IMG submission 202220) | Hot spring sediment microbial communities from Yellowstone National Park, WY, United States - YNP-CB-019-1 | ecosystem: Environmental > Aquatic > Thermal springs > Hot (42-90C) > Sediment... | reverse complement strand
AATATCTGCTCAACCTTCGCAAAGGCGAGGGCATGGTGGATGACATTGATCACCTGGGCAGCCGCCGGTTGCGCACCGTGGGCGAGTTGCTGGCCAACCAGTGTCGCGTCGGTCTGGCGCGCACCGAACGGGTCGTCAAGGAGCGAATGACGCTGTTTGATGTGAGCACCGACACCATGACGCCGTCGCAACTGGTCAATCCGAAGGCGCTGTCGGCAGTGATCCGCGATTTCTTCGGTCGCAGCCAGCTCAGCCAGTTCATGGATCAGACCAACCCGCTCAGCGAGTTGACGCACAAGCGAAGGCTGTCGGCCCTCGGTCCGGGCGGTCTTTCGCGCGAGCGCGCGGGTTTTGAGGTGCGCGACGTGCATCCGTCGCACTACGGGCGGATCTGTCCGATTGAGACGCCCGAAGGCCCGAACATCGGTCTGATCAGCGCGATGAGCATTTATGCGCGCATCAACGAATTCGGTTTCATTGAAACCCCCTATCGCCGCGTCAAAAACGGTCGCGTCACCGACGAAGTGGATTATCTGACTGCCGACCAGGAGGAGCAATATGTGGTCGCGCAGGCCAACGTGCCCGTGGACAAGAACGGCCATTTTCTGGTGCCGCGCGTCTCCTGCCGCTACAAGGGCGACTTTATCGAGGTGGAGCCGGAGCGAGTCAACTACATGGACGTGTCCCCGAAACAACTGGTCTCGGTCGCCGCCGGCCTGATTCCGTTTCTGGAGCACGACGACGCGAACCGCGCGTTGATGGGGTCGAACATGCAACGGCAGGCGGTCCCGTTGCTGACCAGCGAAGCGCCATTGGTCGGCACGGGTTTGGAAGAACGGGTGGCGCGGGACTCGAAGGTCTGCGTGGTGGCGGAGGAAAGCGGTGTTGTGGCCAGCGTGGACGGCAAACGCATCGTCATTACCAAAGACGGCAAACTGCCCGAGGGCAAGCGCAAGCTGGTGACCGATCCCGACCGTCACGTTTGGGTGTATGAGCTTCGCAAGTTCATGCGCTCCAATGCCGGCACCTGCTTCAATCAGAAGCCGATTGTCGCCAAAGGTGACAAGGTGCGAAAAGGACAGATCATTGCCGACGGTCCCTGTGTGGACAAGGGCGAACTGGCGCTGGGACGCAATGTGCTCGTCGCCTTCCTGCCGTGGTATGGCTACAACTTCGAGGACGCCATTGTCATCAGCCAACGCCTCGTCAAGGAGGATGTGTTCACTTCGATTCACATCGAAGAGTTTGAGTGCGGCGCCCGCGACACGAAACTGGGGCCGGAAGAAATCACGCGCGACATTCCGAACGTGGGCGAGGAGGCGTTGAAAAACCTCGGTCACGACGGTGTGATTCGCGTGGGCGCGGAAGTGCGTCCCGGCGACATTCTGGTGGGCAAGGTCACGCCGAAAGGGGAAACCGAGTTGGCGCCCGAAGAGCGGTTGCTGCGGGCCATCTTCGGCGAAAAAGCCGCCGATGTGAAGGATACCTCGCTGCGGGTGCCCTCCGGGACCTACGGGATCGTGATGGATGTGAAGGTGTCCTCCCGCAAGGAGTCCAACAAGCCGCGTTTCACAGCGGCGGAACTTCGCCGTCAGAAGAAACAAATCGAAGAGGACTACAAGAACCGCTCCGCCGAGTTGCGCGAAGAGTTGACGGAGAAACTTTCCAACATTCTGTTGGGCGAGAAGATCCCCTTGGACGTGGTCAACAGCGAGACGGGCGAAATCATCATTCCCGCCAATCGCAAGATCACCAAGACGCTGTTGCGGAAGCTGGCGCAGGTTTATGACCGGATCGAGATTGATCCCTCTCCCATTCGCATCAAGATTCGGGAGATCATCGGTCAGTTTGAGCAACGGTTCACCGATCTGGAAATGGATTACCAGCGGCGTCTGGACCAGATCGAAAGCGGGGAAGACGCCGAGCCGGGCATCATCAAACAGGTCAAGGTCTATATCGCCAGCAAACGCAAACTCAGCGTGGGCGACAAGATGGCCGGGCGGCACGGCAACAAGGGGGTCATTGCGAAAATCGTGCCCGAAGAAGACATGCCGTTTTTGGAGGACGGTCGCCCGGTGGACATTGTGCTCAATCCGCTCGGTGTGCCCAGTCGCATGAACGTCGGTCAGGTGCTGGAAACGCACTTGGGGCTGGCGGCGAAAGCGCTCGGTTTTTCGGTGACTTCGCCCGTGTTTGATGGTGCCACGGAGTCCGAAATCAAGGATTTGTTGCGAGAGGCGCGGAAGGTGGAGGGATTCCGATGGCTCAACGAGCAGGGCAAGACGCGGGTCTATGATGGTCGAACGGGGTTGCCGTTCGATCAAGAGGTGGTCGTCGGCTACATCTACATGATGAAACTGGGTCATTTGGTGGCCGACAAGATTCATGCGCGTGCCGTCGGGCCGTACTCGCTGGTCACCCAACAACCATTGGGCGGCAAGGCGCAATACGGCGGCCAACGCTTTGGCGAAATGGAGGTCTGGGCGATGGAAGCCTACGGGGCGGCGTATGCCCTGCAGGAACTGCTTACGGTCAAATCCGACGACGTGCAGGGGCGCACCCGCATCTACGAGTCCATCGTCAAGGGCGACAACACGTTGGAGGCCGGCACGCCCGAGTCGTTCAACGTCTTGATGAAAGAAATGCAAAGTCTCTGCCTCGACGTGCGCGTCGGCAAGGACGGAGGCGACAAGTAATCCATGAGCACTCCCAGCAAATCGTCCAGCACTCTGCAATCCATCTCGGCGGCCACGGCGGCAGCCCGGGCGGCGCTCGGCCTGGAAAGAGCCGCGACGTTTGATTACGTGAGCATTGGCGTGGCGTCGCCGGAGACGATCCGCTCTTGGTCGCACGGGGAGGTGAAGAACCCGGAGACGATCAACTACCGCACGTTCAAGCCGGAGAAGGGCGGCCTGTTCTGCGAGCGCATCTTCGGTCCGGTGCGCGATTGGGAATGCAATTGCGGCAAATACAAGCGCATCAAACATCGCGGCGTGATTTGCGACCGTTGCGGGGTCGAGGTGACCCTGGCGCGCGTCCGCCGCGAGCGAATGGGGCACATTGAGCTGGCTGTGCCCGTCAGTCACATCTGGTTTTTCAAGGCCATGCCATCCCGAATGGGATTGATGCTGGACCTGACGGCGCGGGAGCTGGAACGGGTACTGTACTACGAAGACTACATCGTGGTGGATGAGGGCAAGACGCCGCTGAAGCCGAAGCAACTTCTCACCGAAATGGAATACCGCGAGGCCAAGGAGCAGTACGGCGACGGATTTGTCGCAAAGATGGGCGCCGAGGCCGTGCGGGATTTGCTGCAGAAGATTGATCTGCGCAAGCTGGCGCAGGAACTCGAGCACCAGTTGGAGCAGACCAAGAGCAAGCAAACGAAGAAGAAACTGGCCAAACGGCTCAAACTGGTGAAGGGATTTTGGGGAGCCAAAATGCGGCCCGAATGGATGGTGCTGGAAGTGTTGCCGGTGATTCCGCCCGATCTGCGTCCGTTGGTGCCGCTGGAAGGCGGCCGGTTTGCCACCAGCGATTTGAATGACCTCTATCGCCGGGTCATCAATCGAAACAATCGCCTGAAAAACCTGCTGCAGCTTCGCACGCCGGATGTGATCATCCGCAACGAGAAACGAATGTTGCAGGAAGCGGTGGACGCCCTGTTGGACAACGGGCGCCACGGCCGTCCGGTCACGGGGGCCGGCGGGCGTGCCTTGAAATCGCTGGCCGACATGCTGCGGGGCAAACAGGGACGGTTCCGCCAGAACCTGCTGGGGAAACGCGTGGACTATTCGGGTCGTTCGGTGATTGTGATTGGCCCGGAATTGAAACTGCATCAGTGCGGTTTGCCGAAGAAAATGGCGCTGGTCTTGTTCGAGCCGTTCATCATTCGGCGGCTCCGCGAAATGGGGATGGTCCACACCATTCGTTCCGCCAAGAAACTGATTGAACGGCAGGCGCCGGAGGTCTGGGACATTCTCGAGGAGGTCACCAAGAGCCATCCGGTGTTGTTGAACCGCGCGCCGACCTTGCACCGGCTCTCCATTCAGGCATTTGAGCCGCAACTGATTGAAGGCGAGGCCATCCGTATCCACCCGCTGGTTTGCACCGCCTACAACGCCGACTTCGACGGCGACCAGATGGCCGTGCACGTGCCGCTGTCGATCGAGGCGCAGTTGGAAGCCCGTTTGTTGATGCTGGCAACCAACAACATCTTTTCGCCGTCCAACGGCAAGCCGATCACCACGCCCACACAGGACATCGCGCTGGGCACCTACTACCTGACGCATCCCGGCAGGCAGTCCCGCAAAACCTCCGGAAGCCTGAAATTGTTTGCCGACGTGCAGGAGGTGTTTTTTGCCTTTGATGAGCAGGATGTAACCGTCCACGAGAAAATTCGCCTCAAAAACCCCGATTTCGGTCGGCAGACGGTGTTTGGCGATCCGGTCTCGAAAGTCATTGAGACCACGGTTGGTCGTGTGATCTTCAACGAGATCTGGCCGCAAGAACTGGGGTTCTTCAACAAAACTGTCAACAAATCCACTCTCGGCGACATCATCTGGCAGTGCTACCGCACGGTTGGCCATGAGCGCACCGTCGAGGTGCTCGACAAGTTGAAGAGTCTCGGCTTCACCTGGGCCACACGAGCCGGCATCTCCATTGGCATTGATGACATGATCGTGCCCAAGGAGAAGGATCAGGTCATTGAGGAGTCATTGAAACAGGTGGCCGAGGTGGAAAAACAGTATCGGCGCGGCATCATCACCGATGGCGAGCGTTACAACAAGATCATTGACATCTGGACCCACGCGACCGACCGCATTTCCAACCTCATGTACTCCGCCATGGAGTTCAACAACGAGAAACGGGAGTTGAATCCCGTTTACATCATGGTGGACAGCAAGGCGCGCGGCTCGCGCCAACAGATTCGCCAATTGGCGGGCATGCGCGGTCTGATGGCGAAGCCGTCGGGAGAAATCATCGAACGACCCATTCTGTCCAACTTCCGCGAAGGACTCAGTGTGCTGGAGTACTTCATCTCCACCCACGGTGCCCGCAAAGGACTGGCGGACACCGCGTTGAAGACCGCCGACTCCGGCTACATGACGCGCAAGCTGGTGGATGTCGCCCATGATGTCATCGTCCAGGAAGAGGATTGCGGCACCGTCAACGGCATCTGGGTCAAGCCCATCTACGAGGGCGAGGACGAGATCGTCAAACTCAGCGAACGCATCGTCGGACGGGTCGCTGCGGAAGACATCGTGGACCCGATCACCAGGAAAAAAATTGTCAAAGCCAACGTCGAGATTGACGAGGAAGCCGCCAACGCCATCAGCCAGCTCGGCATCGAACGCGTCAAAATCCGTTCCGTACTCACCTGTGAATCTCGTCGCGGTGTCTGCGCCCAGTGTTATGGGCGGAACCTGGCCACGGGCAAGCCCGTCAAAATCGGTTCGCCCGTGGGCATCATCGCTGCTCAATCCATCGGCGAACCCGGCACCCAGCTCACCATGCGGACCTTCCACATCGGCGGCACGGCGAGCCAGGTGTTCAAGCAACCGCAGATCAAGGCCAAGAACGATGGTATTGTCCATTATCAGGAGACCCGCGCTGTGCAGCGCGCCGAGGGCAATTGGGTCGTCCTCAACAAGAACGCTCAGGTGGTGGTGGGCACCGAGGAGGGACGCGAGTTGGAACGCTACAGTGTGGTGGTGGGGGCGGAGATCCTGGTGCCGGATGGAGGCCGCGTCAAAAAAGGCGAGATTTTTGTGCAGTGGGATCCGTACAATGTTCCCGTGCTTTCGGAGGTGGGCGGCAAGGTCCAGTTCCACGACATCATCGAAGGCGTGACGATGAAGCGCGAACTGGATGAGGCTACGGGTTTGATGGGCACCGTGATCATCGAGCACAAAGAAGACCTCCACCCGCAGGTCAACGTCCTCGGCCCCGGTGGCGAGATGCTGGCGTTTTACCCGATTCCGGCGGGGGCGCATATTGTGGTGGAAGAAGGCGACAAGATTGCTGCGGGCGCCCTCATTGCCAAGACCCCGCGCAAGGTGGCCATGACCAAGGACATCACCGGGGGTCTGCCACGAGTGGCGGAGTTGTTTGAAGCGCGCCGTCCGAAAGACGCCGCCGAGATTGCGAAGATTGACGGCGTGGTCGAGTTTGCCGGCACCGTTCGCGGCAAGCGTCGCATCGTGGTGAAAGACCCCAAAACCGGTGCGGAAGAGGAACATCTGATTCCTCACTCCAAGCACATTGTGGTGTTCCGTGGCGACCATGTGAAGAAAGGGCAGCCGTTGACCGAAGGCCCGGTGGTGCCGCACGAGATTCTGGAGGTCTGCGGCCCTCAGGACCTGCAGGAGTATCTCGTCAACGAAGTGCAGGAGGTCTATCGGCTGCAGGGCGTTGAAATCAACGACAAACACATCGAGATCATCGTCCGACAGATGTTGCGGAAGGTGCGGATCGTGGATCCGGGCGACACGAAATTCCTCTGGGGAGATCAGGTGGACAAGATCTCCTTTGAGGAGGAAAATCGCCGCGTCGCCGAAGCCGGCGGCAAACCGGCAGAAGCGCAGCCGGTGTTGCTGGGCATCACGAAGGCCTCGTTGGAGACGGAGAGTTTCATCAGCGCCGCCTCCTTCCAGGACACCACTCGTGTGTTGACCGAGGCGGCCACACTCGCGAAAGTGGATCGGCTGCGCGGGTTCAAGGAGAACGTGATCATGGGACACTTGATCCCGGCTGGCACCGGGTACAGTCGCGTGCGCAATGTCAAACTGGTGCCGCTGGCCGAGCCGCTGGAACCGCCTCCAACGGAGGCCGACAAGCCCCCGGCTGCGGCCGCAGAGGGGAAAACGGAATAGCGCAGAAAACACTTGCCGGAACACGGGGTGCGTGCTAATTTCCCCGCCCCTTTTCCTGGAAACCGGAGAAAGCGTTTCAAGAATGCCAACGATCAACCAACTGGTTCGCAAAGGCCGAAGAAAACTGGCGTCGAAGTCAAAGGCGCCGGCGTTGTGGAGGTGTCCCCAGCGACGGGGCGTTTGTTTGCAGGTCATGACCCGCACGCCCAAGAAACCGAATTCGGCTTTGCGCAAGGTGGCCAAGGTGCGGTTGACCAACGGCGTTGAGGTGATCGCCTATATTCCCGATGAAGGCCACAACCTGCAGGAACACTCCATTGTGCTGGTTCGAGGCGGCCGCGTCAAAGACCTGCCGGGCGTCCGCTATCACATCGTGCGCGGCACGTTGGACGCGCTCGGCGTCGAGAAACGACGTCGCAGCCGCAGCAAATATGGCGTGAAACGGCCCAAGAGCGGCGCGCCGAAACCGGCGGCCGCCGCGTAGGGAGGGACGGGTAACATGCGAAGACGACGCGCAGAACAACGACAGCGAGCACCCGACCCGCGCTACAACAGCCCGTTGGTCACACGCATGATTAATACGGTGATGCGTTGCGGCAAGAAATCCAAGGCCGAGAGCATCGTTTACAGCGCGCTGGACCTCATCGCCGAGAAGGTCAAGGACAAAAACCCGCTCGACGTGGTGAATGCGGCGATGGAAAACGTCAAGCCGAAACTGGAAGTGAAATCCCGACGCGTCGGCGGCGCGAACTATCAGGTTCCGGTCGAAGTGCCGCCGGATCGGCAGGAGGCGCTGGCGTTGCGTTGGATGATTGAGTTTGCCAAGGGACGCAAGGGCGACATGATCCGGGCGCTCGCTGGCGAGATCGTGGACGCCGCCAACAACACCGGCGCGGCGGTCAAGAAGCGCGAAGACATGCACAAAATGGCGCAGGCCAACCGTGCCTTCGCGCATTATCGCTGGTAGCTTTTCCACCATGAAATCACTGCCGTAACAACCGAGGGACGCTTTTCGCCAAACGAGATACGAGATGGTAGCCGTGTTAGAACAACCGAAACAGAATCCGCAGCCCCGATCGGCTCCGGGTCGTCCGGTCAGACTGGAGCGGACCCGGAACATCGGCATCTGCGCGCACATCGACGCCGGTAAAACGACGACGACGGAGCGAATTCTGTATTACACGGGCAAGACCTACAAAATGGGCGAAGTCCACGAAGGCGCCGCCACCATGGACTTCATGGAACAGGAACGCGAACGCGGCATCACCATCACCAGCGCCGCCACCACCTGCTTCTGGCGCGACCACCGCATCAACATCATTGACACGCCCGGCCACGTGGATTTCACCGTCGAAGTCGAGCGCAGCCTCCGCGTGCTCGACGGCGCCGTCGCCGTCTTCTGCGCGGTCGGCGGTGTTGAACCTCAATCCGAAACCGTTTGGCGCCAGGCCAACAAATACAAGGTGCCCCGCATTGCCTTCGTCAACAAAATGGACCGCGCCGGCGCCGACTTCGATGCCGCCATCGCCCAGATGCGCGAACGACTCGCCGCCAACGCCGTCCCCATTCAGTTGCCCATCGGCAAGGAAGCCGATTTCATCGGTTGCGTGGACCTCGTTCGCATGAAGGCGATCGTTTGGACCAGCGATCAATCGGGCGCGCACTTTGACGTGACGGAGATCCCCCGCTCCCTCTTGGAGGCCGCGCGAACGGCTCACGCCCAGCTCGTCGAAGCCGTTGCCGAAAAAGACGACGAGGTGATGCACCTTTACCTGGCCGACCACGATGTGACAGCGGACACTCTGAAAGCCGGCATCCGCCGCCTGGTTATCAAAAACGAGTTGACCCCGGTCCTGTGCGGGGCGGCCTTCAAAAACAAGGGTATTCAGCCGCTGCTCGACGCCGTGGTGGACTATCTTCCTTCGCCACTGGACGTGCCGGACATTCAGGGCATCAACCCGGGCACCAAACAGGTTGAGATTCGACGCGCTGACGACCACGGACCGTTCTGTGCGCTGGCCTTCAAGATTTGGAGCGATCCCTACGTGGGGAAACTGATTTTCATTCGCGTTTATTCCGGCACGATTCGCAAGGGCATGTCGGTCTATAATCCCCGAAACAACAAACGCGAGCGGATCGGGCGACTGCTGGAAATGCACGCCAATGAGCGCGAGGACATTGACGTGTGCTACTCTGGCGACATCGCTGCGCTGGTGGGGCTGAAAACCGTTACCACCGGTGACACCATCTGCGACGACGAGTTTCCGATCCTGCTGGAGAGCATCAGCTTTCCCGAACCGGTCATCTCAATGGCGATTGAGCCGAACAGCAAGGCCGACCGCGAAAAAATGGCCACCGCGCTGCAACGGCTCGCCGAGGAAGACCCCACCTTCCGCGTCACCACCAATCAGGAGACCGGCCAAACCATCATCAGCGGCATGGGCGAGTTGCATCTGGACATCATCAAAGATCGCATGTTCCGCGAGTTCAACGTGCAGGCTCGTGCGGGCCGGCCGCAGGTGGCGTATCGGGAAACCATCACGCGGGCGTCGCAGGGCGAAGGAAAGTTCATCCGCCAGTCGGGCGGTCGCGGCCAATATGGCCATGTGGTCCTCCGCATTGAGCCGGCTCCCAAGGGCAGCGGTATCCTCCTCGAAAACAAGGTGGTCGGAGGCACCATTCCGAAAGAATACATTCCCGCCGTCGAGGACGGCATTCGAGAAGCGGCGTTGACCGGCGTGCTCGGCGGTTATCCGATGGTGGACCTGAAAGTGGACATCCTCGACGGCAGCTACCACGAAGTGGACAGCTCCGAGATCGCCTTCAAACTGGCCGGCAGCTTCGCCTTTCAGGATGCGGCCAGGAAGGCGGGAGCGATCTTGTTGGAGCCGGTCATGAACGTGGAGGTGATCACCCCCGAAGAGCACATGGGTGCCGTGATTGGCGACCTCAACAGTCGCCGAGGGCGAGTGGGCAAAATCGAGCATCGTCAGAAATCCCTGATTATTCACGCGCATGTGCCGTTGGCGGAAATGTTCGGTTACGCCACGGCGCTGCGCTCGTTGACGCAGGGACGGGCGAGCTACTCGATGGAACCGGAAAACTTTGAAAAGGTGCCGGATCACATTCTGGCGCAACTGTTGGACAAGAAGGTGTAATCGCGGTCATGGAGAATCAACGCATCAGAATCCGCCTCAAGGGCTACGACCACCGGCTGCTCGACCAGTCGGCGCACGAAATCGTCGAAACGGCCAAACGCACCGGCGCCAAGGTTGCCGGTCCCATCCCGTTGCCCACCGACATTTGGAAACATTCCGTGAACCGCTCGCCGCATGCGGACAAGAAAAGCATGGAACAGTTTGAGATGCGCACTCACAAACGGTTGCTCGACATCATTGATCCGACGGCCAAGACGGTGGACGAACTGAAAAAACTCAATCTGCCCGCGGGCGTGGACATCACCATCAAGATTTAGCCATGGAACTGCTTGGTAAAAAAATCGGCATGACGCACGTCTTCGACGCGAAGGGCAACTTCGTGGCCGTGACCGTTGTCGAGTTGGGACCCTGTGTCGTCCTGCAGAAAAAGACGGCGCAATCCCGCGACAAGTATAACGCCATCCAGATCGGCTTTGGCAAACGCAAAGTTAGTCGAGCCACCAAACCGTTGATCGGACACTGCAAAAAGGCCAACGTGGCGCCCGTCGCCGTCATCAAGGAAGTCCGACTGCCCACGGAACCCACTTGGAACGTGGGCGACAAAATCACCTGCGCCCAATTCAAACCGGGCGAATTCGTGGACGTGATCGGTATCACCAAGGGTCGAGGTTTTCAGGGGGTCGTTCGGCGGCACAAATTCGCCGGCGGGCCGGCCTCCCACGGTCAAAAAGGCTGGTTCCGGCGGCCCGGCGCCATCGGCGAACGACTCTTTCCGGGCCGGGTTTTTCGCGGGCAACGAATGCCCGGGCACATGGGACACGTCAGAGTCACCACACAGAACCTTCGCATCCTTCAAGTGCGCGAGGCGGACAATGTGGTCGTGATTGAAGGGGCCGTGCCGGGTCCGAAAGGAGGCGTGGTGGTGGTGCGTCATGCCAAGAAGAAGGGAAAGGTGGCCTGAAATGAAACTTCCGGTCATTGACATGGCGGGCGTGGCGAAAGGGGAAATCGAGTTCGCCGAAGAACTTCTCATCCGCAGCGGCAAGGGCACGCAGGCGGTGCATGACGCGGTTGTAGCCTATCTCGCTAACCAACGGCTCGGCACCGCCAAAACCAAACAGATGGGCGAAGTCGCCGGCTCCGGCAAAAAACCGTGGCGGCAAAAAGGCACGGGACGCGCGCGGGCCGGTTCCTTCCAGTCGCCCCTCTGGCGCGGTGGCGCCGTAGTGTTCGGTCCGCAACCGCGCGACTACTCAAAAAAGGTCAACCAGAAAACCAAGGCTCTTGCCTTTCGCAAGGCGCTCTCCGAGCGGTTGTTGGCCGGCGATGTGGTGGTGCTGGACGAATGGAAGCTGGAGCCACCGAAGACAAGGGTTATTGCAGCGGTGCTCAACAAGGTTGCGCCCAGGGCCAGCGCACTCATTGTGGCGGAGCGCATGGACGAGAAGTTGAAACGGGCGGCCCGCAACCTGCCGGAAGTCCAGGTCGAACCGGCAGACAGCGTCAACGTCTATGAACTATTGCGATTCGACAAGATCGTGACCACGAAAGCGGCGTTGGCAAAACTTCAGGAGCGCGCAGCAAGGTCATGAAAGAGTATCATTCGGTTATCAAAACCGTTCGTCTCACGGAGAAAGGGACGGCCGCCTCTGCCAAGTTCAACCAGTATCAGTTGGTGGTGGCCCGCGACGCGAACAAGATAGACATCAAGCGCGCCGTCGAGCAGGCCTTCAAGGTGAAGGTGCTGCGGGTGAACACGATGCACGTGCGCGGGAAAGCGCGCCGACAAATGACGCGGCAGGCCGGTTTTTCGCCTTCATGGAAGAAGGCGCTGGTGACGTTAAAAGCCGGCGACAAAATCGAGATTGCGTAGGTAGATCATGGGACTCAAAACATTCAGACCGCTTACTCCTTCGCTGCGCTGGACAACGATTGCGGATTTTTCCGAGATCACCAAGCACAAGCCCGAGAAACGTCTCACCATCGCCAAACGCAAAACCGGCGGACGCAACTGCTACGGGCGCGTCACGGCGCGCCGCATCGGCGGCGGCCACAAACAACGGTATCGGATCATTGATTTCAAGCGCGACAAGATTGGCATTCCGGCCACGGTGGAAGCCATCGAGTATGACCCGAATCGCACCGCGCGCATCGCACTGTTGAAATACCAGGACGGCGAGAAACGCTACATCTTGGCGCCGTTGGACCTGAAGGTGGGCGCCAGGGTGATGAGCGGCCCCGATGCGGAACTGACCGTCGGCAATGCGTTGCCGCTGCGAAAAATTTTGCCCGGAATGCCCATTCACAACATTGAGTTGAAGCACGGACGCGGGGGACAACTCTGCCGCAGCGCCGGGATGGTGGCCACCATCATGGCGCTGGAGGGCGACTACGCGATGGTGAAACTGCCGTCGGGCGAGATTCGCAAGATTCACGCGGATTGTTACGCCACCATCGGACAGGTGGGCAATCTGGACAACATGAACATCTCGCTCGGCAAAGCAGGTCGTGCCCGCTGGTTGGGACGGCGTCCGGTCAGCCGCGGGATGGCGCGTAATCCGGTCGATCATCCGATGGGCGGCGGTCAGGGCAAAAGCAAGGGCGGCGGCGGCTGGCATCACCCCGAATCGCCCTGGGGCAAGCTGGCCAAAGGCGGGAAGACCCGTCGCAAGAAGAAGTATTCGGACGCGTTCATTCTTCAGAGAAGGAAGAAATAAATGGGACGTTCGCTGAAAAAAGGACCTTTTGTAGATGCGCACCTGATGAAAAAGGTGCAGGCCATGTCGCTCACGGACAAAAAACCGATCAAAACGTGGTCGCGCCGCTCCATGATCGTGCCGGAGTTTGTTGGGCACACCTTCCTGGTGCACAACGGCAAGAGCCACGTGGCGGTGTTCGTGACGGAGAACATGGTCGGACACCGGCTGGGGGAGTTTGCGCCGACGCGCGTGTTCCGCGCGCACGGCGCGGCGACCGAGAAAGCCGTTGCGAAGTAAGGGAGTCGTGCGACGGATCGCACGAGCGCTGGTTGTTGGCGGGGTCGTGGCGGGGAATTTGTTCTTTGGTTTGAGAGAAAGCACGGCGGCGGAGTCGTGGCAACTGGAGGAACTGCAGGTGGTGCTGGAGAAGTTGCGGGCGGAGAATGCCGACCTGAAGTCGCAGTTGGAGTTGCGGGAAACCGTTATCCGCAACCTTCAGGAAAGCCTGGCTGTGGCGCGGACGGAAAGCGAGTTGTTTCAGCGCAAGTGGATGGAGGCGCAGGCGCGGGCCGAAACGCTCGGCGCCAATCCCGCCGACACCGAGGCGGCGGCGACCCAGCGGCAGTTGCTGGAAACCGTCCGCCAACTGGCGCTGGCCGAGGCCGACCGGCGACGCCTGACCGAGCAGTTGCAGCGGTTGCTGGTGGCAGTTCAGTCGAATGCGAATCTCGGCGCCGAGCTGGAAGCGACCCGCCGGTTGCTGGCGGATTTGCAGCAGCCGTCGGCGCCGGCCGTTGTCCCGTCGGGACGACTGGAAGCTGCGAGGATTTTGGATGTGAACGCGAAACTGCGCGTGGTTGTGCTGGACGTGGGAGCCGAGCAGGGAGCGCGGATCGGAATGCCCTTTTGGGTGTTTCGCGGCGAGCGGGTGGTGGCCCGGTTGCGAGTGGTCGAGGTGCGGCCGAAAGTGTGCGGCGCCCTGCTGGAGGACGTGGAAAAAGGAGTCACGTTGCAGGCCGGTGACATGGCGCGCGTGACCCAAACAGTGAGTGGAACACGGAAGTAAAGCTCGTTACATTTTATCTATGGAAGTGAAAGCGACATTGAAATATCAGCGGATGAGTCCCGCGAAAGTGGGACCCGTGGCGCGTTTGATTCGGGGCCAAAGCGCCGCGGCCGCACTGGAATTGCTGAGCGCCATGCCGAAGAAGTCCGCGCGACTGCTTCAGAAGACGCTGGAATCGGCGATTGCCAACGCGACCAACAACGCGAAGCTGAAACTAGAGGACTTGCGAGTGAAAAGCGCGGTGGCCAACGAGGCGCCGAAGATGAAACGCTGGCAGCCGAAGGCCCGTGGCAGCGCCGGCCCCATTTTGAAACGGATGAGCCACATCGAAGTGGTGTTGACGGACGGACAATAAGATTATGGGTCAAAAAGTAAATCCAATCGGTTTGCGAGTGACAGTCACCAAAGACTGGCTGTCGAAGTGGTATGCCGACAAGAGGGAGTTTGGGACGCTGCTGCTGGAGGACATCCAGATCCGCGACATCGTCAAGCAGCGGTTCTTCAGTGCGGCGGTTTCGAAGATCACTATTGAGCGATATGCCAACCGCGCCCGCATCACGATTCACACGGCTCGTCCGGGGCTGGTCATTGGCCGCAAGGGCGCGGAGATTGACAAACTGAAGGAAGACCTCAGCAAACTCACCGGCAAGGAAATCTATGTGGACATCGTGGAGATCAAGCAGCCGGAGCTGGACGCTCAACTCGTGGCAGAGAACATCGCCTTGCAACTGGAGCGCCGCATCAGTTTCCGTCGGGCGATGAAGAAGGCCGTGCAGACAGCCATGGAATTCGGCGCGCTCGGCATCAAAGTCGCCTGCGGCGGACGACTCGGCGGAGCGGAACTGGCGCGGCGGGAAAAATATCGCGTCGGCAAGATTCCGCTCCACACGTTGCGGGCGGATATTGATTACGGGTTTGCTGAGGCGAACACCGTGTACGGGAAGATCGGCGTGAAAGTCTGGATTTGCCGGGGCGAGCGACCGTTGAAGCCCGAACCGCCCGCGCCCAAGCCGGTGGGCGCGGCCAGTCCCGCGCCGGTGGCCTAGCAGGAGATACGTCATATGCCCTTGATGCCCATGAGAGTCAAACACCGCAAGCAGCAACGCGGCAGTCGTGCCGGGATTGCCTGGCGGGGCGCTTCGGTGGCGTTTGGGGATTACGGGTTGCAGGCGCTGGAGCGGAACTGGGTGACCGCCACCCAGATTGAGGCCTGCCGCGTGGCATTGTCGCGCCACATGAAACGGCGCGGCAAACTCTGGATCCGCATTTTCCCAGACAAACCCGTCACCAAACGGCCTCCCGAAACTCGTATGGGGCATGGCAAGGGCAATGTGGAATTTTGGGTGGCTGTTGTGCGGCCGGGCAATGTGCTCTTCGAGATGGGAGGGGTGTCGGAACAATTGGCGCGGGAATCGTTCCGGCTGGCGGCAGCCAAACTGCCCATCAAAACGCGATTTGTGAAGCGAAAGTGACATGAAGGCAAAAGAATGGAATGAAATTCGAATGAGCGCCGAAGCGGAGCTGGCGGCCAAGGCGCGCGAGCTGCGTCAGGAGCTGTTCAATTTGCGATTGCAGCAATCCTCCTCGCAGCGCCTGGAGCGGCCGAGCCGGTTGCGCGAGGTGCGGCGGGATATCGCTCGCATGGAAACGCTGTTGCGACAGCGCCAATTGGAGGCGGGCCGCTCCAAGCCGGCTGCCGACGGCAAGTGAGGGAGCGACCATGACGGATCAGAGACAACAAAAGGAACAGGTGGGTGTCGTCGTCAGTGATAAAATGGCGAAGACCATTGTGGTGGAGGTGTCGCGTCGCGTGCGGCATCCCCGCTATGAGAAGGTGATCACCCGGTTCAAAAAGTTTTATGCGCATGACGAGAAAGAGCAAGCTAGGGTGGGGGACACGGTGCGGATTGTGGCTTCGCGCCCGCTGAGTCGTTTGAAACGCTGGAAGCTGGTGGAGATCATCGCCAAAGCCCGACAGGTGGAGAAGGTGGACGTATGATTCAGATCCGAACCCATTTGGACGTGGCCGACAACACCGGGGCGCGTGTCGCCTGGGCGATCGGTGTGCTGGGACACCGGAAACGGTATGCCCGCGTCGGCGACATCATCAAAGCCCACATCAAGGAAGCCGCGCCCGACGGCACGGTCAAGAAGGGCGACGTGGTGACCTGTGTGGTGGTGCGCACCCGCTCGCCGCTGCGGCGGCCCGACGGTTCGCTGTTGCGGTTTGACAGCAACGCGGTGGTCATCATTGATGAACAGTTGAACCCGAAGGGGACCCGCATTTTTGGCCCGGTGCCGCGCGAATTGCGGGACAAGAACTTCACCAAGATCATTTCCCTGGCACCGGAGGTTTTGTGAGTATGCCCGCGTTGCACGTGAAAAAGAACGACATGGTCGTGGTGCTCTCCGGCGAGGACAAAGGCAAAACCGGCAAGGTCCTGGCGGCGTATCCGTCCAAGGGACTGGTGCTGGTCGAAGGGGTCAACATCGTTCACAAAGCGATTCGCAAAAGCCAGGAAAAACCCAAGGGCGGCATCATCACTCGCGAAGCGCCCATTCCGGTCTCCAAGGTGATGTTGCAATCCCGATTTATGGAACGACAAAAAAAACGCGGCGTCACGCCCGCCACGTGACCGCCATCGTAACGAGCCATGCCTCAACTCTACGAATATTACAAGAACACAGTGGTCAGCGAGCTGATGAAGAGCGGTCGCTACCGCAACAAGATGCAGGTGCCCCGCTTGAAAAAGGTGGTCATCAACATGGGGGTCAGCACGCGATTTGAGAATGTGAAAGACGTGATTGTGGAAGCGCAGCAGGAACTGGCCACCATCACCGGTCAGAAACCGTTGGTGACCCATGCCCGCAAGAGCATCGCCAACTTCAAGGTCCGCAAGGGCATGCCCGTCGGCTGCAAGGTGACGTTGCGCGGGGCGCGGATGTACGAGTTTCTGGAGCGGTTTTTCAACGCGGCGTTGCCGCGCATCCGCGACTTTCGCGGAGTCAGCCCGCGCGGGTTCGACGGGCGGGGCAACTACACGATGGGGGTGAAAGATCAGGCCATTTTCCCCGAGGTGGAGTTGGACAAGATCAAACACAACCTGGGGATGGACATCACGATTGTGACCACGGCCACTACCGACGCGGAAGCCAAGGAATTGCTGAAGCTGCTCGGTATGCCGTTTAGCAGCTAAAGGATGAACGTATGGCAAAACTGACATGGGAAATCAAACAGCGGCGGCCGGCGAAGTTCTCCTCGCGGCGGTACAACCGCTGCCAGAACTGCGGCCGGCGTCATGCTTACATCCGTCGCTTCAAAATCTGCCGGATTTGTTTCCGGGAACTGGCCAGCCAGGGGAAAATCCCGGGCGTGATCAAATCCAGTTGGTGAGGCACGACCATGAGCATGACCGATCCCATTGGAGACCTGTTGACCCGCATCCGCAACGCCAACCGCGCGGGCAAACCTGAAGTGGAAGTGGCCTATTCGCGTCTGAAGGCCGAGATCGCCCGCGTCTTGAAGCAGAACGGGTACATCGCGGACTTCTACGCCGAGAAAAAGGAACACAACAAACAGGTGTTGAAAATCCAGTTGAAAATTGTCGGCAGGGAACGCGCGATTGTTGGTATCCGCCGCATCAGCCGCCCCGGATTGCGCCGCTATGTCAGCGCCAAGGACCTGCCGCGCGTGCTCGGCGGCATGGGCATTTCGATCCTGACCACCTCTCGCGGCGTGATGACGGGTCACGAAGCAAAGAAAGCCAACGTCGGCGGCGAGCTGCTGGCATACGTTTGGTGATTTATGTCGAGAATCGGCAAACAACCCATTCTGATTCCACCCAAGACAAAGGTCGAGGTCAAGGGCCAGACCGTGCATGTCGAAGGCCCCAAGGGCAGCCTGGACTGGACCGTGCCGGACCCGATCGGCGTCGAAGTCAAAGACGGGAAAATACTGGTTCATACCGCGCAGATGGACCGAACGGGCAAATCCCGCTGGGGACTGAGCCGCGCGCTGATCGCCAACATGGTCAAAGGCGTCAACGAGGGCTACTCCAAGCAGTTGCTTGTCGAGGGCATCGGATTCCGCGCCGCTGTCAAGGGATCCCAGTTGGAACTGCTTCTGGGCTACTCCCACCCGGTGGTGTTCGACATCCCCAAGAACATCAAAATCACCGTCACGGATACGGCCGACAAAAAGCCCCTGATCACGGTCGAGGGATGCGACAAGCAGCTCGTCGGCGAAACCGCCGCCCGGTTGCGTCGCTTCTACAAACCAGAACCATACAAGGGCAAGGGGATCCGGTATCTGGGTGAACAGGTGCGACGCAAAGCCGGCAAGACAGTGACCGGTGCGGGTGCCGGAGGATAATCCGTTTGGAGAGGTTTTCCCCATGAGACCGAAAACACGAACCGAAGCACGCGAACGCCGCCACAAGCGGCTGCGCCAGAAAATTTACGGAACCGCGCAGCGTCCGCGCATGAGTGTTTGTTTGACGGGCAAACACATTTACGTGCAGTTCATTGACGACGTGGCCGGACGCACCCTTGCCAGCGCCAGCACGTTGTCGGCGGAAATGAAGGAGCTAAAAGCCAACGTCGCCGGGGCCAGCAAACTGGGCGCGCTGGCCGCCGCCCGGGCCAAAGAGAAGAACATTACCGAGGTGGTATTTGACCGTGGCGGCTTCAAATACCACGGGCGCGTCAAGGCGCTTGCCGACGCGGCCCGCGAAGCCGGATTGAAATTCTGAGGAGTCACATGCCAGCCGAACGCAAACCGAAAATTGCCAAGCCACCTGCAGCCGAGAAGGAATTGGAAACGCCTTCCACCGCGGAAGTCGCTGAGGAACTGGAACTGGGGGCCAAACCCGAAAGCGAGTTGGTGGAAAAGGTCGTTTACGTCAATCGCAGCGCCAAAGTGGTCAAAGGGGGACGACGATTTCATTTCAGCGCGCTGGTGGTTGCCGGCGACCGTCGCGGCAAAGTGGGTTGGGGTTTTGGCAAGGCCAACGAGGTGGCCGACGCGATTCGCAAGGGCACCGAGCAGGCCCGCAAAGCCATGGTGCCTGTTTGCCTCAAGGACAGCACCATCCCCCACGAAGTGATCGGCGAGTTTGGCGGCGGCCGCGTGCTGCTGCGGCCCGCTTCTCCCGGCACGGGCATCATTGCGGGCGGCAGCGTTCGCGCCGTGCTGGAGGCGGCGGGCGTGCGCGACGTCTTGACAAAATCTCTCGGCTCCAGCAACGCGGTCAACGTCGTCAAAGCCACGATGAACGCGCTGTTGAAGTTGCGGCCGAGAGAGGAAATCTATCGAGTTCGCGGCATGGCCACCCCTGCCGCGACGGGAGGCAGTTGATCATGACCCTGCGTTTGAACAATCTCCAACCACGTCCTGGCGCCAAGCATCGCAGAAAACGAGTCGGTTGCGGCGACCGTTCCGGTCACGGTACAACCAGCGGTCGTGGCGGCAAGGGGCAAACCGCGCGCACGGGCGGCTCGATCCGCCTCGGTTTTGAAGGCGGTCAGATGCCGATGCTGCGCCGCATCCCCAAACGCGGTTTCAACAACAAGGCATTCAGCACCGACTACGCGATTGTCAATGTCGGGGATCTCGAATCGCTCTTTGACGATGGCGCGACGGTCGCGCCGGAAGTTCTGGCGGAGCGCGGCTGGGAACTGCGGAAGTTCGCCGGGCTGAAGGTGCTCGGCGACGGCGAACTGACCAAGAAACTCACCGTCAAAGCGCAGGCGTTCAGCGCCCGCGCCCGCGAGAAAATTACCAAGGCGGGCGGCGTCTGCGAACAGCTTCCGCTGAAAGTCATCCATCACCCGACGCAGACCCAATAGGCGACGACCATGTTTTCGGCCTTCCTGAACTGCTGGAAAATTCCCGAACTGCGGCGACGGATTCTGTTCACGCTCGGCATTGTGGCGCTGGCTCGGCTGGGCGCGAACATCCCGTGTCCGGGAGTGAACCCGGCTCCTTTGGTCAAATACATTGACGATGTGCAGCGGCAGGTCGGCGGCAGTTTTCTCGGCTTGGCCAGCATGTTGACGGGCGGTGGTCTGACCAACTGCGCGGTGTTCGCGCTGGGCATCATGCCCTACATCAGCGCCTCGATCATCATGCAGTTGCTCACGGCGGTGATCCCCTCGCTCGAACGACTCCGGCAGGAGGGCGAAAGCGGACGGGCGAAGATCATTCAATATGGTCGTTACATGACGATTCTGATTTGTCTGATCCAGGGGTATGCGTTGGCGTGGGCGTTTGAAAACCCTCAGCAACTCGTACAAGGGTTTACGGGTCAACTAGTCACCACGCCGGGGTTGGCGTTTCGGATCATGACCGTGATCACCATCACCAGCGGCTCCATCTTGCTGATGTGGATGGGCGAACAGATCACCGAGCGCGGCATCGGCAACGGCGCTTCCATCATCATTACGGTCGGAATTGTGGATCGGCTGCCGCAGGCCATCTTGCTGGCGTGGCGGACGTTGTTCGCGGCGGAAGGCGACGCGGTGTTGCGAGTGCTGGAGGTGGGACTGCTGACGGTGATGGCGCTGGCGGTGATCGCAGCGGTGATTGCCGTGACGCAGGCGCAACGAAAGATTCCCGTGCAGTATGCGCAACGGATGGTCGGACGCAAAATGCTGGGCGGCGGCCAGACATTCATGCCATTGCGGATCAATTACTCCGGCGTCATGCCCATCATTTTTGCCCAGGCCATTCTGTTGTTTCCGCAAAAGCTGTTTTCGATGCTGCAAGCGCCCGCCTTCCAAAGGATGGCTCGCTCTTTGACCGAAGGGGAGATGGCCTACCTGACGTTGTATGGCCTGATGATTTTGTTTTTCTCCTACTTCTGGGTGGCCACCCAGTTCAACCCGCTTCAGATTGCCGATGACCTGAAGAAATACGGCGGCTACGTGCCGGGGATTCGACCCGGCCGGCCGACGGCGGAGTATCTGGATCATGTGATGACGCGGATCACGCTGGCGGGTTCGATTTTTTTGACGGTGATCGCGGTGATTCCCTATCTGTTGAACCGGCACCTGCAGTTGCCGTATATCACGGCCAGTTTCTTTGGTGGAACGAGTTTGTTGATTACCGTGGGCGTGATGCTGGACACGATGCGACAGGTCGAATCGCATTTGATCATGCGTCACTACGACGGATTCCTGCGCAAGGGCAAATTGCGCGGGCGGCGCTAACCGCGCCGGGGTTGTTTGATAGACAGCGTGGCGGATGATTCCGATCAAGTCCCCCAGCGAGATTGAACGAATGCGACGAGCCTGCGCCGCAGCGGCAGAGATTTTACAGGCGCTGGCGCGGCTGGTCGAGCCGGGCCGCACGACGGCGGAATTGAACGAGGCTGCGGGCGAACTGATCCGACAGCGAGGGGGCAAAAGCCCCTTTCTTGGGTACAAGGGGTATCCGGGGCATGTCTGCGTTTCGGTCAACGACGAGGTGGTTCACGGAGTGCCGGGCAAGCGGAAAATCCGCTACGGCGACGTGGTCAGCCTGGACGTGGGAATCATCCTCGACGGTTTCGTGGGAGACACCGCCACGACCGTGGGCGTCGGCGTGTTGGAGCCGCGCACGGCAGAGTTGTTGCGCGTGACCGAGCAGGCGTTGTATGCTGGCATTGCGCAAGCGCGCGCGGGCCATCGGATCGGGGACATCTCCCACGCCATTCAGGCGACAGTGGAGACGCACGGATTCAGCCCGGTGCGCGAGTTTGTGGGGCACGGCGTAGGACGCACGATGCACGAGGAGCCGCAGATCCCGAACTTTGGCCGGCCAGGAACGGGGCCGAAACTGAAACCTGGAATGACCCTGGCGATTGAGCCAATGATCAACGGCGGCGGACACGAAGTGGAGGTGCTCAGCGATGGCTGGACGGTGGTGACGGCGGACGGCTCGCCCAGCGCGCATTTTGAGCACACGGTGTTGGTCACAGAAGGAGAAGCAGAGATTTTGACGTGTCAAAGGAAGACGTAATCAAAGTGGAAGGCACAGTCGTGGAACTGCTGCCGAATACGATGTTTCGGGTGGAATTGCCCAACGGACATCGGATTCTGGCGCATATTTCGGGCAAGATGCGGTTGAACTTCATCCGCTTGTTGCCCGGCGACAAGGTGATGGTGGAGATGTCACCGTATGATTTGAGCAAAGGGCGGATCACATTCCGCCAGAAATGAAAAACTGGAAATGAAAGTCAAACCATCGGTCAAACGGTTGTGTGAACGCTGCAAGGTCGTGCGGCGAAAAGGTGTGGTGCGCATTATTTGCAACAACCCACGCCACAAACAGCGTCAAGGTTAGAGGTGGATTTATGGCACGGATCATTGGTGTAGAAATTCCCGATAACAAGAAGATCGGCATCTCGCTGCGGTATATCTACGGCATCGGGCCGACCACGGCGTTGCAGGTCTGCGAGAAAGCGCAGCTGGACCCGAACATTCGCTGCAAAGACCTCAACGACGAGCAGTTGACCCACCTGACCACCGTCCTGCAAGGCTACAAGATCGAAGGCGATTTGCGGCGCGAGGTTCAGGCCAATATCAAACGCAAAATGAGCATCAATTGTTACCAGGGCATCCGCCACAAGAAAGGATTGCCCGTCCGCGGCCAGCGCACCTCTACCAACGCGCGCACCCGCAAAGGCCCGCGCAAAACCGTCGGCGTGGTGCGGAACAAGGAAGCGCGCGCCGCAAAAGTCTAACCGCAAGGAAGCATCATGGCAAAGGAAGCCCATCAACCTCAAGAACAGCAACCCGCAACTCCACCGGCGGAGAAGCCGGCGAAAGCGGAGAAGCCCGCCAAAGCGGACAAGCCCGCCAAGGCGGACAAGCCCGCCAGGGCAGACAAGCCCGATAAGGCTGCCAAAACCGAAGCGAAAACGGAACCGGCCGCCGCCGGGACGGCGGGTGCGTCGTCAGCTCCCGCAGCTTCGGTGCCGCAGACGGCGGCGGATGTGCTCGCCGAAACGGAGGTCGTCAAAAAGGTCATCAAAGCCAAACACAGCAAGAATGTGGTTCAAGGTATTGCTCACGTGTTTGCGACCTTCAACAACACGATTGTTTCGATCACCGACGCGAAGGGGCGGGTCATCGGGTGGTCCAGCGCCGGGCGTGTTGGGTTCAAAGGCTCGCGGAAGAGCACGGCCTATGCGGCGCAATTGGTGGCTCAGGACGCCGCCCGTCAGGGGATGGCGCACGGATTGAAAGAGGTCGAGGTCTGGGTCAAAGGACCCGGTTCGGGGCGCGAGGCGGCCATTCGCGCCTTACAGGCCGTTGGTTTGGAAATTACCGTCATCAAGGATGTCACGCCCGTGCCGCACAACGGGTGTCGTCCGCCGAAACGACGTCGCGTCTAGTCGGGAGAGATTTGATCATGGCACGATACACAGGTCCACGAGTTCGCATCAATCGCCGATTTGGGCAGCCGGTTTTCGTCGCCAAAATGCGCGAGCATCGGATGTTCCCGCCCGGCGTGCACGGTCCGAAGAAGGCTCGTCGCAAGATGAGCGATTACGGTCTTGGCCTCGCCGAAAAGCAAAAACTGCGTTACCAGTATGGCCTGCTGGAACGACAGTTTCGGCGGATCTTTGAGATCGCGCGCAAGAAACGCGGCGTCACCGGCGAGACGCTGTTGCAGTTGCTGGAGACGCGCTTGGACAATGTGGTGTTTCGCATCGGGTTTGCCACCACACGGCCGTTCGCGCGGCAACTGGTCACTCACGGTCACATCCGGGTCAACGGTCGCAGGGTGAGCAGCCCTTCCTACAACGTCAAACCGGGTGATGTGATCGAAGTGCGCGACACCGCCGTCAGCCGTCAACTGGCGACCCGAAGCCTGGAATCGGCGCAGGTCCGTCCTGTGCCCGATTGGATTGCGTTCCACCGGGAGGCGTTTCGGGCGCAGATTGTGCGCGTTCCGACGCGGGACGATATTCAGCCGATTGTCAACGAACAGTTGATTGTCGAGTTTTATTCCAGGTAACCAACATTCAACCGGAGTCGTTGGTCCGCGGTCCTGGAACGCGGGGAACCCGACTCCATGGAGGTAGTATCATGCCAGTTCGACTGGGACGTTTCGAAATGCCCCGTCGCGTGGTGCGCGAGGATGCCACCGCGACGCCGACCTACGCGAAATTCATCGCCGAACCGTTCGAAGCCGGGTACGGTCACACCCTCGGTAATTCCCTGCGGCGGGTGTTGCTCAGCTCGCTCGAAGGGGCCGCCATCAGTTCGGTCAAGATCGAGGGCGCCCCGCACGAGTTTACCGCCATCCCCGGCGTTGTGGAGGATGTGACGGACATTGTGTTGAATCTGAAGAAAGTGTTGCTGCGATCCCAGAGCCGCGAACCGCACACCGTGTTCATCTCCGTCCATAAAGAGGGCCCGGTGACGGCTGCCGACATCCGAAGCGATCAGGTCGTGCAGGTCCTCAATCCCGACCAGCACATCTGCACGCTGGACAAAAAAATGAAATTTGAGGCCGAACTGGAAGTCAAAGTGGGACGCGGGTTTTGCCCCGGCGAAGCGAATAAAAAACCCGACCAACCCATTGGGGTCATTCCCATTGATTCGCTGTTTTCGCCCGTTCGGCGCGTCCGATATGCAGTGGAAGAGACCCGCGTCGGGCAACGCACCGACTACGACAAGCTGATCCTCGAGATTTGGACCGACGGTCGTCTCACCCCCGAAGACGCGCTGGTGCAGGCCAGCAACATTCTTCGCCATCACCTGGATCCGTTCTGCGATTACAACAAGGACCTGGTGGTTGAGTTCGAGGCCGGGCAGACCCAGATGAGCGAGGAACAACTCAAGCTCAAGAAGATTCTCAACATGAGCGTCAATGAAATCGAATTGAGCGTGCGCGCCGCCAACTGCCTGAACAACGCCAACATCACCACCGTCGGCCAACTGGCCATGAAGACGGAGCAGGAGATGCTCAAGTATCGCAACTTCGGCAAGAAATCCTTGAACGAAATCAAGGAGAAACTCGCGGCTCTCGGTCTGACGCTCGGCATGAAGTTCGATCCGCAATTGCTCGACACGCCGCCCACCGCGGGCGCGCCGGCAGCGTCAACGACCAGAAAGGACTGACGCCATGCGACACCGGAAGAACACCTGCAAACTGGGGATGAAATCCCAGCACAAGCACGCCACCCTGGCGAATTTGGTGTGCAGCTTGATCAAACACAAACGCGTTCGCACCACCGTGGCACGCGCCAAGGCCGCCCGCCGTTTGGCCGACAAGATGGTCACCCTCGCCAAACGCGGCACACTGGCGGCCCGCCGGCTTGCCGCCGCGCGGCTCCGGCTCGTTGGGCCCGGCCCGCATCTGGACAAGGAAGCCCGCCAGCGTTGGCACACGAACGAAAATGTTCTCCGAATCCTTTTTGAGGAGATCGCGCCGTCGTTCAAAGGCCGGCAGGGCGGCTACACCCGCGTGGTTCGGATCGGACCGCGTCGAGGCGATGCCGCCGAGCTGGCTCTCTTGGAGTGGACCAGCGCGGTCACGCCCGCCGTGGAACCGCCGAAGAAAGAGCCGAAGGAAAAGGAAGAAAAGAAATCCTGACCCGCGAGCCGAATGCAGTGCGCCGGCTCGGCGGGCAGCTTTGCGGTGGCAAACGACATGAAAGAGCGATTCGATTTTGTCCGGTCTCACGGTCTCGGCAACGACTATTTGGTGATGGATGCCCGGCGAACGAAGTTTCGACTGACGCCCGACCGCATCCGCGCCATTTGTCATCGCCACACCGGGGTCGGCTCCGACGGCATTCTGTTGAACGTGTCGGCCAAAGGCAAGGGGACGGATTTCGCGTTGCGCATCCTTAATCCGGATGGTTCGGAAGCGGAGAAATCGGGCAACGGGTTGCGGATTTTTGCGAAATTTCTTTACGACCACGGATACACAAGGAAGACAGAGTTCAGCATCCACACGTTGGGAGGCGTGGTGCGGGCGAAGCTGATGGTGCGACGCGGCCGGTGCGCGGCGGTGCGGGTGGACATGGGACAGGCGGTGATTGATCGCAGCCTGACGCGGTTGGAAGTGGATGGACGCGCGTGGGAGGTGACATCGTTGTCGGTGGGCAATCCGCATTGCGTGACGATTGTGCCCGACCTCGGCACGGTGGATTTGATGCGTCTGGGTCCGCTGATCGAGAATCATCCGGCTTTCCCGAATCGGACGAACGTGCAGTTCGCTCAGGTACTGGACCGGGGCAACGTCCGCGCCCTGATCTGGGAGCGCGGCGCGGGCCATACGCTGGCGAGCGGTTCCAGTTCGTGCGCGGTCGCTGTGGCCTGTTATGACAAGGGGCTTGTGGACAACCGTGTCTGCGTCCACATGGAAGGCGGCGATCTATTCATCGAAATGGATGAATCGCTGAATCTGGTGATGACTGGTCCTGTCGAGGAGGTTTGCACCGGACGGTTCAGCGCGGATTTGCGCCGTCGGTTGAAGATGGGAGCAGCGCGTTGCGCCACGACCGATAGGCCGCCAGAATCTCACTGAACTCGGAGCGGGAACGCAACGTGACGATTCGTCGGCGAAACTCTCCGACCGGGCCGAGTGGTCGCAGATAAGCGAGCGCCACCTTGCGGAATTCGCGGCAGGCGACCGGTTCGCCGCTCAGTTGAATCATCAGGTCCAGGTGTCGGGTCATAAACGCGATCCGGTCCTCGAAGGTCGGTTCCGTCGGCCGTTGGCCGGTTTCGAGGTATCGCAACGTGTCACGAAAAATCCAGGGATTGTAAAACGCTCCGCGCCCGATGGCGATCGCGGCGCACCCGGTTTCGTTGAACATGCGTTGGGCGTCCAAGGGGGTGATGATGTCGCCGTTGCCGATGATAGGGATGCGTCGGGCAGCCCGCACCATCGCGCGGATGGCCGCCAAATTCACGGAGCCGCTGAACCCTTGTTGTCGGGTTCGACCGTGAACCGTGACCCAAGTTCGTCAGTCAGAGGAATGGTTGGCTTGATTTGCAGGCACTTATGACTTTTTGGGGGCGATTTTCGGCACTACATTTGGCAGGATCTTGGGCCGTTTCGGCAGGGCCAGTCCCAAGTGCGCCAGCAGTTGCGCCAGCTCTTTTTCGGGTTGCGCCACGACCCGCAACCGCAATTCCACCCCGGTGTCCGTCGGCAACACCACATCCA
>Ga0272448_1001935_pt1 | contig 26970 bp, 25 predicted proteins | sample YNPCB0191_FD_202220 | JGI IMG/M metagenome (GOLD analysis project Ga0272448, IMG submission 202220) | Hot spring sediment microbial communities from Yellowstone National Park, WY, United States - YNP-CB-019-1 | ecosystem: Environmental > Aquatic > Thermal springs > Hot (42-90C) > Sediment... | reverse complement strand
TTTATTTATATATTAATATCGTTTTATGCCTTGCCGATTTTATACATCCTGGTGCCGCAGGTCGGGCAAACACCCTGATGTGCCGGTTTTCCATTCTTCAATGTGACAGCTTTAGTATTCTTCATCTCCTTTTTCGCCCGGCACTTCATACAATACCCTTGCATTTAATACTTCCTCCCTTTTTATTTATAATAGATCCAGCATATCGTATTTGAAGTATCGCGGTCAATACTATCAATTTTTACTTTCGTCCTATGACCATCGTACTATTCGTTATGAACGGCAATCGAAATAAATCTAAGAAGACCATTTTTCTGCCAGATTGCCAATATAAGGAAGTTTAAACTTCTCTCCCTGATAAGCTTTAATCATCAATAATATCCACAGTACCATAGCAATTATCCATACAAGAAAATTAAGGAATGGTATCCACGATAAAACAGTTGCGGCACCGAAGGTAATAATAGACTGCATGGAATGGAACTTAACGAATTTGCTGTCTTTTTCAATCAGAAAAAATATCAGGCCCGTAACCCAACCAGCCACATAACACAGAAGACCAGCCACATTTTCTTCAAGATCCGTAGACGATTTTGCCACTTTTCAACCTCCTCAAAATAATGCAGTTAGATTATGCTCAGTTATAGCCCATGTCAATGCTAGATTTAAGTCAGGTGTCATCAATAGATCACTATTAAATCCATAATTTTAGCGAAGTCGCCTTAATCTAGCGATCAAATAAACAGCCATACCTATTAATATTGCACCGATAACCATAACAATTATGGCCCACAAGGGTACCTCTTCTGCCCGTGTATAATTTTCGGGTGCGGGTTGCGCGGCCATCGGTTCTGTATGGAAAGTAAATAGAGCACTAACATCGCTAGGCACTGGTTCAATTGCGGCAACCTGCCAGAAATAAGTCGAATCGTAATCAAGCGTGCCTTTAAGTTCGTATGAAGTGGTGGCAGTAAATGTTTCAACTACTACATTCTGCAGATAAGAATCTTTCGCAAGGATAAATCTATATTTTGTTGTATTGGGATATCCCGACCAGCTAAAAGACATATTTTTAACAGGGCAGGCTGAGCACCCATTAACAGGAGATAGGTGCTGTATTCCATAATATTCATTCCTGACTGCGTAACCCGGTTGTACGATCAATGGACGTGGCTCTGACCATGGACCGAGAACATATTGACCTGTGGCAGCCTGTCTTACACGCACTCTCCAATAATATGTATGCCCAGCTTCAAGATTTCCGGGAGGGTACACAAAAGCCGGTGCTGCGACATCCGCCGGCAACATAACTCCAGAATCGTATACTTTAAGGGTGAAACCAGGATCCCTCGCTATTTGTACCTGATATTGTTTGGACAGACATAACTGTTCCCATGTCATATCGATCGAAGCATTACGACCCGTAACTGGATCAACGCCTATTGTATCATCAAGGGGGGAAGCTGTTTTTAAAGAAACGTCCAAGGTTAGATATCTTGCTCTTAAACCAGCATTATTGAAAGCCGTTAGCTTATATGTGGTAGTGTAAGACGGATTTATCTGTAATTGTCCCGATGGAGCAACTTCACCTATGCCATGATCGATGTTTATTTTCAAGGCATTTTTGACTTCCCATGAAAGTATTGCTCCATTACCCGACTCTATACTTTGTGGCGAAACTGAAAAATTTATTATCACCGGTATAATTTCAGATTCCAACACGCTTTCTGCATTAACGGGTGAACCTGCTATAAAATTTACTGGGATCAAGATGGATATGAATACAAAGCAAAGATATTTAAATATATTCAATAATCGTTTATGTAAAGAGCGAACCATAATCCTGTCTTCCTCCACTAACAAACTCCTATATACTTATACTATAGCTCAATTAGCTGTAAAAATGAACTATGCTCTCATAAAATGCTTTCCCGTTTCAGATAGTCATAATATTCTGTAAGTTTTACCAGTACGCGAGCGGCGCGCTTACCTGAGGCATAATCATAATGATGGTCAATCATTTTTACCTGTTCTTCGGTAAAGGTGGTAGTTATAACCGGTTTATCGTAACTTTTTATCCAATATGCTACCATTGCCCTCATAAAGCTTATAATCATATCATTGATTATCTCAATCCTCGACCTTCCGCTACCGGATATCATCGCTTTACCGCCGGCAAGATCGAGCAAATCATCTATCAGATCATCCTTAATCAAGCCATAATTTCTCGCCTGTATTACCATATCTGCCATTTGATTGATTTCCATTGTGTCACTGATACCCAGAACCATCCCCAGCATTGAGACGAGTTGTCGTATAGATTTATCCATTTGCCGAATATCTGGTGATTTCACCGATTCAATTACTGGTATTATTGCCTGGAGTGCAGCATCGCGTTCTGCCGATTCCTCGGTTTTTCTATATGTCTCGGTTTGAGAGCGCTGCTGCAGTATCAGTGAGCCGAAAAGTGTAAAACCACCAAATCCCATAAAAATCAAGGAATCCACCGAAGGAAGTTCCAGCAACTTCAGGGGAGCTGTAAGATACGCGATAAAGTTACGATCGCCGGCAGGATCAACGGGATTCTGGCGGCTCCATCTGGGAGGGAATATCTTATCCAGCTCTTCAACCGTTTTATCCGGCAACTTAACAACATTAAGGCCATCTTCTTCACAAGCCTGGGCACAGAGCACACCGTAACTTCCGCCGGGTGTGATAATGGCTACATTTTTCCCCTTTGGCAGAGGTTGTGTTAACAAGCCGATGGCCACATCCAGCATTTCTTCTGGACTCTCCACTCTCAATGCGCCCATCTTTTTAAAGGCAGCATCATATACCTCATCCGTGCCGGCAAGTGCCCCTGAATGCGACTTAATAGCCTTTGCAGCCACTTCAGTTTTTCCGGGTTTCAGTATAATCACAGGTTTTACAGTGGTTACCTTTTTAACAATTTCTGTGAACCTTTTACCATCATTCAGCCCTTCAATATATGTCATTATTACTTTTACATCGGGATCTTTAGCGAAATACTCGATATAATCTTCAATCTGTATATCAGCGGCACAACCACAGCTAACATATCTTCTAAAGCCCAGCCCTCTCTCGTAACCGGCTACTACTATAGCGGCACCCACATTGCCACCCTGTGATACAAAGGCCAGCGGCCCATCACGTACCAATAACGGCATCATAAAAGCAGCTAACGATGAAGAAGCACTCCAGTAGCCCATGCAATTCGGGCCAATAAAACGGATATTACCTTTTCGCGCAATTTTCAGCACTTCATCCTGCAACTTCTTACCTTCAGGACCTGTTTCAGCGAATCCCGCAGATATAATGACAGCCGCCTTTACTCCCTTTTGAACACATTCTTCCATTGCAGGTGCCACTCGTTCTGCAGGAATGGTAAAAACTGCCAAATCAACCGGACCAGGTATATCTGTTACCTTTCTATAGACTTTTAGACCCAGAATCTGTTCCTCATGGGGATTGATAGGGAAGATTTTACCTCTAAAAGTCTGTGTTAAGCTCGTAATGGTAGAAAATCCCCATTTATTACGATTATTGGTTGCACCGATATGTGCTACCGATCGAGGGTTGAAGAGCGGATCAAGTTCCTTCTCTATATCGTAAAACATCATCTGTACACAATTATTGCACTAAAAATAAAATGATGCTCTGTTAATGCAAAGCATCATCAATATAATAGCATAATTCGGGGAAATGTGGATCTTATATTTTAAATAATACAAAAACTTGGCAAACTCCCTAAACAATACCGGTCCGTTTGGGAACACTGCTTAATATCGATTCTGCTTCCCGCACCATACGAACAACCAGATCTTTACAGCTAACTATGTCATGAATCAATCCTATTGATTGACCTACTGGAATAAGGCCAGCATTGATATCTCCTTTTTCCCATATAGCATTTTGGCGTAATCCCGAAAGATAAGGAGCAAGTTCTTCCAACCTGGCATGCTGGCTTTCCAGCTCCTGAATTTTTTTGGACACCTCGTTTATCAATGTACGGCCCTGTAAGCCTATGCTTTTCCCATAGATAGTGGTGTCAAACTCCTGTCTTTTAACCAGTTCTTCCTTCACTTTTGGATCTGTCTGACACTCATAAGTAGCCATGAACCTAGATGCCATCATAACTCCCTCTGCTCCTAGGATTAAGGCAGCGGCAAGACCGCGACCATCGGCTATACCACCCGTGGTAATTACCGGGATCTTTACCGATTCAGCAATACGAGGGGTAAGTACCATAGTTGTAACATCGTCGCTTAATGGATGACCACCTTCTTCTATACCCGCAGCAATAACCGCATCATAACCCGCCTGCTCCGCATGAATTGCATGCCTCACTGAACCCACCTTATGGATAAGCTTCACTCCAGCATCATGAGCCCTTTTTACAGCATCTGCTCCGAAAAATTTATCTACGGGAGCCCCCGATATCTCTAATGCTGTAACTCCTTCCTCCAAACAAACATTAAACCAATCCATATATGTTTCCTTACTGATTCGAAAAGAGGGCAAAAGTGTTAGATTAACTGAGAAAGGCTTATTGGTGAGTCCGCGGGTTTGCTTTATAGCCTTACGCAATTCTTCACCTGTATTATAATTCGCAGCGGTGACATTGCCCATAGCCCCGGCATTGCTGATTGCTGCACAAAGTTCTGGTTTGCACAACCACATCATTCCACCGCACATTATCGGGTATTCAATACCAAATAATTCTGTCATTCTGGTTATCATCAGGTACCTCCTGGACCAATATTTATAAATTTCGGCGATTATATCATTTGCAAACGGGTAAAAACAATTAGATCATAGCTAACTAACCTACCTTTTTATAAATTCTTAATTGGCCTGGCAAACCACTTAATCTGTCCTAATCTAAAAAATCTGGTAATATTTAATTATGTTAATGGTCGTTGTTGAAGAAGATGGAGTTAAATAATATAAATCAGGGGAAATATACAACGACGGTTTCACTGAAGGACGGCTCAAGTTTGAATTTGCGTCCGATTCAGCCGGCTGATGAAGAAAGGCTGCTGGCGCTATTCGGGCGACTGAGCAAGCAGTCTATCTACCTTCGTTTTCATCATGTGCTCACCCGTATGTCCAGAGAGGAAGCCCAGCGTTACTGCTCCGTCGATTATAATAATACTTTTGCACTGGTCGGCACTCTTGGTGAAAAAAACGATGAAAGAATCATTGCCGTGGGGCGATATGCCCGGCAACCCGGGGGAGACAGGGCACAGATTGCATTCGAAGTGGAAGATAAATATCAGGGACTGGGAATAGGCACTCATCTACTGGATCAACTTGCCAGTATCGCCAGAGAAAAAGGGATACATTTTTTCGAAGCTGAAGTGCTGGCTGAAAACAAAGATATGATGAACGTCCTCATCAACAGCGGATTTAAGATGCACCGGCAGATGCAGGGCGCTACGTACATTGGTGTACTAGACCTCAATCCCACAGAGACCGTTGAACAAAAGTCATTTGAACGGGAGAAAATATCCTCCATTGCATCATTACGTGCTTTCCTGAACCCAAAATCGGTGGCTGTTATAGGGGCTTCCAGAACGCCACACACCATAGGCAATTACGTATTTCGCAATCTAATCCAGCAGGATTTTAAAGGAGTTGTTTACCCCGTAAACCCAAATGCTGAATTTATAGGGGCTGTAAAAGCCTATCCGAGTATTAAAGATATACCCGGCGATGTAGATCTTGCCATTATAATAGTACCTGCTGAAAAGGTGCAGATGATAGCAGAAGATTGCGCGCGTAAAGGCGTTAAAGGTGTTGTGGTACTGAGTTCCGGGTTTGCAGAGATCGGTGCTGAAGGGATAGAGCGACAGAACAAGCTGGTAAAGACGATACGCAGCTACGGTATGCGCATGCTCGGCCCAAATTGTATGGGCATGATTAATACCAACCCAGAAGTCAATCTTAATGCGACATTTTCTCCCGTATTCCCACCCCACGGCAATATCGCTTTTGCAACACAGAGTGGTGTGCTTGGATCTGCTATTCTTATGTTCGCCACCAGTTTGAATATCGGTCTTTCAACATTTGTCAGTATTGGCAATAGAGCTGACATATCAAGTAATGAACTGCTTCAGTACTGGGAGGATGATAAAGATACAGATGTGGTACTGTTATATCTTGAATCATTCGGCAATCCTAGAAAATTTACGCGTATTGCCCGCAGCATTACCGCCAAAAAACCTGTAGTAGCAGTTACCAGCAATTTAACCTCTACCCAAACCAGAGTAATAACCTCTCAAACCTCTGCATTAGCAACTGAGCAAGCTGCTACAGAAGCGCTTTTCAAGCAGGCGGGCATATTACGCGTGGATACACTCGAAGATCTGTTCAATACGGGTATCTTGCTGGCAAATCAACCTTTACCGACAGGCAATCGGGTAGCTATAATCTCAAATGCCGGCGGTCCTGCCATGCTTACGGCAAGCGCGTGTAAAATCAGAGGCATGCAGGTACCAAAATTATCCGAAGAGACAATATCCATCCTTAAAAAAGTCACGCCGCCGAGAGCACAGCTTGCCAATCCTATCGATTTATCTTCAGAATATCGTATATCGCATTACAAAGATGTTTTAAAAATAATATTGAATGATAACACCGTCGATATTGTGGTAGTGATTTACATCCCGCCAATACCCCAATTATCTGAAGAATTCGCGGCTATTATAAAGGAAATGGCTCCTTTATACAGGCAGAAGAGTAAGCCGTTGGTAACTTCATTCCTGGGATTAAGCGGTGCAAGAATTGAGCTGGGATCGCGAGAAAAGGGGTTTGTTCCTTCGTTTGCCTTTCCCGAGGCAACAGCCAGTGCCCTCGGAAGAGCTCTGGAATTCAGTCAGCGGCTCAAAAAACCGTTGGGCAAAATACCCGATTTTCCCGATATAAATAAAGAAAGAGCCAGCGAAATCATAAAATCAGCCCTCCACAAATCAAATAAAGTTCAGACATGGCTTGATGCCGAGGCAATTACCGGCATTCTCGACTGCTATGGTATAAAATTCGTTACACTCAGACTGGCCAAAACACCATTTGAAGCACAATCGTCTGCCGATGAAATCGGCTATCCTGTGGCTGTCAAGATTCTATCTACCAGTATCTCACAAAAAACAGATGTTGAGGGAGTAATCCTCGATTGCAGATCCCCACAGGAGGTTGAAAACGCCTTTGCACGTATCAGAGATAACATGCAAAAAATCGGTAGACTCGAGCAGATGGATGGTGTTATCGTTCAAAAAATGGTACGGGAAGGGATAGAAGTTATGGTTGGCGTCACACAGCATCCCTCTTTTGGGCCACTTATAATGTTCGGGCTGGGGGGGATATATGTGGAGCTATTTAATGATGTAAATTTCAGTCTGCATCCTTTAACCGACATAGATGCCCATGAAATGGTCAGATCGGTAAAAGCCTATCAGTTGCTGGAGGGCTGGCGTGGTTCACGTCGGGCAGATATAGAATCAATAGAGGAGCTTCTGCTGCGCATTTCCATGCTGGTTGAGAATCATCCTCAAATAATTGAAATGGATCTAAACCCCGTTAAAGTACTTTCAGAGGGAAATGGCTATCTGGTAGTAGATGGACGCATTATGATCTGTTCAGAAGTACAGGAATTCTCATCAGTACGTTGATATGCCCAGCTCTTCCATTTTTCCGGTAACCATAAAAACCACCCTCTCACAAATATTGGTTATCCTGTCGCCGGTCCGTTCCAGATTGTGTCCAACCCATATCAATCTGGTGGCCCGAGTTATCGTCCGCGGATCTTCCATCATGAAAGTCAGAAGCTCTCTGAAAACCTGGTCATAAAGATTATCGATTTCATCGTCTTCTAATACTATCTTACGGGCCGCCTGATCATCATGATTGATAAAAGCGTCCAGACTTCTGCGCAACATAGAAATAACCCTTTCATTCATGCGTGGAAGATCGATGAGCGGCTTTAAAGGTGGTTCATTGCCTATCATAATTGCTATCTTAGCGTTGCCAGCTGCATGATCGGCAATCCGTTCCAGCTCACCGATAATATTAAGAGCTGTTAACAATATGCGAAGGTCACTGGCCATGGGAGCCTGTGTACACAATAAATTCAGAACCCTTTCCTCAATATCAAAACGCTTCTTATCTATATTTTTATCATCTTCCACCACTTTTGCTGCCAATTCGAGGTCGCGTTGCTTTAATGCCTGCATCGACCGTTCAAGGGCTTTCTCAGTCATGCTTCCCATAACCAGTACTTCATCCTGTATTTCCCGTATATTCCTCTGATAAGTTTCCCTCGTCATAATATCACCTCATTATCCAAATCGTCCTGTAATGTAATCCTCACAACGTTTATCTTTTGGCACATTGAATAGCTCACGCGTAGGAGCATATTCAATCAGTTCGCCAAGGAGCATAAAGCCGGTATAGTCGCTGACCCGAGCTGCCTGCTGCATATTATGCGTAACTATAACAACTGTGTAATCTCTCTTGAGTTCAATCATCAACTCTTCTATCTTGAGTGTTGATGTCGGGTCAAGCGATGAACATGGTTCATCCATCAATATCACCTGAGGATTCACCGCAAGCACTCTGGCTATACATAAACGTTGCTGTTGACCACCGGACAGAGATACTCCGGATTTATGGAGTGAGTCTTTGACTTCATCCCATAAAGCAGCTTTCTTTAAGCTTTGTTCGACTATTTCTATTAAAGAATTCTTATTATTTACTCCCAGCATCTTTGGACCATAGGCAACATTTTCAAAGACAGACTTAGGGAATGGATTTGGCTGTTGAAAAACCATACCTACTTTTTTACGTAGCTCCACCACATCGACCGATTTATCGAAAATATTCTGACCATCGAGTAAAACCTCCCCATCAATATGTATATCATGCACCATGTCACACATTCTATTCAACAATCTGAGCAGCGTGGTCTTGCCACATCCTGAAGGGCCAATAAGAGCGGTTATCCTGTTTTTATATACGTCCATATTTATATTTTTAAGTGCCTGGCATTTACCATAATAGAAATTCAAATCCTTTATTTCTATTTTATAGTGCATGGCCAACTTATTTTCCTCCGTTTCCCTGATATAAGGAAATAAATCTGTTAGAAAGCCATCTGGTGGAAAAGTTAAGTATTATTATAATGGTAATGAGTATTACACCTGTTGCCAATGCTTTATTAATGGCAGTTGTTTCCATAGCCAGATAATAAAGATGTAAAGAAAGTGTTCTGGCATTTGACCAGATTGAAGTCGGCATATTTGAACTGCCCCCCATGGTTACATAAAGGCATGCAGTTTCCTCAACCACCCTTCCCACTGTGAGGATAATCGATGTCACAATGCCTGGAATAGCTGCCGGGAGCACTACATTTGTAATTGTTTGCCATCTGGTAGCTCCCAGGCTTAAACTTGCTTCACGCAACGTTACAGGCACCGTCTTAATTGCTTCCTCACATGTCCTTATTATCACAGGCAGGCACAGACATGCCAGTGTCATAGAGCCGGAAAGTATAGAAAAATTGAATCCGAGGGCTATAACAAACAGAGCAAAACCAAACAGACCGAAAACTATCGATGGTATCCCCGCGAGTGATTCCACCCCGAATCTCACTATCCTGGTAAACAAGTTATTAGATGAATACTCAGCAAGGTATATGGCAGCTCCTATTCCCATTGGCAAGGCAATGATTAATGTCAATATTATCAGATAAACAGTCCCTGCAATGGCGCTTAATATGCCCCCTTCTCCTTTTAAACCACCCCTTGGGTTGGTTGTAAGAAATTCCCAGCTTATAGAACCGATCCCGTTCACAAAGACATAGCCGACAATGATAATCAGAAAGGCAATAGTCGTCATGCCGGCAATCCAGCATATACACCAAGCAAAGCTCTGAGTTACTTTCGGTGTGATTTTCATTTCGACCTTCCATGCAACATAATAAGGCCAATGCTGTTTAGTATCAAAATCAAAACAAATAGAACCACTCCCGTAGCAAATAAGGCATTCCAGTGCAATCCGGCAGCATATTTGAGCTCGAGTGCCAGTGTCCCGGTTAGAGTTCGCGCCGAACTAAAAATGGAATCCGGTATTATGATGCTATTTCCGATAACCATGATCATAGCCATTGTCTCCCCGATTGCCCTGCCCATACCGAGAATAATACTGGCAATTATTCCCGGTCTGGCTGCGGGTATTAAGACGTGCCAGATCATCTGCCATCTGGTCGCACCAAGCGACAGTGCCCCCTCTCGATAAGATCGGGGCACTGCCAGGATACTATCCTCAGTAATAGATACAATAGTAGGCAGAACCATTACTGCCAGCACTATCGAGGCGGCCAGTATACTATCACCTGATCCCTGGCCGAATTTCTGTATAATCGGGACCAGTATCAGCATTCCAACCAGGCCATATACTACCGACGGGATACCTACCAGAAGCTCAATGGCCGGACGCATGGCCGACCTCAACTTTATAGGTGCAACATCGGTTAAAAATATAGCAGTAAATATACCCAAAGGGACAGAAATTATAAGTGCTCCGATAGTCACATAAAGCGTACCGATTATCATTGGCAATATGCCGTAAATATTATCAGCCACATCCCAGGTAGTACCGCTGATAAATTGCCATATACCGATCTTTACAAACGCCGGATACCCTTCTCTGACGATGAACAGTGCGATTAAAAATAGTATTAAAAAAGAACTTGCGCCGAAGATATATACAGCGTATTGCCAGAAACTATCAGAGATTCTGTGAAATTCCCGTTTTCTGCCAGCAACTATAATGGAAGCCATAAATGAATAAAAATATTATATAATCGTTCTACTTTACAAATTTAAAAATATTATCAAAGGCACATCTTTTAATTATTTCTTTACAATGGGTATGTAACCCTGTGACTCGACTATTTTCTGTCCCTCGTTACTACGACAATAATCAATAAATGACCTTACAGGTTCTGACGGTATATTTTTTGTAATAAAATACAGCCGCCTGACGATTGGATATCTGCCATTTTGCACATTTTCAACTGTAGGCGCAACATTATTCAGCATCAGAGGCTTCAACCCTTCTATATATCCAAATGAGAGGTAACCTATAGCATTTTTTTCAGAACTTACCTTTGTTCGTATAGCCCCATTAGAATCAAAGAACAGTGCGCCGGCTTTGATTTTTTTATGATAAGGCTTGATAACAAACTCATCAAATACTTCACGGGTGCCCGACCCCTCTTCTCTGCTGATTACCACAATTCTTTCATCGGCACCGCCAACTTCCTTCCAGTTGGTGATTTCGCCGGCATAGATTTTCGCCACATTTTCTATATTTATACCGGTTAAAGCATTGCTCTCATGTACCACGATAGCTACACCATCCCTGGCAATACAGTAGGTAATCAAATCCGGTTCATTGATCAATATTTCACGGGATACTGCCCCGATATCAACTGTGCCAGCCGCCACGGCTTTGACACCCGCACTTGAACCCCCGCCCGAGATATTTACCGTAACATCTGGATATTTCTGCATAAAAGCCTTTGCCATCATCTCTGCCAGAGGCTGAACGCTGGTTGATCCAGCTTCATTAATAGTTCCCCTTAACTCTATTAACCCATTTCCCGCAGGTACTGCCGCCTGAGAACAACCAGTTAAACCGATCACAATCAACAAAAATATCGATATACCCGGCAATAAAATCAGCTTCAATCTGTTTATTGTAAACATAAATCCTCCTAATGGAATTCACTCGCTTTTCACAAACATATTCTAAATGGAAGATTTAAAAATTCATTTAAAACAATGTTAAATTTACGTTAAATAACAGGCTTTATAATCTACCCACGAATTGGTAGCGTAAAATAAAAAACTGAACCTTTACCCTCTTTACTTTCTGCCCATATTCGCCCACCATGATCGGCAATTATGTGTTTAGATATACTTAACCCCAATCCCGAGCCTTCATCTGATCTTGATCTATCTACCTTGTAAAATCGTTCAAAGATACGATTTAATTCGCCGGCGGGAATACCCTTACCATTATCCTGAACGCTAACCATAAGATCATCTACATCCTTACGCGCTCTGACTATTATTCTGCCACCCTGCCCGGTAAATTTAATAGCATTATGAATAACATTTACCAGCACACTTTCTACTCTTCTCCCATCTATCATCAATGATGGTAAGGTTTCCTCAATTTCAACAATTATTTCAATGTGTTTTCTCCTTGCCTGTGGCTCCAGTCTGCCAACTGCCCGTTCAATTATGGCTTCGATCTTACAGACGCTCTTATCTGCGTTGTATCCATGTTTTTCCAGTCTATCCAATTCTTTTAATTCATCAGCCAGCTGAGTAATTTTATCTGCCTCGATGTCGATTTTGTTTACAAATTCATCTAATCTGGCAGGGTCGGTGATACAATGATTTGTGATCGTCTCCACCAGGAGTTTAATTGAGGTCACCGGTGTTCGCAATTCGTGGGATATATTTGATATTAAGTCCCTTTTCATATCATCCAGAAGTTGCCGCTCTGTAAGATCCGTCAATACTATAACATAATAATCTCCGTTTTCTTCAGGCGTAATAGTCATCTTAATGAATTTATCATTTCGCGGCAATCTGACTGTTGCCGTTTGTTCCAGACCGGTCTCCATGCACCTGTGCAGCAATAAATTACACTCATAATCACGGACTACCTCTATAAAGGTCTGGTTGTCAGCATGTTTAGACAAGGGGTTAAATAAAACTTCTGCAGCTTTATTCATATATTCGACCAGACCGAACTGCCCGACGATGATTATACCTTCTTCAGCGATGTCTAATGCCATCAATAGTGAACGAAACAGGAATCCGTTTTTATCGTATTTTCCATCTTCTTTCATATTTAAAACCAGATTTACCTTCTACGCAACGAATTTGTACCCATATCCTCTTATCGTTATCAAATGTTGTGGATGTTCGGCATCCTCTTCCAATTTCTGTCTCAACCAGCGTATATGGACATCGACCGTCCGTTCATTTCCCAGATATTCCAGTCCCCAAACCTTCCGTAATGCCTGTTCACGGCTGATAACCCGACCCCTGTTCGACAGCAAATAGACCAGCAGTTCAAATTCTTTGGGGTTGAGGTCCACCGGCGTGCCTCTTCGAAAAACCATATGACGCAATGTGTCGACCTTGATATCCGCCGCTTCCATAAAATCACCTATACGGTTATTTCCTTTGCCACTTTCCCGGGTTTCCCAGGATCGACGCAAGACCGCCTTAATGCGGGCGTTCAATTCTCTCATACTAAAAGGTTTCGTTACATAATCATCCGCACCCATTTCCAGACCCACCACCTTATCGATTTCGCTTACCCTCGCGGTCAGTATAATAATTGGTATATCTAACTCCCTTCGTATGATGCGACATACTTCAAATCCGTCCAGGACAGGTAGCATCAGGTCAAGCAATACGATGTCGGGATAACCCTTTCTCGCCTGATCGATAGCTTCACCACCATCACCGGCAGTCAAAACATTATAGCCCTCCATCTCAATATTATATTTGAGTGTGTCTCGGAGTATTGCATCATCTTCTACAATGAGAATTGTTTTTTTTCTCATCTATAACTACTGCAAAAAAGTTTCAAATATAGGATAAAGAAAAGTCCGCCGGTAAGCAACCGACGGACTTCCCAAAGTAATAAAAAGTGCTATCAGGATAAATAATCGATCAATTTTCGGCTGCGACTCGGATGCCGCAGTTTGGCCAGAGCCTCCTTTTCGATCTGTCTTATTCGTTCTCTGGTCAAACCGAATTCGTGACCGACTTCTTTCAGAGTCAAACCCTGATCGTTATCAAGGCCGTAGCGCATCTCTATTATCTTTCTCTCCCTGTCAGTCAGAGATGCCAGCAGATCTTTAAACTGCTGTCTCAGCATGCTGGTAGCTGCCTGATCCTCAGGCGCAGGGCTAATGCTATCTTCTATAAAGTCGCCAAGCTGGCTTTCTTCATCGCCTATAGGTATGTCAAGAGATACCGGTTCAGCATAAAGTACGCTTACAAGCCAGTCTATTTTATCAGTGTCCACACCCATTTCCGTTGCCAGCTCATCCGTGGTCGGCTTTCTACCCAGCTTCTGAAGCAACCTCTGCCTCGCGTTATTCATTTTAGTAATGGTTTCCACAGTATGAACCGGTAACCTGATCGTTCGCGATTGATCCGAGATGACGCGGTTGATGGCCTGTCGGATCCACCAGGTAGCATATGTACTGAATTTGAAGCCGCGTCGATAATCGAACTTTTCCACGGCCCTCATCAGTCCAATGTTTCCTTCCTGAATCAGATCGGACAGGGGCATGCCTCGTGCCCTGTATTTTTTAGCCATGCTCAGCACCAGGCGCAAATTGGCTTTGATCATCTGCTCAGCAGCCTCACGTCCCGATTTTTTAACCTGCTCAAAATGGTCTTTCAGTGATTGCTTTTCCGCTTCCAGATATTTGATAAACTCTGCACTCTTCAGAGCCCTCTTCAAATCACCGGTGTCTTTAATTTTTCCGTAACCGTTCAGAACATCCCATGGCATAATCCGTGCCAGAATTGATACTTCAATTATTTTCTGGCGTGCTTCCTCGCTATCAACATTTTCACTTTTGGCCACATACTGTATCAATCCATCATCGATTACGTCATCCATACTGGACTTCAAAGAATCATCTGCCAGTTTTTCTGAAAGGCTTTTGCCTGCCGATATGTGGTATCGTTTAAACAGTCTTTCCAGCAGAGGCTCATAAAAAATCAGCCTGTCACACAGAGCCTTTGTCATTTCAATTTCCGCTATTTTGGACGTGCGTTTTCCCTCAGTCTTTTTAATCAGACTGGATAAATAATTGGCCAGTTCCATACGGCTGCTTAAAAGCTTCTCCTCTTCACCTGTAAGCAACGGCGTTTTGCTGCACTCGGCTATATACAGGCTTACAGTATCATCTGCCAGATCACGTATCCTCTTATCATCGACTGCAGCCGACTCATCTAAATCCGCTTTCGGGTACAAAGAATCAGCGGTCTGCAATTCATCTGTCACAAGAAATACATCTTCGCCGATTGCATCGTTTTCAATTGTAACCATCTTTTGTTTTGTTCTTGCCATATTTATCACCCTCTTTCACACATTAAGTGTGGGCCAGAGATACAAAATCCTTCACATCAAATATCGAAATACATTTTTATATTACTCTGCATTAAGAATATGGTATGCGACTAATGTCTCACACATAATTAAAACGAAAATCCAGGTTAATAGTTGCAATAAGAATCTCAGACTTCTTATTGAAGATAAAAGAAATGGACTGATACAGCCTTAAAGACTCTGGTCATCTACTACTATTTCAAATGGGCACTGGAGTGCACCGGTTATACAAACAAGCTCGCAATCAGTGCACCAGCCGCAATCGTCGATATTTACCACCGTAACGATATTGTCTTTCATTACCAGTGCTCCACACCGACAAACACTCACACACAATCCACATCCATCGCACCTGGTAGGGTCATAAATGGGATATACCGGCAATTTAATAACCTCGCCTGTACATTATAACTAATTGTAGATAATCAACCATCAATACGATGTAACTAATATCACTTAATTTAATCCCGCCAGTCTGGTTAAGTGATCCCTATTCTTTATTATGATTTTATGTCTTTCGAGTTTAATAGCCCCCATATCTTCGAGGCTTTTAAGCGACCTGCCCACTACCTCTCTGGCGGTACCCACCATAGCCGCCATCTCATACTGAGTCAGCCTCTGATAACCTTCAGAAACCGGTGCGGCATTCTGCAACAGTATTTTGGCCACCCGACCCACCACATTTTTAAAAGACAGGTCTTCTATCAGTTCCAGTAACAGCCTTTCCTGTTCGGCAACTATTTCAATGGCATTCTGCGCAATTTTAAAGTTTCTCTCTATAAGTGGCATTAAATTACTTTTATGAATCCAGTAAACAACAGTTGTCACTCCAAGGGCCTGCGCGCTATAAGGGCAAGGCCCCCGACTGAAAACTGCAACATCATTGAAAGACTCGCCCGGCCTTATAATCTTGATAATTTGTTCTTTACCTTCCGAAGATACTTTAAACACCTTCACAACACCCGAACCAACGAAATGCAGATTTTCTACCGTTTCGCCTTCAGATAAAATCGTTTGTCCTTTTATATACGACTTTTGATTGAAAAAATGAGGAATATCACCCAGACTGTCAGGGCTTATGTCCTTAAAATATTTAAGTTTTATAATATTTTCTACCGTGACCGCCATGATAAGTTATAAAATATATTTAAAAAAATTATACCAGTATTGCTACCAAGATTAAACACATCCTTTATGCAAGCGTAGATATGTTTGACTGCTAATCTTATAATCCTTATAATATGTCAACTGGAACAAGCGACCCGTTTCAACAGGGTGCAGCCGGGCAAAAGCAACGGAAATAGGCTCCGTGGGACCTATAAGTCCTGCGGAGTTTTTTATATGGAAAATCAGAAACAGAAAACAACCGTAGCCCTGCTTTCGATTATCTCGAATAGCGTGCTTATTATTCTTAAAGTCATATCTGGTGTTGTCACCGGATCCATCTCAATACTTTCGGAAGCAGCCCATTCCTCAATGGACCTTATAGCTTCTATTATCGCTTTTTTCGCTGTTAGAATCAGTGCCAAACGCCCCGATCTTGAACACCCATTCGGACACGGAAAGGTTGAAGATATTTCTGCATTGGCTGAAGCATTGCTTATACTGACAGCCGCAGTTTGGATCATATTCGAATCAGTACAAAAACTGATACATAGACAACCTTTGGAAGCATTGGGAATGGGTTCCATTGTTATGCTTATTTCCGTCATCGCCAACTTCACCATCTCCAAATATCTATTTAAAGTAGGTCGTAAAACAGAGTCTCCCGCTCTGATAGCAAATGCATGGCATCTGAGAACAGACGTATATACATCAGCCGGCGTATTTGCAGCGGTAACCCTGATCTGGGCTGGCAAATGGCTGTTACCAGGGATGCATCTGGATTGGCTTGATCCGGTAACCGCCATAATAGTTGCCATGCTCATCTGTCGGGCGGCATTTATGCTTGTCAGGAATGCCATTCGCGATCTAATTGATACCAGCCCACCCAAGTACGAACTACTCTGGCTGGAAAACTACTTCAAAACTCTATATCCTACAGTGCGTTCTATTCATCGGGTAAGAATCAGAAAGTCTGGACCATCACGGTTTATCGACCTCCACGTGGTTGTAGACCCTTCAATGACAGTAACAGATTCACATGAGATAACTGAAAAAATGACTGCAGCAATCAGAGAAAAGTTTGAAAAAGCCGATCTGACAATTCATATTGAACCCTGCGACGGTTTATGTAAAAAAGCATGTGCCAGCGGCTGTATGCTGAGCGAAAAAGAAAGGCTACCTCTTCAAAAAACGGAATATAAGATAAAAGATAGTGGATAAAAACTGCATATAAATGACATGAAGATTGTGCGCTACCTTTATAAAAATGAAATATCCTACGGTATTATAGAAGGAGGTAAATTACAGGTTTACGCCGGCTCGCCTTTTGAAACGCAGGAGGCTCGGTTTAAGCCTGTTGGTGAGCAGCTAACGCTCTCCGAAGTTAGGCTTCTTGCTCCCTGCCAGCCATCCAAGATAGTCTGCCTGGGTCTTAATTACAAACCACATGGAGATGAATTGAAGATGAAATTACCCGAAGTGCCATTGCTTTTTCTCAAACCTTCAACAGCGGTTATCGGGCCAAACGAATACATAATTTTACCACCTGATAGTGAACGAATCGATTATGAGTGTGAGCTGGCAGCGGTTATCGGCCGAAAAGCGCGAAATGTAAAAGAGGCCGATTATGCCAGCTATATACTGGGTTACACCTGTTTTAACGATGTCACCGACCGGATAGCTCAGACCAAAGATGGACAGTGGACCAGAGCTAAAAGCTACGATACCTTTGCTCCGGTCGGTCCATGCATTGAAACCGAGATATATCCCTTTGATCTTTGTATCGAAACAAGGTTAAACGGGGTTGTAGTGCAATCCGGCAATACACGGGATTTAATATTTCCTGTCCCGTTCCTGGTCAGCTTTATTTCACGGATAATGACATTGCTTCCGGGTGATATCATCGCCACCGGTACACCCGCCGGCATCGGCCCCATCAAAGCCGGAGACATCGTTGAAATCGTTATCGAAAGCATCGGCATTTTGCGAAACCCAGTGGCCTCTGCAAATAATAAGCAAATATTGCCATGATACGAATACCGCACCGCAATTTTATTTCATGTGGTTTTTTGTTATTATTCTATATAATTTGGCAGCGTCTTATTCAGATCCTACATTTTAAATTACATCCAGGAGAATAAATATGGGAATCAGCAGGTTTTATTTACCTACCCGCTTCATTATCGGTTCCGGCGCAATTGCTCAAATAGGTAGAGAATCCTTCAAACTCGGCAAAACGAGCCTTATCGTAACCGGATCGAGCAGCATGAGGAGAACAGGTGTGCTGGATAAAGTTCTGTCTTACCTTCGGGATGCCGGAGTAAAGGCAGTTGTGTTTGATAAAGTTGAACCAAATCCCCGTGCTTCTACCATCGATGAAGGAGCGAATCTTGCACGTAACAATGGTATAGACCACGTCATAGGATTGGGAGGAGGTAGCGCTATGGATGCTGCCAAGTGTATTGCTCTGGCAACATGCGGCAAGGATCTCATTTTTTCATATTTTAAAGGTACGGCCAAAAATAAAAAAGCACTTCCCATCCTGCTTGTCCCCACAGTTGCTGCCAGCGGTTCAGAAGCCAATAACGGAGCCGTTTTCACCAACTGGGATACCCATGAAAAAGTCGCACTAATTCATCCGGCAATCTATCCGACAACGTCAATTGTGGATCCATCACTAACGCTCACCTTGCCTGCGAAACAAACCGCCCAGGGCGGCGTGGATATTTTCTGTCATCTGGTCGAAAGTTATATAACGGCTCAAGAGACCACCCTGATAAACGATTCGATACGAGAATCGGCAATGAAAACGGTAGTGCAATCACTGCCTGCTGTTCTTAAAAAACTGGATGATATAAGTGAAAGAGAAAGGCTGACATGGTCAAGTACCATCGCCTGCTCTCAATTTGCCACTCTTGGCGGTGGCAGCGGTAGCATGACGCTCCATGGTATCGAGCATCCATTAAGTGGAGAATACGATATAGCCCACGGTGATGGGCTGGCATCGCTTATGATTGAGTGGATGAAGAAAACGTATTCTTACCGACAGGAACGTTTTGAAAAACTGGGAAGAAATGTTTTCGGTGAACCCGACGGCATTGCGGCTGCCGAGAAGTGGCTCAAGCTTGTGGGCATGGATCACAGGCTTCGCCAGCTCGGTGTACAGGAGGCCGACTTTGAAAAACTCGCCGACAATGCCGTCAGGACTGCACCCTGGATAAAATTCCATCCGGGCCCGATGGATAAAGAAACGATAATATCCATATACAAAAATTCATATTGATCGTTATTGCGCCGCAATCAGTTCACGGGCGCCATTCTTCCATTTTTCAGCGCTTTTTACCAGCACTTCTGCCCCTTTAAGCATTGCACTTCCATTGCGGTCAGACCCCAGCATAGCTGCCAGTTCCTTTAATCTGCCCTGGCCATCTATCTGCTCAATTCTGCTAACCGCTCTTCCATTATCAATCTCCTTGATCATTTTGAAATGCGCATCACCATAACAGGCTATTTGAGGGAGATGCGTAATGCATATTACCTGATGGAATGTCGATAGCACAGCCATTTTTCTTCCGACAGACTCAGCATTTCTACCTCCAACACCCATATCTATTTCATCGAATATCAGTGTAGGTATGGGGTCGGCGATCTTCAAGGCGCTTTTAATGGCCAGCACCAACCGGCTGGTTTCACCACCGGAGGCAATGGCCGCCATCGGCCTCATTGGCTCACCCGGATTGGTTGATACCTGGAACTCCAATCTATCGATTCCATCGTACGTATAGGCAAAACATTTATTACTGGCTATACACAGGCCAGCAGGGTCTTCTTTTCGTGTCAACACCACATCAAACCTCGCCCATTCCAGCCCTAACTCAACAAGCTCCTCATTCACCATCCCCGCAAGCTGGTCAGCAGCCTGCCTTCTTTCCAGTGATAGCTCCTCTGCTAATTTGGCAGCTTCAGACCTCAAAACTGTCCTTTCCGCTTCCAGCGCCTCCATCCTTTCCCTGCGCCCATACAAGTCTTCAAGCTCTCTTTTGGCTTTCTCATGAAATGCCATTATCGACTCGATCGTGTTGCCGTATTTGCGCTTAAGTGCCGCAACTGCTTCGAGTTTCTGTTCGATCTCCTCCAGCCTGGCCTGACGGCTCTCCATTCTCCCCGAATACGCTCTAAGTTCAGAGGCGATTTCCTCTATGCTGAGCAGGTCATCCTCCAGCTTTTCTCTGTATTTCGTAAGGCTCTCATCAACCGCACAAATGCTGCGCAAAATGGACAGTGTCTTGTGAATCAGTACCGAGGCCGACCGCTCATCACCATAGAGATTTGAATAGGCATTAAGACAGCCTTCACAAATAGCTCCCGCTCTCCTCAACAGATCTCTTTCAGTATGCAGTTCTTCCTCACTCACTTCTTCAAGTTTTGCCCTTTCAATTTCATCGATCTGGTATTTTAATAGTTCCTCATAGCCACTCTTTCCTCCTTGCTCAATAGTTGCCAGTTCCCTCTCAACCTGCCGCATCCGTTCTATAACACTCCTCAAATGCCTCCGCTTCTCATTTAATCCACCATATGCATCCACCAGACTCAACTGATGTACTGGATCAAGCAATGAAAGATATTCCATCTGGCCGTGGATATCCACCAGATGGCTGCCAATCTGCCGTAAAAAGGAAAGCGGCATCGTTCTGTTATTAACTCTTGCCACGCTTCTGCCGCCATCCATGAAATCCCTTGAAATAACCAGCATGCCACTTTCATCGGGCTCGAGGCTATTCTCGATAAGTAGGGCATTAACCAAATCCGCTGCTTTTTCATCAGGCCAGAATATCGCTTCTACTCTCGCCGACCTCGCCCCATTGCGGATTAGGCCGGCCGGTGCCCTCGCACCCATCAATAAACTTAAAGCATCAACAATTAGAGACTTACCCGAGCCTTCTTCGCCACTGATGATGTTCAAACCTGATACAAAACTGATCGTAATATCTCTGATAACCGCAAAATCCTTAATATGTAGCTCGCCTAACATAATTGCCCCCTTGTATTAATACTTATGTTCGTAAAACATATGTGCTATTATTTTATAGAACATGCGTACTAAATGTCAAGGGGGTCAAGAGGTTTTTTAAATATTTCTGAAATTAATTTTCGATTTGTACCAGCTCCATACCCCTTTTCAAGGCGCTGGTATTCAGCTCCACCGCACCGGGGAACATTTCCCTGATTACCTTTTCCAGCGAGGTTTCATCCAGAGGTAATAGCCCCGTTTTTAGCAGTGCCCCAATGAGTATCATATTTGCCAGAATGGGATTTCCCATCTTCTGGGCTTCCTCGGTGGCATTTACAGTGTAGCACTTGAAAGATAGCCCGGCTACTTTTTCCAGAACATTTGACAGATCCGGGTAGCCGGTACCGGCCAGGTCAATAGCATGTATGGGGCGTGGATTAACGATTGTTTTAACGCTATCATTACCAAATTGCTTTAGCATTCGTAATGTTTCCACAGGCTCCATGCCCAATATGATATCTGCCTGTCCCTTCGCAATCAACGGACCGTACTGTTTCACAGCCGATATCTTAACATGGCTCATCACCGATCCCCCTCGCTGTGAAGCACCATAGGTTTCACCTATGGTAACGAAGTATCCCTCATTGACCAGTGCATTACCGATAACCAGAGAAACCATTACATTGCCCTGTCCACCCACACCCGAAACGATAATATTAAGCGGGTCTTTGATCAGCTGTTTCATATAACTGTCTCCTTTACAATTGCTCCCTCCGGACATATGTCGGCACATACCCCGCATTCAGTGCAGATAACCTCATCGATCATGGTTTTTCCCTTTGCAGGATCCCAGACAAGGGCCGGACAGCGGAAGACCCTTGTGCACAGGCGATTGCAGCCGCATTCTTCGCCTATGCATTTCTCAGCTATAAGCCTCACTTTAAACGGATGCGCCTCACGTCTCCCTCTGACCAGTTCACAGGTTCGTCGCATAATAGCTACGCGCACACCATTGTTTTGTTCAAGCAATTTGAGCAGCTTATAAATTGTCGATTTAAGATCGAATGGGTCGCAAATCTCTACCTGTGCTCCTATGGCCTCACATACAACTTCGATGCTGACCGGCGTGGCATCTTCTCCCATGGCCGTGAGATCACTTGCCGGATGCGGTTGAAAGCCCGTCATAGCCGTTGCGCTGTTATCCAGTACAACCAGAATGAAGTTAGCTTTATTATGTACGCCATTGATCAGCGCGGGAATAGCCGCATGAAAGAATGTTGAATCTCCGCAGACCGCCATCACCGGCTGGTTGAAACCAAAGCGCCATAACTGGCCGAATCCATTGGCCACTCCTGCGCCACCACCCATGCTATGCTGGGTTCGGTTCTGAAAGAAGCCCGCGGGGCCAAGACCCATGGAATAACAACCAATATCGCCGGTGATGAAGCCATCCCTGCCATCCATCCTTAATGCCGTTTTCATCGCCCAGTATGAAGCACGATGGGGACAGCCCGGACAGAAGGTTAACATCCGCTCGATAACGAAATTTTTGGGTATTGATTCCAATTTATTTATGTACTCGGCTGTTATCGGTTCATACTTAATGTCCAGTATAGAAACTATGGCATTGATAACGCTGTCGGGAGTAAGCTCGCCGAAGGAGTTTATGTGGCGTGTATGCTTGCCGTAAAAAATGCCGGTCCGCCGTTCCGGCGACAGGCTGGAGCTGAATTCCATAATCGCTCCTTCAAGGAAGGGATCGATCTCTTCTATAAACAACACCCTGTTCGTCTTCTGCAGGCATGATTGCACCAGTTTTTCAGGTAAAGGCCAGAGCGTACCCAGCTTCAATATGCCCACGCGTTTTTCCAGACCGAGTGTGCTGACCGCATCCTGTGAATACAACCAGCCACTACCGCATGTTATCAACAGAAGGTCTGGCTTTTCGGGTCCAGAGTACCGGTTGAAGGGCGATCCTTCATATTTGGACCTAGCCTTATCGAGTTTCAGATGCTGGAAGGCATGTCTCAGAGGTGAGGGAACGGGCATATAGGCGGTAGGAGAAGGAGACATGGGGTTATAGACGTTTTCAAATATCGCTCTCTGCTCAATCTGGGGCAGATCTCCCAGCCTTACATTGCCTCTGGCATGGGCGATACGCGTCACACTACGGAGCATCACAACTGTTCCCAGTTCCTCGCTCAACTCAAATGCCCACTTCATCATATCCTTGGCTTCCTGAAAATCGCCTGGCTCCAGAAGCGGTATATCAAACACTCTGGCTATACCGCGCGAATCCATCTCTTCCGAGCTTGAATGTGCCTCAGGGTCATCACCTACCATAAGCACCAGCCCCTTTTTACCTATCCCGGTTAGCACCAGGCTGGCCAGAAAGTCCTGAGCCACATTCAGTCCAGCCATCTTCATAGCTGCCAGGGCGCGTATGCCTGCATATGAGGCAGCAGCTGCCGCCTCCAGTGCAACCTTCTCATTCACTGACCATTCCACATAGATTTTCTGTTCTTTAGCCACCTCGGCCAGCGATCCAATTACCTCTGAAGAAGGCGTCCCCGGATAGGCTGAAGCCCAGCCTATACCAGCCTCCAGTGCCCCGCGTGCTATGGCCTCATTACCGATGAACAGCCGATTTTCACCCGGTGCATTCAAATCTATGACAGCCATTTCAGTGGGTACCTCCTTCCGGTGCATTCCATGCCAGGAACCTATCTCGTAACTCGTCCCGCATTACCAGATAAAGCAGATTATTTTCATCGCCGGTTTGTCGGATGATCTCTTTTAAACCTCTTGTCTTCTTAATCATTGAAGCTTCCTTCAAATGCGCCAGGATACGATCGGGCAGTTTGTCTGTTTCCAGCACTCGCTTTTGTATGGCCATCTCCAAAAGGCTGGCACCCCGCTCGGTCCTCACAATGACGGTATTCCAGCCTTCCACACCCTCAACTGCACCTACGGATATATCCGCAAATTCAGCAGTCATATCCAGACAATAAGCACAGGTCGGCATGCGATATTTCCTTACTTCGTCCAGCGAGAACGACCTGACTTCCTTTCCGATATACACATCGAAACGGTTGGCAGGTGGAGGGGGGATATCGAACTTTCTTATTTTCGGTATATCCAGCCTCTCCTTAAGAAATCCATGAAAGCGGCAGTAATCCAGTGCCCAGGTGCAGAAGAGTCCGAGAACGATTCTGACATTGCTTATCTCTACCCTGCGAGATGGCGGCGACGTGCGCATCTTTGCCAGTGCTATGGCCTGACAGGGGGTAACCACAATGCCCAGTTTGTCTTTGCTATCACTGGGTATCCGGTTGAGCGTTTCCAGCGCTGGATAAGCCATATAATTGGATCCGGCGCACTCCATCAACTGGTCGACCGATCCCGCTACCATTCCCTCCGGCTGTTTCTCAGAGCTATTTCTGGATAGGACGGCCTTATCGATCAGACCCTGCGAAAGAGCCAGCGAAAGCAGTGTGGTTACAGTCCCGCCGTATTGCCCTCTCGACCTTATCTTCTTATCCGTCGTCCTTGCCATCATTATCTCCCTTACAGTGCCCAGTTCTTCATCACAATAGGGTATGCCGAATATCATCCTGCTGATATCATCCAGAACTGTGGGAGTTCGCGGGCAATATTCATAGCAATGCCCTTCTTCCCTGTTGCAAAAATCAATCATGCGGATTTTCCCGCGGTAAAAAACTGTATACGGACAATCGCCTATACATGCACCACAGAGAGTACACAGTCCCCGATTGATAACTTCCTTGAACAGTTCCGCCATACCTTTAGTTTTAGTCGTCATTTAAACCTCCTTGCATAAATCGCATTATCCTGTTATTATCCATATTGTACCAGCATCGGTGATATCTTCCGTTCAAAAAGTCATCCCCTGTTTCAGATAATTAAATGGTTCTGATCGATTAATTTCGGCGCAGGTAAGCCTGCCATTGGCGGTTTCGATGATGCAATCGAAGATTTCCTTTCCGATACTATCTATAGACCTTCCTGCTTCCAGTACAGCACCGGCATCAATATCAATATCACCGGTCATTTTTCTGAAAATATTTGAATTGCTGGATACTTTTATCACCGGTACAGCGGGAAATCCAGCAGGTGTTCCTCTTCCAGTGGTAAAGACGATAATGTGTGCACCTCCGGCAGCCATACCTGCCATAGCATCGATATCATACCCCGGTGTATTCATGATGATCAGCCCTTTCCGTGCAGGCCGACATGCGTATTCAACCAGTTCAACTACCATCGATGAGCCCGCCTTGGCATTACATCCCAGCGACTTTTCCGTTATGGAAGAAAGCCCGCCATCCATGTTGCCCGGAGCTATAACCAGACCGGCCAGCTCACCCAGAGCTTTTTTTACCCGATCTTCGTGCCCGAGTATGAGCTTCTGCAGTTCTTCTCCCAATTCAGGTGTCCGGCATCGCTTTTTCAGAATGTGGTCTGTTCCGATCATCTCGGTAATCTCGCCCATAATGACGCCGGCTCCTTCATGCACCAGCATATCTGCCGCCACACCAAGTGCAGGGTTGGCAGTCACGCCAGAAAACGCATCGGATCCACCGCATTTAAGTCCTACCAGCAATTCACCTACACAAGCTTCAATTCGCTTATGTTTTTCTAATTCAAGCGCAAACCTGTCTATGTATATTATCCCTTTTTCGGTTGTGGCCCTGCTTCCCGCATCCTGTATAGTCAGGGCCTCAACAGGTTTACCACTAACCATGCCCGCCAGGTATTCGGCCTTGAGAAGCTCACATCCAAGTCCGATTACCAGTACAGCACCCACATTAGGATGATTTACCAGACCCCCGAGCACATTTAAGCTCGTTTTAAAGTCCTCTGGGCCGTACCCACAGCCATAAGCATTCTTCACAGTGATGATGTTCGGGAACAGCCTGCCGAGTTCGTCGACAACACCATTAGCGCAGGCCACCGAGGATACCACCAGTATATGATTGCGCACCCCATACCTTCCATCCTCTCTTCTAAATCCTCTGAACACCATACTTTAATTCCCCGTTTTTCATGTATGATCGATTGGCTTTGTATTATGCACATGCACCCAACGACCACTGGCTATATCTTCGACAGCAATCACAATGGGCTCACCATATCGGATAACCGGTGTTCCTTTGTTGATCGGTGTAAGAGCTACCTTATGGCTGGCCGGTATATCCTCCAGTGCTCTGCAAACCATCACACCATCCACTATTACATCTTCATACTTCTTTATCTGCCGGATGGCAATAGCCACATTGTCAGCAGGATTTATTTTTAGAGCGTTGCTTTCCATATCCACCTTCCCGAGATTTATATATCCGTCTTTCAGGTATTATATAGCTATTTATATATATCTGTATATTATATCATAAGCGTCTATAACATAGTTACTGTGACAGATTTGTCGGTTTTGAGTTAGAGAGACCCTGCAAAATATTATACCGCTATCCTGTGCAAAGGTAACACCACACCATCGGCCTCAATTATTACGCGATTCACCTCCCTGCCTTCAGAATGTTTTAGCTCACCGGTTTCTTCAAAACAGGTTGTTTCATGGTCTGCAGCGTCCTGACTGTGGG
>Ga0272448_1001934_pt1 | contig 26974 bp, 27 predicted proteins | sample YNPCB0191_FD_202220 | JGI IMG/M metagenome (GOLD analysis project Ga0272448, IMG submission 202220) | Hot spring sediment microbial communities from Yellowstone National Park, WY, United States - YNP-CB-019-1 | ecosystem: Environmental > Aquatic > Thermal springs > Hot (42-90C) > Sediment... | reverse complement strand
GATGCACCGAACCGGATTAAATTGCAATAGCGAATCTGGTCCGGTTGCGTGGTGGGCCTGTGTTTCGGTCCCAGCCGTGTCAGTGCAGAAAGATCGAGAGGCAGAAACATTGGAGGCAGGAATATCGGAGGCAGAAATATCGGTGGCAGAAAAATGAGGGGCAGAAAAATGAGGGGCAGAAAAATGGGTGGCGGAAGGGTTTGTGGCAAGAAGCGAGTTTGGAGCGGGTGCCCCGGGGTTAGGGCAGACAACACAGTTTTTGGGGGTGGTGTGGCGGAGCGCCGAGCTTGCAACGAAAGCGTTTATCTCAACGTGAGTGTTTGTTTGGCGATGCGCCGCGCTGAATACTCATACTGACAAATCGATCATATTTGCGAAGATTTTCAGACTGCGAGTTTGCTCAGTTTGTCAGTATCTGCTTCTCTGGCAGCGAGTAGTGCAGTCACCACAGTGCTGTCTTCGAAGTGTTACGTTGGACAACCTGCCCGGGACCAAATATTGGGACCGGCACGATGTCCGACATACCGATCAGGAACGTTCAACGTGAAACGTTCCTGATCGGTATACCGACACCGTGTCTGTCTGCATATATATGGGCCAAGTATCGTGTCTGTCCCTCTATTTGCTCGGCCGGCCCCCCCAAACATCGTGTCTGTCCCCATATTTGCACGACTTTCTCGAATTTACAGAACATGCACACCTGACCATTGATAAGTTCGTGCGAAAACTACGCCTTGCCCGGAATGCTGAGTCCAACTAAACTCTTTCCAGCATATGGGCAAAATCTTCTTTGGCGTTAACATGGAGTTCGTGCGGCATGCCGACAAATCTTTTGAATGGGGCGTGGCAAAAGCCGCCGAACTTGGTTACACACACGTCGAACCAATGGTCCACCTCGGACGTGAGCTGCTGAGCGAAGCCGGGTATTTCCACAGCGTTTCAATGCTGGATGATCCGTTGCGCATAAAACGCGCTTGCGAAAAGGCCGGCGTCAAGCTGTCCGGCCTCTCCGCTCACACCCCGCTCACCAAACCCGAAATCGGCGTCGAGTACTTGAAACAGGCCATCCGCTTCGCTGCAGAATGCGGCGCGCCCGTGGTCAACACCGACGAAGGCCCAAAACAACCATGGACAACCGAAGAGGAGGATTTCGTCCTGATGCGTTACACGCTGATGGAAGCCGCAAAAGTCGCAGAACCCCGCGGCATTCTGATCGGCCTCGAATGCCATCAGCAGTACAGCAAGACCCCTGACGGACTGGATCGGATTTACCGCCTCGTCAAAAGCCCTGTCATCGGCATCAATTTCGACACCGGTAATTCGTTCCTCGCCGGACAAGATCCGTACCAATGGCTGCGCCGTGTGGTTGGTCGTCTGGTTCACCTGCATGCGAAAGACATATCGATCGAACACAGCAAGGCCGAGCGCGGCAAAGTCACTGGCACTCCGGTCGGTTGTGCGTGTGGCGATGGTGTAATTGACTGGGCGCGCGTTATTCGTCTCTGCAAACAGGCCAAGCGCGATATCGTTCTTTCAGTCGAATGTGGCACCATCGACCAAGCCGAACGATCGATTAAACATCTCAAGAGCGTTGCCGCGAAACTTTAGCGAGGCGAGCCAGCCGTCGAAAACGGTGAGAGCGCGTTGCGCGCCATAACACCGCACGCCGATCTGCCGCAGACGCGACCTCGCGGGGAAATCTTGCAGCGCGGCGCAGCCGCAACCAAATGCGCGAGGCGTAACAACTGCGTTGATTGCTGGAATATCGCTGTGTCGCGCCGCGCTGAAAGGGGCGACTTCGTCGCCTTGGGGGAGATGTGAGCCGGATCAACGGACAAACAGTTCGAAGGCAAAAGTCTTGAACGATTTGTGGTCGGCGGCCATGCTCACAGTTGCACAACGGGACAGGCAAGACATTTGTCATGAACAATCGCTGCCGTGGGACTGTTTCGCGGCATCGGTGGGTTTACACGGGTTGGTGGCCAAGCTGGAATATTGGAATGGAAAGCATTACCAAGCAATTGAGGGCGTGGTTAGAGATTGCGCTGTTGATAGCGATTGTTTGCGCGACTTTGATTGCGCTTTGGGCTTTCGGGCGCGCGCGGGTTGGCGCCCGCATTTACGCCAAAAGACTCGAGACCGTGGCGGCTGATTACGAACGGCTGCGCAAGGAGTACAACCGCGCGATCAGCCGCACCGCTGTCACTGAATTGCGCGTCAGGGGACCCAATGTGATGGTCGCTGTGCGCACGGCCGATGGCATAACCCGGGAATTTCCCACTTCGTGCCGTCCGGACAAGGAAGTGTACGTGGATTATGTTGTACTGGACGGACGTCTCTGGATTCGGCGTGTGTTTGATTCCACCACACCGCCGGAGGCTGGAACGTTGATTGATCCGAGCCTTGCCGGGATAAACTGGGACACGAATACCACTGCTGTGGGCAAGGCGGTTTACCGACGTCTTGATGAGGGACGGTGGATTGTTACCGTAAGCGGCGATGGTTCGCTCGGTCTTCAGCGCGTCTCTGAGAATGCCGACATCGTATTGTCGCCACCGCCGCCCGTCCTTGATTTCGAAGCAATCAAGAGAGAAGTCGAAACCGAGCAGACCAAAATCTCGTGGCTTGACCTTGTGCGAGCGCTCTTTTGGCCGGAAACATCAGGTTTGTGAGGCGCGATTTTTTGAGGCGCGCGGTCGATGGTTTATCGACTGTTCAGGTAATAGAGCAGAACCGCGACAAGGCCTGACACAAGAATCCCGAAAATGATTGCCACCCTTTGCACGCGACGGCGGTGGCGCCTGTTGCTGCGCCCCATGCCCGGCAGCAGGTAATACCTGTGATCGCCATGTTTTTTTTCACGCCCAAACATCGCACTCGATCGCAGACACGGCGCTGGATGATCAATGGTTCCGCTGTGCCGGGTCCGCCCAACGACAATAGAGTGCGAATTCGCATCGCTTCAAACAAGCAAGAAAAATGGTTTGGTCTTTTGACCTGACCGGCACTAGCATGCGCGCCAATGTCACCCCGTTCGCAAGTAACAGATGCGCACGACACTGACAACGAACCCCTGGTTCGGATGGTTCGAATTTCGAAAAAGTTCGGCACCAACCAGGTTCTGCGCAATGTTGATCTGGAAATCCGCGCGGGTGAAGTGCTTGTTCTGGCCGGAGAAAACGGCGCCGGAAAGAGCACCCTGATCAAGATACTCGGCGGTGTGCACACCGAATTCGACGGGGAAATCCGGATTCAAGGGCGTCCGGTCCGACCGAAATCGCCCTCCGATGCGGCGGCGCTCGGCGTGGCTGTGATTTACCAGGAACTGTCGCTTGTTCCCACAATGACCGTGGCCGACAACGTGTTCCTTGGGCGGTCAATTGCGAAAAGGGGCTTTGTAAACCACGACGAACAGCGCCGTCGCGCACAACGGCTTCTCGACCAGCTCGGCATTGAAATTCCGGTGGAATCACGCGTTGAAGACCTGCCGCTCGCGCTGCAGCAGTTGACGGAAATTGCAAAGGCGCTCGCGCGAAATGCACGTGTCATTGTGATGGACGAACCCACATCGGCGTTGAACGCGCCCGAGGTCGAAAAACTGTTTGATCTTGTCAACGACCTGAAACGACGCGGTTGCGGCATCGTATATATAACGCACAAGATGGAGGAGATTCAGCGCATTGCAGACAGAATCACCGTGCTCAGAGACGGCGAGCATGTTGGGACTGCGCCGGCTTCGGATTTGCCGCCTGCGCGTTTGATTCAGTGGTTGGTCGGACGTGAAATTGAAGAGCAATTTCCCCGGCACGCGGCAACGCCCGGCGATGAACGGTTGAGGTTGCGCGGTTTCACCGTGTTGCCCATGCGCGGCCAACTGCGACCGCCGGTCGAAAACATTGACCTTGTCGTCAGGGCGGGCGAAATCGTCGGCATTGGGGGATTGCAGGGGTCAGGTGCAAGCGAGCTTTTCATGGGCCTGTTTGGTGCTTACGGTGAGAATGTTCGGGGCGAAGCATTGCTGGATGGCAAGCCGCTGCGAATTCAATCGCCGTCGGCCGCCATTTCGCAGGGCGTTGCTCTGCTTACCAACGACCGCAAAGCGACCGGACTTGTGCTGTCAATGTCGGTGATTGCCAATGTGACACTTGCCGGGTTGCGGAGGATTTCGCCAATGGGATGGCGGCGGCCCGCCCTCGAGCGGTCCATCACAGCCGGATTATGCGAACGTGTTTCGCTCCGGGCAGCATCGCTTGACATGGAAGTCGAATGGCTCTCGGGTGGGAACCAACAGAAGGTTGTGTTGGCAAAATGGCTTCAAACCGAACCGCGGCTCTTGCTGCTCGATGAACCGACGCGCGGGATTGATGTGGGCGCCAAGCGCGAAGTTTACCAGCTCATGGACGTTCTCACGCGGCAAGGGCTCGCAATCTTGCTTATCACGTCGGAACTGCCCGAACTGCTTGCAATGAGTGACAGGATTGTTGTGTTGCACCGCGGCACGGTCACTGCCGAATTCGACAGGTCAGCGGCAACGCCGGAGCGTGTTTTGGCCGCTGCCATGGGCAGGCAGATGGCAAACAGAGGATGATGATTAATGTCAAATCAGAATCAAAATTCGCCCGGGTCATCCCGCGCACGGGTTGGGCTGGGTGTTTTTCTTGTTTCACTGCTCATTCTGGTCGGTCTGTTCGCAGTCGAGCTTTTGGTCGGGTTTGACAACCTTGATCAGAGTATGCAGAAGGCGATATCGGGTCTGCCCGGCATCGGCTCGATGCTCGGTCTGGCTGTGAACTTTTTTCATTGCCATGCGCTTACAGCGATCAAGGTCGTTTTCTACATCGGCGCAATAATTGGTCTTGCGATTGCAGCCCGGGCGGGACGTGAAGCGCGTGGTGTGGCGAGCTGGCTGAATTTGCCTGTGTGCAGAGCAATACTGGCTCTGGTGCTTGTTTTTCTGCTTGGCGTGGTTTTCAGCGCCGAAGGAGCATTCGGCATAATTGGAACACACCGCGACGCGCTGAGGCAGGCGTCGGTATTTGGGTTGCTGGCATGCGGGATGACTCTGGTGATAATCGGCGGCGGGATAGACCTTGGCGTGGGCAGCGTGCTTGCCCTTGTGTCGGTGACATTCTCATTGATGAGCATTCATTGGGGATGGCAACCATGGGTTTCTGTGCCTGTGTGTTTGTTGCTGGGAGCGATGTGCGGCGGTCTTGCCGGCACGATAACGGCGGGGTTCCGCATACAGCCGTTTGTGGCAACGCTGGCCATGATGGTTTTTGCGCGGGGACTGGCAAAAACAATTTCGGGCGGCACCAAGGTTTCAACCGCAGTGAAGAACCCAGATGGGACATTCCGATACGTGGATGTTCCGGCAGTGTTCAGGTTCATAGACAGCCGCATACTGGACGGTAACCTGTCCGTCGTAACGGTAATATTCATTGTCTGCGCAGTTCTCACGTGGATTCTTCTTGCGAGGCACAGGTGGGGCACACATTTGTACGCCATCGGCGGCAACGAGGAAGCCGCCAGACTTTCAGGTGTGCCGGTGACGAGCACGAAGATTCTTTCTTATGTTGCGAGCGGGTTGCTGGCCGGTGTGGCCGGCATGTGTCAGGCTGCACAGGAACAACAAGGCGATCCTGAGACCGGAACGGGCTACGAACTGACAGCAATAGCCATAGTTGTGATTGGCGGTACAACGCTCACAGGCGGACGGGGTGGCATTGGGCTGACGCTGTTGGGTACTCTGACGATCGGGTACCTCGAGAAAATACTGAGCATCAACGCCGTGCCTGAAGCAAGCCGTTTGATGCTCACAGGCGTGATCATAGTCGCCGCCGTCCTCGCCCAGCGCCGCAAACGTTGAGTCGGGAATCTCACCGGAGCACCATATTGGAAAACCTGCGCAGAAATTACGGATTAGCGAATCAGCGCGGTGCGACGGAGCGCTATTCCTGCAACCAGCGCAATGGTTACGCCTCGAGCGTTCGGTTGCGGCTGCGCCGCGCTGAGAGATTTCCGGGCTCGCAGTTTGTCAGACAGCCAGCTTCTTCTTTGTCCTTGCAAACGCGTTCAGGGCGAACTCCAAATCTGCTCTCGAGTGAAGCGCCGAAATCTGGGTTCTGATTCGCGCTTTGCCCTGCGGAACGACCGGATACGAAAACCCGATCACGTAAACGCCTTCGTTCAGCATTGCGTCGGCGAAACGGGTCGCCAGCGCTGCGTCACCAAGCATGATCGGTGTAATCGGGTGTGTGCCTGGCAGGACATTGAATCCGAGACGTTCGAGTCCTTCTCGGAAAAACCGCGTGTTGGCTTCGAGCCGGTCGCGGAGTTCTGTCGAGCTGGAAAGCAGGTCAAGAACCTTGATCGAGGCGGCGGCGATGGGCGGTGCGAGTGTGTTGGAAAACAGATACGGGCGGGATCTTTGGCGCAGCAGCTCGATTATTTCCTTTCGGCCACTGGCGTAGCCGCCGCTTGCGCCTCCCAGCGCTTTGCCGAGCGTGCCGGTTATGATGTCGATTCGTCCCATCACTCCGAGGTGTTCGTGTGTACCACGTCCGCGTTTTCCCATGAATCCGACGGCGTGTGAATCGTCGATCATGACAAGCGCGTCATGGCGATCGGCAAGGTCGCAAATGCCATCGAGGCGCGCGATGCTGCCGTCCATTGAAAACACACCGTCGGTCACTATGAGCCTGAACCTTGCGGCGCGGGCCTCTTGCAACCGCGCGGCGAGATCATTCAGATCGTTGTTCTTGTACCGAAACCGTTGGGCTTTGCAGAGTCTGATGCCATCGATGATGCTGGCATGATTGAGTTCATCTGAAATCACGGCGTCTTCGGGGCCGAGCAAAGTCTCAAACACGCCGCCGTTCGCATCCCAGCAAGAGGAATAAAGTATCGTGTCCTCTGTGCCGAGGAACTCGGTGAGCCGTTGTTCCAACTGCTTGTGAACAGCCTGGGTTCCACAAATGAACCGCACCGACGCCAACCCGTAACCCCAGTCGTCCAGGGCCTTTTTTGCAGCGGCGACGACGTCCGGATGCTGGGCCAGGCCGAGGTAGTTGTTCGCGCAGAGGTTCAAGACCTCCCGTCCATCTGCAAGCTTGATTCGCGTGCTTTGTGGTGAAGCGATTATTCGTTCGCTTTTCCACGTGCCGGCCTGTTTGATCGCATCAAGCTGCTGCAACAAATGTTCTCGGAATTTCCCGGTCATAATGTCGAGATTCTACACTTTGCCGATTAATTGTCACCAAGCGTCATTTCCGCGAGGTTTCCGGTTTGGCGTTCCGGCAAGACCCGCGCGTTTTCATCAGGCGGACCTGTGCTGGTTGCTTTTGAGCCGCGTTATTGCCAGTACAGAATGACCTTGCCGGATTGCCCCGATAACATCACTTCAAACCCCTTTTCGTAGTCGGCGAATGGAAAACGGTGCGTTATCACAGGGCGAATGTCCAGGCCGCTTTCGAGCATGACGGTCATCTTGTACCATGTCTCGTACATTTCCCTGCCGTAAATGCCTTTGATGGTGAGCGAATTGAAAATGATACGATTCCAATCAATCGCCATGGACTCGGGGGGGATACCCAGCATGGCGATTTTTGCTCCGTGACACACATTGTCCAACATGTCGCGAAATGCCGCTGGACTGCCGGACATTTCCAGTCCGACGTCGAATCCTTCTTTCATTCCCAGCTCTGCCTGGACATCGCGCAGTTTCGTTTTCCGGACGTCCACGGCACGCGTTACGCCGACCCGCCTTGCCAGTTCCAGCCTGTAATCGTTCATATCTGTGATCACCACGTAACGCGCGCCGGCGTGTCTGGCAACAGCAGCCGCCATGATCCCAATCGGCCCTGCGCCTGTGATGAGGACGTCTTCACCGAGGACGGGAAACGACAGTGCGGTGTGCACCGCGTTGCCAAACGGGTCGAATATCGCCGCAATGTCACGGTCGATTCCCTCCCGGTGATGCCACACGTTGGTCATGGGCACCGAAATGTACTCTGCAAATGCGCCGGGCCGGTTCACCCCGATCCCGGTTGTGTCCTTGCACAGGTGCCGCCGCCCCGCAAGACAGTTTCTGCATCTGCCGCAAACAACGTGGCCCTCGGCGCTCACAACGTCTCCCGGGAAAAAATCAGCAACGTTGTCTCCGACAGCGACCACTTCACCGACGAACTCGTGTCCGACGACCATGGGAACGGGGATTGTCTTTTGCGCCCATGCATCCCACTTGTAGATGTGCAGGTCGGTTCCGCATATGCCCGTGCGATCGACTTTGATCAGCACATCGTTTATGCCTATGGACGGCACGGGCACTTCTTCGAGCCAGAGACCGGGTTTGGCTTCCTTTTTAACGAGAGCCTTCATCGTGGCCGGGATTGGTTGACCCGCACGTGATGCCGGGCCGTTTGGGCGCCTTGGACTGGCGCTTTGTTGCTTGCCGGATGACGGTTTTTCTTTCATGGTTCGATCGTATATCGTTCAACTAACGACCGAAAGGGTACCTGATCGGTTCCAATATGCAAGACTTTTTTCCAATATAATGAACGAGAACGAAAAAACGTCGGTTCAACAGGCGGATGCGGCAGGGCAACCGCCGGAGACGCTCACAAGGCACCTCGGGCGCCGCGTCCGGCATTTGCGATCGACTCGCGACTGGTCGCTTGAAACCCTTGCGCGGATCAGCGGGGTGAGTCGCTCGATGCTGAGCCAGATCGAGCGCGAGCGGGCGAATCCGACGCTTGCAGTGACGTTGCGGATTGCACGCGCCTTCGGGATGACCCTGGGCGAGCTGCTGGAATCGCCCGGGTCAGCCTCGCGCCTTGTTGTTATTCGGGCGGACGATCGCACTTACCATTACCGATCGGACAGAAACGCCCGCATTCGGACACTGTCGCCGTTGAACCTTGAGAAGGACGTTGAGTTTTACGAGGTTCAACTGCCGCCGGGCGGCGCGCTGCGCAGCGCCCCGCACTTTGCTGGAACGCGCGAGTTCGTAACGGTTCAACGCGGGCGTGTGCGGGTCGAGTCGGGGGGTGATTCGGACGTTTTGCACAGTGGCGACTCGGCGAGTTACCGGGCGGATGTTCCGCATGCTCTTGTGAACGTTGGGCATGGTCAGGCGCTGCTGTTTTTGGTGGACATTTACTGCCAGGGCCCCGTGAGCGGAGTGTAACCGGAGATTCTTTTGCTTGTCATCATTAGGCAGAGCGTCATGCAACAACGATATGCTGTCCGCAGGCTTCGACGCGCACGCCTGCGTGGAACGTGCGCGCCATGGGGATGAAACGGCGGCTCGACTGCTTGTCGAGCACCTGACTCCTTTGGTGCTCAAGATTGTGCGCGCTCATCTGCCCCAGCGGACAAGCGAGGAAGACCTGCTGCAGATTGTCTTGATGAAAGTGTTCGCAAAACTGGATCAGTTTTCGGGTGTGGTGCCGCTGGAGCATTGGGTGTCGCGAGTGGCGGTGAACACGTGCATCAATGCACTACAGCACGAACGGATCAGGCCTGAACTGCGGTGGGCGGACCTGACCGAAGAGCAGGAACAGGTTGTACGGCAGTTGGCCGGGTCGGAGGAAGAACTGCCGGCTTCGCATCAAATCGCCGCAAGAGAATTGGTTGAAAAGCTGCTTGAACGCCTTGAACCGAAGGATCGGATGCTGATCACGTTGTTGCACCTTGAGGGGCGCAGTCTTGATGAATTGCGCCAGATTACGGGTTGGAACACGACCAGAATCAAGGTGCGGGCTTTCCGGGCCAGACAAAGGATGAAAAAGCACCTGGCCATACTTTTGCAGGAGTCAAAACATGAGCAGACTTGATCGACAACTGGCGCGGCTGTTGCGTGCGGCTGCGGGTGTAGAGCGGTCGGCGGAAGTTTCACTGCCGCTGGGATTCGAGGCGCGTGTTCTTGCCGGCTGGCGTGCATCGAGAGACGAGTTGGACATTGGTTCGATGTTTCGGATGCTGCGCGGCGGGCTGGCATTGACCTCGATGCTGATGGTGTTGGCTGTGGCAGCCACGTACATCGAGGTGAACCGCGTTTCGAGAGACCTCTGGTCAATGCCAAACGCCGTCGTGTGGTCTGCATCTGTCCAATGAATGCTCTTTACCGCTACAAGACGGTCATCTACCTGTGCGCAGTGTTCCTGACAGGCGTGATAGCCGGCGGCGCTGTCGGGTACGGCCTTGCGCGCAAAACATTGTTCCGCCCGCCCACAAAAAACGACATGGCGCGGCACATCCTGTCTGATCTGACCAAAGAACTCCAATTAACCCGGGAACAGGTCGCGCAAATCACGCCGTTGATCGAGAGTGCGGCAAGGCGCATTCATGAGGTGAATCAACGAACATTCAACGAGGTCAAGGAAATCATCCAGAGCACCGACAAAGAACTGTCCAACTTTCTCACCGCCGATCAGAAGAAGCTGCTCGAAGAAATGCACAAGAAACGTCAGCGCAACAAGCCCGGTGGCCCGCCTCCCGGTCCGCCGGGGGAAGGCCCGCCTCATGGCCCACCGGGGGACAAGGCGGGGCCGTTTCCGCCCGGACCGCCGCCGGCTGGCGGACCTCCGGCGGGTGAACCGCGATGATTCTCAGCGCGGCTCGGGTGCAGCCGAATGGACGCGCTTTCGAGAATTGCGTTGGGTGGGTGAACACCGTTTTACCGTGTTGTGCTGAGCCGGTGCGTTCGTCGCCAGCAGATGAAAGTAAAGTCCGGGACTGTGACTGAGCGGTTTGAACTTTGGAGATTAAGTGGAATTGACATATGGGTGCAAGATCAAGATTAAGGTGGCCGGTATGGGCCGTCGTAGTGATTGGTTTGGCCGGTGCGGGTTACGCCTGGTACAAGCGCGGCAAACCTGCGATCGATCCCGCCCGGGAATACCGAACGGCAGTGGTTACGCGGGGGAGCGTTGTGCAAGCCGTAACTGCGAACGGCCAAATCAGCCCGGTGAAGAGCGTGCAGGTCGGCAGCCAGGTCTCGGGGATCATTCAATCGATTTATGTCGATTACAATTCTCCGGTCACCAATGGCCAGGTGATTGCGCAGATCGATCCATCGACTTTCAAGCAAAACCTTACGCAGGCCGAAGCCGAGTTGTCCAATGCCGAGGCTGCGCTTGAACTGGCACAACTTAACCACCGGCGCGCCAAAGAGCTGCACAGTAACCAGCTCATAACGCAGGCCGACTACGACAAAACGATCGTTGATTTACATCAGGCCGAGGCGGCAAAGAAGATGCGCGAAGCTGCTGTTGAAAGGGCGCGGGTCGAGCTGTCGCGAACGACAATCACCGCGCCGGTGAATGGGATTGTGATAAGCCGCAACGTTGATGTTGGCCAGACGGTTGCCGCCAGCTTCAACACGCCAACGTTGTTTCTGATAGCGAATGACCTCGCGAAGATGCAAATCGAAGCGATGGTGTCCGAGGCGGATGTCGGTGGTGTCGAGGAAGGCCAGCGTGTTGAGTTTACGGTTGATGCCTTTCCAACGCGCAAGTTCGAGGGTTTCGTCAAGCAGGTCCGCTATGCCCCGATCACAAACCAAAACGTCGTCAACTACGTGACGGTTGTTGATGTTGAAAACCCCGATCTAAAGCTCAGGCCCGGCATGACTGCCAATGCTTCGATCATCACCGCAAGGCGCGACGGAGTGCTGCGCATACCGACCTCTGCATTCCTGTTCCGTCCAAAAGAGACACCCGGTTCGAGTGCTCGGACGAATGTGAGGTCCATGCCTCTGGCCGCAACACAAGCTCGAACCAACAATCCGTCAACCAACCAAATCGTGCAATCAGCTTCACCGGACAATACCGCGCCAACGCCGCCGTGGGTCGCAGAAGGCCGGTCACCCAACGGTTTTGAAGAGGTGCGCCGGTGGATGGACAGTCTCACGCCTGAGCAGCGCGAGGCCGCCCGTGCGCGGATGCGCGAACAAATGGGCGGGGCAGGAGGCGGCATGGGCATGCGCCGTGGACAGGGCATTGGAATGCAAGGCGGTTTCGGGTCAGGAAGAACAGCACCGGCTCGGCAGGCAGAAGAAGGCCCGGTTTCGCGGACGGTTTACGTTCTTGACAAGGGGCCCGATGGCAAGCCGACGGGTACGCCGCGCCCGGTGCAAATCCTGACCGGCATAAACGATGGCGCTTACACCGAGGTAATTGAAGGTTTGAATGAGGACGACATCGTTGTTCTCGGGCTGAACACGACAACGTCAACCACGACGACCGGGATGCGACCTGGCGGGATTTTTGGGCCGGCGATGCCGCCGATGCGTGGTCCGCGGTGAAGAGTGTTTCTTGGGCAAAGCAGGGTTGATTTGCTGATTCCCGAGTCTGACATGCAGACCGTCGTCAAACTTGAAAACTTTGTAAAAACGTACCGTACGGGCGAAGTCGAGGTCCACGCGGTGCGCGGAGTCACACTGTCAATTGCTCCTGGCGAATTTGTTGCGATCATGGGCGCAAGTGGCTCTGGCAAATCGACCTTGATGAACACTCTCGGTTGTTTGGATCGACCGACATCGGGTCGATACCTGCTTGATGGCATCGATGTGAGCGAGCTGAACAGAGACGAACTTGCGGAAATCCGGAACCAGAAGATTGGTTTTGTGTTTCAGGGGTTCAATCTTCTGGCGCGCACATCGGCGATCGAAAATGTCGAGCTGCCGCTGCTCTACAACCGCCCGCCGGTGCGCACCCGGGAACAACGCGAACGCGCGCTGCAAGCGCTCGAGATGGTTGGGTTGGCCGATCGCGCGCATCATCAACCGAGCCAGTTGTCAGGTGGCCAACAACAGCGTGTTGCGATAGCGCGGGCCCTTGTCAATCGCCCGACGCTTCTTTTGGCGGACGAGCCGACGGGGAATTTGGACAGCGTGACGAGCGTCGAGATCATGGGCATTTTTCAGGAGCTCAACAAGCGCGGCATGACGGTGGTCATGGTGACCCATGAGCCGGACATCGCGCGGTATTGTCGGCGGACGCTTGTCATGCGTGATGGTCACGTCATCAGCGATCAGCCTGTAACGGACCAACTGGATGCGGCGGTCCAGCTCGAACTGCTCAAGCAGGAGCATCGAGCGATCAATCTCAGTTGAGGCATATGATGTTTCTGGCAACATTCAGAGTCGCTGTGCGCGCTCTACGGCGCAACCCGCTCCGCACGCTTTTGACCATGCTTGGCATCATCATCGGCGTCGGAGCAGTCATCGCCATGGTGAGCATCGGCAACGGTGCCAAAGCACAGGTCGAAGCGCAGATTGCGACCCTCGGCCAAAACGTCCTGCTGGTTCTCTCCGGCAATGTGACGCGTGGCGGATTCGGCATGGGTTTCGGCAGCGCAGGAACTCTCACAAAGGAAGATTACGAAGCACTTCGACGCGAGATACCCGGGATTGCAGGTGTCAGCCCGGAGGTGCGCGGTGTTGCGCAGATCGCGGCCGGCAACCAGAACATCAATACCCAGGTGCTCGGTGTCGGAACCGATTACATCGCGATTCGCGCATGGCCACTGGCCAGCGGTGTCAATTTCACCGAACAGGATATTCGGAGCGCGAACAAGGTTGCTCTCATCGGCAAGACGACAGCGCAAACCTTGTTTGGCGACGCAGACCCTGTCGGCCAAATAATCCGAATCAAGAGCGCACCATTCACCGTCATTGGCGCGCTTTCTTCAAAGGGGATGTCCATGATGGGGAGCGACCAGGACGATGTTGTGCTGGTGCCATACACGAGTGCGATGCGGCGGCTTACCGGGGCAACAACGTTCAGGTCCCTGACAGTGCAGGCAGCAAGTGCCGCTGTGGTCCCGGAAGTCCAAAATCAGATTATCGATCTCCTTCGTCTGAGGCATCGCATCCAACCCGGGCGCGACGACGATTTTCTGGTGCGCTCGCAACAGGAGATTACCGACATGGCGACGTCCACGTCGCGCACGATGCGGCAGCTTCTTGCCGCTGTGGCCGGCATTTCACTGCTGGTCGGCGGCATCGGCGTGATGAACATCATGCTTGTAAGTGTGACCGAACGCACGCGCGAGATTGGCGTGCGGATGGCGGTGGGCGCGCGCGGACGTGACATCATGCTCCAGTTCCTTACCGAAGCGATTACGTTGAGCCTGACCGGCGGTGTGATTGGAGTGTTGCTCGGCGTTTACACTCCCGACGTGCTCAATGCGTTCTCGGAAACAACGACATGGCCGGCGCTCACATCGCCTGATTCGATCGTACTCGCCTTTGGCGTGAGCGCTGCGGTCGGCATCCTGTTCGGACTGTATCCTGCGTGGAAAGCGTCACAACTGGACCCCATAGAGGCGCTGCGTTACGAGTAACGGGCTCAGATCCACGCATGAGGCACCAATGCCGGGGAGAAAGCAGCAGGCGTTGTTGGAACCACATGTCCGGTTTGTCTGGGGCTGAGCCTCGCTGGTCGAATGCTATCTCGAGGCACGGAGAAACGCACTCGAAGTGTCGGTTTCCTTTGCCCGGCCACCCACCGAAATGAAGATTTGGCTGTTTTGGTCTGGCCAAGGGTGAGATTGGCGGGCCGGGCATGCTTCCGCACTGGACTTCGAGCTCGAGACGTGGTTGGATTCGGGCATCCAAGCCATGACCTGGTTGCAGCATTATGATCCGCTGAATAATGTCTGGCTTTCAACTTCGGTTGCTGCTCTCCCTGTTGTTGTACTGTTGAGTGCAATCGCTGTGTTCCGCATCCGAATTCATTTGGCTGCGGCTCTCGGATTGGCTGTGGCTTTGGCTGTTGCGCTTTTTGCCTATCGAATGCCCATGCAGGTAGCCTTTGCATCTGCGGCTTATGGCGCCGCATACGGCCTGTTCCCAATCGGGTGGATCATCCTGAACCTGATCTTTCTGTATCAGCTAACTGTTGAATCGGGTCGTTTCGAGGTGCTGCGGGCGAGTCTGGCGACGCTGGCGCCGGACCCGCGAATCCAGGTCATAGTGATTGCGTTTTGTTTCGGTGCATTCTTCGAAGGAGCCGCCGGATTCGGCACGCCCGTGGCTGTCACGGCGGCGATTTTGATGGGCTTGGGCTTCAAACCACTTGAAGCTTCAGCGCTTTCGTTGATTGCGAATACGGCGCCGGTGGCTTACGGGTCGCTTGGCACGCCCATTATTGCGTTGAACGCGGTAACCGGGATCGATTTGCACAAGCTTTCGGCAATGGTTGGACGTCAACTGCCGTTTTTCTCGATGATCGTTCCGTTCTGGGTTGTAGCGGCGATGTCCGGGTTGCGTGGGGTGCGAGATGTCTGGCCTGCGGCATTGACAGCTGGTGTTGCGTTCGCCATTCCGCAGTTTCTCGTCTCGAACTTTCACGGGCCGTGGCTGGTGGACGTGATTGCATCTGTGTGTTCAATGGGCGCGGTAGCGTTGCTGCTTCTGTATTGGAAACCGGCGACCGCTGGCCGACATGCGTCGGACGGTCTTCAAACTGATCCGCCCAAGCTTCCTCCGCGGCCAAAAGGCAGCGATGTAATTCGGGCGTGGATGCCATGGATCGTTTTGAGTGCTTTTCTGTTTTTCTGGGGGTTGCCGGGAGTGAAAACTTTCCTGAACGGCGAACGCACTGTTATCGCCGCTGGTGGCCGGACGCAGATTGAATACGCCATGACGAGAATAGATATGCCGGTTCCCCGATTGCATCTTGTGGTGCAACGCACGCCGCCGGTCGCTCCAGCCGATGCGCCTCCCGAGAAGGCCGTTTATTCGTTCAACTGGCTTTCGGCATCCGGCACCGGCATCCTGTTCGCCGCTGTTTTATCAGGATGTCTGATGGGGCTGACGCCGCAGCAAATGCTCCGTGTTTATTGGAGAACAATTGTTCGTGTCCGGTTCAGCCTTCTGACCATCATGGGCATGCTGGCGATTGGGTACGTCACAAAATACTCCGGCACGGATGCGACATTGGGCCTCGCACTGGCGCGGACCGGAGAGTGGTACCCGTTTTTCGGCACGTTGCTCGGCTGGCTTGGCGTTGCGCTCACCGGTTCTGACACTGCATCGAATGTCCTGTTTGGCGGGCTTCAAAAAATCACGGCTGAACAAACCCAACTCAGTCCGGTGCTGATGTGCTCGGCAAACAGCTCGGGCGGTGTCATGGGCAAAATGATCGATGCTCAGAGCATTGTTGTTGCCAGCACGGCGACCAACTATTTCGGCGGTGAAGGGGCGATCTTGCGGTACGTCTTTTTCCATAGCATTGCGTTGGCCTGTCTTGTGGGCGTACTTGTTTACCTTCAAGCGCGCGTCGAGCCGTTCATGTCAATGGTCGTACGCTGAAGTCCCGCGATTGAGGATCATTTTCGGTGACAAGGGGACAGGCTCGCTGTTGGAGTCGGTCGAGTTTTGGCGTCAAAGTTGGAAGGTGAAACGGTCAACGGTCAACTCGATGTTCAACGCAAAAGGCAAAACGCGCAACGTTTAAAGCGGAACATTCAACGGTCAAATGGTGACAGGCGGGATGAAGGGGCCAGAGACGGTGAAGCCAAATGTCTTGAAGAATCCGCGAAGTTGGTTCCTGTTGACCATCTGCTGAGAGGGAGTGCGCTGTCATTCGGCCCGGACTTCGTCGTTGAGCCGGGCTTCGCCGGTAAGGATGTCTGCAGCAACGAAGCTGCCGCGGGCGAATGCGCTGGTTCTTGCCTCGGCGACGCGCTGGCCGTTTCGAAAAATGGCGAGCCGTTGCCCGGGCTTTGGCACCGGGTTGAAGGAGAAATCGGCGACGATGAACAGGCTTTGGGTGTTGACCAGCACAACGATGCCGCGCGACTCGGTTATGGGGACAAGTGGAAGCGTTGGTTCTGGTTGCGTGCGCGTTGGTGTTGGCCGTGCTGCAGTGGATTTCTGACGGGGTTGCCGGGTGACCTTGCCCGGGGAATTCTTGTTGAGCTTTTGCACCGGCCATGTGGTTCTGGGGAGTGCGATTGCGCCGGAAGCCCGGTCTGTTGATCGGCATGCGGTCATGAAAATGAGCATTGCCAGAGCACAAACTGTGGCGACCGCAACCGAACCGCCACTGCTAAACCGGGTCCAACGCATCCGGTTTTGCTTTATGTCAGAAAAGAGTAAACCACGAGCAGTTTCAGGCGCCGATGAGGGTGATTGATAACCTGTGTCGTGAATACTGTGAGTCATGGTTGATTTCCGCGGCTTGTCAGTTGGCATCGTCGAGTTTCAGTCTTTTGCGCGCAAGTTCGAGGCGACTGTTCCAATCCGCCCATGCAGGTTCCCATTGATCACCTGCGAACTGGTTTGTTGCGCGTGGGCACAGTTCTTCGAGAGCGCGCATTTGGTTGATGGCAGCACTGATTTCGTTCCACTTGAGATATGCTTCGATGAGACAAAGTCGGTTGTCAGGGTAATCGGGTGATTGTTTGACAGCATGTTCGAGGTGGCGGCGTGCTTTGCGGCGGTCGCCAATGCTGACCGGCCATCCGGGGGCTTGAAGATAAAGGAGGCCGAGCGAACGATCGGGCCCGGCGTAATCGAAGCCGACGTCCAGCTCGAGCGCGCGTTTGAACGCGTGTTCCATTTCTTCGACAGTGTGCAGGGCTTCGATGGTTTGTGTTCGGGCGAGTTGCCCGAGGTTCAGGCCGAGGTAATAACTGGCTTGGGCGAGGGACGGATGGCGGTTTATCAATTGGCGGCTGACTGCGATGCCTTCTTTGGCGATTTGGGCTCTTTGAGTGTTGTTGGTGGCGTATTCGGCCAGATCGAAACATGCGCGTGCGAACTGCCACGCTGCATCCGGATTTGCCGGTTCGGCATCGAGCCGGGTTTTTGCTTCTTCGTATGAACGCCGGGCGCGGGCGGCGAATTTGTCCGAGGCAGGAAGATTCGACTTTTCATTCCAACCGCTCTCGCCCGCCGACGCCCCGGTCGAACAGAGCAAGAATGCGAGGACAAGGGCGGTGCCGATCCGCAAAAGCCGCTGGTGAGCGGCCTGGCTTTGGTTGTATGAACAAATGCGATTTGCCATTGACGCTTGGTGCCGTATAGTGCGCCGGTGAAATTTAGAGTGAAACAGTGGCTGATGGCAATTGCTGTGGTGTGCGTTGTGATGTTTGCCGGCGGCTGTGGCGGTGTTGATGCGACAGGCAGTGTATCGCCGCTGATGTTCATCAAGAACGGGCAGGGCGTGCCGGAGACGATTGCTTTTGTTGATGGCGGGTGTTTTGCCGGAGGTGGACCCGGGCGGGCGAGGTAACCTGGCGTATGCGATTTCCGTTTGCGTTGTCGGCAAAGATCGCCGGCCACATACTGAAACACAAACTGTTGGGGACGGAAAAGTTCGCCCTTGTGCTTCAGCTTGAACCGTTGCACGCGTGCAACCTTGCTTGCACCGGTTGTGGTCGGATCAGGGAATACTCGACGAGTCTGAAGGAGCAGGTGCCTTTGGAGAAGTGCCTTGCTGTGGCGCGGGAGTGTGATGCGCCGATGGTGTCGATCTGCGGCGGTGAACCGTTGTTGTACAGCCGGATTGAGGAGCTGGTTGATGGATTGTTGAAGCAGGGGCGCATTGTCTATATATGTACGAACGGGCTGTTGATGCGGCGGAAGCTGACCGATTATTTGGCTTCCATCTATGAACCGGCGCTCGATTCGGTGGTGACGCGGTTGGTTGACGAAAAACTGTTGCCCGAGCGGGATGCCGAAGCTGTGCGGAAAGGCGAACGCAAGGTTGGAACTGTCATAAGACCGACGAAATGGCTGTACTGGAATTTGCACCTTGACGGTCTCGAAGCAACGCATGACGCCGTTGTCGAACGAACCGGCGTGTTCAGAGAAAGCATTCGCGCGATCAAGATGGCGAAAATTCTCGGGTTCCAGGTCGCCACCAACACAACGGTTTACCGGCAAACGGACCCGCGGGAAATCGAGGACATGTTCAAGTTCCTTTCGTGGCTCGGCGTGGACGGTCACACAATCTCCCCGGGCTATGACTATGACGCCGCAAAAAAGGACATGATGGCCCGACTCGGTCGGAAACCGGAGGAGTTTTTTCTTACAAGGGCCATGACGCATGAAAAGTTTGCCAACATCCTCGATTGGGGAAAGAGATTTGTGATTTACGGGACGCCCGTGTACCAGGAATTTCTTGCCGGCAAACGTGAATTGCGATGCTCGGCATGGGCGATCCCAACTTATAACATAATGGGATGGAAAGCGCCGTGTTACCTGATCACTGACGCACATTACGCCGGCTATCAGGAGATGTTGGACAAAGTCGATTGGGACCGATACGGGCGGGTCAATGGCAAGGTACTCGACGCGCGGTGCGAGAATTGCATGGTGCATTGCGGGTTCGATCCGAGCGGTGCCCTTGGCACAGATTACCGACCGGGAGATCATTGGAAGAATTTCAAATACAATTTCGGCCCGAGACCGCCGCGGTTCGAGCGCGGTCATGAGATAAATGCGTTCAATGGCAACGGCGCGGCAACGAAAACTTTGATCGCTGGAGAAATCGAAAAATGAGCAGGGCGTTGTTTTTGTGTCCACCCAGTTTTGAAGGGTTTGACGGAGGCGCAGGTTCCCGTTACCAGGCAAGGCGTGAGGTGACGAGTTTTTGGTATCCGACCTGGCTTGCGCAGCCGGCTGCGATGGTGTCGGACTCAAAGCTCCTTGATTGTCCGCCGCATAACATTGGTGTGGAAGAGTGTTTGAAGGTGGCGCAGGACTTCGATCACGTCATAATTCACACTTCGACGCCCTCGTTGCGGAATGACTGTCGGATTGCGGAAGCGATCAAGCAGCAACGTCCGGAGACATTGGTCGGTTTTGTGGGGCCGCATGCGTCGGTGTTGCCGACAGAAACCCTCGAGTCGTCGCGGGCGATAGACTGGGTGGCACGAAAAGAATTCGATTTCACGTGCAAAGAGGTCGTCGAAGGTGTGCCGCTTGACAAGGTGGCGGGGCTGTCGTTCAGGGACAAGGAGGGTCGGATTCACCACAACCCGGACCGCCAGTTGATAGCCGACCTTGATGTGCTGCCGTGGGTTGGCGACGTGTACAAGCGCGATTTGCAGATCGAAAGATATTACATCGGGTATTTGCTGCATCCTTATGTGAGTTTGTACACGGGACGAGGTTGTCCGGCAAGGTGCACGTTCTGTTTGTGGCCACAGACAATCGGTGGAAACAGGTATCGCGTCCGATCTGCCGACAACGTCGCGCGCGAGATGGCCCACATGAAAGAGCTGTTCCCGCAGGTGAAAGAATTCTTTTTTGACGACGACACTTTCACGGCAAATCTGCCCCGGGCGAGGGAGATTGCAAAGAAACTTGCGCCGCTCGGTTTAACATGGTCATGCAACAGCCGGGCTAACCTCGATTTCGATACAATACGCGAGCTGCAGAGCGGTGGGCTCAGATTACTTTTGGTTGGGTTCGAGAGCGGAAACGAACAGATACTGAAGAACATCAGAAAAGGCGTCACCAAAGACCAAATGCGGAGGTTTACGGAAGCGTGCAAGAAAGCGGGCGTGCTTGTCCACGGAACATTCGTGCTGGGGTTGCCGGTGGAAACTCGCGAGACGATCGAGGAAACAATCCGGTTTGCGCAGGACCTGGATGTGTTCAGCATCCAGGTGAGCCTTGCAGCGCCTTATCCGGGTACCGAGTTGTATGAACAGGCCAAACAGAATGGATGGTTCGCGCGCAAGGATAACACCAGGATCGTGCGTGACACCGGTTTTCAAGATTCAACGCTCGAGTACCCCGGACTGAGCAAAGAAGAAATATTCGAAGCCGTCGAGCGGTTTTATCATCGGTGGTATTTCCGCCCCCGCCCGATCCTGCGGATTATCAAGACAATGCTCGAGGACAAGGAGGTGTGTTTCAGACGTCTGCGTGAGGGATACGAGTTTTTCAAGAGCATGGCTCAACGAAGGCGGGAAATCGAGGCAAGTACATAGCCGATCTAACGGGTCGGTCAGCCCGGAAATGCCACCCGCCCACCCGCCGAAGACATACAGAGCTTCACTCCGATGAGGTTCCCGGGTTCGCGGGGCGAGCAATGCTTCCGGACAAGCCGCACCACGGCACAGCCGCGCTTCGTTTCTATCCGACACGGCATGGGCTTTCAGCCCTTATTGTACCTCTCCTGGGCGCGCTTTGCCTTGAGTGTTGTCCGGGGCTGGTGTGCAGCCGACCTTTGGCCATTGCCGTCATTGCTCAGTGACCCAAGCGCCAACGGCGCGAACCCATACAATCACGATCGGCGGCCTTTGAAGTATTACATTCGATAATGTGCGCGGGACCGAATATGGCGACAGACACGATGTCGCGTACGCCGATCAGGAACGTTCAACGTCTAACTTTCAACGCTCAACTTTCAAAGGGGTGACCGAAATGGCACATGGTGGGCGGGATATGGGGACAGACACGGAATTTGGGTGACCGGACTTTTGGCCCGGTGGACGTGACCAAGAGCCGGCTGGACGGTCCAAGCCGGCAGGGCGCCCACATATGGGGACAGACACGCAATTTGGGCGACTGAACGTTTGACCCGGCGGAGCTGAGCAAGCGCGGGTCGGACGGTCTTGGCCGGCTGCGGCACCCGGATATGGGGACAGACACGGTGTTCGGGATACCGTCAGTAACGCTCAACGTCCAACGTTCAACTCTCAACTTTCAACTGGGTGACCGAAAGGGCGCATGGCGGGCGAGATATGGGGACAGACACGGAATTCGGGCGACCGGACTATTGGCCCGGGGGACCTGACCAAGCGCCGGTCGGGCGGTCCAAGCCAGCTGTGGTGCACGGATATGGGGACAGACACGATGTCCGGTATAAAGAGCCGGCCGGACGGTCTAAGCCGGGTGTGGCACCCAGATATGGGGACAGACACGCGATTTGGGCGACCAACTTTTAACGAGGTGACGGAAAGGGCGCATGATGGGCGGGATATGGGGACAGACACGATGCTTCGGTATACCGATCGGGAACGTTCAACGTCCAACGTTCAACTCTCAACGCTCAAAGGCGTGACCGAAAAGGCGCATGGTGGGCGGGAAAGGGGACAGGCACGATGGTTCGGTATACCGATCGGGAACGTTCAACGTACAACGTTCAACGCTCAACTTTCAAAGGGGTGATCGAAATGGCACATGGTGGGCGGGATATGGGGACAGACACGGAGTTGAGGCGACCGGGCTTTTGTTCCGGTGAACCTGAGCAAGCGCCGGTCGGGAGGTCCAGGCCGGTTCTGGCGCCCAGATATGGGGACAGACACGATGTCCGGTATATTGCCCTCTCCCAGGGGGAGAGGGAATCCTGGGCAACGGGCTGGGTTGGTCAAGTCGTTGTTGCAATAACCAAGGCTGGCCCGGACTTCGTCCGCACTTGCATGAATTGAGCCGTGATCATTGATGACCAAGCCAGACGCGGTGAGATGGGCGACAGCGGGGAGCATCTGGGACCGGGATTATGTTTTCCCTCTCCCGCGGGGACAGGCACAGAGTTGATTTTAGGGGATGGTTCGAGACTGTTGTCTTGAAGCTGTTCGGGCATCGATTCCAATCTCACCCCCCTCCGTGGGCGACGAAGTCGCCTCAGATATTTCCCAGCCCGGCGGCGCAGAGATTTCTGGTCAACGGGCGAATGCACCGCGTCTTTGCGCGTCAAGCAACTTTGGTTCCGGCTCCGCCGGGCTGGGAAATATGCGCACTAAAGGCGAGCCAGCTCGCGTCTGCGTTGTCTGAAACTTAGCGAGTGTGTGTAGCCGCAGCTTTTTGCAAGGGCGACTGCACTTGAGAAGTCTGCGCCGACTTCGTCAGGGGCGTGCGCATCCGAACCGAAAGTGATTGGGATGTTTAGTTTGAATGCGGCATCGAGGATTGGGCGGCTCGGGTAGATTTCGCGGCACTGTTTGCGCAGGCCGGCCGTGTTGATTTCAATGGCCGCGTTTGCGCCGGCGGCAGTCGAAAGGAACTTGTGCACCTGTGGCATGAAATCGGTTTCAGGAACAAACCCGAATTTCTTGCAGAGATCAACGTGGCCTATTATGTCGAACAGGCCTGAACCGGCGGCCTCGGTGAGGCGATCGAAGTACGCTGCCCAAACCTCGGCAGGGTTTCGATCTTGCCATGTGCCGATTTTGGCGGGGTTGTCGATGTCCCAGCCGGCTTCGACGTAGTGCACCGAGCCGATCAAGTAATCCCAGTCGTACCTGTGGGCAAGATCGCGAATCCAATCCTCGTGGCCGGGCAGAAAATCGATTTCGAGTCCGAGCGCAATACGAACGGCCGGGAAATCCTTTCGCGCGCGCATGACGAGTTCGACGTACTCGTCCAGTTCGGACAACCGCATTCGCCAGTCATCGAACCCGTCAGTTGGCATCGGGCTGTGATCCGAGAACCCGATTTCGGTGAGGCCGATTGCAATTGCTCTGGCTGCGTACTGTGCGGGCTCGCCTGTGGCGTGCCGACACAGTCGGGTGTGCATGTGATAATCCGCAGGTAAAGGCATGGCTGCGCCAGTAAATGCTGTCACGGTATGGTTTGGCAAGGAGAAGATTCGGAGCGCGGGCTGATGTCCTCGACTCGTCGCAGCCGCAATCAAATGCTCAGCTCGTCACAACCGCGCTGGTTGAAGGAATGCAGTTGTGTCCTGTCGGGCTGAAATCCGCTGACTTGCGCTGCGGCTGCAGAGATCACTCGAGGATGGGTTCGGAGCGGGGGCCATGAGTCGTGGAGCTTTTGTGAGTTTCTGAGTTCCAGAGTTTCGGCGTGGCTGGTAAAAGGAGATTCATGAGACATGAATTGATGCGGTTGGTCGGCGGGGTGTGTCTGGGTGTTGTTCTGGTGTGCGGAGGAGAACCTGAAGCCGTCTCGCCGGTTGTTTTGATGAACGAGCATTTCCGCTATGTGATCTCCGGGGACGCGCGGAACCTCGAGTTCAAGGCATTGGCGACCGACAAAGATTATTTGCGGGCCAAAGGGGAGTCGCGTTGTGCGATGGTTAAATGCGGCGCAAAGATGTTCGAGGCGACAGCGGCGCGGATGGAGGGCGACCGGCTGTTTTTGCAGTTTGGCAGCCCTGATGTTGGGGCGTGTCTGAGGGTGGAATCGAAACCGTGGGGTGTTGTATTGACGGTTGAATCGGTACAGGGCGCGGTCGATTTACTGAGTTTTGTTGACGTCCCGCTGTCGTTAACCGGACATCCGGTCGAGCCTTTTGGCGCGTGCGCATTGTCGCTGAACCTCATAACCAGGGTCGATCGTTTGCCGGTGTTGCAGGATCACCTGTGTGCATCGGCCGACAAACGATTTGGTTTGGCAGGGGCGAAAGTCGCGTTGGTGGCCGGTCCAACCGATTCGATTTTGCGGCTGGCGCAAGATGCGATTGCAAACGCGAGTGAATTGCCGGTGTGCCGCGTCGCGGGGCCGTGGGCGGGGGAGATTCCTTTCAACCGCGGATCCTATCTGTTCAACTTTGGCTCGTTGACGGAAACCAACGTTGAAGACTGGATCGAGATGGTGCGGCGAGTGGGGTTCAACCAGATTGACAACCACGGGGGTGGCGCATTTTTTCGGTTTGGCGACTTCGAGTTGAACCGGGACAAGTGGCCCGAAGGATGGGAGTCGTTTCGGCGAATTGTGTCGCGGCTGCACGAGGCCGGCATCGGTTCGATTTTCCACACTTACGCGTTTTTCATCGACAAGCGGTCAAGGTACGTAACTCCCGTGCCTGACGCGCGGTTGGATGCGTTTCGGACGTTCACATTGGCCGAGCCCATTTCTGCAGACACAACCGAGATTGTTGTCAACGAATCAACGGCGGACATGAGCACTGTAACAGGGTTTTTTGAGCACAACAGTGTGGTGCTGCACATTGACGATGAGCTGGTGACATTTGGCGGTTTCAGCAAGCAACCGCCATGGCGTTTCACGAACGTAAAACGTGGAGCACACGGGACCACTGCATCGGCACACAATCGCGGCGCAAGGGCGCGCCATTTGAAGGAGTGCTTCGGGCTTTTCGTGCCGAATGTGGAAACATCGCTGTTCGAGGAGATTGCTGCGAATCACGCAGAGATTGTGAACCGGTGCGGGTTCGATGGGATATACCTTGACGCAATAGATGGGAGCTCGATATTGCGAGGACCGGACGACTGTTGGTATTGGGCGGGGAAATTCGTGACGGATATTCAGAAGCGCCTGAAAAGGCCTGTGGGCATGGAAATGAGCGCGATGTGGCATCATTTCTGGCAGTACAGGACAAGGTGGCAGGCGTGGGATTACCCACAACGCGGACACAAACGTTTTGTTGATCTGCATGCGGATTCCGTAAACGGAGGGCTGATGTTGCCGCTGCACTTTGGCTGGTGGGGCTTTCAATCGTTTGATCCGCCGCAAATCGAGCCGACTTACCCCGACGTTATGGAGCACCTTGGGGCCCGATTGATCGGGTGGGACGCGGGCATTTCACTGACGGCTCCGTTGGATCGCGAGACGCTTCAGCGAAAACCGTTGTTCGGACGTGCGGCGGAGATACTGCGAACGTGCGAGGAATTGCGCCGAAGCAATGCATTCGATGCTGCGGCACGCATGCGACTCAGGAATCCCGGCAGGGAATTTGCAATGGCAAGAAAGAATGACGGAAAGGTTGAATTTCGCGAGGTTTGTTCGTCCACGCATACGGTTTCAGCGGACGAGCCATGGTCGGCGGAATGGGTGGCAACAAACTCGTTCTCAGCACAGCCGGTCAGAGTGCGGATCGAAGTACTGAGTTCAGCCGGACGAGTTGACGAAGGTAAGAGCGTGTTGCTTGCCGATCTTGCCGGGAGTGACGCCGGGCCATGGACTGCTGCGAACGCACGCGGGGTGAGGTTTGCGATCGAAGGTCAGGGAGACACGCACAGACTTGCGACAATCGTTGCGACAAACTGCGGTGAAGTGCCGAGAAATGCCGCGTGGGCACGACTTGAAAGACGGTTTGACCCGCCGCTCAACGCTGCAGACCAGAAAGCGTTGAGGTTCGAAGTCGAAAGTGATGGTTCCGGGGCGTTGCTTGCAGTCCGGATGGAGAGCCCCAAACACATGTGCTACGGGGCGATTGCCGACCGGTATCTGATGTTGGACTTCAAAGGAAGGCGTAATGTTGCGTTGGTGGAGACGGAGTCCGAAAGATGGAGCGATTTTGTCTGGCAGGATGGCAAGCACGCATACAATGTCTATCGTGAAACAATCAATTTCGGCGCAATCGAATCGGTCAGCATCTGGCTTCAGAATCTGCCAGCCAATCAAGACACCCGTGTGCGACTTGGGCCGGTCCACGGGGTTCCACTGCTGCAGACGTCTGTGAGTAACCTGCGGTTTAGTGTGAATGGTCAGACAGTTCTGTTCCCGGTACAGATCAAGTCTGGCAGTTGGATCGAGGCCGGTGGCTCCGGAGATTTCACCGTGTATGGACCAAACGGCGAAACGCTTGGAAAGACGGTTCTGCAGGGCGAATGGCCATGGCTCCGCAGCGGCGTGAATCAACTGCGGTTGACGTGCGAGTCAGGCGCCGGTGCCGCAGCGCGCGTGCGTGTGCGACTGTTGGCGCTTGGTGATGCGCTGTAGTGGTGGACGGCTGACAGTGGTCGGCAACTCGATTGGGCGGGCACTTTCTGGCGATTTTCAAGCACGCCTTACCGGACCAAGACCCCAACACTTAATTTCGGTGAGGTTTCCGGGGTAGGGAGAATCGTAAAGACAGTTGGAACGGGATTTTCATTTTCCGTTCCACTGGAGTCGCCAACCGGCGAAATTTGGGCAAGTCTCCCAATCGGACGATATGCGATCGTCTTGTCGGCCAACTTCAATGCGAGAGTGTTTGGCATCATCCCAGAGCAACGCGACTACTCAGGAGAAGTAACCATCCAAGTCGAAAGTGTGCGGGGAATCGTGGCGCGCGGAACGAACCTTAACTACCTTGTCTTTTCG
>Ga0272448_1001933_pt1 | contig 26976 bp, 27 predicted proteins | sample YNPCB0191_FD_202220 | JGI IMG/M metagenome (GOLD analysis project Ga0272448, IMG submission 202220) | Hot spring sediment microbial communities from Yellowstone National Park, WY, United States - YNP-CB-019-1 | ecosystem: Environmental > Aquatic > Thermal springs > Hot (42-90C) > Sediment... | reverse complement strand
CAGGTTACTTTCTATTTTATCCCGGTTGTTACCTCCGGGGTGATTTTCGGGCTTGCCCCCGGGCTCACTGCCGGTTTAACCCTCGGGGTCATTCCTTGTGTTATTTTCAGGATGAACCCGGAGAGCACCCCTTGTCTTACCCGGTCTCTGACCCCCTGATTCACCTTCCCTGTTACTTCCGGGGTAATCAACGGGATAATAGTCCCTATCACTTTGGTAATTATTTTCCGAATGATTCCGGATTTGACCCCTAATTTCTGCCATTTTTCTATGAACCGGCTGGCAAACAGGATAAGGGAAAGGGTGGGTGAAATGACAGGGGAAACCCAAGGGAAAGGGCAAGGCTTTAGCCTTGCATCCGGGAAGCAAACCTGAAGGTTTGCCCTACTGTCATAGAATGGGAAAAGGGGCCTGACCCAGCAACTGACAAAGGGTTAAGCAGAGGCTTTAACCAACAGTAGGACAAAGGGCGGTTATCATAATGGTGCAAATGGCTCAAAATAGGAGTCCTAAAAATGGTGGGAAAGAGAGCCTAATAAAGGGTGTAGGAGACCACCCCCGGGGTAACCCCGGGCTAAGGGGGGGGTGGGCAAATTCTAACACTTTTTGGCTAATTATAAGGCAGAAAAGGGCTTAAATTATGGGGAAAAGGCAAAACCCGAGGGTTAAATCGGGTGGATACATAAAAGTCTACTTTTAGGTAGAATTTTATAAAGGTTTTTTAGCGGCTATGTTGTTGAAAGATAGCGGTTTAGGTTAAATTTCCCCGAATTTTAGGCCCCAACCCGGATACTGCCCATAAGGTTAGTTATATTTTCCAGATTCATACTTTTTAGAACAAAGAACAAACAATCAGCTGGCAACAGGTTTGAGCATTCTGAAGAGGCTGGCACTACTTAAATATCACATAAAACCTTTTCCAGGGTCTAAAATCAGGAGTAAAATGGAATTGTTGACATTAGGGTAAAACCGTTTAATATCAAAACCTGTGGACGGTCCATTTGGCTGCCCCTGGCGCACCTTTGCTGCCTTTCTTGTTACCTTCGGTTCTATTATAGTGGCACTCGTCTGGGCTTTTTGGGTCCGGTTTGATGACGACAAATGAACCCAGCCCTGATTTATGCCCTGATTCTCTTTCTCTATCTGGTCAGCCTGTTTGTCATCGGCGTTGTTACCAGCGCCCGAATGAGGCGCTCGGCTGAAGGCTTTTATTTAGGCTCCCGGTCCCTTGGGCCCTGGGTAACCGCCTTCTCATTCGTCGCCGCTTATTTTTCATCAGTAGTCATCATCGGTGGGGGTGGTTTCGGGTATAAATACGGTATGGCAACCATCTGGATTGGTGCCAGCAATGTCCTTGTCGGCACCCTCCTTGCCTGGATTGTCCTGGGCAAAAAAACCCGTGCCCTTACCGCCCGGCTGAATTCCATCACCCTGCCCGACCTGTTTGCCAAAAGATACCACTCGCCTGAGGTTAGGTTCTATTCGGCGCTGGTCATCGGCATCTTCCTGGTTATCTACAGTGTTTCGGTTCTTCAGGGAATGGGACATTCATTTGCGGTGCTGATGGATATGCCCTATATTTACGGGCTATTGATTTCGGGTGTGGTTATCATCCTCTATGTTGCCTTGGGCGGGTATCTGGCCGTTGTCTGGACCGGCTTCCTCCAGGCCTGGATAATGATTTTCGCTCTGGTGATTCTCACCGTTGCTGCCATATCCCGTGCCGGCGGTCTGAATCAACTTTTTGCCCGGCTCAGCACTCTGGATGGAGGCAGGTTTGTTCAGACCCCGGGCGAATGGGGCTGGGCCGGTCTCTTGTCCTATTCGGCAATCGTCTCGTTTGGAGTCTGGGGAATGCCGCAACTGGTCTCAAGGTTCTATTCTATAAAGAGTGTCAAGGTTTTGAAACTGGGCACGGTATTAGCAACCATCGGTGCCTCAATGGCGCTTTTGCCCTATTTCAACGGCGCCCTGACCCGGCTTTTCTTCCCCAATCTTGCCAATCCCGACCAGGCGATTCCCAATCTGGTGAAATCAACGCTCTCCCCTTTTACCGGCGCCATCTTTCTCACCGGCGTGGTTGCTGCCGGTATGTCCACATTTGCTGCGGTCTTAATCACCGCTGCCAGTGCCATTGTCAAGGACCTGGCACGAGACAGTTTCGGCATAAAATTAACCTCGGAAAAGGAACTTTTGTTCTCAAGACTGGTTGCCGCCGCCATCGGCACGGTCGCCTTTATCGTCGCCATCAAACCGCCGGCGATGATTCTGGTCATTACCGGCTTTGCCTGGGCGGTAATTGCTGCCACAACCCTCTGGCCCTATCTGTTCGGACTCTACTGGCAAAGGGCAAGCCGGCCCGCGGCATTCGCATCAATGCTTGCCGGCTCCCTGACCGCGCTGTTGTGGCTGGCTTTGAAAAATCCATTTAAGATTCATGGCTTTATTCCGGGCATCGTCGTCGGCCTGATATTCTTTATTTTGATAACTATTGCCTTTCCGGAACGGCAATATAGAATTAAATAAAAAGAAAGGAAGAAAATATGAAAATAAATGGGTGGTTTTTTTTAATCCTTACGGTCTTGAACCTGAGTTTTGCCCAGCCTTTGACCGAAGGTAAATACAACCTTTTTCCCGTGCCCGAATGGACCTTTGCCGAATCAACCCACCACTTTGATGTCCGGCACTACCGGATTGACCTTGATCTGCCGATGAACTCCGGGGCGATGATTGCACACTGCCGGATTGAACTCATCGCCCGGCACGACCACTTTGATACCTTCAGCCTGCACTTTGTTAATCTGGTCTGCGACTCGGTCCGCCGCGCAGGCAATATCTGCAACTTCACCACCGGCAGCGGCAAACTGCTCATTGACCTTGACCAGGAGTTCAATAACGGTGAATCGCTCGCGGTCGATATCTATTATCATCGCAACGCCGGCACCCAGAACCGTGGCTTCTACTTTTACAGCCGGGGCGGTTCCGGCCGACTCCATGACCTCTGCTACTCAACCACCGAACCATCTGACTCCCGTTACTGGTTTCCCTGCTTTGACGAGCCCTGGGACAAGGCGGAACGGGGCTGCCAGGTCAACATCACGACACCGGACTCTTTTTCCGGCTGCTCTAACGGCATCCTCGATAGTGTCACGGTCAACGCCGGCAAGAAGACCTGCTGGTGGACCCATCGTTATCCCATCAGCACCTATCTCATCACCTTTGCCGCCTCCCGCTGGGCAAGTTTCAAGCAGTGGTTCTATCCGTCACCCGGTGAATCGCTCTATATCCAGAACTTTATCTGGCCCGAGGACTCCAGCCGAGCGGTCAGCGCCTTTGCCAATGTTCCGGATATGCTTGCCTTCTTCGCTGACACCAATCGCTACGGACCCTACCCATTTGCTACCGAGAAATATGGCCATGTGGTTGTCTATCCGTTTCAGTGGGGCGGAATGGAAAACCAGACTTTGACTATGGTCCATCGGTATTGGATTCAGGTCGGCAACGATAACGGCATCGCGCACGAACTCTCCCATCACTGGTGGGGTGATATGGTTACCTGCCTTGACTGGCGCAACATCTGGCTGAATGAGGGGTTTGCCACCTATTCGGATGAACTTTACACCTGGCATCAAGAGGGGCTTAGTGCCTTCCGCAATCTGATTCGCTCCCGCGCTCAGGACTATTTTGAGGAGGAGTCAACTGATGCCCATCCGATTTATGCCCCGCCCCCCGGCCATGAGTTTGACTGGGGACACTCCTATTGCAAGGGCGCCTGGGTTCAGCATATGCTCAGATATGTCCTAACGGATACGGTCTGGGACCAGCCCGGCATTTTCTTTGCTGTGCTGCGTGCCTATGGCGAGAGCCTGAAATACGGCAACGCCTCAACCGAAGACTACCGCCGCATCTGCGAACGAATCAGCGGTCTTGATTTAGGCTGGTTCTTTGATGAATGGGTCTATAATCTTGGGTATCCGGTTTATACGGTTGGCTGGCAGACCAGTCAAACTGCTGACGGCTGGGAACTGATTGTTGACCTAACGCAGAACAATATGAGCGGTGCCCCGCCGACCTTTCATATACCGGTGGAAATCAGAGTCAGCTTTGCCGGCAGTGATACCCTGGTCCGCTATCCGGTTTCCGAAAATCCCCAGCGCAACCGGTTTACCTTTGACAACCAGCCTATTGCTCTGGAGTTCGACCCCAACGAATGGATTCTTGACTATCATACCGTTAATGTCGGGCTTGCCGAAATGCCGACTCTTCAGGCTACACCGGGCCTGAAACTCGCCTCCAGTATCACTAAAGGTAAAGCCCTGCTCTGCTACCGGCTCAATCAGACCGCGACGGTGAACCTCCGCCTCTATCAGTCCAGCGGCAGATTGGTGAAAACGGTCGCACTCGCCCATCAACCTCCTGGGCAGCATCGCCTTGCCCTTGACCTCACCGACCGCTCGGGCAAAAGGCTGGCAGCCGGTGTTTATCTGATTGAAATTGTCGCCGGCCGGGAAAGAATAAAGGAAAAGATTCTGCTTCTGAACTGACTAATCCTCATCCTCGGTCTGGATTTCAAAAGGTATCACCCCGGAATCCGGGATAAGTTCCAGTTCAATTCCGTTTTGGCGCAACCGTTCCCTCAAATTGGCGGTAATGAACATCACCCGGAACCGTTGCCAGCGCTTGAACTCATCAGGAAAGTTAACGAGCACCGTCCGGAACTTGCTGAAAACCTTTCCCTCTTTGATTGCCATACTCAGTCTCGCCCTGAGGTCCTTTCTCTTGACCGTCTCAATAAACCTTTGCATCATCTCAATCCCCTGACCGGCTGTCTGTGGTACCAGCCTGATGAAACGGCCGGGATTTTCCTTGACACGGGAAAGAATCTCGCTCCGGTTGTAACCGAACACCGGAATCACATCCCCGGTTTCCAGGTCAAGATAATGGGCAATGTCCTGCATCTGGTTGGTCATCGCAAAGAGCAAATCCCTTTCCAGAACCGGCAATTTTTTCACAAGACAATTTTAATCCCGTTTTCGCCGATAGTCAATTAACCTTAGCGCCAGTAAAAAGGCTCTTCCGGATAAAAATAAAAATGCCGGTTGCGCAACTCCAGCCAGCCCGACTGAAACCGGCAGATTAAACCGACGACCTTCTGCGCCCATTGCCTCAGCCTCAACACGCGCCATTCCCCATCCTGAAGTGCGGCAAAACTAACCGCGGCGCCGGTTTGGGCCCCGGGCACAAAATAACCATAGGCGATGAGCGTGTCACCCGCATTGAAAAGTTGCAAACCGCCCGCGGCAAGAACCTCGTCCCGGGAAAACCATTCCTGCCAGGGAAAAGGCGTGCCGGTTAAAACAAACGAATCACCGCCGGCATTATAAAACGCATAATAGCGGCTGGGACGCAGCGACGGATACTCGCCTAAAACTATTACCGGCGCACCCGGATAATCCTCCAGCCGCGCTGAACCGAGCAAGGAAAATTTTATCCCCGGTTCGCAACCGGGCAGTTCAACCAACCTGCCCTTCGCCCTTAATTCATTATTCATCAACTGCCCGACTCTGACACCAACCTTTGCCCCGCTGGAATCGGTCCAGTGCTCCAGCAGCACCAGTTCGGGAAACGCATCAAGGTCAATATCTGCGCACGCCGCATCAATGACCAGCCCACCGGCAATAGCAAAAGATTGCTGAGCAATTGAATCCCGACCAAAATGAAACACCCGGCCTGAATTTCCCTTAATGGTTATCACCTCAAGCAGCGAGTCAGCATCAATATCACCGACCGTCCAGATATCCGGAACGAGTTTTGTGGCAACCGCCTCCGGACCGATCAACATCTCCGATTGCCACAACCGCTGAAACCCTTTCTTAGGACCGGCGAGCAGCACCAGCCGGCAAACCGGCACCCGGACCGGCATTGCCGATTGAGAATCAACCTCGGTCAACAGACATTTGATATCACCTGTCCGCTCCACTGCCAGCACCTGTTCCTCATCTGAAGAAATAAATCTACCGGCAACGATTTTTGTGACCGAATCAACCGGACAACGACCAAGCAAGAGCACCGGCTCTGCCTGAAGAGAGGGCGGACCTGGGTCTGCGACCGGTTGTGCTGTGCCTAAAACAAGGATTAGTAACAGCGGAAATTCTGACATTACCTAAAAGCCTACGAAAATAGCCGCCACTGTCAAACGCAAAGAATCAAAATTGACATTTTATCCAAATTGGCTAACCTTCAAAATAAGCACCGGAGAGGTGCCGGAGTGGACGAACGGGCATGCCTGGAGAGCATGTGTACCTTTTAGGTACCGTGGGTTCGAATCCCACCCTCTCCGCCAATCAGAAAAAGAGGTTGCTGGCTCGCCCTCTGCGAGGGCTCGCTAGCCAGTTTTAGGCGCAAAATTGAATTTTTTGTCTTTGTTTTGCGAAGCAAAACAGCCAGAAGCGGGCTTTTCTTTTTCTTGATTGAATTCATTTTATTTGATAATATAATAGTGGATGAAAAAATATCATTTACTATTATACTACCAACACTTTATTAGTATGACAAGTGGAAAAATTATAAGTGAAAATATAAAAAAATTGAGAGCGAAACCTGGCTTGACCCAAGATGATTTAGCCAAAAAAGCCGATATTAAATACACAACGCTTATGAAGGTCGAAAGCGGCGCTGTTAACAGGCCAAGTGTTCAAACTATGGCAAAAATGCCAAGGCGCTTGGTGTTAGTATTGAAGACTTAATAGATAAAAAATTATGACTTTTGCTCAAAATAAAAAATTAAATTCTAATATAATAATCTCTAAAATTCCCGATTTTGAATATGGCTTTATTTGGGAAGATCCTATTAGTGGCCATAGAGTTGGTTGTCTTGATGCTTCAAGAAAAGAAGATGTAGAAAAGTTGATGAAAGGAGAAAAGGCAATTCTTGCTATTCACGACCCTCCTTATAACGTTGATATAAATGATGAATTTGGTAATTTGCCTTTAGATGAATATATCGCTTGGTGCGAAAAATGGGTTGATAACACAATAGACATTCTTAATAGAGATGCATCATTTTATATTTGGCTTGGAGCGGATATTAGAAATGATTTACAACCATTGCCTGACTTTATAATTATGATGAGAAAAAAGCCCATTAAGATTAGAAATTTTATAACAATGAGAAATCAACGGGGATACGGAACACAAAAAAATTGGATGGCAGTAAGACAAGAATTACTTTATTACATAAAAGGGAACCCGCCTTTTAATGTTCAAGCTGAATACACAGATATTCCTAAAAAAACGAGAGGTTATTATAAAAAGGTAAATGGAAAATTAACAGAAAATTTTGAACGTAGTAAATCTTTAACTATTAGAGCGGGCAATGTCTGGTATGATATACAACAAGTTTTTTATTTAATGCATGAAAATATAGAAGGTTGTTTTGCTCAAAAACCCCTTAAATCTGCCAAAAGAATAATTGATGCAAGCAGTAAAGAGGGGGACATTATAGTCGATTTTTTTGGACATTCGGGATCTACTTTATTACAAGCAGAAATTAGCAAGCGTAAATGTTATACAATGGATATAAATCCTACCTACTGTAAAATTATGGTTGCTAGACTATTGCATTATAGACGCACAGGAGAAACTGGATGGGGTAAAACTAAGATTTTAAAAGATGGAAAAATTTTAGTAGATGAAGAAACGTTATTAGGGACGAAAAATTTATTTGATTTATAAAAATATGAATATTAGTAGAAATCATCTAGATAAAAAACTCGAAGAATGGATTAAGCAATTACCACAAGAAAGTAAAAAGGCTTTATTGGCTCGTTTAAGTGGCTTAAAATCTATTTATCCTTTCAACGAATATGAATATCGTTTAATGTATCTTTTAGATAAAAAAATTATTTCATTTAATGAATATGAAAATCTGAGAAATGCTTATGTCAATGCAAATCCATACTTAAATCTTTATAGCATCTCGCCACGTGTTTTTGGTGAAATCTGGGCACAACAGCATTTAATTGATATTGATGATAGGTTTAAGAAACCATCAAAATCTGTTGATAAAAAATATTCCGGTGATTATGATCTTTATCTTGATTCTGAAAGTGGAAAAAGGATAATAAAGGTTGAGGTAAAAGCGTGTCGTGCTATTAACACCAAAATACGTGGCGGTTTGGAAACCAAAGCGTTAAGTTTTGAATCAAAAGAGCCTTATTGGATGAATTTTCAACAAATAAAATTGGATATAGCTGATGTTTTTGTTTTTATAGGGGTTTGGGTAGATAAAATATTATATTGGATTTTAACTAATGATGAGGTTAAAAATCATCCCATCAGAAGTCACCAGCATAGGGGTGGTATAGAGTATCAAATTGGGATTACTGACAAAAATTTTAGTGACTTTAATAAATTTTTAGTTGATCCAAGTAAATTAGTAGATATCATTAAACAAAAAATTAAATAAAAGAATTTGCCGTCAAGCGAGGCATGACCTCGCAATCCCGCAAAGCGGGATTAGAAAAACTTGAAATCGTCCTTTTCGCTTCCGCTTTTTTGGCTCGGCGGGCGGAAGGGGGTTCGGTCTTTGCCCTTCCGCCCGCCGAGCCCATTAATAAAGTCGGTTCGGATTTTTTCAAATACACACCGTTAAATTGTGCCCTTCAGCACCCTTACCATTTTCCGGCTGGTCTAATATAAAATGGTAAGAGATAATCAGAACCACATTGATCCGGTCTGCGGGATGGAGGTAACTGAAGGAACTGAAGCGGGCAGATGGGAATATCAGGGCAAAATCTATTATTTCTGCACCACCGCCTGCCTGAACCGCTTTCGCGAAAATCCAACTGGTTTTCTCACTACCGATGCTTCACCTCTCCTTAAATCCGAACCTACCCCTACCGAGAAGACAAAACCGACTCTCACCCGCACCACCACCACAGTCATTGGCATCGGCGGGATGTCCTGCGCCGGCTGCGCAATAACAATTGAGAAGGCATTGAACCGCCTGCCCGGCGTCAAACTGGCACGGGTTAACTTTGCTGCCGAAGAAGCGGTTGTTGAATTTGACCCGAAGATTACCACTCTGTCAGAACTGAAAAGAACCATCACCGCAGTTGGCTATGAGGTGCGGGAAAATGGTCTTGATGAAAATACGGCCGTTATCTCTGAACTCCACCGTGCCCGGAAGCGGGTAATCCTTGCCTGGATTTTTGTTGCCCCGGCGATGGTTTTGATGGCGCTCCACCTTAGCGGTCTGGTTCATCTGCCGGTGAAAATTATGACCCTGATTGAACTTGTTCTGGGCGCGGCGGTGCTTATTATTCCGGGCTGGCAGACATTGAAAAACGCCTATGGCTCAATCAAAGCCCGCTTTGCCACAATGGATGTTTTGATTGCTTTAGGCACGATTGCCGCACTGACTGCCAGTCTCTTGGTTCTGTTCGGCTTAAAAGTGGAGAACCTGGGCCGGGTTGCCGGCATGCTTATGGCAATCTATCTCACCGGCAGATTTTTTGAAGCAAAGGCAAAGGGTTCTGCCGCCTCGGCCCTCCGACAGCTCCTCTCCCTTGGTGCTCGCACCGCACGGATTATTGCCGATGGCCAGGAAACCGAAATCCCGGTTAGCCGCCTGAAACCCGGTGACATAATGCTCATCCGGCCCGGCGAAAAAATCCCGACCGACGGCATCATCATTGAAGGCACAACCGAAATTGATGAGTCAATGGCAACCGGTGAGCCCCTGCCGGTAGAGAAAAAACCCGGCGACGAGGTTATCGGCGCAACGGTTAACCAGACCGGTTTTATCAGGGTTGCGGTCCGCCGGGTCGATAAGGACACATTTCTTGCCCAGGTCATCAGCCTGGTCGCCCAAGCGCAGGCAAAAAAGATTCCGATTCAGGCATTCGCCGACCGCGTCACCGCCTGGTTTGTGCCTGTAGTTTTGGGGCTCGCCATTTTCACAGCCCTGGGCTGGTTTCTTTTTGCCCCCGCACTCAAACCCCTGCTGATCCGGGCGCACACATTTCTCCCCTGGGTTAATCCCGAACTTTCCCGGATCTCGCTTGCCCTTTTTGCCGGAATCGCCGTTTTAGTAATTGCCTGCCCCTGTGCCCTGGGTCTGGCAACACCGACCGCCCTGATGGTGGCAAATGGCATCGCCGCCCGCAAAGGCATCATCTTCCGCTCTGGCGAGGCGATTCAGACCTTGAAAGAGATCAAAGCAGTTGTGTTTGACAAAACCGGCACCATCACCCTGGGCAAGCCACAGGTGGAAAGAATTATCCCATTATCCGGTGCTGAAACCGATTATCTTTTAGCCCTCAGTGCCGGACTGGAGCAGGGTTCAGAACACCCGCTCGCACGGGCGATTTTACAGGCGGCAAGGGAAAAGGCAATAAAACCCCTGCCGGTAAAGGAAATTTCCGCCATCCCCGGTCTCGGGATTCAGGGAAGGCTCAACGGTAAAAAGGTCATTGCCGGCAAACCGGAACTCTTGAAGGCAAACGGCATTGACACCGCCCAACTGCCGGTCACATCAAAAACCACCCTCTGTATCGCCGAAGACAACCGTCTGCTGGGCGTTGTGCTCATTGCTGATACAATCAGACCCGAGTCAGCCGCAGCCATTGCCGAACTGAAAAGGATGAAAATAATTCCGGTAATGCTCACTGGCGACCGGCAAGCGACCGCAGCAGTGATTGCCCGGCAGGTGGGAATTGAGAAGGTCTTCGCCCAGGTTCTCCCTGCGGACAAACAGCACATCGTTGAACAACTTAGAAATGAACTGGGGGGTGTGGCGATGGTTGGCGACGGCATCAACGATGCCCCGGCACTCAAAGCGGCTTCAGTCGGCATTGCTATCGGCACCGGCACCGATGTTGCCATCGCTGCCAGTGATGTTACACTGGTGCGGGGCGAACTCAGTGATGTTGTTACTGCACTGAAACTATCCCGTGCTACCTTCACCAAAATAAAACAGAACCTGTTCTGGGCGCTCTTTTACAACACCCTTGCCATTCCCCTGGCTATGCTCGGCCTGCTCCATCCGCTCATTGCCGAAATGGCGATGGCTCTCTCATCAATCAATGTTGTTACCAACTCCATCCGCCTGCGCCGGGTCCGGCTCTGAAAATCATCAGAGAAATCCCTGCCCCAATTTTCCCGCCCCCCATTATCGGTTTGTAGTTGTCAGTTTTTAGTTCCTGACCCTTGAAACCAAAATCCTGAAACATATCACCAAGAACTCGAATCATCTTCACCTATCATAGTTAAAAAAACTGCAACCCAGCAACCAAATCATGCACAGCCTGAACCCCAAAATCCATTTACATTTTTAACCCGACACCCAAGCCCGAACTCATTTGGGGAGTCACTCCCCCTTTGACAATCCCTGCCGGTTTTTATCCTGCTAAGTATCCTAAAATAAAAAATTTACCTGGCAGTATTGGACCGCTGGGCAGAAAACAGACCTAGGCTGATAGGTCAGCCCTCAGTTGAGACAGACATTTTCCTTTGACTTGCATTCCCCGCACTCCAATTCCAGAGTGATATGAGTAATGTTAAACCTTTCGCTTAGCGCCCGGTTCAATGAGGAAAGCAGGGGTTGAAAACTGCTTAGCGCGCCATCCTTGACTACCAGATGAGCCATCAGCGCCCGCTCGTCTTCACCCATAGTCCAGATGTGTAAATCATGGATATCCTGAATCAGGGGTGAGAAACCGCGGATAAAACCACGCACCGTTTCAAAATCCAAATCCTGTGGTGTCGAGTCAATCAGAATACCGCTCGCCTCCCGAAAAACCCGCCAGGCACCGTAAAGCACCAGCCCGCCAACCGCGATTGAAAGTAGCGGGTCGATCACCAACCAGCCGGTAAAACGAATTGCCAGTCCGCCGATCAAAACCGCCCCAAACCCCAGCAGGTCATCAAGCAGGTGCCACATCGCTGCCCTGATGTTTAACGAATGCCGGTGCCGATTCAGGATTAACACCGCAGCACCATTGACACCAATGCCAATCACCGCCATCAGAATCATAACTGGGCTCTTTACCGGCCCGGGCGCAATAATTCTTGCAACCGCTGCCCTGAGTACCAAAACCGTAACCACCGCCAGCCCCAGCGCATTAACAAACGAAATCAGAATCCTCACCTTGCGATATCCGAATGTCCGGCGCCGGCTTGGTGGTAAAAGCGACAGCCGCAGACCGAGATAGGAAATCCCGAGCGCCACCGCATCACCGGTGTCATGAACCGCACCCGCAATCAGCACCAGTGAATTGGCAAAAAAACCGGTCACCATCTCGGCAATCGCAAAACCTAAGTTCAAACTGATCGCTAAAATCAGACTGCGTCCCTGAACCCCTGGGCTATGATTATGACCTACCATTAAGATGAGAATATGTTAAAAAAATAAGGCGCCGACGCAAATCCTTCGGCGCAACCAAACCGGCTGTTTCTACCTGCCGGTCATTTACAGACCCCTGATTTTATTTCTGAAGACGACCGCTTCATTCTCGTCAACCGCAATCCGGTTGACAAAATGATTTATCTCAGTCTCGCGCAACTTATAGTTACCATTGACAACCAAAAGTCCAAGTCTTGCCCACTCGTGAATCAGGCGCAGGTCCCGCCTCATCTCAACATAAGTGCGTAAATTCCTTGTCGGACGCATCGTATCAGGATTCAAAACAAAGGCGATTATTACTAGTGGGTCGGCTTGAAGCACGATTCTCAGCCCCGGTGGCATCGTCTTGCTTTCTGGGATTATCTCTACGCTGCTGACATTATCCCATCGCAATACCTGGTTTAGATTGAATTCGGGGGTAAATCCGAGCCGGACCGCAATCACACCCATACCAATATTCTGAAGTTCGGTCCCCTTCTCACCAACCTTAAGTGAACGCACCATCCTAATTCGGAAGGTGGCAGAAGTTTGCTCATTGAGAAGTTGGCGGAAGATGATCCAGGTCATTATCGCTGCCAGCCCGTTCTGCCGATACTCCTCCCGCACGCCTGCATCCCAGAGGATAATCCCCTTCCCGGGCGGGTTGCGCTCTATGGAAACGTTGCCAATCCGTTGCCCTTGGTCATAAAGGGAAACCGATGCACTCTCGTTGAGCAACTCGGTTTTAATCCGAAACTCCCTGCCGGCAAGACCACCCTCCACGACCTGGATGTTATGACGGTCTATCCACTTAATACTTGGACAGATTTTTTCCGGCTTCCAGATAAAATTAGCTACCCCTCCATTAAGTGACCTCTTGAATTCCTTTCGCAAAGGCTCTTCCGCTGGTGTCATCATCAATGTTTACCTAATCTAAAGCCCAACAGTTGAGCGGATTTCTGTTTCTCATTTTCTTTGGATTGAGATTATTACCAAAACCAAGCCGCCACTGTGGCTCCCAGAACCGGACTGTATCTAACATAATTTAAAATAGCAGACCAATATTATCCTGTCAATACTTTTTGTTCGTCAAAGTTACCCCCCGTGCAGCCGAAAGCTCATACAGGTCTCCAAGCCACCTCAACACGACCATTTTCCTGTTGACAATTAAAAACATTCATTTACAATTGATGCACTTGTGAAACTTGAAAATGAAGGTTACCGGCAGGGTCAGACGCCAAAGTCGCAATTGCCGGCGTTAATGTCTGGACCTGCCCAAATGATTTACGGGGCAGTAGCTCAGTTGGGAGAGCGCCAGAATCGCACTCTGGAGGTCGCCAGTTCAAATCTGGTCTGCTCCATTTTTTCTTTTAGGGAGGGGTAATGCTCATTCTGCCTAGATATGTCTTTCTCACCAAGGGGGTTGGTATTCACCGGGAAAGGCTTACCAGTTTTGAGGCGGCATTAAGGGATGCCGGCATCGCCCCCTACAACCTTGTCCGGGTCTCCTCAATCTTTCCGCCCTATTGTCGGATAATCTCCCGCACCCGCGGCTTGAACCTTTTGAAACCTGGACAGGTGCTGTTTGTGGTTATGAGCGACAACGCCACTAATGAACCTCACCGTCTTATCTCTGCCTCGGTCGGCATCGCCATTCCCAAGGACCCGTCCCGTTACGGCTACCTTTCTGAATATCACTCCTTTGGCGAGCGGGAGGACCGGGCAGGTGATTATGCCGAAGACTTGGCTGCCCAGATGCTCGCCACAACCCTGGGTGTCCCCTTTGATCCGGACTTAAGTTATGACAAACGCAAAGAAATCTGGAAAATCGCCAAGGAAATCGTCCGCACCCAGAACATCACCCAGAGCGCCATCGGCAACAAAAATGGACTCTGGACCACGGTGGTTGCTGCAGCGGTTTTTATCACCGAAGTTCCGGAGGAAAAAGAAAAAACTACTGAACTTGAAGAAGAGTAAACCACAGCCTTGCCGGTCTTGTTCACCTACCATTACTTTGTCCGGTTGCCTGGACCAATTGTCATCAGTAAGCCATAATTACTCGTTGACCGCGCTTTTCTTCTTCCATTATTATTCAGTATTCTGGCAGCAGCTGTTTTATGAGCTTGACGGGATAGCCACAACTGACGAGGAAACTGATTCCAAAAAAATTATTCTCAGCCGTAAAATCTTCAGTCCGGATAACCATCCGGATGGGACCTGTGCCATTCCCAGGCGTCGCCGATCATATCCTCAAGCGAATGCTCGGGCTTCCAGCCCAGCTCTTTTTTAATTTTCTCAGATGAGGCAATCAGGACCGGCACATCACCTGCCCGGCGCCCAACCACCTCAAATGGAATTCTCCTGCCGGTAACCTTTTCGGCAGTGGCAAAAACCTCCTTTACGCTGTAACCCCTTGCCGAGCCCAGGTTATAAATCAGATTCTTGCCCTTCAGCGCCTCCAGCGCCAAGATATGCGCCCGTGCCAGGTCATAGATATGAATGTAATCCCTGATACATGTTCCATCCGGGGTCGGATAATCATCACCATAAATCTGAAACACCTCCCCCTTCTTCAAAAGCGAACGCAGAATTCTCGGAATCAGATGGGTCTCGGGCCGGTGGTCCTCACCCAGACCGCGATAGGCACCGGCAACATTAAAATAGCGCAGTGCACAATAATATAAACCACTGGCACGGGAATAGGCGGCAAGCAGTTCCTCAAAAATCTTCTTTGAGTCACCGTAAGGATTTGCCGGAGCAAGGGGAAAATCTTCGGTAATTGGCACCTTTTGGGGTGTACCATATACCGCCGCTGTAGAGGAAAAGACCAGTTTATTAACTCGATAGCGCAGACAGGAGTTCAAAAGATTTATTCCGCAGGCAACATTATTATAAAAATAGCAATCCGGCTTCTCGGTTGACTCGCCCACCTTAATCAGACCGGCAAAATGCATCACCGCATCCGGCTGCTCCTTTCGCATCACCTCATCAACCAACTGGGCATCGCCTAAATCCCCAATCAGCAGCCTTACAGGATGTAAAACTGCTGAACGATGGCCCTCACTAAGGTTATCAAAAACCACAACTTCATATCCAGCCTCAAACAAAAGCCGGCTCGTAACACTGCCAATATAGCCAGCGCCACCGGTAACTAAAACCTTTTTCATATAATCTTTACCAATGCAGATTCAGGTGTAACTATAACAAAACCGGCTCCAATATCAACGAAAAACGAGCCTGTAACCTGCGACACTCCAATTTCCTCAGGATGCAAGAACCAACTCCGATAAAATTCCCCAATCGAAATCCGCGGTCTGAATTCACCCAAAAATGCATAAAAGAGACAAATAAGGGGGTGGTGGAGGGCATAAAAGCGAAATGTTGCAATAGGTGCCTATCATTTGTAAAATTTATCGGTTATGAAACGGTGGTTGGTTGTTGTCCTGATGTTTTCCATTGCCAAGGCAAATACTCTGCGGACACCACAAATGGGCTTTCTAACTGTTACCGGCGATACAGGTAGGCTTGGTCAGTTTATTATTATGGAAACCCGGTAGAAATTCTGATTCCATCAACCGCTTTTGAGGTTAACATTAAAGGTGCATTTGGCTTCAGTTCCTTTGGGGATTCCGACAACTATCATTATCGTGATACCTTCGGTGACCGGTCGCCTGGGCCCCTGAGTGACCTTATGTATAATTATTGATGGCATCAGGATAATATTACTTATCGCCAGCCTGAGCCATTAGACATCCGGGCTCGATTCGCTGCCGTCAGAAATGCGTTTGCGCTGCGGGGCAACTTCTCCCACTTGAACAATATTGAAAACAATTCTGCCTGTAATTATTGGGAGCAAATTGACATTCCTGAGTTAGGGTTAAGTTGGGCGCGCCGGCTGCCAGGGTTTGACATCGGCGCACACTTATACCTATGCCTGTTTCAGTATGAATATGGATTTCGCTGGTTAACTCCTGAGCCGGAACCACTATTTAGGGGCGGTGGCCAGGCGGTTTTGCCTAATGGAGGTGCGGGTGTGCGCCTGCCCTTAGGAGACTTTGCGGTCGTTGCTAATATTGATTACTTCCATCTGAACGAGCTGCTGCACTGCGTGATACCAATTTTGCCGATATTGACCACTCCTATTCGAACCAGGACCAGGAATTCGGTGGAGGCAAGGTAATAAAGATAGGTGCAGGTGGTGAAGGCAGCATCTGGAATGGCTGGATTTTGGCTTAAATGGTGGCTACAGATTTACCAGTTATAACAGTGATCCCATTTTCCGGGCTACGGTGCGAACCGGATGGGGCGAACTGCGTAGCGGGTATAAGATGGCATTGGCGCCTGTGAGGCTGGTAGGTGGGGCACGCTGGGCAAACTCGAGTAGCAATGCGATGGCGAATCCATATGACAGTTTGGTGGCGACCGCAGGTATTGCAATTAAGCAAGGAAAGCTGTTTTACTGGTATTGAGTGCAGCGCCGGCCGAGTTATGCAGATTTTAAAGGTAGGGAGTATTGAAAATGGCTGGGGAACGGCAACTGGGCTGGGCGGCTCTGCGTGCTGGATGGTTCTACGGAAACTCAAACCGGGCTGACTGTTTTAATGACCAGTGGGGTCTGAGTTGTGGTCTTGGTGTTATTTTGTCGCAACTGGTATTTAAATTTGCCTCTGAATTTGAATTTAACCGCTGGGCTAAACACGGGTCTAATATGCAAATGCATCTTTTCTCCCTTGGGTTGCACATCACGCAGTAATCTTTTGCCTTACAAGGACATCTCTGATATCCTTCGGGCAAAGATTTTATTGAGTCAATGCCCAATCTTGACTTCTGTTTTCAGATTGACTATTATATTATTAAGAAAGGAGACTGAGTTTATGAAAAAGGTAATGTTTGTTGCGCTCGCCTCAGCCGCAATCTTGCTGCTGAGTTGTGACCTGGGTGGTAAAGAGGATTACTACCCTACCACTGTCGGCTCAAAATGGGACTATTCCGGTTATGTTCTGCTTGAAACCGGCACCGATGCCCAGCCGGATACAATACAGAAAATTACCGCCACGACCATCGCCAATAAAAAGGACAAATTGACCTCAGGCGAAGATGTAACCGAGATGATTACCACGATTGAATTCCATCAATACTACCCAACTGAGACCACCTTTACCCAATCCGGAACCGGGTATATCCGGGAAACTGACAATGCCATCCTCAGTTATGAAAGCAAAGATGATACCGCACCCGATACCGCGCTGGCTTTGCCTCTAATAAAGGACAAGACCTGGCATGTCAATGCCGATGTTGTCGCCAAGGCACTCCTTCAGGAGGATGTTACGGTTCAGGCTGGCACCTATAAGAAAGCCTGGAAGATTGAACAGACACTAACCGGTGAAGACTACAAGCAATACTACTGGTTTGCCAACAACATCGGTATGGTAAAAGTCTACTGGCAGCAGACCGAGCAATCGGCAACGATAACATTCAATATGGAACTGGTCTCAGCGACCATCAAATAAGAACATCATCGCAACCCTCCTCACGGGCGGCAGCAATGCCGCCCGTTTAGTTAAATCAGGATGTATATGTTACAAAGTTATAAAATATCCCGGTATTTAAGGGCCCGCTTGAGAGATGGAGAATTCCATTTTACCTCTCGTAGGGAACACCCGATTCCAAGGCAAAGCCTATGGTGATCTAATAGCGAAAGAGATTGCTTCCCTTAAAATAGCAAAAATAAACTTGACATTAACTCTATGAATATCTAAATTGTTAAGAGCCCGGGTTCAAACCCGCTCAAGTAGCGAAGATAAAAAAATAAACAAAGGAGGAAAGATGAAATCTTTCGTCGTGCTCGCAATATGCGCTGCCCTCACAGGCTCAACTTGGGCAGCAGAGAATGTGGTAGGTGCACCAAATCAGGGTGTTACCGTCGGAGTTACAATTCACAAGATAACTGTCTCCACCGATGCGATAACAATTCCGAGGATGCTCTCCTATCAGGGCAGGCTGACCGACAGTCTTGGCAACCCGGTGCCGGATGGCAACTATCAGTTGACCTTCCGGCTTTATCCGGATGAGACTGGCGGCACTCCCTTCTGGAACGAGACCCAGACGGTTTATGTAAGAAACGGGCTGTTTTCGGCTCTTCTGGGTGCGGTTACACCGATTAATGCAGTTCCGGATAACGGGATGATGTGGTTAAGTTTACAGGTTCAAACAGCACCGGAGTTAAGCCCGAGGCTAAGGATAGTTTCTTCTGCCTATGCCTTCAAGGCAGACAGCGCCAATTATGCCACCCCGATTGGAACTGCTGGCGGTGACTTGACCTGAGCATATCCTAATCCGACGATTGCTGATAATGCGGTTACCAGCGCCAAGATTCAGGATGGCACGATTCTGCGGGAAGATGTTGCTGGTAACTTCAAGGCGCCTTATTCCGATACTGCCGACTATGCCCGCCTGGCACCGGCAACCGACAGCGCCCGGGTTGCGGGCAACAGCCACCGGTTGCAGGGCAAGGATACAACTGGTTTTGTGCGCCCCGGTCAGGTAAACTCGGTTACCAGCGCAATGATTGTTGATGGCACAATTGCCACTAATGACCTTGGTGATACTGTGGTAACTAATACCAAGATAGCGAATAATGCGGTTACGAGTGATAAAATACGGAATGGTTCGGTGACCACCAACAAGATAGACGAGAATGCGGTTACTAGCGCTAAGATTGATAATGGCACGATTGTGCGGGAAGATGTTGCCGCAAACTTCAAGGCGCCCTACTCGGATACTGCCGACTATGCCCGTTTAGCACCCGCGGTAGATAGCGCCCGGGTTGCGGGCAACAGCCACCGGTTGCAGGGCAAGGATACAACTGCCTTTGCCAAGGCAAACCATACCCATCCTTATGTGGACAGCGCCGGTGGAGCACAAAGGGTAGGTGGTTATGACATCACAGGACTTGATGCCCGTTATGTGAATGAAAATCAGGCAAACTCCATAACGTCTGGTATGATAACTGATGGCACGATTGTCCGACAGGATGTTGCCGCAAACTTCAAGGCGCCCTACTCGGATACTGCCGACTATGCCCGTTTAGCACCCGCGGTAGATAGCGCCCGGGTTGCGGGCAATAGTTATAAACTTCAGGGAAAGGACACACTTGATCTCAGCGCCAAGTTTGTTGATGAAGAACAGGAAAACTCGGTGACCTCAAGGATGATTACCGATGGCACTATTTTGCGAACGGATGTGGCTCCCTGGTTCAAGGCACCGTATGCAGACACCGCAGATTACGCCAGGACTGCGCCAGGTGCAGGTGATAATGCCTGGGTAAGAGGCACGCCCGACAGCGTTCTATTTACTATTCGACAATTGGGGATTGCACGAGGCGATGCTAATAATATGCTTTACGGAAATTACCGCTACACCCATGTGAACTTTGGTGTTGCCTGCACTACTGGCAGGTCAACTGACAATATCCCCCAATGTGCTATTGGCGGCGGGGTACCGAAACACCGCCTCGGGCCAGGGTGCCACAGTTGCTGGCGGCTACTATAACCGTGCCTCGGGAAATTACGCTGCAGTTGCCGGTGGCTACTCTAACACTGCTTCAGATTATGCTAGTACAGTTGCTGGTGGCGTCGGTAACATTGCTGATACTGTTTACGCTACTGTTGCCGGTGGCTGGGGAAATACCGCCTCAGGCAATATGGCAACGGTTGGGGGCGGTTACTATAACACCGCCTCGGGCCAGGGTGCCACAGTTGCTGGTGGCGTCGGAAATTCCTCTGCAGGCAGTTATAGTTTTACCACTAATAATAGTTCGGTAGTTTCCTCATCCTACTCCAACTCTGCCGCATTCAACGGTCAGACCGCAACCGCCTCAAACCAGTTGCGCTGTGGCACACTCTCCAAGGCCGGCGGCAGTTTCACCATTGACCATCCACTTGACCCTTACAACAAAATTCTCAACCACTACTTCATTGAAGGTCCGGAGATGCGCAATATCTATGAGGGCAGTGTCATCCTTGATGCCAATGGCAGGGCTGAGGTGAGACTGCCGGACTACTTCTCCGCACTCAACCGCAACCCGCACATCCAGTTGACCGGTGTGGGCAGTGCCGATGTTGTCTATGTTGCCGAAAAAATTTCAGGTAACCGGTTTGTGATTGGCGGCAAGCCGGGAATGGAGGTCTACTGGCAGGTTACCGGTGAGCGGCAGGATGTTTCGGCTGAGGCAATCAGAATGATGATGCCGGTTGAACAGCCCAAGACCGGCGCACTTGCCGGCAGGATGCTGGATGACGAGTTTTTGTCCGGCTGTATGGAGCAACTGGAGCGTGAAGGCAAGGCAACCGGCATTAACTTCAGGACTCTTGAAGGCAGAAGAAGGTATGAACAGATGAAGAACCCGCCCGGACCAGAAAAGCCGAAAGAGAGGTAACCTATGGCACGGCTGTTCGGCATCCTGTTTATTGCCACATTTGCCTTTGCCCAGCCCTATCGCTGTGAATGGCAGGTGGTGGCAATTGGCGGCAATGAGATGGCAGGTGCTTATCGGGTTGGCTCAACCGCAGGTCAGACTGCGATTGGCTGGCTTACCGGCAATAACCTCCTGGCACACATCGGGTTCTGGTATCCGGACATCGTTACCGGCATAGCCGAAAAAGAGAACTTCCGCTGGGAAAGCGCCAGTATCAAAGAGACCAGGCTCTATCCGCCTGCACCCAACCCGTTCATCAGAACCACCCAGCTCCGTTACACCCTCAATACTGAACACCGCACCCGGATTCAAATCTGTGACATCTCGGGCAGGACGGTCCGAACCCTTTTGAACTCCTCCCAGCCCGCAGGCAGATACACGCTGGTCTGGGATGGACAGGACAACTCCGGCAGACCGGTTGCCAGTGGCATCTACATCTGCCGGTTCACTGCCGGCAATTACCAGCACCATACCAAACTCATCCTCCAGCGCTAAGGACAGATAAAACCTCAGGCGGGGCAGAATCACCTGCCCCGCCTATATTCTTTATTTATTACTTATTCCTTAAATTATGTCAGGAATCTGGTTGCTTGGGTCGCATTGGTTATTGTTTTGAGTATCATTTTCTATGAGCGATATCCAACCCAGAGTGCTATTTTCCCGATGCCCCGGTTTTCGGTTTTGAGGCTTGCCGGTATAATGGCAAAATAACCCAGGATGAATTTGTTGCAAGACTGAAAGGGCATAAAGTTTTCTCACCCGGCTCTTTGCCCTGACCCGTTTCCGCCAGTTGCGTGCCCGACCGTCAATGGCTGGGCTGGTTGAATTTCACGCCACCCATAAACTGCTGCTTTTGGCTTATAATCAGGCGGCATTGCAAAAACTGGGCAGGATTGTTGCAAACCCCAGAAACGTCCGCTTCCCAGTCTGCTTGATGAGTATCAACCGATTTTTTCCTTTGCCCTGTCAAAGCCGCCCAAATACACCAGTGCGATTAATGTCCTGCTCCATGCGTTCGGTTATTTCTCAAGAAAACTGAATTCAGAAGAGAAGGCATTTTTTCTTGATACCATTGATGGCTATCGCACCGGCAAACTGCCGCTGAGTGTGCCCGTGAACATCATCCGTTCCTACCCAGCGAAACCAAGAGCCTGCCTTAAACCAAATCACAGCGAACCGCGGCATTTTCTCTTATTTGTCTAAAAATTGATTTGCTATAATTATTATAGAACTCTGGTTTTAAACCGCACTGTAGCCGGGTGTAAAATAAAATATTTTAAATATGCTCGCTTTTTGCAAAATAAAAAAGGATAAATGGAGACTTCGTTTATATTTCTAAGAGTAATGGGGGCTGTGTTTCTACCTCCTCCTGAATTTTACTTGGCGATAATCATCTTCTTTATGTCCGCATTTTCCGTGGTCTTTATTGAATAAAAATATACCCCCGAAGCACATTCCCGCCCGAAATCATCTTTACCGTTCCAGTTGATATTGCATCTTCCCGCATTCTGCCATCCATTCATCAATGTCCTTACCATTCTGCCGGAATTGTCGTAAATAACAAGTGAAACCGGGCCTCTTTCAGGAAGTTCGTAGGTTATTCTGGTGGTTTTTCTGAATGGATTCGGATAATTCTGATACAGTTTGAATCTCCGCTCGGTTTGAGTGAGGAAAAGCCCTTCCCGTGCCGGCTTTACACTAAACTGAAACTCTGAAGCCCAGAACCCGCTGACAAGTCCGTAATATCGGTCTGGCTCCATTATCCCGATTGGCGATGCGGCAACACACCCAGAAAGAAACCACTTGTTACTTTCTGCAAAGAGCAATCCGGTCGGATTTACCGCCCACCAATTTATCTCCATACCACTGTCTTGACCTGAAGATAAAGAAAGGGAAACCTGTTCCTGCACAACCGGGTTAGCACCATTTAAGCATATCCAGACAAGACTGAACAACAGGTAGTGCATCATCCCTCCTCCTATGGTTTAATAATCAGATATTTGAAAGGAATATCCGCAGGGGCATTTGAGTTATCAATCGTACCGACTTCAAAAAATGAACCATGGGAAACGCTGTTGACTTTAATGGCTGGAACCGAGTCTATAGTAGGTTCCACCGTCAGGAAAATCAGACAGGAACCGTTAACTTCAGAATTAAAGACCGTGACAGAACTCTTTCCAGATTCAATTGTATCTGTTCCCATTAACGAAGTGTCAAGGAGAACAAAATTAGGGTCTATCTTATCCCTGCCAATCGTGCTGTCCTTTATATTGACGCTATCCACAGCATTTCTTGCTATCTTATCGCTGGTAACCGCACCGTCCGACCTATCCTGTCTTATGTCTGTAGGTGCCATAACCATAATGGTCGCAAGGTGCCTGACACTGAGCACCGCTTCTCCTCCCCATAGCAGTTGTCATTATTCCAGTAAGACGGCTGCGGGTGAAGGTAAGTTGGCTTTGCTCGGAGTAACGGACAAAGTGGATGTTAATAAAAGAAAAACTTGACAACTAAATTTTAAAAATTATAATTTGATAAATAATTTAAAAGGAGGTTGGATTGGTTTGGCATTATGAATGTCCGAATTGCGGCCAGCCGGTCCAGGTGGACTGGGACCGCCATAAAGAGGAAACATTCTGTCTGCGGTGTCATACCCGTCATTATCCCCCAACACCAGATGAAGACCCGTTTGCCTATGTCGGCGGGCCAAAATGGCCCCCAGAAATGGAGCGGAGTGTCGTCGCTCGAAAAGGAGCGGTCTGTGCAGTACCCGGCTGTTTCGCCGACTATAATACCTTGGCTTTACGCAAACCGGTCTCCGAGGGGGGGAAATTTTCGGTTGACAATCTGATTCCAGTCTGTTCCAGGCATGCCCAGGAGCTTGCTGACAAGGATTATGATAAATGGGTGGCAGAACTGAGGGCAAGCCAGCCGGAGGAGCAACAAGCCGCAACCACCGGCACCGGTCCCGAGATTGAACTCCCGCCGTTTATCCCGCCGCTGGAACAAATATTCAACTATGTTCAGCCCATTGCCCAGAGCTGTGAATTGCGATTGGCGCCGCTGCCGAACAAAAAGCCGGTGATAATTGCGCCTTTCCTGAGGGGGCGGGTAAAAAGAGTGGTTTTTGACTACGATTGGGAAATGAAAGGCAGGAGCAGGGTTAAGGTGTTTGTGCTTGCTTGGCCACGCGGAGAAAAGCCCAGCCTGGAATTGTTAGGCAGTGATAATTTTAAGGGAATAGTGGCTAATAAAGAGCACCAGACCAATGAAGATGCAACAGGCAATGCCAGCATCATCATCGACTTACCCCCTTCCTCTTCAACTCGCTGGGTCGCAGCGGTTGTTCTATCGGGCGAGGGCGATTTTGCGATAAAAGAGTTTGTGCTTGCCGGTACCGATTGAACGGCGCACCCAATCCTGAGCTGAGAATAGCCGAAGCGAGGTGAGGCCGAAGATAGGAGGTGGTCACCCCGCTTCCCGCTCATCGGATGTGAGATTTAAGCCAGGAAATTAATTCGGAAGCAGAAATTTCCGACTGTTCCCCGGTCATCAGGTTCTTGACCGCATAAACACCCCGGTTGAGTTCCTCGGCACCGACGATAACAGCGTAGCCGGCACCGGCAATATCGGCAAGGTGTAACTGACGTTTCAGTTTTGGACTGTCAAAGGCAATCTGTGCCGGAATTCCCTCGGAACGAAGCTGTTCAACCACCCTCTGGGCAACTTCAAGTTCCTTTTCACCGGTCCAGAGTACGAAAACCAGCTTGCGGTGGCTGGGCTCATTACCTTTAATCGGCTGTGCCAGAAGGGTTCGTTCCAGTCCAATCGCAAGGCCGATTGCCGGCGTTGCCGGACCGCCAAACTCCTCAATCAGATAATCATATCTGCCGCCACCACCAAGACTGTTCTGCGCACCCAAGGCTCGGGAAACAAACTCAAATGTGGTCCGATTGTAGTAATCCAAACCCCGGACCAGCCTGGCATCAATCTCAAACCCGATCCCAGTGCGCCTGAGTCCGGCAGTGAACCGGTCAAAATTGGCCCCGCATTCTGAACAGAGATGGTCTTTGGGCACCGGCGCTTGGGCCAGCAGATTCTGGCAGCGCTCGTTCTTGCAGTCAAAAACCCGTAATGGGCTCAACTTCTGCCGGTTCTGACAGTCTGGACACAGGCCGTCGTTTACCTCCTGGAGGAAATTTGTCAGCCTCTCTTTAAACCCAGGCCGGCACAACCGGCAGCCGATGGAATTAACTTTAACCAGACAATCGCTGAGTCCCAGCCGCTCAAAAAACCTCACACCGAAAAGGACCACCTCGGCATCAACCAGCGGGCTCGCCTCACCCAGCGCCTCAATACCCAGTTGATAAAACTCCCGGTACCGACCCTTCTGGGGACGGCTGTAGCGGAAACAGGGTGCGATATAGAAAAGACGGCAGGGCAGGCGGAGTTGATTCTCAAGAACCGCCCGCACCACACCGGGTGTACCTTCAGGCTTTAAAGTCAGGCTACGCTCAGCCCGGTCAGTAAAGGTGTACATCTCCTTGGTGACGATATCCGATGCCACCCCTGATGATTTGACAAACACCTCGGTATGCTCAAAGGTCGGGGTGACAATCTCCTGATATCCGTAGAGTTGCGCCAGTTCCCGGAAAGTTGTTTCCACCAGCCACTTCTGGCCTGATTGGGGCGGGACGAAATCCTGTGTCCCTTTCGGCCTGGTATGTTTCAGCATACTTATCTCAGACGGATTGACAGTTCATAGCAGACGATGCCCAAAAAGAGCCCGATGAGATTGGAAAGCAGGTCGGCCTGCTCGTACTCACGCTGGGTGGGCAGGACGCGCTGAAGAAACTCTGTTCCAAGCGCAATTGGTGTAGAAATCAAAATCGAAAGCCAGGGAAAGGCGGTCTGTCCCAGGACCCCCATTACGGCAAAAAGTCCGGCGTGAACTGTCTTATCCAGTCCGCGCAGCGCCTTCATCTGGGGGATTTTACCGCTCGGGATTGATATCGCAATCAGGGTAATAATAATCCAGAGGATATAAAGAATCCGTGCCAGCCGGCGTTTATTCACGCCCCTCTTCTCCCCGGACAATCTCCTTTATCCGCATCAGCCTGGTGAGATTCTGCCGTTCCGCCTCGGCAAGCCGGAAGGCAATCTGCCTGACCGCATCCTCAATTGAAGGAATAAGCACAAACTCCAGCGCATTAACCCGGCGTCTGGTTCGCTCCAGTTCTCCGGCTAAAATCTCCAGCGCCTTTTCCTTTTCAGCCAGCACCAACAGTGAATCCAGCAACCGGTCAAACGAAATTAGTGCCAGGTCAAGTTCACCTGAGGTCGTGGCAAAGCCATAACAGCGAACCCTGCCTGCTACACTTTTGGTAAAAACCGGGACCCGGATATTCATTATACTTTTCGTCCCGATTTCAATCTTGACTTCACGGCTGGGCAGCATCACCGCCTCATTCAAAAACCTCGGGTCATAGGCGCTGCGGGCAAGGGCAAAACGGACAAGCAGCGCCCGACTTTCCATCTGCACCCGCTGACGGTGAAGCCGGATTTCCTCAACGAGTTCAAGCAGAAGGCGCATCAACTCCTGCTGCTTATCTTTTAGGAGTTTGTGCCCGCGCCGGGCAATAACGAGCCGGCGCCGCAGGCGCATAAGTTCCATCCTGGTCGCGCTGACCGCAAGTCTCATCCGCCTGATTTTAGCGCGAAAACAATCAATGTCAAAAGACTGTGGGCGGCAGAAATTTACCGTGTTGCCAATTTTATAAAGAAATGGTATTAGTGCATCCCTGGTCGCCTTCATCTGCCGGTAAATCGCCTTGGTAACATCGCTCGGCGGCTCAATCCGCTGCAACTCCACCCGGGTAACCTTTGCCCCCCACTTATCGGTCGCCTCATCCCGGACATCCCGCAACTTCGCATTAATCCAATCGTTGAGGTCAGTAAACGATTTAAGGTCAAATTCACCAATAAAAAACTTGACTTTAAAATTTGGCAGGCTTAAATTATTGCACTGTCTGGGTTTAAGCCTGCTCAGACAGCAAAAAATAAGTAATCAAAAAAGGAGGAATAATGAAAGTAATGAAAGTGTGGATAGCGCTCG
>Ga0272448_1001932_pt1 | contig 26991 bp, 25 predicted proteins | sample YNPCB0191_FD_202220 | JGI IMG/M metagenome (GOLD analysis project Ga0272448, IMG submission 202220) | Hot spring sediment microbial communities from Yellowstone National Park, WY, United States - YNP-CB-019-1 | ecosystem: Environmental > Aquatic > Thermal springs > Hot (42-90C) > Sediment... | reverse complement strand
CAACGAGATCTGTGAAAAAGACCGTTTGTCTGAATGTACTTTTACTCGGACTCGTCATTTCTCTAGGATTTGGTGAAAAGATTCAATTACAGAAGTTATCTGAGTGGTGATCTGGGGAGGGGGCTAAAAGGAATTTTTTTCAGGAAAGGAAACCAGGATGCTGCTATGGGGATTCGAACCCCAGTCGCGGGCGTGAGAGGCCCGCATGATTGGCCGGACTACACTATAGCAGCAACTGCCTGTTTTAATGGGATTTTTTGGCACATAAAATTGTTGTTGCCAGATCCCCCCTCCCCGGTCGGGCAGGCCCTCCCGCCGGGTCACGGGGCGAAGAACACATGCGCGGGGAGCCCGGAGAGGCAGCAATTCCCCAAACCCACAGATATATCTCTTCTATCCTGCCAATGATATAAGAATAGTCGATGGCAGGGCTGGAAGAGCAGATACGGGAGCTAGAGGAAGAACTCCAGAGGACGCCGTACAACAAAGCGACAGCCAAGCACATCGGGAGGGTCAAGGCAAAAATAGCCCGCCTGAAAGACGAAGCCGTTGCCCGTGCCATGCGTGCAGGCGGGGGGGGAGAGGGATACTCTGTCAGGAAATCGGGGGATGCAACCGTCGTCCTCGTTGGCTTTCCCTCAACCGGGAAGAGTACCCTTCTCAATACACTGACCGGAACACGGAGCGAGGTCGCTGCCTATGCCTTCACGACCCTTTCTGTCGTTCCCGGGGCCCTCGAGCACAAGGGGGCAAAGATCCAGATCCTCGATATCCCCGGCCTGATAGCAGGGGCGGCCATGGGGAAGGGGAGGGGAAAAGAGGTCATCGGTGTGGTCAGGAGCGCGGATCTCATCGTCATCCTCGTTGATGTCTTCAATGCCTCCCACGTGGACGTTTTAATGAGAGAACTCTACGATGCCGGCATTCGTATCAATCGCCAGCGCCCTGATATCACAATCAGGAAGACTGCCTCGGGCGGGGTCAGGATGAACCATGTCGGGGTCCTTGACCTTGATATCGAGGAGATACGGTCGATCCTCTCTGAGAACAAAATGGTCAATGCCGATGTCCTCATCCGCGGTAATGCAACCCAGGAGGACATCATCGATGCGATGCTTGGAAACAGGGTCTACATCCCTGCGTTCGTGGCCGTCAATAAGGTGGACCTCGTGGATAGGACGGTACAGGGAGCTATCAGCGAGGAGATCACGCGGAAGTTCGGGAGTCCCCCGATCATGATCTCTGCCCACACCGGTTACAACATGGAAGGGCTCAAGGACCGTATCTATGATGACCTCGGGTTCATGCGGGTCTATCTCAAGCCCCAGAGCGGTTCTGCTGACCTCGAAGAACCCCTGATCATCCGTTCCGGGAGCACTGTGGAGGATGTCTGCCGGAGACTCCACCGTGATTTCGTGGAACGGTTTCGCTATGCCCGTGTCTGGGGCACTTCCGTCAAGCACCCGGGACAGAGAGTCGGGCTCCCCCACCGGCTCAAAGAAGGCGACCTGCTCACGATCATCATCGAGCATTAACCCGTATCCCGAGAGGTTCCCCGGTTCCGAACCCGAAAGGAAAATCCACAGAAATTGGCTCTTCGCTATTCAAGCTGGGTAGTGAAGGAATGGGGGCAAGTCGCCCCCACACCCCCGCATGGGGAGAGTTCCGCCGCCCCCCCGACGGTGCGCCCCGGTGGCGGTTTCACCATTCATTTCGTATAAAGTCGACATTTTTTGGATTGACGAGCTCACTACCGCGAGAGACAATAACGCACCCACACCAACTCACCCGCTTGAAATGACGGAGAGGAAAAAATTCCTGGTACCTTGTCAATCAAAGCTTCTGGAGGGCTTTGATGACTGCAGCAGCAAAATCCCTTGCAGCAGCGGGGCCGTTTGCCGTGATGACCGACCCGTCGACGACAACAGGATCTCTTGAGGACCGTGCCCCGCCTTTTACCATCTCCCTCGTGGACGCAGGACTCTCATAGCACGTTGCGGCCTTGCCCTTGAGGATTCCGGCATGGGCCAGGACAACGGGGGAGAGGCAGATGGCTGCAACAACTTTCCCCTGCCGGGAGAACGATAGGACCAGCTGGCGGAGCATCTCGTCATTCCAGAGGTAGACCGGGGAACCAGAGCCCCCCACAATCACGATCCCCTGGTAGAGGGAGGGATCAACGTCCGCCAGGGCAAGGGTGGCCTGCACTTTTCCGCCGAGCATCCCACGGCATTCACCCTTCCGGGTCGAGGCGATGTCATACCCGATTCCCGCCCTGTCACATGCAGCAAGGGGTTCTGTGAGTTCCTCGTCCCTGTAATTCTCGGGTGCAACCACGACAAGGACTTTCATACATGTACCAGGTTCCGCTGGACAAGATAAGAGTATTGCCCGGGTCCGGCGAAGCTTTCCCGTTATCCGTTTCCAACGTTATTTTCCACTGGTCTCCCGGAATGCCGCCCTGAGAATTGAGAGCGGGGCACTGGTCTTTAATGCCGTGCCGCTGTAGTGTGCCCGTGATGCGGCATACCCCTCCCTCCTGATAGATTCCAGCACCTGCGTGATGGGGGGAGGTGAGGTGTGGAATGACCGGGCGAGGTGGTGGTAATCGTAGTGGAAGGAGAGGTCGAGTTCCTGGCGGCAGAGACTGACCAGCTTCTGGAGAGTCGCAGAAAGGGAGAAACCACTGGACAGGACGGTGGACTCAAGTGAACGGGTGATTTCGGGGTCCTGGATGGTCCCCGTCCAGAGGGGACCGACCGGGACCAGGTGTTTCCCACAGTATGGGCACTCCGCGGGTGGGGGCAGGAGTCCGTGCGTCTCTGTCCTGAATATGCACGCAGGGCACTGGAGGATGTAGCCGATCCGTTCCAGGGACCGGTCGGCATCCCGTGCCCCCTTTACAAGGCGCACGTGGACCCGGAAATAGTGGTCACGCGAGAAGCAGAAGAGGGGTTCAACCCCCCTGTCATACTTCACCGCTTCCCGTACAACGAACCCAAGAAGGATGCGCAGCCCTGTCTCTGCATGGTATTCGGTATTGAGTGCCGATGCGAAGTACCGGCGCCGCCCGGCGTTCCTGTGTGCCCCGCAGAGGGGGGCCGTATCCGTCGCCGTGACAAAGAGGAACTTCCCACACCCCCTGATTGCCGAGTCAATGAAAGGGGCAGGACTTCCAAACGGGTCAATATCCACGGTCTCGAATGTCCGTCCGGAGAGGAGGAGGTTTGCATCAGACGGCAGCACCTCGACCGGCAGGCCGAGTATCCCTGCATTACGCCTGATGAGTGCAACAGCCCGGTGGTCCCTGTCTGCTATCGTAACGGGAATGTTGCATTCTGAAGAGACACGCAGGCCCCGGACACCGGTTGCACCCATGGCATCCAGGTAGCCGGAGACCCCGATCACTCGGGAGAGGAGGACTGTTACGTCCCGGGAGAGCTCCATCCGCGGGTTGTAAAAGACGGGGGCGGAACCGGGTGGAAAGGGATGGTGGGGATCGGTTGCAGGGACTAAAAAGCGAATTTTCCCTTCTTCTGCCCAAACACAATCCATATCGGGAGAATGTGGCGGTTCGACACGCTTATACCTTCTCATCGGCAATGAGTATTGGCAGGGCGTGTGGCCTAGTCTGGACAGGGCGGCAGCCTCCTAAGCTGTAGGTCGGGGGTTCAAATCCCTCCACGCCCGCTCGTCCCTCCTGGCCCGTGGTCTTCCACGGCCATGGGAGGATATAATTTTTCTTGCCCGGGGAGAGACAGATCATACAGGAGGAATCTTTCATTTCTTCTCTCTCTGGGTTCCTTGCGGTGACCAGGCCCGTTAATGCGATCGTCGCAGGCTGTGCAGGAGTCGTCGGTTTCCTGATGGCAACGGGAACAGTCACGCCCGGAACGGTCATTGTATTTGCCGTTGTCCTCCTCGTCACGGCGGCAGGAAATGCTCTCAATGACTATTTCGACGTCGAGATCGACCAGATCAACAGGCCGGAACGGCCGATCCCTTCCGGGGCGGTCTTGCAGGCTGACGTCCCTCCCTTTGCGGGTGCCCTCTTTGCCATCGGCATTGCCCTCTCGTTCCTTTTGAATGTCTCCTGTGCAGCCATAGCAATCTTCAACGCGGGACTCCTCGTCCTGTATGCGTTCCGGCTCAAGAGGACTCCCGGAGCCGGGAACGTGGCAATTTCCTACCTCACGGCGTCGATCTTCGTTTTTGGTGCTGCATATGCCGGCATGGAAGGGTTTGCGAGGGTCCTTCCCGTCGCACTCATCACGTTCTTTGCCATGCTGGCGAGGGAGCTCTGGAAGGACGCCGAGGACGTTTCGGGCGATGCCGCCGCGGGAGCGACCACGCTTCCCGTCGTGATGGGGGTGTGGCCGGTTATCAGGCTGGGTTTTGTATTCCTCGCGGGTGCACTTGGTGCAAGCCTCATCCCCCTCCTCTGGTGGGGCCTTCCCTACCTTGCGGGGATCGCCGTCGTTGACATTCTCATCGCAGGGACGGTGGTTCGCGTCCTCTCCTGCCGGACAGCAGACTGCCTGAAGGAGACAGGGGCAACCACCCTCGTCAAGTACGCGATGTTTGCCTCACTCGTGGTTTTCTCCCTCTCTGCCCTGTTCCTGCAGGGGGGGTGAGAAAAATACTGCGTCCATTGCCTCCGGGGGAATGGTGGCGGGGTCGACACCGAGGGTGGCGACTTCCATGACCTTGTCCCAGTCAACCGATGTCTCGACACACCCGTCTTTCTGCGTGACGACTCCCATCGAGACGAGGCCGATCTTGTCTGCCATCTCGAGTCCATCCTTGACCTCCGAGAGGCACCCCACCCCGATAATGGCCCGCGGGTGGTATGCCCTGACCATCCTCTTGATGAACGAGGATCCCGGGACGATGAAGACGCGGTAGCCCATCCTGGAGAGGACCCTGTTCCAGAACCCGATGCTGCAGGAACCGCAGTTCCTGCAGGCAAGGCCCTCGGGCGAGAGGTGTGCAGGGCAGCGTGCCGACCGGAGACACTGGGGGAAAAATATGGCCCGCTCACGCACGGGAATTTCTGCAAAACTCTTCTTGTTCATCGTGTTGTGCAGCTTGATGAAAAAGGTCAGTATTTCGCTGTCTTCAATCCCAAAAAGGCGGAAGAGAGCTTTTGCGAACCCCTCCACCAGGACCATCCCCGCCTTGAGGAAACGGGGAAAGTAGAGTTTGCCGGAACTGATGGAGAGGATGGAGATCCCGACGAGCAGGAGGGAGAAGAAAAAAAATCCCAGGAGGATGAGGATGGTGATCTCCCCCACGAGGAATACGATGCCTTCGACGGTGACGGGAGAAAATGTCACGGGACCTCACCCCCTTCTTCCCGGGAGAATCTTTCCCTGCGCTGCCTGTATCGCAGACCAGTCGGGCGGGGGTGGAAAAACACCGATATCCGTGATAAAGGCCGTCAGGAGGTCATGGGGGGTCTGGTCAAACGCGAAATTGATAACCTCCACGCCTTCCGGAACCGTCGTTATTCCCCCCCAGCATGCGACCTCGCTACGGTCCCTTTCCTCGATGGTAATCTCTTCCGCGGCGTGTCCCGGGTCGAAGGTCGAGGCGGGAGCGGCAACATAGAACGGCACCCCGTGGTGGTGGGCACAGACCGCGTGCATGTAGGTCCCGACCTTGTTGAACACCGCGTCGGGGGTTATCCTGTCTGCCCCGACAATGACGAGGTCAACGCGGCCCTGCTGCATCAGGAATGCAGCCTCGGAGTCTGGTATCACCGTCACGGGGATTTCGTCCCTCTGGAGTTCCCATGCCGTCAGGCGGGCTCCCTGGAGGAGGGGACGCGTCTCACATGCAAGGACAGAGACCGATTTACCCGATTCGACGGCGGACCGGATGACCCCCAGTGCCGTCCCCCACTCCCGGCATGCGAGGGCCCCCGCGTTGCAGTGGGTCAGGACCGTGCACCTGTCCGGTAAGAGCCGGGCCCCGTGCCGGCCCAGCTCGTGGCAGGATCGTGCATCCGCATCTGCAAGGGCCTTTGCGGCATCAAATGCTTTTTCCCTTGCCTCGCTTACCGAACCCGCCTGTCCGATCGCATCGATGACGACGTCGGCACCGAGCGAGAGGTTCACTGCCGTCGGGCGAGCCCCCCTGATCTTTTCTGCCTCTTTCCTGACCCGCTCGATGAAAACAGCATGGTCACGCTCATGGATACGCCGGGTCGCGAGGAGGACACCGTATGCACCGGCAATACCGAGAGCCGGTGCACCCCTGACTTCCAGCCTCTTTATCGCTTTAACCAGGCGGTCCACGGTCCGGCAGCGGACCAGGCGGAAGATTTCCGGGAGACGCGTCTGGTCGATGAGGATGATCTCGCCGGACGTGTCGTCCCAGGCGATGGTCTCCACCGCTCTCATTTCGGATTTCCATCCCTTATGGCATCGATGAATGCCCGCATGGCAGCTGCACCGGCCTGGGCCACGCAGTCGGGGATGTCGCGGGGGGATGCGGCCGTCCCCGCGATGTAGATTCCCGGGCGGAGCGTGGCTACGATCTCGGTCTTCTCGTCCAGCGTGCGGAAGAAACCTGTCTGTTCGCGGGGCAGCCCGAGTATCCCTGCGATCTCTCCGGCGTCCCGTGCAGGCTCAAGGCCCGTTGACAGGACGACGAGCTCGGGCGACAGGTCCACCATCTCGCCGGTCTCGGTGTTTTCCACGCGTATCAGGAGGTTTTCCCTATCGTCCGTTACTTCACCCGGCATACCGCGGATAAAACGCACGCCGGCATCAACGGCCCTCTGGTAATATTCCTCGTACCCCTTCCCGTACGCCCGTATGTCCATGTAGAGAATGGTCACGTCTATCGAGGGATATTTCTCCTTCAGGAGGATGGCATTTTTAATGGCATACATGCAGCAGACGCCCGAGCAGTATGACCTCCCGAGCGGGGTATCCCGGGACCCGACACACTGGACAAAGACCACGGAACGGGGCGTCTTCCCGGTCGAGAGACGCCTGATTTGCCCGCCGGTCGGTCCGCTTGCGTTCATCATCCGTTCGAACTCAAGCCCCGTGATAACGTCGGGCACCCGTAAGTACCGGAACTGGTCCTTCTTCGTTGCGTCAAATACCTCGTACCCGCACGCGATGATAATACTGGAGGCATGGACGGTGACCTCGGTCTCGCTGTCCTCCTTTTTGATCGCGTCCCGGCCACACACATCGTAGCAGAGGCCGCATTCGATGCAGTGGTCAGTGTCCCTGACCACGATGTCCGGCACTGCCTGGCTGTGGGGCTTGTAGATGGCTTTCCGTACACCGAGGCCCGCGTCGAACCGGTTGTATACCTCGACCGGGCAGATCTCGATGCAATCTCCGCACCCGTTGCACTTTTCCTCGTCGATGTAACGCGGCATCTTCCTGATAGTGACCGAAAAATCCCCGGGAGACCCGCTCACGGCAGTGACCCGTGCGCATGTCAGGGTATGGATCCGGGGGTGGCGAAAGACGTCCATCATCTTGGGTGAGAGGATGCACATCGAGCAGTCATTGGTTGGGAAGGTCTTGTCGAGCATTGCCATGTGACCGCCGATGGAGGGCTCTTTCTCGACGAGGTAAACGTCAACGCCGTGGTTGGCAAGGTCAAGGGCCGCCTGTATCCCCGCGACGCCTCCCCCGATGACGACGACCTCAGGCATCCCGGTACCTCCCGGCAAGCTCCCAGTAGACCGCAGCGTTCTGCACGATGTGCTGTTTCTGTTCCCCTGTGACCTGCTTGATGACTTTTCCCGGTACACCCACCACGACCGAGCACGGGGGAATGACTGCACCCTCTGTCACGACGGTGCCGGCACCCAGGAGCGAGTCCTCTCCGACCACGGCCCCGTTGAGCACGATGGCTCCCATGCCAACGAGGACACGGTCCTCTATCGTGCACCCGTGGAGGATGGCTCCGTGTCCCACCGAGACTTCCTTCCCGATCCGGACCGGAAACCCGGCACTCGTGTGGATAACGGCATTATCCTGGACGTTGGACCTATCACCGATCGCAATCCGGTCCCGGTCTCCCCTGACCACCGCCCCAAACCAGATACTTACCTCCGTCCCCAGTTCGACGTCGCCAAGGACGGTCGCGTTCCCTGCAATGAATTTCATGTCCTTTCCGGCGTGACCAACAGCCATAATAGCATTAAAAATTCACTATCACGCACAATGAAGGTTATGGTCGGGGGTACCTTCGATCCCTTCCACGACGGGCATAAAAGGCTCATTACACGATCATTCGAACTGGCGGGCCCGGGAGGTACGGTGATCATCGGTCTTTCGAGCGATGAATTCGCGTCCCGCAAGGTCCATCCCGTGCGACCTTTCCCCGAGAGAAAAAGGGCACTCGAGGATTTCATCCGGTCAAAGGGGTTTTTGGCCGCATATTCCATCGAGAAGCTCAATGACAAGTACGGGTCTGCCCTCGATGCCGATTTCGACGCCCTCGTCGTGAGCGAGGAGACGCTCCCTGTCGCACGCGAGATCAACGACATCCGGCGCTCGAGGGGCCAATCCAAGGTGGATATCCACCAGATCACGTGCGTGCTTGCCGAAGACGGGAAGTGGATATCCAGCACCCGTATCTACCGGGGAGAGATCGACGAGCACGGGAGGGTCCTGGGGAGGAAAAAGGAGAATACCCGGGATTTCGATTCCCCATCCCACTCATGAAACGGACTCCCCCGGGTCCCATACGGCTTCACAGGGCAGGAAAGCCCGGTTGTAATGGCCTGGCATTTCACGGCCGGTGCCCAACCCTGCGATGTCAGGGACCCCCCGTCTCTCCCCCCTGGCGGATACATTGAACCGGGACTATCCTCCAAATTTATTACCTCTCCTGTACAGGGAATGACCGGTACTCTCAGCATCACTTTTTGTGCATGCGGGTCCTCCCCCATGCACACATCTTCCCCCAGTCGTTCATCGTGCAGTACCTTTGGGACAAGGGGGGGAGGCCCCTGACCCCGGGGCCCCGGTCAGGAACGAAGAAAAGGAGAAATGGGTTATCGGAGGCCTTTCCTGGCCAAAAGGAGTGCGATACCTGTCCCAAGGAGGGCGAGGAGGGGAAAGAGGGGGGCAGCCCGGGTGGTCGGGAGCGGGGAGGGAGTCCCCTCCGGAGTCTCCATCAGGAACATGGCCATCTTCATGGCCTCTTCTGCCTCTGCGGTCCGGTTGAGGCTGGAGAGTGCGGTTGCCCGATCGATCCAGGCCTCGGAGAGCCGCGGGTCAAGCTCGATGGCCCGGTTGGCAGCCTCGAGCCCTTCTTCGAACCTCTGCAGGGAGATGAGAGCGCTGGCCTTGTTGGTCCATGCATCTGCCTGGTTCCCGTCGATCGCAAGTGCCCTTTCCGAGGCCACCAGCGACTCGTTGAAGCTCCCCTTCACGTTCAGGATGCCGGCCTTCGTGATCCAGGCGAGCGTGAAGTTCTGGTCAAGCGAGATCGCCTGGTCGATCGAGGCGAGGGCATCGTCAAACTTCCCCTCCATGGCGAGGTCAACGCCCCTGTTGTAGGCCGATATTGCATCGGGGGAGCTTGCGGCAGAACAGGGGAGCACTGCTGCCAAAAGGATGCAGAAAATGCAAGCGAGGATGAATTCAGCTTTCATGGAAAAATCCCATCACCTTATTTTACCACCGTTCCCCGAAATACTTTCCCGTCGGCCAATCGAGGGGGCACGGGGGGAGGTCTCATCCGCGTCCGGCCGCAGGCGACTCTTCCGTGATCAGAGGGTCACTTTCCGGAACTGGTGGATACAGATGGCAACAACGAGAACGGCGAGGAGGACAAGGGCACCGACCCGCGACCAGGCAAAGACCCCCTCCTGGAGCGACCGGATGGCATCGATGGCGTAGCTCACCGGGTTCCAGTACGCGATCGGCGAGAGCCAGGAAGGCATGACGGCATACGGCATGAGGGCACTGCTCGTGAAGAAGAGTGGCATGCTCACCATGGCATTGAAGGCAGCATAGGCGTCGTGGTCAGAGAGGAAGAGGGCGATTGTCGTCGAGAAGGCAGAGAAAAGGATCCCAAAGACTGCGAGGATCCCATAGGAGACAAGGATCCCGATCGGCGAAAGGAGCGATGCACCCAGGATCCCGGCAAGGACCAGGATGATCGTAGCCTGGATGAGCCCCCGCGTCGTGATGAAGACTATCTTTCCCAGCAGGATACTTTCCCGGGACGAAGGGAGGGCAAGGAACTTGTTGAGGAACCCGAGGATCTTGTCGAAGATGAGGAGGGAGCCCCCCTGGAGAGACGCACCAAGCATCGTCAGGACGAGTATTCCCGGCGTGATGAAGTCGATGTAGTGCTCAGAGAACGTTGTCGGGAGGGCGAGCCCGACGAAGATCAGCCAGGCGGCCGGCATGATGAGGGCCGAGACAACGGATATCCGGCCCCTGACCCACCGGAGCATGTCTCTCTCAAAGTAAGTGAGGATATCCTTCATCCTCTCCTCCGCAGCATCATCCGGAACTTGTGGTCGTCAAAGCCGTACCCGTCCTCCCGCGCCGTGACAAGGGAGAGGAAGACGTCATCGAGCGTGGGTTCGCGCACGGAGAGGGACTGGACCGCTACCCCCTGGCTCTCGAGCCAGTGGAAGAGCACGGGTACTTTCTCGGACCCGTGGTCCGTGGAAAAGACCATCTCGCCGGGCTCCCTCTCCCCAAGAAGCGTGATCCCTTCGGGGAAGCTGTCTCTTGGCACACCCCTGACCCGGGCACTGATGATATCATTTCCGACCCGGGCACGGAGGGCGGCAGGGGAATCGACTGCGATGACCAGTCCCCGGTCGAGGATCGCGACGCGATCACAGGAATGGTCTGCCTCGTCCATGTAGTGGGTCGTCACGAAGATCGTCATGCCGCGGGACCTCAGGGTCCGTATGTGGTCCCAGATCTTCCGCCGGGCAGCGACATCGAGCCCGATGGTCGGCTCGTCGAGGAAGAGTACCTTTGGTTCGTGGACAAGCGCCTGGGCAAGCTCAAGCCTCCGTCGCATACCCCCGGAGTAGGTGCGGACGAGGTCGTCTGCCCTCTCGGAGAGATCCATCATCTCGAGGACCCGCCCGACTGCCTCGTCCCTCCGGGGGATGCCGTACAGCTTGGCAAAAAGGGCAACGTTCTCCCTGCCCGTGAGCTTGATGTCCACGGCCATCTCCTGTGGCACGTAACTGATTTGCTTCCGGACCTCCCGTGCCTGCCTGCAGATATCGTACCCGCAGATCCGGGCAGACCCCTCCGTCGGCTGGAGGAGGGTTGTCAGCATCAGGACAGTCGTCGTCTTCCCGGATCCATTGGGCCCGAGGAGCCCGAAGATCTCGTTTCCCACGGACAAGTCGAGGTGATCGACGGCGCAGAGGTCCCCATAGTACTTCGTCAGGCCGAGGGTCTCGATGGGGGTCATGGCAGTTTCCCTTTCAGTTCGCGGTATTTTCCTTACAATCTGAGGGTGAATAAGATAGTATTTCCGACATCCTGCATTGGTCCCCTTTTTGAAAATATATTCTATCCAGGGTAAAGTGAAGTCCTCCGGAACACTTTCGGGCACTACCAATAAAATCTCTTCAACAAGATTCTACCACCGGTGAACAGCAAGGAGGAACGAGATACAAAGAAGAAATAACATCCTTTGACGATAATAGGGGGATATAAATGATAGGAGGGTAGTCGATAGGAACAGAATACTATCTGGGCTGATAACTGGATGAAGTTAAAAAAAGTGCAGATAGTCAGATGATGTGGCTCGTGATGTCCTTTGTGATCAGCCAGTCACAGTAGAGGCACCGCAGTCCCTTCTTCTGGACGAGGAAGCAGGACTGGATTGGCTCGTTTGTATTGGAGATGCAGCCGGGGTTTGGGCACCGGACGATCCCGACGACCCGGTCCGGGATCTCCACTCCCTTCTTGTCCCAGACCTTGTAGTTCCGGATGATGTTGATCGACGCCCGGGGGGCGATCAGGGCAATACGGTCGACCTCCTCTTTCAGGAGCTCACGGTTCTTGATCTTGACGATATCCTTTGTCCCGATCTTCTTGCTCTCCACGTTCGTTGCGACCGATATCGACTCGTGGGTCGTCCCCGTGATCCCGATAATGCGCAGCACGTTGAGGGCTTCGCCGGCGGTGATGTGGTCGATCACGGTCCCGTTCTCGATCGGGCTGATGAGGAGCCCGGCCCGCGCGTCCTTCTCGCGTGTCATGTCATCACCCGCAGGAGCATTGCCATCCGGACAGGGATGCCGTTTGCAGCCTGCTCGAAGTACCGGGCACAGGGGAGCCGGTCCACCCGGGGATCGATCTCGTTCAGGCGGGGGAGGGGGTGGAGCACGATGAAGTGGTCCCTGACACCCGTGAGCAGCTCGGGGGTCACCTGGTAGCTCGAGGCGACTTTGAAGTAGGAGGCAGAGTCCGGGAACCTCTCCCTCTGGATGCGGGTCACGTACAGGACGTCAAGGCCGGGGATGGCCGATGCGAGGTCGTCGTGCTCGATCACCTCTGTCCCGGCGTCCCGGAGCTCGGTCGCAAGACCGGCCGGGAGTTCGAGGCCCTTGGGCGTGATGGTATGGATTGTCACGTTGTAGAGGGAGAGGGCATGGGCGAGGGAATGGGCGGTCCGCCCGTACCGCAGGTCGCCGAGGAGGCCGACGTGAATGCCCCCGAGCGGCATGGACTGCCGGATGGTAAAGAGGTCGAGCAGCGTCTGGGAGGGGTGCTGCCCTGCCCCATCCCCGGCGTTGATCACCGGGACATGGGCAAACTCGCTTGCCAGGCGGGCGGCCCCCTCCTTCGGGTGACGGAGCACGATCGCATCCACGTACCTGCTCACCACCCGGATGGTGTCTGCAAGCGTCTCCCCCTTGGCCATGGAGCTTGCCTCGACGCTGTCCACCGAGAGGAAATTTCCGCCCAGGCGCGCCATGGCCGCGGCAAACGACATCCGCGTCCGTGTACTTGGCTCAAAGAAGAGCAGGCCGAGAAGTTTTCCCTCCAGGGCGGAGGGGTCATAGGACCGGGCCTGGATCCCCTGGGCGTCGTCGAGTATCCCGTCGATCTCCTCCCTGCTCAAGTCCCTGATAGCGATGATGTGCCGCATCCTCTGCTCTCCCCCGCCTGCACCGCCGGGTTCGACCGGGCAAAAGCCCGGAGATTCTTCCGCCGGTCTCCCGTTCTACTTCACTATGGGACGAAGAAAGCATATAGGCATAGCGATCACTCCTCCCGCCGGCCCGGGGCTGCGCCCAGGGGAGTGACCGTGCTTGCCCGGGTGACGAGAAGGTTATAGGCCTGGTAGCGGCGGTTGAAGCGGACAAGGACGCCGGAGAACTCGGCAACGCTCCCGTACGGGGCAGAGAGGAGCCATTCGTTCTCACTGGTCCGGTGGTACGAGGGGAGGACTGCATAGGCCGGCACGCCGCCGGTCCCGTCGCACAGGAAGAAGACGTGGGTCTTTGAATCTCCGAGGTCTCCCGACGCGATGGTCGCAGCGGTTCGGATGCGCCGGTTCACGTGCCGGGAAAGGGAGGAGAGCCGGACGTTGCGGCGGGCTGAGAGGGGGGTGCCGGGGACCTTCTCCGGCGGGATGCGACGCAGGAGGGCGTAGGAGTACTTGATGTCAACGTTGAGGAACCGGTACCCCTCCTTTTTTCCGGCAAGTGCCTGCATGAAGGGTGGGGGTAGGATCGGGTCAGCCTCGACAAAGCTCCAGCACCGCTCCGATGTGCAGGGCGTGCCCCAGAGGAAATGGCAGGGGGAGTGGATGAAAAGTCCCTCCCCTGCTGCCGAAGCGGCCACCCTCCGCAGGGCCAGGGCGTTGTCCCGGTCGGCAGGTTCGACGAGGAGGACCGAACCCCTCCCGGACAGGGCTCCGGCGTACTTCCTGACCAGGGCCCCCTTCCCCTCGGGGGAGGGGGTGGGAAGTTCGTTGAGGACGTTTTGGAAGATGATGAGGTCGAGGGAGGGGGGGAGATCCTCGCTCTCCAGGGTCCGGATATCGGCCTCGAGGGGAGGGTGGAGGATGACGGGCTCGCCCGGTCTGGAAAAACCACCCGACAGGAAACGGTACGCCTCGACGAACTCTGCCGAACGTTCGATGGAGAAGACCTCGGCACTTCTCTCACCGGTCCGGGAGAGATAATCGGCGATTGCAAGGGGAACGGTTCCCGGCCCGGTCCCCACGTCGAGGATACGCATCGGGGAAAAGAGGAGGCCGCGTCGCTCGAGGTCGGCCATCAGGTGGAGTGCCTGGACGTAGTAGACCGGGAAATGGTAGGCGAGGTACCCGAGCACGTGGTATCCCTTCCGGTAGGAGATCTCCCCCTTCCTCTCCCTCCAGTAAGTACTCTTCTGGGCTACGATTGCCCGGGAGAGCCGTTCCAGGACGACCGGGTCGGTCCATCCCTTTCCGGTCTTTTTCTCGATGTAGGTCTCTATCTTTCTGATGATGCCGGGAGGCAGGCCGTCAAAGGGGGAGGCACTCCCCTGATTACCCGGACCCCCTCCCGGCTTCTCTTTCTCCCTCCCCGGACCTCTCTCTCCCGGCATTGCCATCCAATGTCTCATCAGGGGGGAAAAGTAATAAGGGCTTCCCGCGGGGAAGGAGAGAGCCCCCCTCAAAACACCTGTTCCGATACGGTAATTTCGCCCGGAGTCCAACGGAAGAGGGAAGGCAGGAGAAGATACGTATTTTTTCGGGGGTCATGCAGGTGGAAGAGGGAGACGAAGAGTCACGGGAGAGGAGGATGCTTTCTCCCGATGCATGCCTGGAACGGTTGAAATCAGCTCATATTCCGGTCCCCGCGTTCGGGGTGGCCCACGATCCCGGGGAGGCGGCCACAATCGCGGCATCCATCGGTTTTCCCGTCGTGATGAAGGTCATCTCCCCTGCCGTCGTGCACAAGTCAGATGTCGGTGGCGTCGTGACGGGAATCAGGACAGAAGAGGAGGCGATGGCTGCCTTTGGAAGGATCAGGGACGGAGTTGCTGCCCGCCTCCCCGGCGCACCGGTCACCGGCATCCTGGTCGAGGCTGAAATTCCCCCGGGACTTGAACTCATCGTGGGGGGAAAGACAGACCCTGCGTTCGGCAAAGTCCTCGTCTGTGGCATGGGGGGAGTGCTCGTCGAACTTCTGCGCGATATCTCCATCAGGGTCCTACCCATCGGGCTCACCGAGGCCCGGGAGATGATCAGGGAGCTCCACGGGTACCCCCTCCTGAAGGGTTTCCGGGGGTCGCAACCCGTCAACGAGGAGGCCCTCGCCGAGACGATCCTTTCCATCGCCCACCTCTTTTTTTCTGACGACACGCTCGTGGAATGTGACTGCAACCCCCTCATCCTCACGCCGTTAGGCTGCATCGTGGTCGACGCCCGCATGATCACCCGCGATATCCCGGCACGGATGGGGGAGACACCCCACCCGCCGGTTGACCCTGCCCTCTTCTCTCCCCGTTCCCTGGCCGTCATCGGGGCGTCCGCGGACCCCGCGAAGATCGGGTACGTTGTCCTCCGCAACCTCCTCTCGTTCTCGGGTTCCGTGTACCCCGTGAACCCCCGCATGACCGAGATCCTGGGAAAGAAGGCCTATTCCCGCGTGGGGGAGATCCCGGGCGCGGTCGATGCGGCAGTCATTGCGGTCCCTGCACCAGTCGTCCCGGATGTTCTACGCGAGTGTGCCCAAAAGGAGGTTCCCCTTGCAATCATCCTCTCTTCGGGGTTCCGGGAGACCGGGGAGGCCGGTCTCCGGCGGGAACAGGAAATCCTCGCCATCGCGCGGGAATCAGGGATGCGGGTCGTCGGTCCCAACTGCCTTGGGATCATCGCCCCCCCTGCGGGGCTGAACACGACGTTTGACCCTGTCATGCCACGGAATGGGCCTCTCGGGTTCATCTCGCAGAGTGGCGCGGTCATCTCCACGATTGTTGACTGGAGCATCCCGGAGATGATAGGGTTTTCCCTGATCATCAGCGTCGGAAACCAGCTTGATCTCGACTTCGTCGACTTTCTCCACGTGATGGAAAAGGACCCCCACACCCGGGCAATCATCCTCTATATCGAGGAGATCCGCAGGGGCCGTGAATTCCTCTCGGCTATCTCCCGCATCACCCCCATGAAACCCGTGATTGCCTTCAAGTCGGGCTCATCAGGCCTGGGAAAGAAGGCGGCAGCCTCGCACACGGGGTCTCTTGCCGGGGACTTCGAGGTGTACCAGGCCGCGTTTCGCCAGGCGGGGGTCATCCAGGTCTACTCCATCGGGGAGGCGTTCGACGTGGCCGAGCTCCTCGCGTCAGAAGGGTACCCGAAGGGGAACAGGGGCATCGTGGTCACCACGGCCGGAGGATTTGCCGTTATGGCATCGGACTTCGCCGAACGCAATGGTGTCCACCTCATCCCCCTCCCGGACGCCGTGCGGGATGCTCTTGATGCGTTCCTGCCCCCGATGTGGAGCAGGGAGAACCCCATCGACATCATTGGGGACGGGGGTGTGGAGAGGTACGCCCGTGTCTTTGATGTCCTGACCCGGTTCCAGGACGAATGGGACATTGCCGTGGTCATCGCCGTCCCCTCGGCAGTCCTCGACCCGGTCCACCTGGGATCGGAGATCGCCCGCTTCTCCCGGTCAACCCACAAGATGGTCATCGGGTGTCTCCTGGGGGGAGAGAGCATGCGGGCCGGCGAACGTGTCCTCAGGGAAAAGCATATCCCCAATTACCGGGAAATAGACGCGGCGTTCAAGGCCGTTGGGCGAGCCCTCCGGGTAAAATGGGCAAGGGAAGGGTAAATCCCTAAAAGGGTCCGAAGGGAAGGGGGAGCCATCCTCTCCCCCGGCCTGAACCATCCGGTTCAATCAAAGGCCTGACAATGACCGGGTATGCCCTTCCTGCATGGGACCAATTTATGAGAGGATGGGGACGAGTGAGGTGTGGTGAGGCATGAGAGAGTGGCCGGGGGAAGTCCAGTCCGCGTGCAGGAAAACAGTGGCGGAAAACGGACCCGCGTTTCCCTGCATGCCGGAAGTGCACGATGCCCGTCCCTGTCGTGCCAGTGACCTTTCCGGCCCTGCCGTTCCCTGTTCTTGTGCAGGGGGCAGCCATGCAGCACCACCCGATCATCCACCAGACCGTCAGAGGAGCACAACCCTTGGAGGACCACGCATCCAGATTGGCAACGGGAATGCAATAGGAAAGCATGCCAGATCCTGAAAAAAAGCACACACTCACACTCCATACGCCCCCTCCCTGCGAGGGTGGGGCGCCACCATACTTTTTTTCTCTGAGTTGTTCGTAACCACCCGGAAGAATTATCCGGATTTTTCTCTCCGAAAAATGGCGGCCCTCGTTCCCCAGGGTTTTGGGAGTCGCAGGGAGAGTTTGGTCAGTCCTCAAAGATATCATAGTCGTCCGTGCCTGCTGTCTCCTGCAGGAACTTCTCGAGGTCATTGGCAAGTTCGCCTGCGTCCTGGTACCTCTCCTCTGGTCTCTTGGCAAGACACTTCATCACGATTGCATCGAGGGGCCGGGCCCCCGGGTTGTATACCGATGGCGGGAGCGGCTCCCGGGAGAGGATCGCCGCGGTGACTTCTCCCATGTCGGTCCCCGGGAACGGTACCCTGCCGGTGAGGAGCTCGTAGAGGACGCATCCCAGCTGGTAGATATCAGTTCTTTGGTCGGTCTCCCCGAATGACGCCGGGGATACCTGCTCGGGTGCGGCATAGGCAAGGGAGAACCCTGCGATCGTGGGCATCCGGGAGACGCCCACGACCTTGCTCATACCCCAGTCTGAAATCTTGGGGGTTTCATCCTTTGTAACGAGGATGTTCTGTGGCTTGATATCACGGTGGATGATGTTATGGTCATGGGCATAGGCTAGCCCCCTTGCAATGTCCCGGCAGATGCGGGCAGCTTTCCTGACGGGGAGGGGTTTTTTTGTGTCGGCAAGGGTCTTTTCGATGTACTCCATCTCGATGTAGGGCACGGGCAGGATATTGACCTGGTTGACCCGGACGATGTTGGGATGCGAGAGCCCCTCCCACCCGAGTATCTCTTTCATGAAGGATTTCCCGGTCGCCTCGTCGGCCCGGAGGGGGATCTTGACGGCGACGGTCTCCCCCGTGTTCACGTTTTCTGCGCGGTAGACATGGGCAAGACCGCCCGAGCCAATGAACCGGATCCCCGAGTATGTCTTTGCCAGCTCGGGCGGGAAGGGGGACTCCCCGCGAGCCGGGACTGCACGGGTGACATCGCTTGACGGCACCTCGGCCTCCCGTTCGTGTCCCTGCACCCCAGCCGGGGCCCCGAAGAGTCCTTCCTGCCATCGGGCTCCCAGGATTGCGAGGATCCCGGCAAGGAGCATGACTCCCGGGAAGAAGGGTGTGGTACTGTCACCGCGGGCAAGGGAGAGCAGCGAGAGGAACATGACGAGGACGCCTCCAATGGTGTGTGCCTTGAGGAGACCGCGGAGCGGCCAGGAGAGCGCCGCCCCGATGACGAGTCCGAGCGAGGAGAGGATCAGGAAAAATGCTGCCGGCACGACGAAGACTGCGAGTTCCGGGGACGTGATACCCGTGCCGGCCGGGAACATATCCTGCTGTGCGCGGAGTATCAGTGCCAGGGCAGCACAGGGGAGGGCAGATACGACCGTTACCGCAAGGCGCATCACCCGGGGAAGGGGAGTGACCCTCCGGGAGGAGAGGACGTCGCGGGAGAAGATCGCGGTGGCAAGAACCCCCGTTCCCGCCAGAAGGAGGGCCCAGGGGGTGTTCTGCCAGGGAGGAAGTGCACCGCCCCCTCCCGGTGGGCTCGGGAGTTGCGTCCCTGGAACGGGCGTCCCCGAAGGAATCGTATCAGGGGTAGGGGGGGGAGTGGTCGGAATGGTCGTGAGCGGATAGAAGGTCGGGGGAGGAGTGGTTGGCTGGGTTGTTGGAGGTGAGGTGGTTGGCGAAGTGGTCGGGGGAGGAGTGGTTGGCTTGGTTGTTGGAGGTGAGGTGGTTGGCGAAGTGGTCGGGGGAGGAGTGGTTGGCTTGGTTGTTGGAGGTGAGGTGGTCGGCGAAGTGGTCGGGGGAGGAGTGGTTGGCTGGGTTGTTGGAGGTGAGGTGGTCGGCGAAGTGGTCGGGGGAGGAGTGGTTGGCTGGGTTGTTGGAGGTGAGGTGGTTGGCGAAGTGGTAGGGGGAAGAGTGGTTGGCTGGGTTGTTGGAGGGGAGGTGGTCGGCGAAGTGGTAGGGGGAAGAGTGGTTGGCTTGGTTGTTGGAGGTGAGGTGGTTGGCGAAGTGGTAGGGGGAAGAGTGGTCGGCTTGGTTGTTGGAGGGGAGGTAGTCGGCGAAGTGGTGGGGATGGCGATGAGGACAATGGGAGGAACAACTGTTGTCTGGCCCTCTTTCACCTCGACCTCGGACTGGTAATCCTGGTACCCGGTCAGGACGAGATGGAGGGTGTGCCGGCCGGGAGCGATCTGCGAAAAGGTGACGGGCCCGGAAGGAAGGGTTGTTCCCAGGAAGACCGAGTCGAGGAAAACAGATGCCCCGGGAGGGCGGGAATCTACCGATATCGCACCCGTTGTAGGGAAAAAGGTGGCAGAAATCGTGTGGTTTGACCGTACCCGTGAGAACGTGTAGAATGATACTGGCCCCATCGACTTCTGGTCAACCCAGACGGTATCGATCCGGTACCCCGGCCCGGCCGTTATCACGAAAGCCTGGTCCTCTCCCCTCGGGACAGGGACAAGACCGGCCGGCTCAATTTTCCCCCCTTCGCCGGCACTCGCAGAAATATAATAGGTTTCTATGGCCGCCGCCGGGAATGGGATGACGATCCCTGCAAGCAGGAAGAAAACCAGGATGGGGACGAATAACCGGAGTTGCATAGGCAAACGGCAGGAGCTGCCTCGTTCAGGAGGCATCTTTAGGGAGGATCAGGAGGAGCCGGGCACTGGCGGGGCCTTTTGCAAGTTCGATCATGTCCCCGTCGGCAAGTTCAACCGGGACACCTTTCTGCAGGGGGGTGTTGTTCAGGAACGTCCCGCCCGTGCTACCCCTGTCCTCGAGGAGCCACTTCTTCCCCTCTTTCCGGATGGCCGCATGGGGTCGCGAAATCCTGCTGACCGATGAGTATTCCCCGCCAAGGACCACGTCCCCTTCGTCCGTTCCTCCCGCTTTTGGGTCGACCCGCCCTATCCGGACCAGCTTTTCCCCGAGGGAGAACGACTTTCCGTCCTCCGGGCCGCCCAGCACGACCAGCATGGGGTGGATACCGGAAACCTCGCCCTCAATGGCATGCCTGACCTCGTCGAGACGCCTTTTGAGGTCCCGGTCGGTCATCTGTATCCGGATATTGGAAAATATCCCAAGGTTCCGGACCACCGCTTCCATCGCTCCCGGGACAAGGGAATACTTCCAGACGGGGTGCACACCTTTTGATGTCTGCTGTCCGAGGCCCACTTCCTTCCTGATGAGACCCATGCCCATCAGCTTGTCAAGGTGTTTCTTTGTGTTCTCGTAACTCGTCTGGATCTCGGATGCGATCATCCGGACGTCACGGGGTTTCTTCTCCAGCATCTTCAATATCTTTAAGCGCTGGCTGTTGGAGAGGACTTCGAGGTACTCGGAGAGTTCCTGGTAGTAATCGGGGACCGCATCCTGCACGATGGTCCGGGACCCATCATCGGGTCCGGGTTCTCTCCGGGTCTGCATGATGTATATACGTAAGTTCCCAGGGCTAAAAAATGATACACCGGCAAGACCCCTCCACCCTCCCGTATCCCCCCACCTGCCCGGTGAGTACGGGGGGACCGGCGTTGCCTTGATGGGGTTTTCGGTCGACATCCCTGGTGACCCATGGTCTCTTTTTCCATCCCCCGGACGCGGGAAGAAGCACGAGCAATCCAGGAGGACGTCGCGAAACGTGCCCGGCGGGTGCAGCCGGTCGATGTCAGAACCATCAGCAGTGTTGCCGGGACTGATGCAAGTTACCGCGGGGATGATGCGTGTGCCGCCGTCGTCGTGATGGACCGGGAAGGGGGATGGGTCCGGGAGGTCGCCGTCGCATCGGCCCGCGTCCCCTGCCCCTACATCCCTGGTTATTTTGCATTTCGGGAGGTCCCCGTCCTTTTAGAGGCTTTTCGGCTCGTTTTTCCCCCTCCTGGCGCAACCATTGTCCATGGCCACGGGTATGCCCATCCGCGGAGGGCGGGGATCGCAACGCACCTGGGCACGTTCCTCGATCTCCCCACCGTCGGCGTTGCGGGAAACCTCCTTCCCGGCATGGACGCAGAGGAACCGGGCAGAGAGAGGGGGGCGACGTCGCCGGTCACGATGGACGGCGAGGTTGTCGGCGTCCTCTTCCGGTCGCAGGAAGGAAAGGCCCCGGTATGCGTCTCTCCCGGCTACCGCGTGACCCTTGCAGGAGCCCTTGAACTCGTCCGCCACTGTACCCTCCGCGACCGTTTCCCTGAACCGGTGCACAGGGCGGACCGGTCTGCGTCGGTGTCCTGGAAGTTTATTGCACGGAAAGAAAAGAAAAAGCCCCCTTCGCCATTTCAGGGGGATATTTAGCTGGAATGCCGGGAAGATCCTCTCAGTCCCGGCTTTGTTAATAAAAAATGGTGTTTCATGAGAGATTTCTTGCCAAAACCGCCGCCGGATCACCCTTCGTGGGTGGCGGGCACCTCCCCACGCGGGGGAGGGGGGGCGGCACCCCCATTTTGCCCGCCTTATCCCTGCAAAGAGCGAAAAATAATACGAGAGACCTGGGATGTCTCCAAAGATCAGGCCTGGGTTTTTTCCTCCGGCTCGCCGACCGGTTTTTTTGGCCTTTCCGGCTTCACGTAGGTGATGGTGATCACCTCAATGCCCTGGTGCTGCCTCATGCAGGGGGAATAGTCTGTCTCCATTGTCAGGCAATGGACCGGGCAGACATCGACGCAGCAATTGCACACGACGCACTTGAGGCGGTCGATGCTCCAGGTCTTTTCATCCTTCCTGACGCATATCGCCCCCGCGGGACACTTTTTCATGCACATCCCGCAGGAAATGCACCGGGAAGGGTCGACAGTAACCTTCCCCCGGGAGAGGGCGGTCTTCTTGGCAGCGACCGCCGGGTATCTCCTGGTCGCAGGTCGTTTCAGTACCGTGATGATTGCCGTTTTTGCCATCTCAAAGAATGCCATTGCTGACCTCACCTCTCCGCGCACCCGATGCAGGGATCTATCGAGAGAACGATCACGGGCACATCTGCCAGGTTGCAGCCTTTCAGCATCCGGACCAGGGCTGGCAGGTTCGTCAGGGTCGGAGTCCTGATCCGGGACCGCACGAGATGGCGGCTCCCGTCACCCTTGACGTAGTGGACGAGTTCACCCCTCGGCTGTTCGGCCCGGGAGAAGTAATCCCCCTCCGGGTTCTTCTTTGGCTTCTCCTCAATCGGACCATCCGGGATCTTTGCAATCGCCTCCCGGATGATCTCGATGGAGGTGAAGAGCTCCCGGACCCTCACGGCACACCGGGCATGGCAGTCACCCGCGGTCTCCACGACGGGTTTGAAGGAGAGGCGCCCGTATGCAGCATACCCTGTCTTGCGCAGATCGATTCCCACACCGCTCCCCCGGGCAGTGGGGCCAGCGGCGCCCAGTTCGTAGGCATCCTCGCGCGAGAGGACACCCACACCCCGCGTGCGGGAGGCGATCGACTCGTCATGCAGGAAAACCTCGGCCAGGTCCCGCGCACGCCTCTCGAATGCAGTGAGGTCAGACCTCATGCGGTCAAGGGTCTCTCCCGGGATATCCCGCCGGACACCTCCGACTTTGCAGGAGCCCTGGATGACCCTCCCGCCGGTCGTCTCCTCGAGAACGTCGAGCACAGACTCGCGGAGCCTCCAGGATGCCATGAAGAGGTTTTCGAAACCCAGCGCGTCGGCAAAGAGCCCGAGCCAGAGGAGGTGGGAATGGAGCCTGGAATACTCTGACCAGATCGTGCGCAGGAAAAGGGCCCTTTCCGGAACGGTGCAGTCAACGAGCTGTTCTACCCCCTGGCAGTAGGTCATCCCGTGGATGAAGCTGCAGATCCCGCACGTCCTCTCAGCGATGTACACGTACTCGGGATACTCGCGTTTCACAACGAGTGTCTCCAGTCCCCGGTGGACGTACCCGATCGACGGCAATGCCTCCTCGACGTGCTCGTCCTTCAGGACGAGGTCAAGGTGGATAGGCTCGGGGAGGACGGGGTGCTGGGGGCCGAACGGAACGACTATTCGCCGGGACATGGTCCCTCCCCCCGGAAAGACGGGTTTGCAAACGGGTTTTTCTTTGCCGTCTGTATCAGGTTTCCGCCAAAGTCAATGTTCATCCCTGCCACCCGGATCCCGAACAGGTCATGCATCTCGTTCTCGTAGATGAACGCACCCCAGTAGATCCCGGAGATACTCGGGATTTCCGTGGTCCCATCCGTCACGATCCGGAGGTTGCGGAACTGGTAGTTGAGGTCAAAGGAGTAGTTGATCTCAAAAGTATCCCCCACCTTCGTGCAGTGGACCTGGACGAGTCGGTATCCGGACCGCTTGAACTCCTCCACCTTCCCGAGGAGGTGGAGGGGGTCGACAATCGTTGTCACTTGTTCTTCTGCCATTCCTCACTCACCCCCGCGGGCGACAGTTGCTGTCGCATCCCTTCCCTTCGCCCTTTTCTCCTCGAGGACCGAGAGTGCCCGGACGATGCCGTCGATGATCGACTCCGGGCGTGCCGCGCAGCCCGGGACGTAGACATCGACGGGGATGACGCAGTCAATGCCACCGACGACATTGTAGCATTCCCGGAAGACGCCGCCCGTGCACGCGCAGATCCCGACTGCCACGACGACTTTTGGGTCCGGCATCTGGTCATAGATGTTCCTGACTACTTCGCGGTTCTGTTCGTTGATACCTCCCGTGATAACGAGCACGTCGGCGTGCTTCGGGTTGCCGGTGTTGATGATACCGAAACGTTCCACGTCGTAGAGGGGAGAGAGGCAGGCGAGGACCTCGATGTCGCACCCGTTGCAGCTCGATGCATCGTAGTGGAGGATCCAGGGAGACCGGGAGAGATACGTCATTTTGGCACCACCGCCGAGAGGTAATAGAGAATCCCGAGATTCACAAGACCCAGCATTCCCGCAATGATCCAGGAACTCTTGAGCGTCATCTGCCACGTGACCCGCGAGAACGTGTTATCGACGACAATCTCGAGGAGATACACGATGACAAGGGCGATTGCCGCTACCAGGGGGTTCCATGCGAAGAAGAGGTAGATGAACCCGAGTAAAAAGACGTTCTCGTACCAGTGTGCGATCTCAACGCGACCGAGCATCGGCCCTGAAAACTCTGTCGTGACTCCCTTCACGATCTCCTGGTGGGCATGGTGGGAGGTGGAAAGGTCAAACGGTGACTTCCGCAACTTTATCGTCAGGACCATGAGGAACCCGAGGAAAACGCCCGGCAGGTAGAAGATGAGGGGCAGGTCCGCTGCCATGATATCCGAGACAAAGAAACTCCGTGTCACCATGTGCATCCCGACGGCAGAAAGGATGATCATCGGTTCATACGCGATGATCTGGATCAGTTCCCTCTCCGCGCCGATGAAGCTGTAGGGCGAGTAGGACGCGTACGCGCCGAGCACGAGGAAGATGTGCGCAAGGGTAAACGCAAAGATGACCAGCAGGAGGTCACCGCCGGCAAAGAAGAGGGCGCCGCTTGCCACGATGAAGACAAGGTAGGAGAGGATGTAGAAGTTCTGGGACGGGGTCACCAGGATCTGCTCCTTCTGGAAGAGCTTGCCCACGTCGTAGAAGGGCTGGAGGAGGGGAGGGCCGATCCTCCCCTGCATCCGCGCAGTGACCTTCCTGTCCATCCCGGCGACGAGCCCCCCGATGAAGGGTGCAAGGATGATGAAGAGGAGGGCATTGATGGGGGAGATCACAGTGCCACCCCCGCCGTCAGAGTCCCCACAAGGAGGATCAGTCCGAAACAGAGCGCGGTCCCTGCCATGAAGAGCTTCTGCTCGCCGAACACCTCGTCAAAGTAGTAGTTGCAGAGACCGACGTGCTGCTGGATGCCCATCGAACCCTTGAACGTAAGATCGGGTGTCGTGGATCTCCCCCCCATGTAGGCAGGGACGATACGCTTGTCATTCCTGTAGAGCAGCATCGAAAACGGCATGATCATGAGGAGGAAGAGCATCATCGCCATGATGGTGATATTGTCCTGGGAGAGCCGGGTGGTCTGGCCATACACGGCGAGGACGAAGGGCTCGATGAGCTGGGCCGAGATGACCGGGAATATCAGGCAGACAAGGACCGTCATGGCTGTAATCAGCGAGAGCACGACCCACTTCTCTGTCGCGATGTTGTTCTCGACGCGTTCGGCCACGGGACAGACGGAGATGATCTTGCCCATCCACTTGGACCAGAAGAGGACGGTGAGGCTCCCGCCAAAGGCAAGGATTGCGACGAAGACGAGTCCGAACTGGGCATCGATGAAGGCCTCAATTGCTGCCCACTTGGAGATGAGCATCCCGAAGGGGGCAAGAAACATCCCCGCGATCCCGATGAACATCATGACCGATATCCGGGGCATGCGTACAATCAGGCCCGTCATGTCCTCGATGTCCTTGCTCCCGATACGGTGCTCGACTGTGCCCACGCAGAGGAAGAGGAGGGACTTGGCGATGGCATGGAAGATGATCAGGAGGATAGCGGCCCAGACGAGCTTGTAGGTCCCGACGCCGGCACACGCCACGATCAGGCCGAGGTTTGCAATCGTTGAATACGCAAGCACTTTCTTTGCATTACCCTGGGATATCGCGATGGCAGACGCGAGGAGGAACGTAAACCCGCCCACAAGCCCTATGATCAACCCCTCCATGGTCCCGGTGAGCACGGGGGCGAGCCGGACGATGATGTAGACCCCGGCCTTGACCATGGTGCTCGAGTGGAGCAGGGCAGAGACCGGTGTCGGGGCGACCATTGCGCCGACGAGCCAGCCGGAAAATGGCATCAGGGCAGATTTTGTGATCCCTGCAAACGCGATGAGGACAGCCGGCACAAGGGCAACGACGTGGCCCGACTGGAGCAGGGTGTGCATCTGGAGGAGCTCACCCCCCGGGCTCACGGTCATGATGTAGAGGAGTGCCCCGGCAAATGCGATCCCGCCCAGGATATTCATGTTGAGGGCCAGGAATGCATTGGTGATCGATTCGGGGGAGCGCGAATACCCGATGAGCAGGAAGGAGCAGAGGGTGGTTATCTCCCAGAAGAAGAATACCCAGGGGAGGTAGTCGGAAAAGACGAGCCCGAACATGGCTGCGAGAAAGACGAAGAAAAGGAAGAAGAAACTCCTCCGCCTGTCAGGGACCTCGGGGTGCTTCTCGTGGTACGTTGCCATGTACCCGAGGGCATAGACGCAGATCAGGCTGCCGATGATCCCGATGATGAGGGCCATGATCAGGGAGAACTGGTCGATGAAGAGCTCGGGAGTGACGTGGATAAGTGAAGCCCGGCCGGTCTCGAACAAGACAAGGAGCGCAGCCTGGACCAGGATAAGGAAAACAGCCAGGTACTTCCGGTATTTTATCCCCAGGTAAATGAGGAAGGCCGCAATTGCCATCTCTGCCACGAACATCACTTCGGTCACCGAATCGAACCCGACGGGATAGAAGAGCGGGGCTGTTTCGGGGGTGATGAACAGGAGGGAGAGTGAGGCAACACCGATCACGGCGGCACCTGCGAGGACTATCATCCGCCTCCCGGAATCATTCGCGACAAGGAGGAGGGGGATAGCGACCACGGCAGGGAACAGCACAAGGAATGGCAAGGTTAGCATGCATACACCCTCGAATGGGAGTAGGTCTTCATTTCTGTCATTATTAATCATTCCCATTTGAGTCAGGAGATGGTTTTTCGGGGAATTTTTCCCGGGTCTCTTACCCTCCCGTTTGTTCTCCTTCTCCCGG
>Ga0272448_1001930_pt1 | contig 27029 bp, 18 predicted proteins | sample YNPCB0191_FD_202220 | JGI IMG/M metagenome (GOLD analysis project Ga0272448, IMG submission 202220) | Hot spring sediment microbial communities from Yellowstone National Park, WY, United States - YNP-CB-019-1 | ecosystem: Environmental > Aquatic > Thermal springs > Hot (42-90C) > Sediment... | reverse complement strand
GCGTGCGCGTGATCCAAGCGCTCGACCGGTCATTGCTGGCAGAAATAACCTCATCTGTGCTTTTGATATTTCTAACTGCAGGTATGTGCGGCTTGAGAACCTTGAAATTACGAGCTGCAATCGTTCCCGTTTTCGCGAGGCAATCAACGGAACCGCAGGAGCAATTGAGCACGTTGTCTTGAAAAATGTGAAGATTCATCATGTTGACGAATTCGGCATTGACGTCGGCGATGCCGATGACCTGCAGATTCTTGACAGCAGCATTACGTACTGCGGATTTGGCTGCATCGGCGGTCCCCGCGGCGAACACGGCGGTTTGCGCAACGTCGTCATCCGCGGCTGTGACCTTTCGTACAGCGGTCATTACTATCAGGGAGGCGACGGCTCTCTACGACCCTATGACCGTCCTGACGGGTTTGGGATTGAAGAATCAGACGGTCCGATCGAGATAGCGCAGACTACCGCGAGCCACAACTTTGGCGACGGGCTTGATTCAAAAGCAAGAAATACGTTTATTCATGAGTGTACTGTTGCCAATAATTCTTGCGATGGCATTAAACTCTGGGGTGATAATTCTCGCATTGAAAACTGCCTTATCTACGGCAGGGGGGATGGCGACAGCACCACCACGCCGTGGTCGCCGCTGGTCATCAGCACCGAGCAGCCGAATTCACAGTTCACCATTGTCAATTGCACGGTTGACGACCAGATTGGCAACAACTATCTGATGCACGTTCAATACGACGCTCCGGATATTCCGGTACAGCTTGAGATTGCAAACACGATTTTTTCAAGCCGTGGACAGAACGCACCAGTCATCTGGGTTAGCCGTGCAGTTACGTATACCCTTGCATCAAATTTCTTCTTTGCACCTTATGACAACCGTGTGCTGATTGTTGGCGATGAAACTACGTTTACCGATGCCGAGGTTGCGCAAATCGGAACGGGCAATATCTCTGGTAATCCGCTGTTTGTCGCGACAGGATGGGGCAGTGAAGGCGACTACCACCTGCAGGCAGGCAGCCCTGCGCGTGACAGTGGAGACGGGGTGCGCGCGCCTGCACAGGATTTAGACGGAACCCAACGACCACAGGGAGCTGGTGTGGATATAGGGTGTTATGAGCAATAGGCACCCCACCCCATAAAGAGTGTGCGTGTGATCAGTACGTGAACTTTCCGTTTTCGTAGATGACAACTTTCTTTCCTGTTTGCAGAGTTGCGGTTACGGTTTTCTCCTGTGTGTTCACCAAATCCCAGTGCAGTGCTGAATCGTTAAACCCGAGCCGCTGTCTGGCACGGTTGGTGAGCGTCCCAGGATTGCCGTCATACGTGTCAGAATACGAGGAACCAACGGCAATGTGACAGTTGCCGTACCTGCCACCGTAGTTCTCATCATAGAGAGTGTCTGCCATAAAGCGGTCAATTTTTGAAAACCGAATATCGGTCAGCGAAAACTCACCGATTCTCGATGCACCGGTGTCCATTGCAAGCTGCTTTCTGACAAACTCAGCTCCTTTGCAGGCATCACTCTTCACGACAATTCCTTTTTTAAATTCAAGCCGCACCCCTGCGACATAATTACCGCTGCGGTATGAAGGCTGATCAGCAACATACACTCCTTCGGTGCCACGCCAGTCAGGGGAGATAAACAGTTCAAAACTTGGGATATTGTGTCCGGAAATACCGATCCACCGACGCCGTTCGCCGTGAGCGATGCGAAGGTCAATGTCTTTGGACTCAATATGGTACTGTTTAATCTTCAGGCTGTTGAGCCACTGCTTCAGTGAGCGCGCATTGCGATAAATCTCTTCCCACGTCTCTACCGGATTTTTTGCATTCAGATAGCAGGCTTTTATTACCTGCGCTGCATAGGTACGCAGGCTGAGCCGTGCATGCCGTGCCATGGCAGGGGTTGGGAATGAGCAGAGGGTCCAACCGAGCTCACCCTTTTCCTCTCGTTTGAACATGATGTCGCGCAGTGGTTTGCGGGCGCGGGCAGCTGTAGCGATGCGTACCGGATCAATATCCTGCAGATGGGTCAGGGACTGCGGTGCATGCAGGTAAATGCTGCCGTTGAGGTTTTTATAGAGTATCCGTTCCCCCGGCACTTCGAACACAAGCTGCGCATCATTTGCTGTGGTGAAAAACGTCCGTTCCATAACCGATGTTCCGACCATACGGACAACCGGATGCACTTCCAAGGCAAGGAGTTTACCGTACAGAATTTCTGCAAGTCTCAGGGCAGGGAAATCATACCGGACAATCACGATATCGTTTTTTTTAAACGGACGGGTGCGGGCTTTTTGCATGCCCCAGATGAGGACTGATGCATAATTCTCAAGGTGCCTTTCTGTTAACAGTCGCGGTTGTTCCATAACGATGCTCCTCTATGGTAGATAGGATTGAATGAAAGCTTGGACGTTTGCGCGTCCTCTGATGACGCCAAAGTGACCTTCACACAAAATATCAGCCTCAAGCCCGAGTAGCATGGTGAGCGAGGTGATATAATCGTCACGGTTTGACAGAAGCTCTGGATGCAGGGGACCGTGAATATCCTGCCCAAAGAGCACCCGCTTCCCTCCGATTTCCATCAGATAGACCACAGACCCCGGAGAATGTCCCGGGCAGTGCAGTGCCTGCAGCGCTTGGTGACCGATGTGAAACGTTTCCTGCGAACCGGTAATTGCATAGTCAACCGTGAAAGGAGAAAGCTCAGCATGATACCATGCGGCAGCAGTGACGCGGCTATCACCGGTTTCAAGAAAGCGCGCCTCGTGGGCATGTGCAACGATCGTGCACTGGTAGTGTTCGCGCAGTCGCGCTGCACCGCCTGTATGGTCAAAATGACTGTGAGTGAGAAACAGGTGCGTAAGGCGTGCCTGCGAAGGCAGACAGGCATCAATATTTCGCACCAGTGCATCATGACCCCTGCCCGTGCCTGCATCAATGAGTGCGGCATCGGTATCAATGACAATAAGATACACTGCTGCATCAGCGGCAGCGGTTAGCCCACTGCCACCAACCTGATAGACATGATCAATTATCTTAATCATCGTGGAGTTTTAATGTTGTTCAATATATGAGATCGCCACCCCCCGCCTCTGAGCCTGTATCGAAATTATAGGAAAAGATGGGGCACGGGGCGAAATAGGAAACCTCCTCTAGGGGAGGTTAAGTGGGAGCGGAAATGCAAGCCAGCCCTCCCCGTACCCCTCCCTGTCCCGCCAAGGCGGGATCTGCGACAGGAGGGGCTTACAAAATATGCCTCCCCTGACAGGGGGAGGTTAGGTGGGGGCAGGAAAGCCCTTCCCGCACCCCTTGCTGTCCCCGCCAGATAGGGATCTGCGACAGGAGGAGCAAAAAATCCAGCAGCATGAAAAGAAAGTTACCCCTTTCCTGTTACGGGCAACGATTACGACACAGTCTCTCTGCGGGACGAAAACATCTCGTATTTGATTCATTTCTAAATCGCCTTTTTAAGTGCTGGTTTTCTGTTGGGGTATTTACATTCCCATATCTATTTTTTTTAAAAGCCATCCTGCACATAAAAACCCACCCACACAAAACCCTATAATGCACAAAGCTACCATTACTGACGGGCTGAGCATCATAGCAATGCCTGCTACCCCAAGTATCAGACTTGCACCGTAGCTTGCCAGCACGGTCTGTTTTGTCGAAAGACGCCATTTCCTGAGGCGCAGGGCAAAATGGTCAGGACTCCCATAGATCACCGGCATGCCCCGACGCCACCGGATATACATTACAAAAGCAGTATCAAACAAGGGGATGCCCAAAATCACCACCGGTGCAAGACAGCCGGCATTGTTGTTGTTCGTGTAGCTGCCGATCATGGCAAGGGAGCCCAGCATCAGACCAAGAAAGGTGCTCCCGGCGTCGCCAAGATAAATCTTTGCAGGCTCGAAATTATACCGCAAAAACCCCAGCAGTGCACCCGCAAGTGATATGGTTAATACCGCGATCATGTGATTGTCATTCAGCAGAGCAACAAAAAACAGTACCGCTGCGACGACCAGTGCTACCCCTGCCGAAAGCCCATCCATAACATCAATGATATTGAATGCATTGATGATGGTCATAAGCCAGAAAAACGTTATCACCAGACAGAGCGGCAGCGGCAGCAAGATGATTTGGACATAAATACCGGACTTGATGAGGACAAAAACCGCAATCGCCTGACCAACCAGTTTCACCTTGGGTCCAAGCGGTCGCAGGTCGTCAATGATGCCCAAAAGCGCAATGATGGTTCCGGCAAGCAAGAGCCCGAGCACCTCCCGGCTAAAGGTAAACGTTAAAGCAAGGGTAAAAAGAAAGGCGAGATACACTGCAATGCCGCCAAGATAGGCAACCGGCATGCGGTGTTTTTTCAGTTTGTTGTCTGGTCGGTCAACAATATCGTAGTGCAGTGCTGCCTCGATGATAATCGGTGTGATGTAGAGGCAGAGACATAATGCCAAAAGAAATGAAAAAAGATATTCCAGCATCAGCGCGGTCATACCATCCTCGTGAGTGATTTCTGCTGCAGAACCTGCTCATACACCGAAACCGTCGCCCGCACCGTAGCCTCAAGTGAAAAAAACTGCTCAACCCATTGCCGTGCTGCGTGCGCCCGCTCTGCAGCACCTGCAGGGTCGTGGAACACCTGTAGCAGTGCAGTGGCAAGCGACTCTGGATCAGCCGGTGCGCACAACAAGCCGGTTGTGCCGTCCTTGATAAGTTCATCAATGCCCGGGATGCGGGTCGCCACTACCGGACAACATGCTGCCATTGCTTCAAGGAGCACGTTGGGCTGACCTTCCCACAGCGAGGGCAGCACACAGACATCCACCCGCTGCAGCCATGACAGAAGGTCATCGGTAATGCCCATAAATTGAATCTGCTCAGCAAGTCCCGTGCGTTTTACGAGATCTTTTATTTTCTTTTCATCAGGTCCTTCACCAAACAGATATGCCTGCACCGGAACACCCTGCTGCACCATGCGATTGAGTGCCTCGATAAAAAAGGAGTGACCTTTCTGGCGCTCATACCGTCCGGCACAGAGAATTTTGAAGGTGCCACCACGTTCCGGCAGGTTTTGCGGAGCACGAAGCGCAATGGCTGGGCAGTCAATCCCATTGGGAATGGTGATAATTTTTTCTGGTGGCAGTCTGAGCTGTCGAAGGGTAAACTGCCGGACAGCTTCTGAGACCGCAAGGTAACGGTCAACCATGCCTGAGGTGCGGCGATCAATCAGGTGTTTGAGCCACTTTCTTTCTTCTATCACCCGAATTGAGCAAATGACAACCGGTACACCGGCAAGCCGCGCTGCGATTCTTCCCATAATGTTTGCTCGAAAAAGAAAACAGTGCAGGATTGTCGGCTTTGCTGCGTGCACGATACGGACAAGGGTGAAGAGTGCAGGCAGAAAGTTCACTGCAGCGCGACCTCCGCCTGCTTCGCTCAGTCCGAGCGAATAAAAGCGGTCAGAAGCAGCGGCAAGCTTTTTTGCAAAACAGCCGGGTTTTTTAATTGAACAGACCGACACGGAAAAAACAGCTCTATCAATTCGTCTGATGAGTTCAAAGAGGGCTTTTTCCGTGCCGCCGACATTTGAGCTGGTGATGAGATAAAAAACTTTAACCGGCTTTTCCATGAAAAAACTATAGCACGACACCAAACGCCAAGGTCAAGACAAATCAAACAAAAAGGCTGATGGTCGTGAGCACTGTTGTGCCTTGTCCATCAGCCTTCGGGGGAGGTTCTTGTGTGTGCTTAAAACTTCCCGAACTCTGAGTCGTCAAGGTGGATGACTGGTTCTGGCTCGGATTGGCGGGCGGTGTCATGCGGCTGCCCCCAGCCCGATGTCACGGCTTTTCTAGCCGGCGCAGGCCGCCCCTTCGGCCCTCCGCCCGGCATGCCCGGACCCTCCGCAAGACGCCGCGCAGCGCCTTGTGCGCTTTCTGCAATCTTGAACGTCCCGATGAGCTGCTGCAGCACCATTGCCTGACTGGACAGCTCCTCAGCTGCCGAAGCACTCTCCTCAGCATGCGCGGTGTTCTGCTGCGTCACCTGATCAATCTGGCTCAGCCCCTGCGTTATCTGGGAGACCCCTTGTGCCTGCTCATTGGAGGCTGCCGCAATCTCTGCCACCAAATCCGTTACCTTCGTCGCCGCAGTCACAATCTCACTCAGTGCCGCTGCCGTCCGGTCTGCCATCGCTGTCCCGTCCTCAATCTTCTTCACCGCTCCCTCAATCATCTCCGCGGTCTCCTTGGCTGCCTTAGCGCTCCGTGCCGCCAGGTTCCGTACCTCTTCTGCCACCACCGCAAAACCCTTCCCGTGCTTGCCTGCCCGGGCAGCCTCAACCGCTGCGTTTAAGGCAAGAAGGTTTGTCTGAAACGCTATCTCATCTATCACCTTGATTATCTTCTGAATGTTCCTGCTCGACTCGCTGATCTCTTTCATCGCTCCAACCATCTCACCCACCTGCTGGTTGCCCCGTGCCGCATAGTCCTTTGCCTCTCCGGCAAGTTTGCTGGCGTGCGAGGCATTCTCAGCGTTCTGCTTGGTCTGTGAGGCAATCTGGTTCATCGAGCTTGATATCTCCTCAAGTGCACTTGCCTGCTCCGTCGCCCCTTGGCTCATCGCTTGGCTGGTCGAGCTCATCTGCTCAGCCCCTGCCGCAACATTGCTTGAGGATGTGTTAATTTCGGCAACCACGTTGGAGAGCCGCTCAACCATGTGTTTGAGTGCATTGCCCAACGCGTCCTTCTCCGACAGCGGCTTCACGTTGACGGTCAAATCGCCTTCCGCGATCCGCTCGGCGGTTTTCACCAGCTCGCGCAGGTTGGCGACCATGGTGTTCATAGACGCAGCAAGCATGCCGATTTCGTCCTTCTGATCTATATCAACTATATCAAGTGTTGCGCTTACATCCCCCTGCGCCACCTGCTTCACAAAGGCAATGCCTTTTGCAATTGGCTTTGTGATAGCACGGGTGATCAGTGTTCCCATCGCAAGTGCCAGCACAACTCCAAAAAACACGGCAGTGGTCTGGCCTGCAGTTGCGCGGCGCTCTGTTTTTTCAAGCTGCTCATGTGAGCTTTCCATATCGCGCCGGGTCGCCTCAAGGAGTTCTGCAATGCGTGTGTGGACAACCTCCTGCTTTGGCAGAGTATTTACAAGAAGTTGATCGTTGAGCTGGTGGTACAGCTTCAAAGCTTTTTCAGACTCTTGCCGCACCGGTCGCATCTGTTCGATAAGGTGATCACTTGCTGGATAAAATTCTTCTGTAAATATTTTACGTGCTGAATCAAAAAGTCCTTGCCGCGCTGTAGACTGAATCTGGTCAGCAGCCTTTAGCATCTCCTGCGCTACCGGCTTCAAGTCGTTCACTTTTTTTGCAAGATCAGCATTGTTAGAAACAAGCTGTGCGACATCATCTATTTTTTGCAAACTGAACCAGTCACCGCCTTCAAACTGCCGGTTCTGCTCAACCAGCGCTGTCAAAACAGAACGAAGTTTCCAGATATCACCGCGAATCTCCTGCATTGTTTTCATGAGTTGTTCGGGGTTGCGGATGCTAAATGCCTCAAACTCTTTGACCAGCGCAAAGAACTTATCGTTTTCCTTCTTGCCTTCTTCAAGCGCGGTGAGAAACTGTTTCCACAAGTTTGACGCATCACCTGTCTTTCCAACTGCTTCATAGGCCTCCCATGCTTTTTTATAGCGTTGCCGGGCAGCGGCGATATCTTCAAACTGCTGCTGGTACTGTTTATCACTTAAGAGAGGGTTGAGCAGCGTGCGCGATGCCCGCTCAATAACCAAAATTTCCCGGTCAAGTATCCGGAGATTTTCCATTTCCGGAATTTTCTCGTCAGTTATCTGGTCAATTACGCCAGCTAAAGTCCGCATTGCATACCAACCGATTCCACCCACCAGCAGCGTGATGAGCGCAACCGCACAAAATCCAGCGGTCAGCTTTACACCAATTTTCATGTTTTTCAGCATGGCTTTTCCTCCTAAAAAAGGTTAAGTTTATGATTCCAAGTTCCAAGTTCAAGGTTCAAATGGTTCAAAGCTCACGGCGAAAAAACCCGAAATTCTAAATCCGAAATCCGAAAAAGGTTTTTCGTGCTTCGAGCTTCGATTTTGTTTTTCGAACTTTGAACCTTGAACCTTGAACCAGGAACCTTACAATGCCATTGCCTGCGCCTGCCCGGGCTGGTGCAGCTCAGAGAAAGCCACTACCTGCTCCCTGCGTACCAGTTTCTCTACATCCAGCAGTATCTTCACCTGCTCACCCAGTTTCCCCAATCCCTTAAGGTACTGCTGCGCGGTGCGTTCAACAACCTCAGGTGGCAGCTCAATCTGGCTTGGCGGAATGTCCACCACCTCTTTCACCGTGTCAACGACCAGCCCGATTGCCGATCCGTTGACGTCAACCACGATAATGCAGGTGCGGTCGTCATACTGCCGTGAGGGCATTCTGAACCGCAGCCGTACATCCATCACGGGAATTACCTTGCCGCGCAGATTGATAACACCTTTGATGTAGTCCGGCATATCCGGCACGTCCGTGATCTTCTGAATGCCGATGATTTCTGTGACATGGCTGATGTCAATGCCGTAATCTTCGCTACCAACGGTGAAGGTAAGATACTTGTCTTTCTGGGTGTCCTCCTCGTCGTCATCGTAGAGATTCTCAGTGCTCAGGGGTGAATCCTTTTGGGTTGTCATATGCTGCCTCCTTTCATGGTTGTGTCTGTCGGCAGGCAAATGGTGAAGGTTGCGCCTTCAGCCGGCTGACTGTGAACCTGAACGGTACCTCGGTGGTTTTCGACAATCTGTTTTACCACAGCAAGCCCAAGCCCGGTGCCTCCTTCAGAGGCTCGGGTGGTAAAAAAAGAATCAAAAATTTTTTCAAGGTGCTCAGGTGCGATACCGCAGCCAGTGTCAGAAACCAAAATAGTTACCATATTTGCATCCGGGGAGTGGCTGGTTGCCACTGAGAGGACTTTTTTTTCAGATTTCCGCATTGCAAACGATGCGTTGAGCAGGAGGTTTAAAAAAACCTGATAGAGCTGCATAAAGTCACCTGCAATCCGTGGCACATCGGAAGCATAGTGTCTGAGTACGGTGCAGTTTTTGATTACTCCTGCACCGGTTAAAAAATCAATGGCTTTTTCAAGTGGCTCGTGTGGCAGAAAAACGCTCATCTGCATCTCACAAGGCCGGGTTAATTCCATGAGATTACGGTTGAGCTTCACGATGGTTTTCACGGCTTCACGGATGTTTGCAAGCAGTTTCTTGGCATTCGGGTCAAGTGCGTCATTGTTCATAAGAAGTTCAGCATATCCCTGAATAATCTGAGCAGGGTTGCTAATTTCATGGGCGATTTTTGGTGCAATCTGGCTGACAAGGTTTAATGTTTCTGAAAACACAAGTTGCTGTATCTGGGCAGGAGCCTGTTGTGTTTTTTGTGCTCTATCCAAAACCTTCTCGACTGCTGCAAGCAGATCCTGCGGGGAGAACGGTTTGTCAAGATAGTAGTCGCAACGCCGTCGCACCAGCTCAACAAGGGTTTGCTTATCACCAAAAGCGGTAATGACAACAACCGGTGCATGGATGTTTTCGTGGTGCATGGCATCAATGAGCTCAATACCGTTCATATCCGGCATCTGAATATCAGCAATAACAAGATCAAACGGCTGGGAAGATGATGCTTTCTCTCTGAGCAGCGTTAACGCCTCTTTCCCATTGTGTGCTTGTGCCGTGGCATAGCCTGCACTTCTGAGCGCAAAATCTATTGCAAACCGCGCTGTATGCTCATCGTCTACGATTAGTATCTGTTGGTGCGGCATATCCTGTTCCTTTGATGATGTTAAAGACCTCATAGCATTCTGTTTAGGCAAGCTCTGTGCCGAACTTTAGATGTTGGTTAAGTGGCTAAAAAACCAAAAAAGTTTTTTTCCGGTGGTTTGCACCGTGTGGCTCATTTTGTTACAGTGGTTAGTTCGCAAGAAAAAAACAAAGCAGCATCAATGAATTAAGTCTCTGTTGCATTTTGGTACACTCCCGTCTGCTGTGTCTTTTTCTGGAACACAATACTTACAAGACTGAAGTGCTCTTATAGAAGAAGGCAGGAGACAGGAGTCAGAAGTGCTGAGTACTGAGTTCCTCGTATTTACTCAGCACTCAGTACTTTTCACTTCTCACTTTTTTCAGGTAGCGGATGAGCGTCTGCCGGGAAATTCCTATCATCTTTGCGGCAAGGGTCTGGTTGCCGCCAGTACGGCGAAGAGCCTCGGCTATCAGGAGATCGCATGTCTGGTCAAGCGAAGGAAGTGTTCCTGTGAAAAAAAGAGATGGCTGTTGTCGTGACGGAGCGTGCAGGTTTCTTTCTTCTTTTCGGGCTGTCGTGTGCGCTGCACTGTTTTCAGGAAGCGTCACACAGCCGTGGCTTACTGCATTGTACACCAGTGCTTTCAGCTCACGGACATTGCCCGGGAAATGATAGCCAGAGAGACGGGAAAGCAAGAGATTGGCATTTTCAGGCACCGGTCGGTTCAATGCGGTTGCTGCTTCCTGCATGAAATGTTCAAAAAGCAGGGGCAGGTCATCCATGCGTTCACGGAGCGGAGGAATATGGATATGATGGGAGCAGAGCCGGTAAAAAAGGTCTTTGCGAAAAGCGCTCCCCGGCTGCTGGAGTTCTTGCATGCTCTTGTTGGTAGCTGCAATAATGCGAACCTGCGCGATATGGGGAACATCAGCGCCGACCGGGTAGTATTCATGTTCCTGCACCAGACGCAAAAGTTTCACCTGAGAAGCAGGGCTCAAATCACCGATTTCATCAAGAAACAGGGTGCCGTCAGTCGCACGGCTGACAAGCCCCTGCCGTGCTTCATCAGCACCGGTAAACGCTCCTTTGCGGTGCCCAAACAGCGTGTCTGAAAAGACCGTATCGTCAAGACCGGCAACATTGACCGGAACAAAAGGCCCTTGCCGTTTGCTCAAGGTGTGCAAGGCACGGGCGATTAGTTCTTTGCCAACACCGGTCTCACCGGTAATCAGCACCGGGAGCGTGCTTGTAGCAATTGCTTCACAGTACTGAAACACCGCATACATGGTACTGTTGTTGGTCACCACAGCGGTGAATGCTTCGGGATGTTCAAGGGTTCCCGGAAAAATTCTTTTTTTTAGGAGGCTGTTTTCACGTCGCAGCCTGCGCTGCTCAAGGGCGTGCTGGACACTGGCAACAAGCCTGCCGTGCTCAACTGGTTTTACCAGATAGTAAAATGCTCCTGACTTCAGACAGCGTACCGCAGTGTCTATATCCTGCACTCCGGTAATAACGATGACCGGCACGTCCGGGAAATCACGCGTCAGCACCTGCAGCAGTTCTTCACCTGAGACATTCGGCATGGTAAGGTCAAGCAGCACCAGTTCAATGTCCTGCGCTTCAAGCAGGGGCAGCACATCGCGGCTGTCACGGCAGGCACGGGTATTGGTAACACCTTCAGAAGCAAGCGTCTGGGTCAGGCTTATCAGAGCCTGCTCTTCATCGTCAACAAGAAGCAGCGGATAGGGTGGATACATACAAGCGCGTGCTCACTGAGCTGGTAGCAGCTCTACAGTTCTATGAGGTTATGTGTTGTCAGCTGGTTTTAAGGCTGCTGCAACCATCTGCAGCAACCGTTCTTTATAGAACGGCTTTTTCAGAACCGTGCAAAACCCGAGTGCCTGGATTTCTTTGCATTCTCTGCTCTGCGGATGACCGGTACAGATTATAACCTTTATGTCTGACAGATCAGGATCAGCATGCATTCTGCGGCATACTTCAAGACCGTTCATGTCCGGCATATTAATGTCAAGCACTAAAAGGTCGGGTTGCCATTTCCCGAGCATAATACAGGCAGCAGTGCCGTTGTCAACCGTGAGCACCTCATAGGAGGGGTTCTGTTTAAGCATGCTGCACATAACGTCGCGAATGGTCTCTTCATCATCAGCAATGAGTATTTTATATTTTCGCTGAATCGGACGTAGCGGCAACACAACGGTAAATCGAGAACCTTTACCGGGGGTGCTGGTCACCTCAATGCTGCCGCCATGCTGCTGGATGATTTTGTAAGAAATCGCAAGCCCCAGTCCGGTTCCGCCGGTGCTTCGTTTTGTTGTGAAGAACGGATTCATAATCTGCTGGAGTTCATCCTCAGGTATTCCGACGCCCTCATCCTGAAACGTAATAGAGACATTGTCAGCATCGCCAGCGGTTGCTACCTGAATCGAACGGCTGGTGTCAGGAAGCGCCTGACAGGCATTCAGCAGAAGGTTCACAAACACTTGCTCAAGCTGCTGGGCATTACCGCGAATACATGGGAGGTTTTCAGCGTAGGTGACGGAAAACGAGTTTGTTGCTTTTTTGATTACGGGGTTGGTCAGGTCTATGGCTTTTGCCAGCACGTCATTGATAACCACCTGCTGATTCATGCTGGCTTCATCAGGACGAGCAAATTCTTTAAGTTCTTTCACAATATGGTTGATGCGACGCGCTCCTTCAAGGATGCCCTCAAGAAGCGTAGGGACCGATTCGCGCACTTTGCTGAAGGGCATGCCGCTGACTTTAAAATCACCCTGCTCTCGGCAATAGGCATCAAGGATCGGCAGCACGCTGTTCCAGATGCCCTGTACCAGCGGGGTGTTGAGCATGATAAAATTATTGGGGTTATTGATTTCGTGGGCAACACCGGCAACAAGCGTGCCCAGTGCAGCAAGCTTGTCAGCCTGCATAAGCCTCTCCTGGGCAGCTTTGATTTCCTGCTCGTAACGGATTCGCTCACTAATATCACGGATTGTCTCTATGGCACCAGCGACCGCACCGGTGCTGTCATACAAAAACCCTGCAATGCCCCAAGCGTATGCCCCCCTGCCACCGTAAGCATTGGGAATTTCCCCTTCGGCAACGATATGATTTTTAAACCGTCGCACCCACGCATAGCGTGTTTCAATCTCAGCGTCGCTCATAAAAAGCAAATCAATCAGCAGCAGTCGCTCTTCGCCATAGAGCGCAGGAGCGATGGAACGGTGATCTTTGCCGATGATATCCTGTGCCGGTATCCCAGTCATTTCGTGCATTGCTCTGTTCCACGCAATAACCCTGCCCTTCGTATCAATTGCAAACGTTGCATCAGGAAGGAAGTCAATGATTGCAGCAAGCCGCTGCTCGGATTCTCTGAGTGCTTCCTCTGCCTGTTTCCGTTTACTGATATCCTCAATGGTTCCGTCAATCCATGCCGTGCTGCTGTCAGCACTGCGGTCAAGTCGTGCATTGAGCGCACACCAGACCGGCTCGCCTTGTTTATTTTTTAGAAGAATTTCATATCCTTTTATCTGTCCTTTATTGAAAAGCTCATCAAGCACTGCTGCACGGTCATCAGGATTCCAGTAAATATCAGCAATGCGCAGCGTGAGCATTTCCTCTAAAGAAGCTGCTCCGTAGAGCTGGATGAGCGCATTGTTTGCATAGACGATACGTCCCTGTTCTTCTGGCGCGGATCTGAACACGCCGATCGTAAGATTTTCAGCAAGGGAGGAAAACCTTTCTTGGCTCTCCTGCAGCGATGCCTCTGCTCGTTTTCTCTCTGAGATATCCTGAATAAGGGCAACAACATATCCAGGGGTTCCTCCCGCACCGGGAATAAAGGCAACTGAAAGCTCGACTGCGATGATATGCCCGGCTTTATGGATATAGCGTTTTTCTATCTGCGGAAAAACGGTATACCCCCTGTGTAATGCTTGGTGATAGTTATGGAGTTCTTCAGGCAGATCTTCAGCAGGTGTTATGTCCATCCACGTCATGGCTTGCAGCTCCTCACGCGTGTAGCCGGTTATGGAACAGAGCCGGTCGTTGACCTCAAGCCACCTGCCATCTGGCGAGAGGACTGCAACACCAATGAGCGGAAGATGAAAGATGGTTTCAAAAAGTTTTTTATCAGAGCGCAGGCTTTTGCCTTTGAAGCTATGACAGGAGTGAGAAGTTTTTTTATTTGCAGCCATTGTGTCGTCGCGCATGTGCTGGTGAAGACAAGTCGCCTAGTGTTGTGCTGAACAAACGATGATAGAAAAAATATAAACAGGGATCTAAAAATTTCTATAGCACGGTTGCAGACAAAGGCAAGCTAATTCAGAGGGATGTACCGCATATCACTTAGGTGCTGTGTCATAATTATCAGGGTAAAACAGGAAGCGGGGTGAAGCAAGGTGTGAAAAGTTAGGAGTCAGGAGACAGAAGTCAGAAGACAGAAGGGGCTGAAAAAAACAAGCCTCCCCTGAGAGGGGGAGGTTGGGTGGGGGCACAGAAAAGCCCCCCGAACCCCTCCCTATCCCGCCAAGGCGGGATCTGCGACAGAAGGGGTTTTTATTATTTGTAACTACGAAAATGTTTGAAGAGCCTATTTCTCTAAAAAGTTTTTAAGGGTGCGCTTGATTTTTTCGACCCCCTTTTTCGCCTCAGCACCTGCCTCTGCTGCCTTCGTGGCTGTAATGCCAAGCATCCGGTCAAGAGTTCCGCTGATGCTTGGGTGGGTAATTTCGTGATAGATTGCTGTGAGTATGGCAGCAGCAACCGTTGCAGGTGATGCTCCTCCGGTTTCTGCCCCGAGATTTGTCAGATGAATACGAGGCAGCGGAAGAGAAATGTTCTTGCCCGCGGTCTGCGGAAGATTCAGCGTCAGGGTTCCTTCTGAAATGCGCAGATCATGAATCAGCAGCTTTTTAGTGCTGGTGGTGCGCTGACGTGAAGTGCGCGACGTTGGTTCTGTGTGCGCAGAAGTTTTCTCCTGCGTATCTTTTTGAAATGCGCTGAGCAATGCTTTGAAATTATCCGTGCCCGCTTTTTTTTCATAGTGGACAGAAGGTTGCCGGATCTCAACAGTTTTAAGAATGACAGTTTTTCGCAGCAGCGATAGCCACGAAAACCCCACGGTCATGGATTGTACCCGTAGAGCATCCGGTGCGCTGTACCCTGCTGGGTTGCCCAGCACAAAATCATGCAGCGTCGCCGTGCCCGATGCAAGCGACACCGTACAGCTCCCCAGTTCAACTCGGGTGTGCAGAAAATCAGGTCCGTAGGTATTCACCGCATAGCGTAGCAACAATCCAAGACTGCCAAGTGCAAGTGCACACAACCCCGCAACAACTGCAGCCCCAATGCACAGACCAAGCATAATCTTTTTTAAAACCTTTTTTGCCATAACATCACCGTAGGGGTACGTTGACATTATCTAACTTTTTGTTTCCCTTGACAAGAAAGAGTGAAAAAATATAAACTTGGCTATACTCTATGTGACAGCTCCATGAGCGCCACCGCATGAGGAAAGGAGAACTGGAATGGGCGTCATTAAGGAAAAGATAGAAGAATTGCGACAGCGACAGGAAAAAATCAAGGCAATGGGTGGACCCAAAGGGGTAGAAAGTCAGCGCTCCAAAGGCAAGATGACTGCCCGTGAACGGATAAACTATTTCTTTGATCCGGGTACGTTTCAGGAAATTGATATGTTTGTCCGCCACCGTTGCCAGTACTTTGATATGCCGAAAACAGAGATTCCTGCTGATGCAGTCATCACTGGCTACGGCAAAGTCAACGGCAGAACCGTGTATGCCTATGCGCAGGATTTCACCTCGCGCGGCGGCACGCTCGGCGAGATGCACGCAAAAAAGATCACGAAAGTCATGGACCTTGCTCTGAAAGCGGGCGCACCCCTGGTGGGCATGAATGACTCTGGTGGCGCGCGGATTCAGGAGGGCATTGATGCACTGTTCGGGTTTGGCGAGATTTTTTTCAGAAACTCAGCGGCATCCGGCGTCATTCCGCAGATTACCTGTATTATGGGTCCAACAGCCGGAGGTGCGGTGTATTCGCCTGCCATGACCGATTGGGTGGTCATGGTTAAAAATTCAAGCTACATGTATATAACCGGTCCTGACGTCATCAAAGCAGTCACCGGCGAGGAAATTGATCATGAAAATCTCGGCGGTGCAATGGTGCACAACACCAAAAGCGGCGTTGCGCAGTTTGCAGGAGAAAACGATCAACATGCCCTTGATCTGATCAAAGAGCTGCTTTCCTACCTCCCTTCCAACAACATGGAAGATCCTCCGCATGTAGATACCGGCGATGGTGAGCGCGACTGTCCTGAGCTCAATGAGCTTATTCCCGACAACCCCAACCAGCCCTATGACATCAAACAGGTGATTGCCTCAATTGTTGACCATGGGGTGTTTTTTGAGCCTCATGAGTATTTTGCACAGAACATTGTGGTCTGTTTTGCGCGGCTCAACGGCGATGTGATTGGTATCATTGCCAACCAGCCGCTGGTCATGGGTGGCGCGCTTGACTACCATGCCTCTGACAAAGCAACTCGGTTCATCAGGTTCTGTGATGCTTTTAACATTCCGCTCCTCACAATTGTTGATGTGCCGGGGTATCTTCCGGGCAGTGATCAGGAATGGAACGGCATTATACGGCATGGTGCAAAACTGCTGTGGTGTTACTCTGAGGCAACGGTTCCTAAAATGACGGTGATTACGCGAAAAGCCTATGGTGGTGCCTATATCGCGATGTGCTCAAAGCACCTTGGCGCTGACTTTGTGTACGCATGGCCGTCTGCGGAAATTGCGGTCATGGGAGCTGAAGGCGCAGCAAACATTATCCATCGTACTGAAATCAAGGAAGCTGCTGATCCCAAGGCAAAACGCAAAGAAAAGATTGAGGAATACCGCAATCTGTTTTCAAATCCCTATATTGCTGCTGAACGAGGGTATGCTGATGCAGTGATTGAGCCTGCTGAGACACGTAAAATTCTTATCCGCTCACTTGACGCTATTCGGAATAAGAAGGAGTACCGTCCGGCAAAGAAACACGGCAACATCCCCTGCTAAAGCACCTTATAGTGCTGCCAAAAAACAAGAGCCCTGCACCCAGGAGTTTTCCGTGCAGGGCTCTTTATCTTACGCTGTTGCAAGTAGGCTTTTTATCTCATCACCGGTAATCGTCTCTTTCTCAAGCAGGAGCGCAGCGCCCTTCTCAAGCGCCTCTTTTTTATCCCGCAAAATTCCGAGTGCAACCTCATACTGTTCTGCAAGAATATCCCGCAGTTCACGGTCAATCATTTCAGCGGTTGCCTCACTGTAGTCACCTGAGGGTTCAATGCCGGTATCCAGAAACCGGTTTCGTTTTTCCCGTGCAAGGTATACCTGCCCCATATTTTTGCTCATCCCGTATTCTTTGATCATGCTCCGCGCTATATCGGTTGCCCGGGAGAGGTCATTGTGGGCACCGGTTGAGATATCACCAAACAGCAGCTCCTCAGCAGCCCGACCGCCAAGCAGGGTGGCGATGCGGTTGAGCAGCTCAGTCTTTCGCATCAGAAACCGGTCTTCAGTCGGCACCTGCATCGTATAGCCAAGCGCAGCAATACCCCGAGGGATGATGGAAATTTTTTGCACCGGATCGGTTCCAGGCAGGGACAGGGCAACCAGCGCATGCCCGATCTCATGAGCAGCAACGATTTCACGTTCATGTTTATTAATGAGCCTGTTTTTCTTTTCAAGTCCTGCAACAATGCGCTCAACTGCCTCTGAGAATTCCGCCATGCTGACCGCGTTCTTTTTTCTGCGCACCGCAAGCAGTGCTGCCTCGTTGACCAGATTGGCAAGGTCAGCGCCGACCATGCCCGGGGTCATGGCAGCGATTTTTTCAACATCAACATCATCAGCTATTTTGACTGACCTGAGATGAACCTTCAGGATTTCCATCCTGCCGTTTTTGTCCGGTCGGTCAACCAGAATGTGCCGGTCAAACCTGCCGGGACGCAGCAGTGCTGGGTCAAGAATCTCAGGGCGGTTGGTCGCTGCCATCAAAATCACACCAGTTTTCGGGTCAAATCCGTCCATTTCCACCAGCAACTGGTTGAGTGTCTGTTCCCGCTCATCATGTCCGGCAACTGCTGCCATGCCCCGTGCTTTTCCCAGAGCATCAAGCTCATCAATGAAGATAATACACGGCGCTTTTTGTTTTGCTTGCACGAACAGGTCGCGCACCCGTGCAGCACCCAGCCCGACAAACATTTCAACAAACTCTGACCCGCTCATGCTGAAAAACGGCACATGGCTTTCTCCGGCAACTGCTTTTGCAAGTAGGGTTTTGCCCGTGCCGGGCGGTCCGACCAGCAGCACGCCCTTGGGCAGCTTGCCGCCAAGCTCTGTGAACTTTGCCGGCTCTTTGAGAAACTCGATGATCTCAACAAGCTCTTGTTTTGCCTCCTCCACGCCTGCAACATCTTTGAACGTAACGTTCAGCTCATTTTCCATATAGATACGGGCTTTATTCTTGCCGATCGTCATAAAACCCGGCTGCTGACCTGTGAGCCGCTTCATCACAAAATACCAAACACCCGCCAGCAGCAACACCGGAATCACCCATGACAGCAGGTCCCGCACAAACGTGGATTCAATTTCTCCTTTGAACACAACTCCGTGCTGTTCAAGCAGTTCAGAGAGATCAGGATCAACTCGTATGGTCCTGAACAGGGCTTCTTTGTCGCCTTCTGCGCCGTCAACCTTCATCTTCCCCTGAATTTTGTTTGCAGTAATGGCGACTTCGATGATTTTGTTTTCCTTGAGAAGTTTGAGAAATTTACTGTAGGGGATGGTCTGGATGGAAAAGAAGGCAATGAGCATGTTCTGAATAATCAGCACAACCCAAATGCCGATCAGTACGTACCACAAGGAAAACTTTTGATGTTTTTCCATACAACACTCCTTGGAGGGACTATTTTTTACTGACTATAAGTGATACGTATACAGAAGTCAATACAAGGCGTTCTGAGTTTGCCGCGTATCTCACTCTTCACTGCTCACTGTTCACTTTTATACTTGTGGCGTGCCTTTATCTTGACACCCGGCAAACCTTTCTCCTATACTGCCGCTACTGCGTCAGCGCGCAAGAAAAAGCTTCACTTTTGAGTCATCCCTAACCATGTGCGGTATTGCAGGTATTTACCAAAGCAGCGGTCTCAGCCCTGACCTGACCGTGATCAAGCAGATGTCACGCGCTCTTGCTCACCGCGGCCCTGATCAGGAGGGCTATCACTGCGATGAGGTTGTCCAGCTTGCGGTCCGCAGACTCCGTATTATTGATATGCACACCGGTGACCAGCCTATCTACTCACCAGACAGATCCTCCTGCATTGTCTTCAACGGCGAGATTTATAACTACCGGCAGCTCCGCCAAGAACTGGAGCAACGCGGCTACAGCTTCTCTACCCAGAGCGATACTGAAGTGGTGCTTGCGGCATATCGTACCTGGGGACCAGCATGTCTTAATCGTTTAAACGGAATGTTTGCCGTGTGTATCTGGAACAGCCACAGCCGCGAGCTTTTTCTTGCTCGCGACCGGCTGGGCATTAAACCGCTCTTCATCACCCAGCTTGCTGACGGTACGGTTCTGTTTGCCTCAGAGATTAAAGCCCTGCTCCAGCATCCCGGCATCACTGCAGAGCTCTATCCCACTGCGATAGATAACCTTTTGACCTATGGATTCAACATAGCACCCTACACCTTTTTCAAAGGTATTCAGCAGGTGCTGCCCGGGCACTGGATCACCCTGACTCCTGCCGGAGGGGTCATGGAGCAATACTGGGATATTGACATGAACGCACCGCTGCTTGAGGGATCGCCCGATGAACTTGCGGAACTTTTTCGGCATCAGTTTGAACAGAGCGTGCGCTCAGGGATTGTTGCTGATGTGCCGGTTGCAGCGTATCTGAGCGGTGGGATTGACTCAAGCTCGGTTGTTGGCATGTATTCCCGACTGTCGCCCGGAAAGGTTACCACCATCACGATAACTTTTGATCATGCTTCGTATGATGAATCTGCCTATTCACGAAAGGTCTCATCGTTTTTTGGCACGCAGAATATCGAGTTCCCCTGCAGCCTCACGCCTGATGTCATCCATCGCCTTATCTACCATCTTGAAAACCCGTTGGTATCGCTGCTGAACCTGCCGCTGCTGCTGCTTGCAGAAAAGACCCGGCAGCAGGGGATCAAAGTCGTGCTCACCGGCGACGGGGCTGATGAGATTCTGGGAGGATATGATTATTTCAAACTCTTGAAAGCGATGCGTTTTATCGAGCGTGGGGAGAGCAGGTTCAGAAAAAATATCCTGCGCAAAATCTTTCCCCAGCTTGCCACTCCTGATGCGGCTGAGCTGCACTATATTTATCTGTATGACGCCGGTGCACGATTCCCCTGTGCACATCCCGCGCTTCCGTACCGGTTTCAGGAGTTTCAGGACAAAAACAGACTGTATTCCGCCGAATTTAAGGAGATCCTTGCAGACCTCCCACCGGATAATCCGTTCTTTTTTGATCCTGAGGCTCTTGCACACCGACCGCTTATAGATCAGGCGCTCTATATTGAAGCAAAAATGCGGCTGCTCAACCTTACGCTGCCGCTGGCTGACACCATGAGCATGGCGCATTCAGTTGAAGTGCGTCCGCTGTTTCTTGATCATAAGCTGGTTGAGCTTGCCTTTCGCCTTCCCCATCACCTCAAAGTCCAAGGTCTTTCTGAAAAGCATATTTTAAAAAAAAGTATGGCAGGGCTGCTGCCGCCTGATATCTGCACGCGGCGCAAACAGCCATTGACGCCTCCTGCGCGGTGGTTCCTTGAGCAGGCTCGTGACCGGGTTCAGGAACTCCTGTCTCCGGAGCGCATCAGGGCAGCCGGATATTTTGATCCCGTTTTTGTTCAGGAGCTCTATGCTGTGTATCGGAGCAGTCCACTCACGGATGTTAGTGGGGTGCTGGTCGTGGTCTTTTTTATTCAGCTCTGGCATGACATTTTTTTAGCTTGACCCTGCCAACCCTCTTGGCTAAGAAGCACTAAAAGTGCTACAGTAGCAGGTGCAAAAGCAGCGCTGCCGCGGTGAGCGTTTGTTTATCTTCAGAGAAGGGGTGTTTATGGCAACCAAAAAGCGATCCTATCACACACAACGCGATTTTTTTCTGGTGCTGTTTAAGCACAAACGCGTCATTGCAGTGGTAACCGCTACACTGCTTCTTGCAGCACTGCTTGCCTGCATATTCCTTGAGCCGGTCTATGAGGCATCGTCAAAGCTGCTGGTGCAGTCTTCCTCGTCTGATACTGCTCCTGAGGCAGATCATGAACTGTCCTCAACCATTGAGGTGGCGGTCGCACTGCTCACCAGCCGGTTCATTATTGAAAAAGTGATACAGGATATCGGTCCAGAACGACTGTATCCCGGTATCAGCAGACCATCCTTGTTCAGCAAACTTTCCCCCGGTGAAAAAGCGATGCTTCGTTTTCGTGACAGCCTCACCGTGCGGCGCGGAGCGATCATCCACATCCTGTTTCAGCACCGCGACCCGCTTCTTGCTGCAGAAGCAGTCAATAAACTTGTGGAACGGTGCCTTGAGCACTACCGTGCAGCGCGACGTCAGCATGAGAAATATGCCTTCTTCAAAGAACAGCTTGCGCTGATGGAAAAAAAACTTCAAGAGTCGCAAAACGAACTCGGGCTGTTTCGTAACGAAAACAACATCAGCTCAATCCAGAAACAGAAGAGTCTTTTGTTGCTCCAGATTTCTGACATGGAGGTAGAGCTTGGGAAAGTTCGCGCTGAGATTACCCAGCAGGAAAGCCTTGCCGACGCTGCGCCCAAGCGTCCGGAGGTGCTGAGTGAGATTCACAACAAACTTGCAGCACTGCGCAGCAAGGAAAAGAAGCTCAATCAGCAGATAACCCAGTACCGGCTCGATCTTGGTTTGCTTGATAAGGCAGAAACCCGTTTGAACGAGCTCGAACGCCAGGTCAAGCTCGACGAGGAAAATTATCTTTTATACGCAAAAAAAACCGAGGAGGCTCGGATCGCAAGCGCTATGGATGAACAGAAACTTGCCCATTTCAGCGTTCTTGAGCCGGCGTTGCCACCGATCGTGCCTGTACGACCGCAGAAGGTGCTGCTGATGCTTGCAGCGCTGCTGTGCGGCCCTGTGGCAGGCATTATCCTTGCGTTGCTGAAAGAATATTTCACCCATACCTTTGACACGGTCGAGGATATACCCGTCATTCTTGGCTGCGGGGCACCTGCGGCACTGCCCGAGCTTTCACCTCCTGCAGTGAGCGTGGCTGCACAGTTTCTCTACCCTGAGCCGATGATTGAGCAATGCCTGCGGCTCTCATATGCCCTTGTCCACAGCCTTCCTGAGGCTGCCAGCCGCTGTGTCTTGTTTACCGGAGCTTCTGAAAAGGTAGGAACGTCAACGGCACTGGTTGCGTTTGGCTGTGCGCTCGCACGGCATGGCAGCAGGGTTATTTTGGTTGATGCTAACCTTCGCGCACCGCTGTTGCACCGGCTCTGCTCCTGCGAGGATGCAGGAGGGCTGACCGATGCACTCACTGCCGGCGTGCCGTTCCAGGACACCATAAAAACGACGGCACAGGAAGGGCTGTGCGTAGTCCCTGCCGGCGCAGTGACGGAAAATCCCTCGCTGCTGTTCCCGCATGATCGCTGCCGTGTCTTTTTTCAGTATCTTCGTGAACATGCTGATTGGGTGCTCGTTGACACGCCACCGGTCACCTTGTACAACGACGCAAGTTTACTTGCCGGTAGTGTTGACGGCGCTGTGCTGGTAATCAGAGCAGGGACAACGCGGTGGGAAGTTGCACAAAGCGCAGTCACGTGGCTCAACCAGTATCATCTCCGGCTGCTCTGTGCACTGCTGGTACGGCACCACAAATATATTCCTGAGTGGCTCTACCGGAGACTGTAGGCGCCCTGCTGCAGCCGCAGGTTCTGCTATTTTAGTCCCGCGGCGTCCATGAGCGCATTCAGAGAAAAGCTCAGATAGGTACCAACCAGAAAGATACTGTCCTGCCCCTGTATCTGGGCATAGAGGCTTACCTGCGACGGTGTTAATGCTCCCAGCAGGAGTTCTTGGTCAGGGTTCATACCCTTACACCGCATGACGATCCGCGCCCACGGCGTTGTCAAGCCAAACTGTTCACGGGATGCCCCGTTGCGGGCAACAACCTCAAGCTGGGGTGTGTCAAGCAGGGTGGTGACAAAACTGGTCAGGTGGTCTTGCGTGACTTTATCGTTGCACGGAGGATCGGTTGTCCAGCCGCGAGCTGTCTTCATGAGCCGCAGCGTCCTTGCGTGTCGGGTAAGTATGATATCCTGCAGGTCATCAGCAGGGCAGGTGAAGATACGGGGTGCTGACGGTTCGGAAGTTTGCTTCCCTGGCTGACGCGGTTGCTGGTCAACCACAAGAACAAAAATCAGCAGGCTCAAAAAAAGAGCAGCCCAGACCGCAATCCTTTTTGTGTTCATCGCCGCAACCGCCTCCAGACCACAACACCAATCCCTAAGCAGAGCACCAGCAGTGGCTGGGCAACAACCGCTGACCAGAAGACCATCCTGCCTTCATTTTCCGTTAAAAAGAAGAGCGACATCTGTCCCCGGCTCGGTTTTGCACGAGGCTTCATGAGGTTCTGTTTCTCGGCAAGCCAGTTGACAGTGTTTTGGAAAAAATCCTTGTTGCCGAGCACCTGCAGGTAATGGTTTGTCACAAAACTGGAATTACCCATGATAACCAGATACCCTGGGGGGTTTGTGCCATTATCTCCTCCTACCGTAACCGCAGCAGCAACTGGTACTGGACCGCGCACATCCTGCTGGGGATCAAACCGCTGACGGTCATCGTGCACACTGCGGGTATCGCGCTCTGCCCAGCTGTCCTGACCTGACCACGCAAGCGACTCACCCCGGTCAGGAGTGCGCAGCATCACCGAGCGACACAGGGGAAACACCACTGCCTGATTCAGGTACCGGGAAATGGGGTGCTCTTTTGCTGGCATGATGATGGGCGTGAGGTGGTCAAAGTTTAAGAGCTTGCTGCGCAGGTCAATCACAAAATCCCGTGCAAGGTCAATGCCGTAGCGTGCTGCATACGCTTCAAGTTCAGGCAGGGGAAAGGGATCAAGCAGCATCAGCACGCGACCACCGGATTTGAGGTACCGGTCAAGCATCTCCAGTTCGCTTGGCAGAAAATCCTTCTGAGGACCGGCGATCACCAGCACGAGCGTGTCATCAGGAACCCGGTCGGTCTGCACCAAGAACAGCTCCTGCACCCGATAGTTCTCATGTTCAAGCGCTTGGCGGACGGCACTGTAGCTGGTCTTGTGATCCGTGCCAGCGATTTCCTTCTCGCCGTGCCCCTGTACAAACCGAATGATTTTCTCACTGGGGTCGGTGAGTTTAATGATCGCGCTGAGCAGCGCCTCTTCGTCCACCGAGCGCACCTTTTCGCGCCTGCCCTTATAGGTGAGCACTCCTGCACCAAAACTACTGATCCCCAGTGCCTGAGCGCGCGCAGGATTTTTTTCAAGGTCAATACATTCATAGTGGAACAGCGGCGTGGTACGAGCACAAAGTTCAAGCACCTCACGCAGCTCGCGGAGGTCTTGCTGCCGGTAGAAGACGGTTGCCTCAATTTCAGCGTCAAGGCTGCGCAGAACGGCAATGGTCTGATCAGAAAGTGAAAAACGTCGCTCAGGCGTTAGGTCATAGCGCTGGTTGTGGCGGTAGACGATATAGTTTATCAACACCAGAGAACCTGTGAACAACAGAACCACCAGCGCAAGCTCAAGCCAGTGCAGCATTCGTTCGCGTGAAACCGATACAGAACGCATCATGCCGTGCCCCTCCATTTGCGCGTTTCCAATGAGCACGACGTCAGGAAGAGAAACAGAGTTGTCACACTTGCATAATAGACGACATCATCCAGCTCAATCACGCCGCGGATAAAATTCAAGAAATGATCCGAGAAAGAAAGCTGATGGAGCACGGTTATTGCTGCAGCGCCTGCAATGCCTTCATTCCAGTCCAGAAACCACAACAGGAGCAGTACGCCGACGGTTGACATGGCAGCAACGATTTGATTTTCCGTAAGCGATGACAGAAAGAGTCCACAGGCAATGCAGGCTGCTCCCATGAGAAAAAGCCCTGCATATCCGGCAGCAACCGGCGCCAGATCAAGGCTGAACACAATGGCAAGCAGCGCAGGATACAGAAAGGTGAGCACCAGCATCAGCACAAGCACCGTGAGGCTGGCAAGGTACTTGCCCAGAATAATATCCCAGTCTTGCAACGGACTGGTGAACAGCAGCTCAATGGTGCCAAGTTTTTTCTCCTCAGCAAACAGCCGCATGGTGAGTAGCGGCATAAGCGACACCAGCACAAAACGTATGTCATAAAACGTCTGCTGCCATAACCCAAGCCGCACGTCAGCACCTACAAACATCACAAACATCACCAGATTGGTGTAAAAAAAGTACCCTGATACTGCGAGGAACGTGGCTATCACGGTATAGGCAATCAGAGAGGTGAAATAGGCTTTGAGTTCGCGTCGTGCTATGGCAAGCGTCAGCATCAGGGTCACCCTTTCTGCTCGTCGCTGATCAGTTGTATAAAAATCTGTTCAAGGGTAATGTCCAGTGGACGGATTTCATGCAGGTGCCATCCCCGCTCTACAACCACCCGCGCAAGTTCGCTGACAACATCTGCCTTAGGTTCGGTGTCAATACGGTAAAAATCAAGAGCTGCTGTTCCTGTGACCGTATGCTGCACCGCACGAACACCCGGCACCCGCGCAAGCGTTTCTCGCAGCTCCTGTTCGGGAGCATCTGTCCTGAGCATAATTTGGGGTGTCTGCTGAATGCGACGCATGAGATTTTCGGGACGGTCAACAGCCACCAGACGTCCTTCATGCATGATGATAACCCGATTACAGGTCATACTGACCTCAGGCAGGATGTGGGTACTGAGAATGATGGTGCGCGTGGTTCCGAGTTCCTTGATCAGGTTTCTGATCTCAATAATCTGGCGGGGATCAAGCCCGATCGTTGGCTCGTCAAGAATCAGCACTTCTGGATCTCCCAGCAAGGCTTGGGCAATGCCGACTCGCTGTCGGTAGCCTTTAGAAAGTTTTCGTATCAGACGGTGGGCATACTGCTCGAGGCCGCACTGCTGGATGACTGCATCAACATGCTGTCGCCGCCGGTGCGCTGGGACGCCTTTTACTTCAGCAAAAAAGTGCAGATAGCTTCTGACCGGCATGTCAAGATAGAGTGGCACGCTCTCAGGCAGATACCCGATTGATCGCCGCACTGCAAGGGGTTCGCGTATAATGTCATGACCGCAGATGCGCGCCGTACCGCTTGTCGGCGGAAAAAAACAGGTGAGCATGCGCATGGTCGTTGTCTTGCCTGACCCGTTCGGACCAAGAAACCCCATAATCTCACCCCGCTCAACGGTAAACGACAGGTCAAGAACACCACGCGCCCTGCCGTAGAACTTTGTCAAATGATCAACCTCAATCGCATGCATAAACAATCGGTCTGAATGTATTGGTGTCGGGAATCACATAGTGCACGCTTGAATGATGCGCTTTGATCGGTGCGTCGTTTTTGTATCATCTTCACCAGTACCTGTCAATTATTCTGCTAGTGGAAGAACGTGCGCCTTCTGGTAAGAGGCTGTTACGAATTATGAGAACACTGGGGTAAGGGGCAAAATAGGAAACGGGGAGGAAGAAGGGATTAGGAGGCAGGGGTCAGAAAACAGGAGTCAGAAGACAGAAGGAAACCTTAAAAGTATTTTTTTCGTTCACGGCTCACCGTTCACTTATTTGAGATGGGGGAAGAAAAGCGGGGGGGGAGATCATTTTCTAAAAATTGCTATCAGGAGTTTGCTCTTCTGATCTTGTATCATTCATGAAATCAATAAGATGGACAATAAACTTTAAGTGTAAGAAAGTCCAGCGTTATTTACAGTTTTTCGGGGTAAAAGTAAGCAATGAGTTTCTCCTCCGGGGTCATACCGTCAATACCCTTGTGAGGCCGTACCGTGTTATAGTAATTGACAAATCTCCTCAGCTCGGCCTTGC
>Ga0272448_1001929_pt1 | contig 27036 bp, 15 predicted proteins | sample YNPCB0191_FD_202220 | JGI IMG/M metagenome (GOLD analysis project Ga0272448, IMG submission 202220) | Hot spring sediment microbial communities from Yellowstone National Park, WY, United States - YNP-CB-019-1 | ecosystem: Environmental > Aquatic > Thermal springs > Hot (42-90C) > Sediment... | reverse complement strand
TGAGTGCAATTTCGTGAAGCCGGGGAAGGGGCAAGGTTTATACAAATGTAAACTTCGCCATCTGATCCGTAATACCGTCATCGACCGCACCTACCGCAGCGGCGATAGCCTGGAAGCCGCCGACATCAAGGAAGTCGAGGCCCAGTTCCTTTATCGCCAAGGAGAACAGTTCATCTTCATGGATACAGAAACTTATGAGCAGTATGAACTGCCGTCCGAGGTCGTCGATGAAAATTGGAAATATCTCAAAGAAGGCATGGTCTGCCAGGTGCTGCTATTTAACAATACACCCATCGGCATTACACCGCCGAACCATGTAATTCTGCGAGTGGAATATTGCGAGCCGGGCGTCCGAGGCAATACCGCTACCAATGTTACCAAACCCTGCAAAGTGGAAACCGGTGCGGAATTCCTTGTGCCCGCCTTCATCGAAATCGGCGAACTGATCAAAATCGATACCCGCACCGGGGAGTATGTGGAACGGGTGAAGGAATAACAGGTGGGCCAAGGTGTTGGGCTATGGATTCCCGTTATTCGCGTTCGGATCACGAGAATCTATTTCAAAACCGCTACCTGGGGGAATTGTCCCCCCATTGCAGGTCGTCTCTTCCAGGTTGGGAAATCGGTGTTCATGAAACCGGCCGATCCAGGCCAAGGCCTAAAAAATTAGTAACATTTTCGCCGAATGGAGGGGTCTATGTGTCATTCCTGCGCAAGCAGCAGTCCAGGCTTGTTCCCGCACAAGCGAGAATCCAGGCAATAGGGAGTTTTACTTTCTGGATTCCCACTTGCGCGGGAATGACACCCTTCCCCCAGCTTCGCTTCGCACCGGTCTCTCCCGCCGCGGGAGAGGCGAGTTGCTTCATTCGGCTAAATTGACTGTATCCACCGGAGGTAATTACCACAATCTGTGGGGGGTCGGCCAATTCTCGCCCCCTACATGTTGTAGGGGCCTGGCCGGGTGGATACCGTCAAACTAAAGTGTTACGAAAATTCTGGATTCCCGCTTGCGCGGCAGTGACACTGGATGGGGGTTCTCGCAAAATTGCCGCGGCTTCTTTCGGCGAAAATGCTACAAAATTTCTGCTCTTGCCCCCCATATGGATCATCTCCAAGGTCCATAACCCCCACAGGACAAAAAACCTGACCTGTGGAGAGGCTAGGATGAGTTGACGAAATCTCTTCTGCCGCGGCAATACCGCCGGCCTCTTCGCCCTGGGACTCTGATGGCGGAGTTCTATCGGTTCTTGTTTAATGCCCCCCATAAATGGTACATAATCTCCCCTCTTGTTGTCTATGAGCCGGAAATGTGCCCTCATCTTTCATCTTTTTTAGGGGGAAGAGGAAAAGTGGGCAAAGGCGCCTTGTATCGAAAGGGCCGACCTTATTAAAATGACTACCCCTTGCTAGGCAAAGGAGAACCGAAGAAGGGGGGAGTTTCGAATTCCCCCTTCAAATCCTCAATCTTTCTCTAGCTTGACTGTATCTACCGGAAGTAATTACCACAATATGTTGGGGTTGAGCCGATTCTTACCCCCTACAAGTTGTGGGGGCTTGGCCGGGTAGATACAGTCAAACTAGAAAGAATAGATGGAATCTGGTGTTTTATAGAACGACCTCCCTCTAAGAACCGAATATCTTCAGAGGAATCAAAAGAAAACCGCACCGTACTTTACTTTTACTTTTCTAAAAGGGCATCATGTTTCTGGATTCTTCTCGGTGGGGGAAACGGAGAGAGGTTTTTTGGGGGAGTGTCAAGGGCGAAGCACTCCACAAATAGGGAAGACAACCCTCCAAGTGGGGGATTGAGCCAACCATGACCCCCCACAAGACTCAAAAAAATCGGCCTGGTTGGTCTCAGATTCTGGAGCAGTTCCAGATTCTGGCGTGGAGCGTTTGCGCTCAGGGGATCCTCCAGAAATTCGGGGGGGGCGTATCTGCGGCGATTTCCCCCACTAGAGAGGGGCTATTCTTGCGAACCGAAACAAGCCGAAAATCCGGAGTCAATCTCGTTTGGATTTGGGCATTGGGAGTGGGGGTATTCCTTGCGGCGGTAGATTCCGTCTGTGTTTGGGCCGCGTTGCCGCGGATCGACCCCAGCGGCGAGCGGATATTTTTACCGCCAGCGGATCGTGCCGAAACAGACGGTGGGATTTTCCGATCGGGGGACAATGTGGCATTGTTGCTCAGTCCCCGGGAGGTGGTCGCTCCGATCGGTACGGAAGTGATCCTGGTGGCCACGGTTCTGGGGGAGGACCGATATACCAGCACCAACGAGCGGGTGGAATGGTCGATTCCTCCAGGCAGTGTAGGCGAGTTTGTCCAGGTGGGCAAAGGGACGTGGATCGACTGGTTGGTTTTGGATTTTACGCGGCCCCGAAAAATTTCGAACACCTTTGCCGTTACCAGTACATCGCGGCGAAACGTTCGTCTTACGCACGGTACGCCGGATGTACAAGATGACGTGGTGATTCAGCCGGGGCAGGCTTGGGTATCGGTCAGTTCGCCGATGGAGGGAACCAGTTATGTTTCGGCGTATGCGCCGAGTGTGGCCGGTTGGACGCAGCGTCGGCAGACAGCGGTCATCCATTGGGTCGATGCGGAGTGGACGTTTCCTGCGCCGGCGATCAATCCGGCGGGTAGCAAACATGTATTTACTACGACGGTGGTGGGGCGGAGCGATGGACGGCCTCGGCGCGGTTGGTTGGTGCGGTATGAGATTGTGGACGGACCGCCGGCGGGTTTTTCGCCCGATGGCGCTAAGGCGGTGGAGGTGGCCGCCAATGAAGCAGGACAGGCCTCCGTAGAGATATTTCAGACGCAGCCGACTTCGGGGACCAACCGAATCCGAATCCAAATCCTTCGGCCGGCCCCGGGGGGCGGGCCGGAAAGCACTCGGCTGGTATTGGCTTCGGGGATGACGACCGCTACATGGTCAGCCCCCCAGTTGGCGGTGCGAAAGGTCGGCCCGAGTTTAGCCGCCGTGGGCAGTCTTATCCGATATACCATCGACGTATCTAACCCAGGGGACCTTTTGGCCGAAGGGGTTCGGCTGGTGGATCAACTGCCCGAAGGCGCCGCGCTGGTGGGGAGCAATCCGCCGGGACAGGTGTCGGGCAATACGATCCAGTGGGATGTAGGGACTCTGGGACCGGGGCAATTCCGACGGGTGGAGGTTACTATCCGAGCGGATCGGCAGGGGGTCTTGACTAGTTGTGCGGAGGCGGTGTCCGCTCGGGGACTCCAGGCGAGGGAATGTGTGAGTACGACCGTTACCTCCCCTGCCGCAAGCGTTCCTTCTTCTGTTCCAGGTCCTCCTGGAGGCCTGCCGACGGTAGAACTGCGGGTTTCCGGACCGACTCAAGCCACCCTGGGGCAGCAAGTGCGGTTTGACATCGTGCTGACCAACCGGGGGCAGACGCCGGTCGTTGGGCTGGCGATTCGGGATCGGTTTGGGCCGGGGTTCCGACACGAAACCGCGCCGTCCGGAGTGATCGAAGGGTCTTTGGGAGACCTGCCGCCTGGGGGAGAACAAAAGTTCTATGTGATTTTCCAGGTGGCCCAGGTAGGCCGGGTTTGCCACACCGTAGAACTTTATCGCGGTGGGCAATTGATAACCAGCCAGGAGGCCTGCTTGACGGCCGCCGCAGCGTCAAGTAGTACGTGGCCCCCATCGGGCGTATCGGCTCCTCCTCCGGGAGCGGCTTCTCCTGCGTCGCCGCCTTCCTCCGCACCGCCTCCTGGTGAGACCTCTTCGGGAACGCCTCCGAGCGGTGTCCCGTTGTCCCGGGGGTCGGCCTTGGTGGTGCGGAGTTGGGCAGAACCGGCCAAAGCCGCCGTCGGCCAGCAGGTGCGTATCGTCAGTGAAATCCACAACACCGGAACAGAACTGCTCCGTGGGGTGCGGGTTAGTGTGGGCCATGATCCACAACTCCGCCCCACCATGGCGACGGAAGGCTTCCGACGAGAAGACCATCAGGTGATCTGGCTGATCGATCAAATCCAACCAGGAAATCGCGCTACGATCCAGGTCCAATATGAATGTCTTCAGCCGAGGGAGAAAATTTGTACCCGTACTCAGGCGGCTACTCTTCAAGGCGCCCAGGCCGGTGCCGAAGCTTGTTTGAGCGTCGAGGGAGCAGCGGCCGAGGCAGGTCTGCGCGGTCCCGATTTGTTCCTTACGGTAACCCCTTTGAAAGACCCGGCGACCGTGGGCGAACAGGTTACCTATCGGATTACCGTCGTGAATCAGGGGCAGAAACCCGATTTCCAAGTGGTTTTGGCCCTGAATTTGCCGAAACAGTTGCTTCCCAACCGCATTGGCACAAGCGGCCCTGCTCCCTGTGAAATTCAAGGGCAGGTCGTGCGGTTTGCCCCTGTGGGGCAGATTCGGCCTGGAGAGACGCTCACCTATCGGATCGTTGCTCTTGCACTTAGCCCGGGGGAACTGGAAGTGGCGGCCCAAGTGCAGAGTCAAACGCTTCCCCAGCCCAAAACCGCAGTTCAAAAAACCCGCATCCATCCCAAAGGCGGTTAACCGAACCAGGGATTTTGTCGGACAGAAAGTTTCGCCTTCTATCGATCGAAATCATATTCCATCGGAGGCGCTGGGAAGCGAATGTTCTGGCGGGTCCAATGGAACTTCGATTGGGCGATCAAGTTTCGCGGGTCGGGAAAGTAATTTTTCATTTCTTGAAGGATCGGCTCAGGGATGGAAGGGTCGGCTCGGCGGGCGTGGCGGGAAATGAACAAGATATAGTAACTGCCTTCCTTGGGAAGTTGAACAAGGAAGTTTCCTTCTGCATCTGTGCGAACGTAAGCGCCGCCGAACTTCACGATCGCTTGAGCCATAGGATGACGAGAAGGATCGACCCCGGAATCTTGCGGCCGAAGGCCGAAGGTCCCGAAGCGTTCCTCCGGCGTCCGGTCCGCCGGCAAAAAGATGGCCACGGCGTCTTCGTCAGGAGCTACCCGCAGAGGTTCGGGCCGATACAGAAGTCGGCCTTCCACAACCACGGGTCCGGACGGTTGTTGACCCGGCTCCGCTGGTGGGGAAGGGCTATCAGCCCAACCCAACCAATACCCCAGGGCAAATCCAATCACCCCCACCAACAAGATCAGCAACGCTTGCAGGTACAGGGTACGGCGGGAAATCCAAATGATGGAGTTGCTTGGTCCGTGGAAAGAGGCGTCCTGAGAAACTGGGCCAGCAAAGCTCTCCGAGGAGGGACTCGGTGCGGAGGCTGCCTCCGATGGGCTCCCGAAAAACGCCCCCCAGGAAGCCGAACCGACGTCCCGGGATTCTTCCTCCGGCTCTTCGTCAAAGATGAAGATTCCCGAGGGGACGGGTTCGGCGGGCGGAGAACGGGGGGCCGCTTCGGCCGCTAAAGCGGCGGCCGCTTCCTCCAGACTGGGCACAAGCTGCGATCGGCCACACTTGGGACATTGGATTTCCGTGCCCGCTTTGCGCCGGCCTATACTGAGCAATTGCCGACATGCCTCACACCGAAATCGAATGGGCATCCGCTATCACCCCAGTCCTCGGATTCCAAGCCCTTCCATGCCGCCTGTGCCCCTTTATGGACCGAATCAGCTCCTATTTAGAGGATACTTTGCGGCGGAGCGGTTGGCCAGACCTCTTCCAAGGAAGTATGCCCGCCTGTCCGTGCTTTCTCCTCTGGTTGGAAACCATAACGATCGGTGCATTTTGGAGGAGTCGGTTTCCGATAGGTGATTCTGGCGGGGCGATTGACAAGCGCTCAGGTGTCCGCTCTGAGAAAGCGATGGCAAGCAGGAAGAGCTTCTGCCTTCCCGAAGAGGCGGGACGGCCGTTTAGCTAGAAGGGGAATCGTCCAATGGGCCGGGGGCAATACGGTTTTGCGGATGGGATTCGAGATAAGCAGTGAGCAAGATTTGGGCGGCCAAGGGATCGACGCGTCTTTGCCGTTTTTTTCGGCTGAGTCCGGATTGGCGTAAGAGTTCTTCCGCCCATTGGGTGGAATAACGTTCATCGAAGAATTCCACCGGTACACCCGTTACTTCCCGAAGCCAATGGCCAAACCGCCGGGCTGCCAGCGACAACGGGCTTTCGCTGCCGTCAGCATGGAGGGGAAGCCCGACCACAAAAAGCCGAACTTCCTCCGACGCCGCCAATCGGCGAAACCACTCCGCGTCCTTTTCCGGGTTTTGGCGGGTGTAGGTTTGATAGGGGCTGGCGATACGTCGGCCCGGGTCGGTCAGGGCCACCCCGATCCGGACTCGGCCGAAATCCACCCCCGCCACTCGGCCTAATACACCCGCCTGGGAGGAAGACGACTCCGGCATAAAAGGCCACGCCATTACTGAGCCACAATATTGACCATTCGGCCGGGAACAACGATCACTTTTTTGATCTGTTTACCGGCCAAGAGTTGGCAAACCCGAGGTTCGTTTCGGGCGGCCGATTCCAGTGTCTGGGCGTCGCAGTCGGCAGGCACTCGGACCCGGCTCCGCACTTTGCCGTTGATCTGCACCGGCACCTCAATGCTTTCTTCTTTGATCCACTGGTCCTGATAGGTGGGCCAGGATTCATAGGCCAATGTCTTCGGATGGCCCAATGCCTGCCATAGCTCCTCCGCCATATGCGGAGCAAATGGCGATAGAAGTAACACAAACGATTCCATCACCCGCCGGGGCCGAACCTCCTGTTTGGTGAAAAAGTTCGTAAACTCCATCATCCGGGCTATGGCCGTGTTGAAGGCCATCTGGTCCAGGTCCTCTGTAACCGCTTTGATGGTCCGGTGCAACATGCGATTCTGCTCCGGGGTCGGCTCGACATCGTGGACGGCCGGATGGAGCTTCATCGGCTCAGCCCGCTCGTCGATCACCATCCTCCAGACCCGATCCAGGAAGTTCCGCACGCCGGTTACCCCCTCCATGCTCCAGGGTTTGACCGCTTCCAAGGGACCCATGAACATTTCATACAACCGCAACGTATCGGCCCCGTAATTGGCTACGATGTTATCCGGATTGATCACATTCCCTCGGCTTTTGGACATTTTGTAAGCTCGGCTATCCACTCGAATATCCGGCGCTTGTTTGAGCACAAATACATCGCCTTGTTTTTCTACCTGCGAGGGATCCAATTTGACGGGGCGAAGGAGCTGGCCGTTGCTGCGCCGGGTCGGCTGAGCCGACTCCGGATCCTCCACCTCCGAGACGGATACCCACTGCCCTTGCTCGTCCTGATAACCGGTAAATTCCATCTCGCCTAGGATCATGCCTTGATTGACCAGGCGCATGAACGGCTCCGGCGTGCTCACATAGCCCCGGTCATAAAGAACCTTATGCCAAAAGCGGGCATACAACAGGTGCAAGACGGCATGTTCGGCCCCGCCGACATAAAGATCGACCGGCATCCAGGCCCGTTCTACCTCCGGATCGACCAGGTCTTTGGCGTTGCGAGGATCAAGAAACCGCAAATAATACCAACAGGAACCGGCCCACTGCGGCATCGTATTGGTTTCTCGTTTGTAACGCCGTCCGTTCCGGGTTACATAAAGCCAGTCGGCCGGGGCCTTCTCCAACGGCGGCTCGGGCGTATCATGCTTGGCATCAAACGGCATGTCGGCCGGCAAATCCAGCGGCAATTCCTCCGGGTCTAGGGGAACCACCCGGCCACTGGGTTTGCCCTCCGCATCTAACTCATGCAAGAGCGGAAACGGTTCGCCCCAGAAATGTTGCCGACTGAAAATCCAATCCCGCAGTTTGTAATTGACGGCGAATCGTCCTAGTCCCTGGGCGGCCAAATCCTCCGTAATCCGCTTTTTGAATTCCGCCGTCGGCAAGCCGTTATACGGCCCGGAGTTGATCGCCGCTCCGTCTTCCACATAAACGGCCCGACCTGCCAATACCTCCTGCCGAACCGGGCCGTTCGATTCTCCAGGATCAACCACCGGGACAATCGGCAACCCATATTGCTGAGCGAATTCAAAGTCCCGGGTGTCATGCGCCGGCACCGCCATGATCGCTCCGGTCCCATAGGTAGCCAAGACATAGTCGGCCACCCAAATCGGGATAGCCTGATCATTGACCGGATTGATCGCATAGGAGCCGGTAAATACGCCGGTTTTCGCCTTGGCTAAGTCGGTGCGGTCGAGATCGCTTTTTCGGGCGGCCTGGGCACAGTAGGCTTCCACCGCCTCCCGCTGGGCCGGCGAGGTGAGTTTTCCGACCAGCGGATGTTCCGGCGCAATGACCATGTAGGTCGCGCCGAACAGGGTGTCTGGCCGGGTAGTATAGATCCGAAGCACCGAGTCATCCGGTTTGCGGGGATAACCGGCCACCTGCCGATCAAATCGCCATCCTTGATATTCCTTCATCGAGGGTCTGCCGTCCGACCCAAGGAAAGTACCGATAAAAAAGTCCACCTCGGCGCCGGTACTTCGACCGATCCAGTTCCGTTGCAAGGCTTTGATGTTTTCGGGCCAATCCAAAAGGTCTAAATCGTTGAGCAATCGTTCGGCATAGGCGGTGATCCGTAACATCCATTGGCGCAAAGGGATACGGACGACCTGATGGCCGCCCCGTTCGCTCACTCCGCCGACCACTTCCTCATTGGCCAACACCGTCCCCAAAGCCGGACACCAGTTCACCGGAGCTTCCAATTGATAGGCCAACCGATGCTCGTCCTGATACCGCTGGACGGCCTCTGGACCTTCTTGGGCCACTTCCGGCGGGATGGGTAACTCTCGGATCGGCCGCCCCCGCTCCGCAGCCGGATCATACCAGGTGTCGTACAGAACCAAAAAGATAAACTGGGTCCAGCGGAAATACTCCACATCGGTGGTGGCCAACTCCCGGTCCCAATCGTAGCTAAAGCCCAGCATCTTCAATTGGCGACGGAACGTGGTGATGTTTTTCTCTGTGGTTTGGCGGGGATGGATACCGGTCTTTTTGGCGTGTTGCTCGGCCGGCAGACCGAAGGCATCCCAGCCCATCGGGTGCATCACACAATGCCCTTTCATCCGCTTATAGCGGGCCACAATGTCCGTAGCAGTGTAACCCTCCGGATGGCCCACATGCAGTCCCTCCCCACTGGGGTAGGGAAACATGTCCAAAATGTATAACTTCTTTCCCTCCGGAAGCCGGGGCGTCCGAAACGTCCGGTTCTCCTCCCAATACCTCTGCCATTTCGGTTCAATCACAGCCGGATTGTAGCGTGGCATAGCGTCCGATGACCTCTCAATCCTTAGAAAATATGCCCTTCAGAAGCAATAAAACTTTCCGTAACACTTTAGCCGAATGAAGCAACTCGCCTCTCCCGCTGCGGGAGAGACCGTCGCGAAGCGAAGCTGGGAGAAGGGTGTCATTCCCGCGCAAGCGGGAATCCAGAAAGTAAAACTCCCTATTGCCTGGACTGCTGCTTGCGCAGGAATGACACCTCGGGCCCCTGCATCGGCTAAAATGTTACAACGTTCCCTATTTTAACAGTCCGCAAAACTCTTTATTTTACTTTATCCCTGCTCCAACCGTAAAGCGGGTTTTGAGTTACACAAAGACATCTCCTCCAGCAAGGTCCCCAGAGGAATAGTTCTCCGAGAGAAATAGTGTTAGTAACACTTTAGCCGAACGAAGCAACTCGCCGCTCCCCGCCGTGGGAAAAACCGGCGTCAACGAAGCGAAGCCGGAGGAAGGGTGTCATTCCCGCGAAAGCGGGAATCCAGAAAGTAGAACTCCATATTGTCTGGATTCCCCCCTTCGTGGGAATAAAACTGGATTCCTGCTTCCGCAGGAATGACACATGGCCCTCTATTAGGCTAAAGTGTTACTAGTGTTATAGGTTGGTATGCAATGCCCCATTGGTATTATTCGTTCGTCCTATTAAGTTTCGCCTATGTTTTTCCTATTTCTTCCTCCCAAGGGATTCCTTTATAATCGACCCCGGAAATAAAAAATATTCTTCCTGGCAAGGAAGCCAGTTATGAGCGGATGCAACGACTCCGGGATCTCTCAAGGGGGAAAAAAAGTCCCCCCTCCTCCCGCAAACAATCGTATTGTCTCCGCCCCGGGGCATACCGAGGCCCTTTCCGGCCCCCCTATGGAAAAAACCTTTCCATTTTTGAAGAAGATGTTGTCCAGGGGATTGCTCCGGGGCCCACGGTGGGTCTGGTGGGCGGCGGCAGCAGGGCTGATCCTGGGCTGGGGCTTGGCGGATATCCGCCTCCGCGGGCTTCCTTGGCCTGATCGCCCTTTGGAACATAAAACCGACTTTACCGTATATACCGCGGCAGGTCGGGCCTTCTTTACCGGGGAAAACCCCTATGAGGTGACCAGTCCCCGGGGCTGGAAATACCTATATCCCCCCCTTTTTGCCCTGTTGGTGGCCCCGCTCAGTCTGCTGCCCATGTCGGAACAGTGTTTGGTTTGGTATTTGATTTCCGTCGGGTTTTGCTGGGGTTGCTATAGGGAACTGGGCCGCATTGTCGGCGGACTACGAAAAGAAGAATCCATACACGGAAGAATCCCCCCTCATTGGTGGAAATGGTTGGGGATTTTGGCATTTATAGCAGCTCTATTTCCCACCCTGAACTGTCTGCAACGGGGGCAGGTGGGAGTCCTGAAACTCTATCTGCTGCTTTTGGGGGTGAGATTGATCTGGCTATCGGGCAATTGGGTGGGACAAAGTCTAGGCGGCCTGAGTTTGGCTGGGGCGATTGTCCTGAAACTGACCCCGGCTTTGGTGGTAGCCGTGCTCCTTTGGACCCAATTAGCAGACCTGATGACCCAGGTATGGAGAGCTTGGAGAAGCCAAGTGGGCTGGAGAAAACGAGGGGAACCGCTCTCTTCAGAAACCAACTTTATCCAAAGCCCTCATTTTACTCAAATTAACACTCAGGGAACGGGGTGGAATTCGGGTTTCCGGGACCGGGAAAAGATGGGTGGGATTGCGCGGGATGCTTTCCCCGCTCAGGAAGCCCCCGCAAAGATACCCCTCGGCCTGAGACCGATCTGGGGTGCGGGACGGCCTTTTTTAACCACCTTGGCGGGAGTAGCAGTCGGGTTGGGGGGGTTCTTTTTTCTTTTGCCGTCCAGCCTGATCGGTTGGCAAAAGAACTTGGAGCATTGGGCCCAGCGGATGCTTGCTTCAGCGGAGGAAGGCTTAGCCGTGGAGAAGGCTCCTCCGGAGAGCCACCTACCTTTAGGAGGAGAAAAAAACTTTGCCCCTGCTAATTCTCGAACCATACGGAACCAGAGTTTGAGCAACGCCCTGTTTCGGATGGGTACATTTGTCGATCACGTGGTGTTGGGAGGGCCGGACGATCGGCCGTTGGACTATGATGCGGCTTCGCCCAACCGGATCGATACGCCGATCTATCAAGCGATTCAGAAGGTTGTCCGTCTGGTTTTGTTGGGTCTGCTTCTGCTGGCGGGGGGGATGTTAGGAAGATGGGGAGACCGGGTGAGCCAGGCTGCGGCTTTCGGTCTGGGATGTGTCGGAATGTTGGTGATCTCTCCGGTAGCTTGGGGACATTATTTTATGCTTCTTGCTCCCGGAGTGATGTTTGTGCCGTTATGGCTGCTGGAACGGGGCGGGGGGAGATCGGCGGCTTGGATGGCCGGAGCGCCGGCCATCCTGTCTGTGCTGCATTATGCATTCCTTGCCCAACTGGGACGAATAGGACTATTAGGATTGGGTACAGCCGCTTGGCTTCTGGCTGCATGTATATTGGTCCTTCGAAACACTGCAAACCAGCATCTCCGTTCGGAACTCTCTGCATTGGACGGCCAAGGATCGGTTCCTTTGGAGTTGGAAAGCCCCCACCTTTGGAGCATTCAGCCCCTTTCGGCGTCAAAAAACGGAACAGCGAGAAATGCTTATCCAAAGTAATTGCGTAAATGGAATTCGGGATCATTCCTTCCGCCCCTTGGAAAGGATGCCGCCATGACCCTTCGTATGGACGTCCCTGCAACTCGGCAACCGACGCCTCAAAGAGGGATTCGGTCGCTGGCCCCCTCTCGGCCGCTGCTAACGGTAGTTGTTCCCGTGTATAATGAGGAGGCGTGTCTGGAGGCGCTTTACGATCGGCTTTCGGCGGTGCTGCAATCCCTGAATGGATCATATGAAATCCTTTTTGTCGATGATGGAAGCCGGGACCGCTCGTTGGAGATCATCCGGCAATTGGCGCGGGAGGACGCCCATATTAGTTATGTGGCATTGAGTCGGAATTTTGGTCATGAGGCGGCCACCACTTGTGGGATCGAACATGCCCGTGGTCAGACGGTGGTGCTGATGGATGCCGATTTGCAGGACCCGCCGGAGCTGATTGCTGAGATGTTGGCATTATGGGAAGCCGGCTATGATCATATTCACGCTCAGCGGAGCGCTCGATTGGGCGAAAGTTGGCTGACCCGGCTGACGGCCCATCTTTTCTACCGTCTGTTCCGACGATGGGCCGGATTTGAAATCCCGGTGGATACCGGCGATTATCGCCTGATGGACCGCCGGGTGGTGGATGCCTTTTGCCAACTGCCGGAACGAAACCGGTTTGTCCGGGGGCTGGTCAGTTGGACAGGCTTCCGACAGACGACCATTCGTTATACCCGTCAACCCCGCCATGCCGGTCGAACGAAGTACAACTTTTTCAAACGGCTTCATTTGGCTCTGGATGCCATTACCAGTATGAGTCTTGTGCCGCTGCGGGCGATCAGTTATCTAGGAGTTGGGGTGGTATTTTTTAGTTTACTGGCGGCAGTTCTGGCAGCGTTTTTACGCTTGGGCGGTGGAATACCGGTGGGAGCCAGTTGGTTTCTGTTGATCGCTCTTTTCTTTGTCGGCGGGGTGCAGCTATTGGCCCTGGGGCTGATGGGCGAATATGTAGGTCGGATGTACCGAGAAGTGCAAGCCAAACCGCTCTATATTCCGGCCGAAATCCATCAGGGGTCGATCTCCCAAGCGGAGGCGCCTTCTGAGTCTGCCCCAAGCCGCCTCTTGCCGGGCCTCTGCTCCGGGGGGATGCCAGCCGATCAGGAAGCAGCGGCCGCATAAACGCCCCCTCCGCTTTCGTGTTTCTGCCCTGTCCTTTTTTGAGGACGGTATCTTTCTAAACTGTATCCACCCGGCCAGACCCCTACGACTTGTAGGGGGCAAATCGTACTCCACAGATTGTGGCAATTGGTTCCGGTGGATACAGTCAAACTAGGAAGAAACGCCGCTGGTTAGGGGAATTCCCTCTACGATAGGAGGGGATGCATACCTCTTTGTGGGAGGAATTTTTCGATCTAGCCGTCTTGAACCCCACCGGTGAAGGCACATTGTCCCCCTCTTCAGATGGAAGTGGGATCAAAAAATTTTCAAAAAGTGTCAGGATTTAGCGGGGAATCTAGTTAATTTTCCTGTTTTATTTAATCCGGTTAATTTACTTAATTGGTCTCTTTTCCCTAGTGCTCAGTACTTTGCTAATCTATGCCGACATATTATATTGTAAAGTTTTTGAGAGGCCTGGGAGGCATTGTCCAAAGAAGTTTCTACGCACTTTCATTTTCTTTTTTGGGTCATTTCATCTTGGAGGAGACCCGGTGTGAGTATCCATAATTTGAATAAGATTTTCAATCCTTATCGGGTGGCGGTGATTGGGGCGAGCGATAACCCCTCCAGTGTGGGATATACCGTATTAAAGAATCTGGTGGGTTCTGGATTTCGGGGGGTGGTATATCCGGTCAATCCGAAACGAGAAGCGGTCCAGGGCATTCAAGCGTATCCCGACGTGCAGCATTTACCTCATGCACCGGATTTAGCCGTCATCTGCACGTCGGCACCCACCGTGCCTGGATTGGTGCATGAGCTGGGTGAAGCGGGCACACGGGGGTTAGTGATTATTTCCGCCGGTTTCCGCGAGATAGGCGAGGAAGGCCGGAAACTAGAACAGCAGATTCTGGAAGAGCGGGCGAAGTTCCCCGGGATGCGGATTTTGGGGCCGAACTGTTTGGGCATCATTGTACCAGGGATTCATCTGAACGCCAGTTTTGCTGCGGCTACACCCCCAAAAGGGCACATCGGGTTTATTTCGCAGTCGGGAGCGCTATGTACATCGGTATTGGATTGGGCGTTGGACGAAGGGATTGGGTTTTCGTATTTCGTTTCGGTCGGCAATATGATCGACGTGAGCATTGCCGACCTGATCGACTATTTCGGGTCGCAGACGGAGACCCAGTCGATCATTTTGTATATTGAGTCGATCACGGAGGCACGGGAGTTCATGTCGGCGGCGCGGGCCTTTGCCCGCACGAAGCCCATTGTAGCTTACAAAGCAGGTCGGTTTCAGGAATCGGCGCAGGCGGCGGCAAGTCATACGGGCGCTATGGCTGGGATCGATGCCGTCTATGAAGCCGCCTTCCAACGGGCCGGCATTGTCCGGGTCTTTGAAGTCGATGACATGTTCGACTGTGCGGAGCTATTGGCCCGGCAACAACCGCCCAAAGGGGACCGGTTGGCCATTGTTACCAACGCAGGCGGCCCCGGTGTGATGACGACCGATACGCTGATTTCTATGGATGGGCATTTAGCCAATATCTCGCAGGAAACCATTGACATACTGAATGGTTTTTTGCCCCCGTTCTGGTCGCACGGCAATCCGGTGGACGTGTTGGGCGATGCGCCGCCGGAGCGTTACGCCAAGGCGGTCGAAGCGGTGCTGAAAGACCCGAATGTGGACGCGGTCTTGGTCATCCTTACCCCACAGGCGATGACCGATTCGACGGGCACAGCCCGGGCGGTGGCCCAGGTGGCGACGGGTTCCCGCAAACCCGTTTTGGCTGCCTGGATGGGTGGGCATACCGTCGCCGAAGGATTGCAAATTTTCAACGAAGCCGGGATTCCTTCCTATAACACCCCGGAAAAAGCGGTGCGGGCCTTTATGCATCTGGTGCATTACGCCCGGAATCTGGAAATCCTCCACGAAACGCCGCGGGACATTCCGATGTCGTTTCAATTGGATCGGCAACGGCTCCGACCGGTCTTCGACACGGTGTTGGCCGAGGGCGAGGATATCCTCTCGGAAAATCTCTCTAAGGCATTTTTGGAGGCGTATGATATTCCGGTCACCCGGCCGCAACTGGCCCGTTCGCCGGAGGAGGCGGTGGCACTGGCCCGTCAGATCGACTATCCGGTGGTTTTGAAAATTCACTCCCCCCAAATCACCCACAAGACGGATGTGGGCGGAGTGGTGTTGAATATCAATAGCGATGAAGGGGTACGGACCGCTTTTCGAGAGATTGTGGAACGGGCCAAGCAGCGGCGGCCTGATGCGACCATTATCGGCGTGACGGTGCAAAAGCATATCACCCGGGGCAACGACGTGGAACTGATCATCGGCACCAAAAAGGACCCGATCTTCGGTGCGGTGATCATGGTCGGCATGGGAGGGGTGGCTGCCGAGGTGTTTCGGGACCGTGCGTTGGCCCTACCGCCGCTCAACGAAGCCCTGGCCCGCCGGATGCTTGAATCGCTGAAATCCTGGCCGCTTCTGCGGGGCTATCGGGGCCGACCCGGCGTGAACATCGATCGCCTGATCGAAATCCTGATGCGGTTCTCTTACTTGGTGGCCGATTATCCGGAAATCCGTGAAATCGACGTCAACCCCCTGCTGGTTACGCCGAACGACGCCATTGCCTTGGACGCCCGCGTGATCGTGGATCGGGAGGTGATGGTCCACGGCGTCCGGCCGTATGCCCATTTGGCCATCCGGCCTTATCCGGAGGAATTCGTTACCCAGCGAACGCTCAAAGACGGCACGTTGGTAACTCTCCGGCCCATCAAACCGGAAGACGAACCGATGTGGCATGATCTTTTGGCCAATTGTTCCACGCAGTCGATCTGGTTCCGCTTCCGGTATCTGTTTAAGCAGACCACCCATGAAATGGCTACCCGATATTGTTTCATCGACTATGACCGGGAGATCGGCATCGTAGCCGAAATCGAAGAAGACGGCCAAAACAAACTCATTGCGGTCGGCCGGTTGGTGGCCGACATGAATCACGAAGAGGCCGAATATGCCGTGATTGTCATTGATCGTTGGCATGGACGAGGTTTGGGCGGCCTGCTGACGGATTACTGCCTGGAAGTGGCCCGTCGTTGGGGCGTCAAACGCGTGGTAGCCGAAACCACCAAAGACAACGCCCGGATGCTGGCCACCTTCCGGAACCGCGGCTTTGAGTTCATCGAACGGCCAGAGGAAGATGTGATCCTAGTTCGTAAAGAAGTGGTCTGAACAAATCGGGCCTGCTTTCCAGCGGCGTTGGGGGTTCTCCCATCCCCGCCCCACAGCCTTCGCATGAGAAGGCGTCTTTTCACAATTTAGCGGAAGGAAGCCCCCTCCACGGGCACCACCGGCCCTGGAGGGACCTGCTTGTCAGGTCCGACGGGTCCTCCATTTGCCCCCTCACCCGGCCTGCTGTGCAGGCCGGCCTCTCCCGCCAGGGGAGAGGCGAGTTGCTTCCTTCGGCTAAAGTGTTACAAAACTGGTTCTCCTCCGAAAGAGGTCTTTTCCAAAAGAACGGCCCGATTCTGAAGATGCAGCCCGGGCGATTTTCTCTAAAAATAGAATTTTAGGACTGTTCCGACAAATAGGGCCAGACAACAGAAGGATTGGACCCAAAGAGGATTGGGCCCTCCGGGGGGCTTTGACTTTGGACACAGGCCGGATTACAATAGAACATTTAGGGTATGTGGAAATTGAAGTATTCCTTAGACCCGGAGCGATGGCTATGACGAAGGCTGAATTGGCAGTATTCAAGGAAAAGCTTCTCGCCTTGCGGGCTCGACTCCGTGGGGATGTGGTGCAGATGGCTGAAGCCGCTCTGAAAAAAAACCGGGAACCAGGCAATGGGGAACTTTCCTCCATGCCTATCCACATGGCCGATTTGGGTACCGACAACTTCGAGCAGGAGTTCACCTTGAGTTTGGTGGAAAACCAGGAAGAGATGCTCGCTCAGATCGAAGCCGCTTTGGAACGGATCGAAGATGGGGTCTATGGCATTTGCGAAGAATGTGGGATGAAGATTCCCAAAGCCCGCCTGAATGCCATTCCCTATACTCCGCTTTGTGTGAAATGTGCGGCAGCACTGGAGCAAGGTTAATGCTGCCATGAAAGCCTCTTGGGGGCGGGTGGCCGTCTTTACCGTCATTGCCGCGGTGGGATGCACCGCCGATTTGGCCACCAAAAAATATATGTTCGATTGGTTGGGAATGCCGGGTGCCCAGGGTGTTTGGTGGGTCTGGCCGGGGGTTTTCGGATTCCAAACCAGTCTGAATGAAGGGGCCGTCTTCGGTTTGGGCCAAGGAGCAGTTCACCTATTCAGTCTGTTGGGCCTAGTGGCCTGTGGGGTGGTGGTGTATTGGATGCTCTTGGGGGATGGAACTCGCGATTGGCTTTTAACCGTGGCCTTGGGATTGGCCTTGGCGGGCATCCTTGGGAATCTCTATGATCGACTTGGTCTGCCGGGGTTGCAATGGCATGGCCTGGGCCCTCCTGAACGAATCGGCCAGCCCGTCTATGCGGTGCGCGATTGGATTTTGGTCATGATCGGCAGGTTCCATTGGCCGAATTTCAATTTGGCAGATACTTTCCTGGTCTGTGCGGCTGGAGTGTTCCTCCTGTACCTGTATCGTCAAGGGAAAATTCCTCAAGAATCTGACCATCCCCAAGGGGTTTCCACTCAGAGTTCATAAGTCAGATATCCTAAGAAAGATGGTAACATTTTAGCCGAATGAAGCAACTCGCCTCTCCCGCTGCGGAAGAGACCGGCGCGAAGCGAAGCTGGGTGAAGGGTGTCATTCCCGCGAAAGCGGGAATCCAGAAAGTAGGAGGCCATGTTATCTGGATTCCTGCTTGCGCAGGAATGACACATAGACCCCTCCATTCGGCTAAAATGTTACGAAAGATTTTCTTGGCCAATGGGAAACCAGGTCTTCCTCCTAGGGCAAAAATCTTTAGGGAAATGGACAGATCATGGATTATTCTGCGGAAGATATGGCGGCGCGGATGGAATGTGCGTTACGGGCGGCCAGAGAAGCCGGTCAATATACGTTGCAGTATTTCCATCGGCAGGACCTTGCCGTAGAGCGCAAAAGCGACGATTCTCCTGTAACGGCGGCCGACCGAGGCGCCGAACAGCTCCTCCGCCAACAGATCAGCGACGCATTTCCGGAGGATGGGATTTTAGGCGAAGAGTTTCCGGAGCGGCCCGGCACGAGCGGCTTCCGATGGATACTGGACCCCATCGACGGAACCAAATCCTTCATCCATGGAGTGCCGCTTTATGGAACCCTGATTGGTTTGGAGTATGAAGCGGAGCCGGTCGCCGGCGTCATTCTTATTCCAGCTTTGGAGGAGTGCGTCTATGGGGCCAAGGGCCAAGGGGCGTGGTATCAACAGGGCCATTCCCCTCGGCAGCCCGCCAAAGTTTCTTCCTGCCCTCGATTAGCGGAGGCCCTCGTCGTTACCAGTGAAATCGCCAACTTCGATGCGATCGGGCGTTGGGAGGTATTTCAGCGCCTGAATCGAGAAGCCCGCTTACTGCGAACATGGGGCGATTGCTATGGGTATCTGATGGTGGCCACTGGGCGGGCAGAGGTGGCCATCGACCCAATTATGAATCTCTGGGATGCAGCAGCCCTCTTGCCGATCCTCCAAGAGGCCGGCGGTACCTTCACCGATTGGCAAGGCCGACCTACAGTCTGCTCCGGCCAGGGTGTTGCCACCAATGGCCTGCTGCTGGAGGAAGTCCTGACCATCACCCGCTCCGATGCCACGCCGACCGTCTAAACGGGCTGAAATGGGCAGGGCGGTTATTGTTTCGGTGGGGGCGGGAGGGCTTTGGCCGGCTTGCCAGGCAGTGAAGACTCTTTTGTCCCCGGCCACGTGAGTTTTTCTGTCCAGAGAACTCGGTTTTCCCGTAAAAACCACATCCGCAGTTGGCCCGGCTGAGGATAATATCGGACAGGCAACTCCAGACAAAGATGACACTCATCCTCTGCCCACTGCTCCAATAAAGGATAGACAACTGCTGTGGCCGATTCGGTCCCAAGCCGACGGTCCGCAGCGATTTCCCGCACCACCCCCACCGCAGGTCGGCCTAAAATCGTCCGATCCGCCAGCAGACGCCAATCGTGGCCTTCATAGGTACATATTTTAGAGACCGGCACATCTCCCGCTCGGAGCAGACATTCATAAACCTCTTGGAGCATTTTCCCCTTAAAATATTGGCTGCGAAAGAAAAGGGGCTGGATTCGCTCGTCGTCCACGTCGGTCTGGCTAAAGAAGCGGACTTCCATCGAAGCCCGGGCATATTCCTTCCATGGATACGACACCAAAAGCACCGGCCTTTTCCCGAAGGCTTCAAACAGCTCTACCCGATGCCTTGGCTCAAGATCGGGTATGGGGAGAACTCTTGCGGTATCGGGCGATGCTTCTCTATACCCCCCCAGAGGTTGTAAAAGGGTCGTTTGACCTGGGGCCGCTCCAAAAGCCTGGGTGAATCCTATCCACCCAATCCCCCAAACCCACCCATAACGAAAGAAACGGTAAAGACTTTGCATCGAACTTGTCTCCTTCCTGCCAATGGTGGCCTTGATCCCTCCCCCACCTGTTGGAAAATGCATTTCCTAGTCTTTCTGGTTTCCCTAGATTAAACTGATCAACTTCCCGCTCTTTTTTACTCAAATCAATATTTTTACCAAATCTGTTTATTTTGTCCACATTACCGACGCCTCCGGCGAAAATACCAGAAGTTTCAGATACCTCCAAAACCAAAATCCAAAACTGCTCTAGAAGATTTTCTGGCTTTCCTTTAAGATTTTGCACTGTCCCGGAGTCTCCGTCTGCCGGACTTTACAAAAAATGCTTCCTGAAAAAGCTGACGGAGACGTTGGAAAGGAATCCTCAAAAAAACCGGCGATCGGAACAAAATCATGAATACGCTTAAAAACCTTGCCTTGATTTTGGTGGTGGGAGGGGTAGGGTATTTGGTCTATCAGCATCTGTATGGACCAGTCCAACCGAAACCTTCGGAGACGGCCTCCGGTCCGGAAATCCCCAAAGTGGAAGTCCCTGGCCTGGATCGGACAGGGGCGGGCAAAAATAGCCAGCCTTTCCCGTCGAAAACCCAACCCTCTCTCCCCTCCGGCGCCCCTCCTGCCCATTCGGCGTCTCAGTTTCTTCCCGCAAGCCGAACGGTTCCCTCTGTTCCATTGCCCGATCCTGATCAAAAGAAAGCCTCTTCGGCTACCGGTTCGGGGAAGACTTCGGCAGAGGGAGCGGAAAAGGCAACTTCGGACGCCTCCTCCAAGCTTGGGGGCGATTTTTCCCGTTCGGCATCTGAAAAAGCGGGGCCTTCCGATTCGTTAGCCCGGAGTCCCAGCCCCTCCGCCCCACCCGATCATCCCACCCAAACCGCCGCCGTAAAACGTCGGCCTGACCATGAAATTGGCGAACAATTTATCAAATGCATGCAAGTCGCCCAGGAAGTCCTCAAACAGGGGCAATGGACCGAAGTTTTAATGCAACTGAGTCCTTGGTATCAACATCCGGAGCTGACCCGGGCGGAATCGGAAAAATTGACCGAACTTCTTGATCAATTGGCCGGCAGCGTCATCTATTCCCGAGAGCATCGTTTGGAACCGCCGTATCGCATCCAGCCCGGGGACAACCTGGTCCAAATCGCTCGCCAATATCAGGTTTCCTGGGAGCTTTTAAGCAAGATCAACGGCATTCGGGATCCCTATCATTTAGAGGGAATCGAAACCGTTAAGGTTCTCCGGGGACCGTTCCATGCCCTTGTGGATTTAACCCGCCGTGAAATGACGCTCATGCTGGAATTCCAAGATGCGGAAGGGCAAACACATCCGCTCTATGCCGGCCGATTCCCCATCCGCGCTATCTCGGGCGCTTCAGATCTAGAGGGCCAGTATGAGGTGCTTCGCAAATCGCCAGGTCCCCGGACAAAGCAACCCGGTCCGCTGGCCTTAGAACTGTCGCAGCAGGTAATCATCCACGGCCCAACTGGCGCGGACTCCCCGCCCAAAACCCGCGGGAGCCTCGAATTGTTGGAAGCCGACATGAACGATATCTATGACATTCTCACCATCGGTTCCCGAGTGCTCATTCGAAGGTGATCTGCAACACTTCCGCCCCCTGCTAAAGAGGCTTCTTCTTGTAGCTCTCCTGGAAAAGTAAAACACATACAAAGTCTCTCCAACCGGCTAAAACGGTTACCATTGGGTCTGCGGGAGGCCTCTTGGCGGCTAGAGAAGTTTTGGATGGGTGGTCTGGGCAATGGCCCAGAGGGCAAGTTCCTGTTCTTCTTGAACGAGGGCTTCCAGAGTAACAGGAATCTGTTGACCGATCCAGGACATCGGACCGAGGAGTTGGACCGGGGCATACCGTTCGGAAGTGCCTCGTAGTATAACAAGGGCATATTCCTCTGCCCCATAAGAGGGTTTTTTAAGGCTACAATCCGCATCGGAAAGAGGAACAGGAGTATTATTTGGGGGAGTATGGTCCCCCCTCCTCATGAACGGAATATCTTGGGAGGCAGGAAAAGGAGCCAGTCCCCTCGAAAAGGGGAATTCGCTCGCATCTTGGTAGAATGTATCCTTCGGCCTATTCTCCTTTTCTTTCTCTCCCGTAGAGCTGAAAACCTCTTCCACGAGTACTTGGGCCTTTCGACCGAGTAGGCTTTCGAGGTATCGGCGGCGGAGTTGGGCGCCCAATTCGGCCAATTCACCGCAGCGGCGTCGGAGCGTATGCGGGGGCGTCCGATCGGGGAGTTGGGCTGCCCGAGTTCCAGGACGGGGACTAAAAGGAAAAATATGGAGCTTGGAAAACTCCGCTCTTTCGACGGCTCGGCATGTGGCCTGGAAATCCTCCTCCGTTTCCCCAGGAAAACCGATCAGGACATCCGTTGTCAGGGCCGGGTGATCTAAGCAGGCTCGGACTTGATCACACAGGCGGAAAAAATCGGCTACTCGATAGGGGCGTCCCATCTGCTGGAGCACTCGGTCCGAACCGCTTTGCAAAGGCAAATGAAGATGGGGACAAAGCCGATCCGGATTCTCTGCCATCAACCGGAGCAACTCCGGCGTCAGTTCTAGGGCTTCCAGACTCGAAAGCCGGATCCGAAAGTCGCCTTGCACTCCGAGCATCTGTTCCACCAGTTGAGCCAATGTGGCCCTAGGGGACGGCAAATCCACCCCATATTGCCCCAGATGAATGCCCGTCAGGACGATTTCTCGATACCCGGCAGAGACAAGTCGTTGCACCTCGTTCAGCGCTTCTTCTGGCGGTCGGCTTCGGAGGATCGGGCGAACGAAGGGAATGATACAATAACTGCACTTTTGCCGACAACCGTCTTGCACTTTGACAAAGGCCCGATGCCGAGGTCCAAAAGCGGCGATCCCTTTTGGCGGCTCCGCCAAGCCAAGCTCTCCCAGCCAGCGTGCAAGATCGGCTTTGTCTCGCAGGACCCGTACGACGCCAGGCAGAGCGGCCAATTCCTCCGGTGCACGCGTCGCATAACATCCCATGACCACAATAGCGGCCTCCGGATGTTGGCGGGCGTATTGACGGATGATCTTTCGGCCTTTCAGATCGCTCTCCGCAGTGATCGTACACGTATTGACTACACAAAAGTCCACTTTTTCGCCGCTCTCTGCCTCCCGAAAACCCAGTCGCTCCAACCCTTCACGCACATACTGCGATTCGTATTGATTCACCTTGCATCCGAGAGTATAGAGGAGAAAGGTAAGCATGACGACCTTTTGAACCGGAAAAAGCCGACCCGCCGCTCAATCCAATCCCCAACCGCCTCTGCCCTCATGGAAGGGCGACCGAATCGCTCTGTGCGATTGCCGATGGGTTTTCCCCATTAGTAACATTTTAGCCAAATGGAGGGGCACACTGGTCGTGCCCGATGATTTCCCCCTCACCCGGCCAGGCGCACGCCTGGCCGGCCTCTCCCACCTGGGGAGAGGCGAATAGCGGACCTGACAAGCAGGTCCCTCCAATTGTCTCTTCATTCGGCTAAAATGTTACCCCCATCAAAATCTTTCACTCTTCCGGCACGGGTTCGATGGTGGCCCACATGGATCCGGTGCATTCCTCGATCAAGGCGTCTTTGCCGTAGGCGCGGATTTGGTCCCGTTTGAGTTCGGCATGTTCTTTGGTAGTAACGCAGACAGCGGCCTGTCCTTGGGTATCCACTTGGCGGGCAATCTGGAATCCCTTTTCCGGCGGATAGCCGAAAAGGTCCATCAACATCACAATCACATAGGCATATGTATGTTCATCATCGTCCCAGAGAATCACTTGATACCGAGGTTGCCGTCTCGGTTTTTCCTTTTCCCGTTGTTCTTCCTCCAGACGCCGGCGTTGGAGGGTTTCTTCCAGAAGTTCGACCGCCGTGGATTGTCTGGGTCCGCTCATGACGTTGAGCCTCCTTCGGAAAACCTCGGAAATCATTTCCCATCCTTCCTTTTATTATAAAAAGGAAAAAGGCAACTGTTGAGCATTTTGGAAAACCGTAACACTTTAACCGAATGGAGAGGGCGATGTGTCATTCCTGCGTAAGCAGGAATCCAGGTTCTTTGTGCCGCCGAAATCCCCCTCACCGGGCCAACCGACAGGTTGGCCCGGTGAGGGGGCAAATGGAGGGGCACGCTTATCGTGCCCGTGGACCTAACAAGCAGGTCCCCCCAAGGGCTTCATTCGGCTAACTTGACTGTATCTACCGGAAGTAATTACCCCAATCTGTTGGGTTGGAGCCGATTCTTACCCCCTACAAGTTGTGGGGGCTTGGCCGGGTAGATACAGTCAAACTAAAGTGTTACAAAAACTCAAAGTCGCTCTTGGAGGCGACGGTCTCCATTGCCGGTGGCAGACGCTTTCGATGGCTTGTTTCCCCCGCGGGGGAAGAGCGGTCCGGGGCCTTTCGGCCGGTTCAGAACCTTCCCGATACGCCCCTCCTTTGCGTCGTCGGCGAAAATCCTTCCACCAGGCGATTCAAAATTCGTCGCAAAATAGCGTTTCAGCCGGGAGACACCTTTTGGCCAATTCCACCAGATGTTCATGGTGGGTGAACAAGAGAATTTGTGTTTTTCGGCTCAATTCCGCTAGGGCTTTGAAGGCAGCCGCAGCCCGCTGGTTGTCGAAATTGATCAACACATCATCGATAATGACCGGCATCGGCTCCCCGTGGTCGCAATGGTCCTCAATGCCCGCCAGGCGGAGGGCCAAAAACAGTTGGTCTCGAGCGCCGTCGGAAAGCCCTTCCAGATCGACCCATTCTTCTCGGTCCCTCGCCCTCGGATCGGTCCGAACCGCCTTCAACGCCGGATGGTTGTTCTCTTCTTCGACCACCTCCAGTCTCTGGAAAGCGCCGCAGGTGAGAATTTGGAAGTATTGAGCGGCCCTGTTCAGTATGGTCTCCTGATGCCGTTGGCGAAAATTTTCCATCGCTTGCGCCAAGATTTTTTGAGCCGCCCAGTGGGCTGCATATTCCACCACATACTCCCGCAACTGCGCAATCATCGCCATGCGCTGCTGGCGCAACTGCGCCGCCGCATTTCCGGCTTTTTCCCAAGTTTCGATCTGCTGCTGCGCCCGGCCGATCGCTTCGCTGACCCGATTGATTTGGGCGTCGAGTTCCTCGGCCTGTTGGTGCAAGGTTTCCAAGCGGGACGGGAAGGTGTCTGCCTGCTGAAGGATTTCCTCGCAAAATTCCTCCAAAGGTTTGCTCCCTGCGTGTTGGAGCAATTCCTTGCGGAGAGCGTCCAGGTTATTTTGAAGGGTTTGTCGTCGGGTCTCGGCCTGCTGGGCGTGATGAAGCTGGGCTTGCAAGGTGTCCAGATCGGCTTGCATGGTCTGGAGGGTAGATGCAGGGTAGCCGAGATTGTGCCGATCCCGCAATTGCTGAAGCCGACGCAAAAACGCCTCGCTGTCCCTGTCAATACCTTCTATCCGCTCATCGAGACTTTGGGCTTTTTCATAAAGCTGTCGGAGTTCAGTCCATTGTTCCAACTGGCGGTGGACCGTTTCCGGCAGGGCGTCTTTGGGTAGGGCAAGATTGCCAATGCTCTGTTGCCAAGCGGCGGCCCACTCCTCAAGCCGACGTTGGGCGGATAAGGCCTCCTGTTCCGCCTTCTGCCGATTCCGGCGAAGTTGGTCCAGTTGGGTTTCCCACTCTTGGCGTTGGTTCCTCTGTTGTTCCACTTGGGCGATCCGATGTTTGGCCAATGCCAACAACTCTTGCAAGGGCGGTTGGGGATCGGACCCGTCCAGGGCCAAAGCGGCCTGCAATCGCTGCCGAGCCGCGGCGATCTGCTCCTGAAGTTGCCCCCGCTGCTCCTGGAGGCGTCGAAGGGAAGAGACCGTTTTCCGGAGATCGGTCTGAGTGTGCAGCCAACCGATCATTTCCGAAGGAGTTTGGGGCGTAATGTCCCAGGGGGTCCATTCGGCTTGCCAAGCTTGTTGCAACGCATCCACCTCCTGCTGAAGCTGAGCGAGTTTCTGTTGATAGACGTGGAGTTCTTCCTCGGCTTCGGAGCGTCGTTGCTGTTGAGAAGCCTGCTCCGCGGCCCGATGAGCTTCTCGGTGGAGCCGGTCGGCCAACTGGTCGCAATGGTGGATGCTCTTTTGAAGGGCTTCCAGCAGATGGCCGCCGGGGGCATATTTCTGGACAAACGCCTCCAGTTCCGTTCGATCCAGCCGATCCGGTTCCAGCCAGGCCGCCCGAACCAGTTCCACCCCGGCATCCCGCTCTGTCCGAGCTTCTGCCAGCATCTGCTGGCTAGGAATCTCTCCCTGCTTTTCCAATTGCCGGATCGCCCGCCCCGCAGAACGGATCGTCTTCTGGCACTCTTCGATCTTTTGTTCCAGAGCGAAGCGTTGCTGGCTGAGAGAGTGGAACTTTTGTTGATACTCCGCCGCCCGCTCTTCCGGAGGCGGACGCATATCCACCGCCTCTTCCAACGAGCCAGCCCAGCAGCTCCGCAGACGAGCCATCAACCCATCGATCTGGTCCTGAATCTCCGCTAATTGAACTTGAATGTCTTGGAGATTTTTTTCCAGAGGCCCCTCTTGTAAGACGGTTTCATAACAAACTTGCAACCCAATCCCATCAGCGGCAGAGGGAAACTCCGCTAAGCGATGTTCCAAATCTTCTATGTGTTCTGTAAGTTGCCGGAGTTTGGCCTGGGCGTTTTCGTGCGCCTCCAGGCACGCCTTTCGCTCCTCCGCAAGTTGTTGGATATGTCTGCGCACCACTTCACTCGGACACAACGACTCCATTTGCTCAAGAGTTTCCAGGCCAAAAGAGGTTCGGAGAATCCCTAGCGCCTGATTTTTTAATCGGGCGCTCTCTTGGAGCAAGTTTTTCCGATCCTCGTTGGCCTTCCGACATTGCCCCAACCCTTCGCGTAATTCCTGAATGGTCTGCTGGTCGTCTAGGATCGGGGCCCGCTCCGGCAGGCTCTGAAGCTGGCGACTCAGGTCCTGATATTGCCGAATGCTTGTCAAAATAGCCTGCGCTCTTTCCAACCGACGTATCTCCAGCTCTACCTCCTGGCGCTGCTTGCTCAACGTTTCCTTTTGCTGGCGGGCCGTCTGATACTCTGCGACCTGAGTTTGCCAAGTTTCGAGTCGAAGTGTTGCCTCTTTTTCTTGGTCGCGGTTCTGTTGGATCGAGGCCAGGAGCGGGTTGATTTTGGTAGTCTTTGTCGCCCGCGGAGCATACAACTGTTGAGTTTTGTCCTGGAGGGTCTTTTGGAGCTTTCGTAAACCGGCCATTCCAGCCGCCGCTGCAAACAAAGCCTCTCCCAAAGCCCCTTGTCCCTCGACGATTTGCCGACCGCCCTCCACCAGGAGCGTATGGTCCAATCCGAAAAGCATCTCAAACTGTTTTTCGGTTAGGCCGCCCAGGAAACGTTGCAGTTCCTCGTTGGACAGATTGGCGCTGCCGTCGAGGGATCGAAGGGGATTTTTTTTGCTTCGGACCCGCATGAAC
>Ga0272448_1001928_pt1 | contig 27047 bp, 25 predicted proteins | sample YNPCB0191_FD_202220 | JGI IMG/M metagenome (GOLD analysis project Ga0272448, IMG submission 202220) | Hot spring sediment microbial communities from Yellowstone National Park, WY, United States - YNP-CB-019-1 | ecosystem: Environmental > Aquatic > Thermal springs > Hot (42-90C) > Sediment... | reverse complement strand
TGCCCCGTAACAATTGCACGCGGATGATTAAATAAAGGCTCTTGTTTTTCAGTAAGTGGTTCATCCTCTAATGAATCTATCCCGGCACTATATATTACATTATTGTCCAACGCTTCAACCAATGCATCCTGGCTCACAACCAGCCCTCTGGAAGTATAATACCCCCTTGAATTAAGTCCACTGGTTAAGTTTAAATTTGTTAATTTTAAACCAGTGTATTATGAAATCGCAAAGACAAAAACACTCAAGCGCCTTCAATGCGAAAGTAGCCATCGAAGCATTGCAGGAACGGGAATCCATAAGTGAAATTTCGAAGAAGTATGGGATCCATCCCAACATGATTTCACGATGGAAAAAGGAGTTTTTGGATCGGGCACCGGAGCTTTTTGACAAACCTGGCCAGGATGTTTATTCCGGATCAAATTGAGCCAACTTATATTTGTATTACCCGCGGTTGAAAAACGGGGAGTACTAAGAGGTATGCCCGATGCTACCTCTCTGAATCTTTCTTTGTATCCGGCACATCATGATGGGCCAGTAAGCCGGGCCTCAGTTTTCGGGTTCGCTCCAGCGCCTGTTCCATCTTCCATTGCTCAATCTGCTTATCGTTTCCGCTCAGCAAAATATCCGGCACTTTCCAGCCCATGTAATCGGCCGGGCGGGTATAAACCGGAGGAGCAAGAAGGTTATCCTGAAACGAATCCGTGAGAGCCGAAGTTTCATCGGAAATAGCCCCGGGAATGAGCCGCACCAGTGCATCAACAATCACTGCCGCGGGCAGTTCACCCCCGCTGAGCACATAATCTCCTATGGATATTTCCATGGTTATGAGATGGTCGCGAACCCTCTGGTCAACCCCTTTGTAATGCCCGCAAAGGATGATCAGGTTCTGACACATGGAAAGGCGGTTGGCCAGCGGCTGACTGAACGGAACCCCGTCGGGGGTTGTATAAATGACTTCATCGTACTGGCGTTCCGACTTCAGAAACTCAATGGCCCTGTGAATGGGCTCCACCATCATCACCATTCCCCCTCCCCCGCTGAACGGATAATCATCAACCCGCTTGTGTTTGTCGGTAGCAAAATCACGGATATTGTGCAGGTGGATCTCAACCAACCCCTTCTCCCTCGCCCGCTTAATTATGGACTCATCAAACGGACCCCGGAACATGGAAGGAAATATGGTCAGAATATCGATACGCATACCACTTTTTCGCAAAGGTATTGAAATGAACCCAAACATTGCATCAGAAAAAACTAATGTCATTTTGTCATTATATTTTTAGTTCTTGCTGTCATTTTGTCTTTTCGGTGGGCCATTTTACTGTCCTGATGGCATAAAAATCAGCCGGAATGAAATTTGAAAATCCTGTTCCGGAAAATCAATGTTAAACCTTTAAAAAATTACAACTATGACCATCGTTCGTTTCCGTCCCGATAGCAACAATGCCATCAGGAATGATTTCCGCAGTCTGTCGGATATGATTGATTCGTTTTTCAGCAGTCCGTTTCTGCCTGAATTCAATCCGGGTTACCGGCCTCTGGTGAATGTACTGGAAACCGACTCGGAATACCAGCTGGAACTCAGTGTACCGGGCTTTGACAAGAAAGACATTTCCTTGTCGGTTGAAGATCAGGTACTTGTTATTAAAGGCCAGCACAAAGAAGAAAAAACAGAAGATTCGGTTTACCACCGGAGAGAGTTTTCTGCAGGTGAATTTTCTCGCTTCTTTGAACTGAGCGATGACATTGACACCGAAAAGATCAAAGCCACTCATGAAAACGGCGTTCTGAGGATACGGCTTCCCAAAAAGCCGGAAGCAGTGAAAAAGGCTCCGAGGGAAATCCATATCAACTAAGATTCCGAAGAGAGAGTATTCCGGAAAACCTTTGGCAGGCAGGGAAAAAAACGGCAGTTCTTTCCCTGCCTCTTTTTTTTGCGTAAATTTGCCGCTTAATTGACGAAAATTCTTTGAGTATTAAAGCTCAAATGTATATTTTCGCAACGGAATTTGTGGAGCACATTTATGGATGAAGCAAAACTGAATGACGATCCTCGTCAGGAGCATGCGACGAAGCCTGAGGGGCCGGTTATGAATCCTGATGATACGGCAGATCCGGTTTCTACCGAATCCGGGACTGACTCTGTTTCCCCGGCGGCCGGGAACGAAGAGCTTACAGCCGTTATTGCGGAAGATCACGCTGATGGCATGGAGGAGATTATAACGGATGAGGTTCTGCTGACGGAGCAGGAAGGCATATTGCCTGAACATGCCGACGAATTTGAAGGCGTGCACGAAGATCTGGCGAAGGCTGCCGAAGCGGCCGATTATTCCCGGCTTGACAGGGCAGAACTTCTGCAGGCTCTGAAAAATCTGATCGCCAATACGCCCATTCATCAGATCGGAGATGAAGCGGATCTGATCAAGATAAACTTTTACAAAAAATACAAGATTGAAAATGAACGCCGCCGGAAGAAGTTCATCGAAGAAGGCGGCAGAATGGAAGACTTCCATCCCGAAGAAGACCCGCTGGAAACGGAATTCAAGGAGGTTTTCCATCAGTACCGCGAATTGCGGGCTGACTACAACCGGAAACAGGAGGAGGAAAAGCAGGAAAACCTGAAAGCCAAGTACCAGATCATTGAAGAAATTAAAGAACTGGTTAACCGCAGTGAGTCAATCAATGCCACCTTTCAGGAATTCAGGGAACTTCAGAAGCGCTGGCGGAGTATAGGTCCCGTACCCCAACAGAACGTCAAGGACCTGTGGGAAACTTACAACCACCATGTTGAAGTTTTCTATGACTACATTAAGCTGAACAAGGAACTGCGCGATCTGGACTTCAAGAAAAACCTGGAAACAAAGATCAGCTTATGTGAGCGTGCCGAAGAACTGCTTCTCGAGCCGGATGTGCCAAAGGCGTTCAGAATACTTCAGGAACTGCATGAGGAGTGGCGCGACACGGGTCCGGTGCCGCACGAAATGCGCGAAGAAATCTGGAACCGCTTTAAGGAAATTACTTCCAAGATTAACAAGCGGCATCATGAATATTATGAAAGCCTGAAATCCCAGCAGGTTAAGAATCTGGAACAAAAGACCGCCCTCTGTGAAAAGGCTGAAGAAATAGCTGCATCGGGTATCAGCACCATGAAAGAATGGGAAAAGCGTTACCGCGAGATACTCGAACTTCAGCAGGTATGGAAAACGATAGGCTTTGCCCCGCGGAAGGAAAATCAGAAGATTTACCAGCGTTTTCGTGCTGCCTGCGATGATTTCTTCCGCCGTCGGCGTGAATTCTTCCAGAAAATGAAGGAAGAACAGCACAACAACCTGCAATTGAAAACCGAACTCTGCCTGCAGGCTGAAGCCCTCAAAGACAGTACCGAGTGGAAAAAGACAACGGAAGACCTGATCAACATCCAGAAACGCTGGAAGGAAATCGGGCCGGTTCCGCGGAGATATTCCGATGCCATCTGGAAACGTTTCCGCGCTGCCTGCGATGAATTTTTCAACCGGAAAGCGGCATATTACGCAGGAATTGACAGCCAGTACGAAGAAAACCTGAAGAAAAAACTCGAGCTGATTGAAGAAATCGAGAAATACCAGCCTGTGGAAAGCGTGGAGGAAAACTTCCGCAACCTGAAAGAATTCCAGAGGCGCTGGACTGAAATAGGTTTTGTTCCTCTGAAAGACAAGGAACAGGTTCAGCAGAGGTATAAGGAAGCCATCACCCGTCATTTTGAAGGGCTGAAGATGGATGATGAAAGAAAGAATCTCCTGCGTTTCCGGAACCGCCTCGATGCGCTTCAGCAGAAGCCAAGAGGAAACCAGAAGATTAAGGCCGAACGCGAGCGGCTGATTGGAAAACTTAAACAGCTGGAAAACGAAATTTCGCTCTGGGAAAACAACATAGGCTTCTTCATCAAGTCAAAAAATGCCGAGTCAATGATCAGTGAAGTGCAGAAAAAGATTGATGATGCAAAGGCACGGATTACCGAGCTCGAGGAAAAAATCCGCATCATCGACATGCACATTTCTGAATCGTGACAACCGGTTACCGCTGAGACTGTACAAAAAAATATAAGGCAGTGGCAACAAAATACATATTTGTAACCGGAGGAGTGACCTCCTCGCTTGGAAAAGGAATTATATCCGCTTCGCTGGGAAGGCTTCTTCAGGCGCATGGGTATAACGTCACCATACAGAAGCTCGATCCCTACATCAATGTAGATCCGGGAACCCTCAACCCCTATGAACACGGAGAATGCTACGTTACCGAAGATGGAGCAGAAACTGACCTGGATCTGGGCCATTATGAGCGTTTCACCGGTATTCACACCACCCAGGCCAACAATGTTACCACCGGCCGCATTTACCAGAGTGTCATCAATAAGGAACGGAGGGGCGATTTTCTGGGAAAGACCGTCCAGATTATCCCGCATATAACTGATGAAATCAAACGCCGCATCAAACTTCTGGGGGGCAATAACAAATACGACGTTGTGATCACCGAAATTGGCGGTACCGTCGGGGACATTGAATCACTTCCCTTTATTGAAGCCGTTCGTCAGCTGAAATGGGACCTTGGCCCGGGAAATTGCCTGGTAGTGCACCTTACCCTGGTCCCTTATCTTTCCGCTACCGGCGAACTGAAAACAAAACCCACCCAGCACTCGGTAAAGGCATTGCTCGAAAACGGGATACAACCCGACATTCTGGTACTCCGCACCGAAAAAAACCTTACCACCGATATCCGGAAAAAAGTGGCGCTGTTCTGCAACGTGGAGATGGAGGCTGTAATGCAGAGCATTGATGTTTCCACCATTTATGAAGTCCCTCTCCTTTTGCAGAAAGAAAAATTTGACCTGATCGTTCTGAAGAAACTGAACCTTCCTGCCAGAGAAAATCCCCAGCTGAAGGAGTGGAAAGAATTTGTGAACCGCATCAAGAACCCCGGTTCGACAGTCCGCATAGGGCTTGTCGGTAAATATGTCGAACTGCACGATTCCTACAAATCCATCAATGAATCGTTTGTTCACGCCGGCGCCATGAACCGATGCAAGGTGGACCTGCAGTTCATTCACTCGGAAGACATCGAAAGAGGAGATATCAATGAATTGCTGGGCTCGCTGAGCGGGATTCTGGTGGCACCGGGATTCGGTGACCGCGGCATTGAGGGGAAAATCCTCGCGGCACAATATGCACGGGAAAACCGTATACCCTATTTCGGGGTTTGCCTGGGAATGCAATGTGCGGTAATTGAATTTGCCCGGAATGTACTGGGTTTAAAAGAAGCGCATTCCACCGAAATTGCACGGAACACGCCTTATCCGGTTATTGACCTGATGGAAGACCAGAAGGGCATCACCAACAAGGGAGGCACCATGCGGCTGGGGGCTTACCCCTGCAATATCAAAAAGGGCTCGCTTGCCTGGGAAGCCTATGGCAAACTCAAGGTGAGCGAACGCCACCGGCATCGTTTTGAATTCAACAACCAATACCTGAAAGCTTTTGAAAAAGCCGGAATGGTGGCAACCGGAATCAACCCCGATACCAACCTTGTTGAAATTATGGAAATTCCTTCACATCCCTGGTTTGTCGGTGTTCAGTTCCACCCCGAATACAGGTCAACCGTGAAGGAACCCCATCCCCTGTTTGTGGCCTTCGTCAAAGCCGCTCTGGAATACAAAGAAAAGAAGGAACGGGAAAAATCAGCAAAAAAAGATACTGCCAGGCTTCCGTCCTGACAAAATGAGTTGAAGTAAAATAAACTACGGGAAACATTCAGCATGGATAAAAACACAGTTATAGGACTTATTTTAATCGGTCTTATTTTCATAGTTTTCAGCATCATTAATAAACCGTCGAAGGAAGAGATGGAAGCGGCCCGGCACAGGGCTGATTCCATTGCCGCCTTACAGCAGGCTCAGCAGGAAGAAAGAGCAAAGGCTTTTCAGGCCGATTCCCTTCTGAAAGCTTCATCGCCGGAGTTGATCAAGGAGCAGGCAGTGGAACGGCAGGAAAAATTCGGCCCTTTTGCCTCTGCCACTGAAGGGACACCGGAATTCATCACACTGGAAAACGACCTGATACGGTTGGTAATATCCACCAAAGGAGCGCGTCCTTACTCCGTTCAGATAAAAAAATACCGCCGGTACGATTCCCTGCCGCTGGTACTTTTCGACGGGGATTCCACCGTATTTTCCCTCGGTTTTTTTGCCCAGAACCGTAAAGTATCGACCCAGGATCTTATCTTTACCCCGCAGGTAAACCAACGGACATTCCTTGCCACTAAAGATTCCGTTGTGCTTCCTCTGAGGGTAAGCATTGGCGAAAACAAGTACCTTGAATATGTTTACTCCCTGAAACCCGGGTCCTACAGGGTCAATCTGGACGTAAAGACCGTCGGCCTTCAGGATGTGATTGCCCAGAATATCAATTCGCTGGATCTCGAATGGCAGGCCTACATACCTCAGCTTGAAAAAGGCCGGCAGAATGAAGATAATTATACGACCATCTTCTATAAATATGCCGGAGGTGATGTAGAAAACCTGAATCCCCGGTCAAAAAAGGGGGAAAACACGGCCGAACTCAACGTAAAAGTTAAGTGGGTGGCCTTTAAACAGCAGTTCTTTGCTTCCGTTCTTATTGCCGATGAAAGTTTTGCCAACGGACAGGTAACTTCGGTGCATATTCCCGAACCAAGCCCTTATCTGAGAAAGTTTTCAGCAGTTCTGGGGGTACCTTATAACCCCAATACCGACAATACCATTGGCATGTCGTTTTATTTCGGGCCCAATCACTTTACCACACTGAAAAAAGAAGGAGACGACCTTCAGGAACTGGTGATTCTCGGAAAGTGGATTGTTAAATGGATCAACCAGTTTGTGATTATTCCCATTTTCAATTTTCTGAACCGGTTTATATCGAACTACGGCATCATTATCCTGATTCTGACCATCATTATCAAAACGGCTTTACTGCCTCTCACCTACCGCAGTTATCTTTCCATGGCCAAAATGCGGGTACTGAAGCCAATGATTGATGAAATCAATGCCAGAATTCCCAAGGAAAAAGCCATGGAACGCCAGCAGGCCACCATGAACCTTTACAAGAAGGCCGGAGTCAATCCTATGGGAGGATGCCTGCCGATGTTGCTTCAGTTCCCGATTCTCTTTGCCATGTTCCGGTTCTTCCCTACCTCTTTCGAATTGCGCCAGCAAGGCTTCCTGTGGGCTGATGACCTATCGACCTATGACTCCATTATCAGCTGGTCGGCTCATATTCCCATTCTCAGCAGCATTTACGGCAACCACGTCAGCCTCTTCACCATCCTGATGACGGTCACCACCCTCATGTCCATCAAGATGAACAACCAGACATCAGCCTCTTCCACGCAGATGCCGGGTATGCAGACTATGATGTACATCATGCCCGTTATGTTCATGTTCTTCCTGAATAACTTCTCTGCTGCCCTTACCTATTATTATTTCCTCACCAACGTTATCACATTCGGGCAGAACTACCTGTTCAAAAAGATGATCAATGAAGAGGAACTTCTGGCAAAACTCAACGAGAACAAGAAAAAGCCGGTGAAAAAGTCACGGTTTCAGATGGCACTGGAGGAGGCTGCCAAACGTCAGCAGGCGGGCAAGCAAATTTCCACCGGAAGGAAAAAGAAATAAGCCTCTGACCGAAGCTCCAGATTCCCGAAACAGATAACGAAGAAACGGTTGGTGCTTGGCACCAACCGTTTCTTCGTTCGTTTTTTCGCCAACTATACCTTCAGGTTTTTTTTAACCGCCAGCATTTTCAATGCTGTTATAGCGGCCTCATCTCCCTTGTTCCCGTGCATTCCTCCGGCGCGGTCGAGAGCCTGCCGGAGGTTCAGTGTGGTCAATACCCCGAAGACAAAGGGAATTTTGTACCGGAGATTCAGTTCAGTAATGCCCTGCGTTACACCCTGGCAGATATAGGTAAAATGCGGTGTTTCTCCCTGAATAACGCATCCAAGGCAGATCACCGCATCGGCTTTCCCCGCATCAGCGAGCCAGGCAGCTCCCAGGGGAAGTTCAAAACTCCCGGGAACATGAATGACCTGAATATCCTCTTTTGAAGCCCCGCAGCGAATCAGGGTATTTACCGCACCTTCAAGAAGTTTACCTGTTACTTCCTGATTCCACTCAGCAACCACAATACCAAACCGGTACCCCTTTGCCTCCGGCAAAGGTCCGGTTCCGAAATCGGAAAGATTTTTTCCTGCAGTGGCCATTGGATGCTGTGTTCCGCCAAAAACGGATTATTGCTCCATTTTTGCTTTTACACGGGCAATATACTTATCGATTGTATTGCTTTCGTTCGACTGGGGAAATTCCTTTTTGATCCGTTCGTAAATAGCCAGCGCGTCCTTGTTTTTGCCCTGCATTTCATATATCTGGGCGGTTTTCATCAGATATACAGGCGTAGTTAGCTGGTTGGGCGAAACACCGGCCGCTTTGGTATAATACTGCACGGCATCTTCGTATTCTTCTTTCTCGCTGTAAGCATCTCCCAGGGCACCGTATGCCATGCTCCGGATCATTTTGCTCTTCGTTTTAAATTTTTTCAGATAGCGGATTGCTTCGTCAAAATCGCCCATATGCAGATACGACAATCCGGCATAATATTTTGACAAACGGGCTGACTTCGTAAAACTATAATTATCAATTATATCAAGAAATCCAAGATGGTTGCCGTCGCCTTCCAGGGCCAACCGGAATGAATCCTGGGCGAAATAATCCTGCGCAACGTACATTTCTCTCTGAGCTTCCGCTTCTCTCGGCTGAAGGACAAACCGCCGGAGAGCCATATACGCTGCCGCCACTCCCAGAATGACCAGTGCAATAGTTGTCAGCAGTTTCTGGTTTTGCTCAATGAATTTCTCTGTCCGTGTCAGCGCTGTATCGACCGTTTCAACACCCTTTGGTGCATTGTCTTCCTTTTTTACCTTGACCATAGAAAATGTTTTTTCAGTTTTTTAAGGCAACCGCAAAAGTATATTTTTTAACCCGTTTGGCGAAATTTTTTCCGCACAATGATACAAATTTTCAGAAGACAGTTTGATGAGGTTTGCTACCTTTGCATCAGAGAAGGTTCATATGCATCTGCAACGCTTATCACTGGTCAATTTCAAAAATTTCAGGGAGGCCTCTGCCGGATTCAGTTCCAAGATCAATATAATTACAGGACAGAACGGCGTTGGCAAGACCAATCTTCTGGATGCCATTCATTATCTCTGCATGACCAAGAGTTACTTCAATCCGGTCGACACCCAGAACATACGGCACGGCGAAGAGTTTATGCTGATAGAAGGATGGTTTGAAAGGGAAGGTGCTGAAGAATACATAACCTGCGGAGTAAAACGCCACCAGAAAAAACAGTTCAGGCGCAACAGGAAAGAATATCAGAAACTCTCGGAACATATCGGATTTCTTCCGGTGGTAATAGTTACACCCGAGGATTCGGCCCTGATCAGGGAAGGGAGTGATGAACGCCGCCGTTTTATGAATGCCGTTATCGCACAATATGACCAGGCCTACCTCGACGACCTGATCACTTACAACCACATTCTTACCCAGCGGAATGCCCTTCTGAAACAGATGTCCACCAAAGTCCCAGCCCGCTATGAGGAGGTGGAAGTATGGGATATGACGCTCATTCCTGCCGGACAGCGAATATTCGAAAAAAGAAAACAGTTTGTCAGCGAACTCGTGCCGGTATTTCAGAAGTATTACAGTACGATTTCATTTGACCGGGAGCAGGTTCGCCTGAGTTACCATTCCCATCTGTCGGGTGGAAATTTCGGCGATCTCCTGCGCCAGAACTTTGAAAAAGATGTGATTCTGCAGTACACAACCATCGGAATTCACAAGGACGACCTGCTGCTTGACCTTGAGGATCATATGTTGAGAAGATTTGGTTCGCAGGGCCAGCAAAAAACCTTTCTGGTTGCCCTCAAGCTGGCCGAATCGGACTTTATACGCCAGTGGAACGGTCAACAGCCCATTTTGCTTCTGGATGACATTTTCGATAAATTCGATGACGACAGGGTGCAGAAAATCATCCATCTGGCAGCCGACGACCATTTTGGTCAGATCTTCATTGCCGACACCAACCGGAACAGGATACGAACGTTTATTAACGAAACCAGAAGCAATTACCGTATCTTTGAGATCAGCGACCAGAGTATCCATCTTATTGAATCATCGGATGAGGCGAAGTGAAACACAGCATATCGGCCAGATACTGGAAGACATTCTGTCGGAATTTCAGATCGGGAGGAAGATGAAAGAAGCCCGGATTCTGAATGCGTGGGATGAAGTGGTGGGGTCTTACGTACGTTCCCATACGGTCAAAACCTATATCCGCAACCGGATTCTTTTTGTGGAATTTGACTCGGCCGTTATACGCAACGAGGTTTTCATGATGAGGGAACAACTGACATCCCGGCTGAATGATGCCGCCGGGGGTCACGTTATCGAAAAAATTGTGTTCAGGTGAAAACGATGCACGCCTCAAAACCGGAAGACCAGTTTACTGAGCGGCTGAAGGCTTTTGCCGAAGAGAACCGTTTCTTCACAAGCCATTCGAAAGTGCTTCTGGCCGTGAGCGGAGGAATTGATTCGATGGTCATGGCCCATGCCATGCATTGTCTGGGGAGGGTCCAGGGAATTGCCCACTGCAATTTTCAGTTGCGGGGCAAAGAATCAGATGATGATGAGGCATTTGTCAGAGAATGGGCCAACCAACACGGGATTCCCTTTCACCTTCAACGTTTCGAAACGGAACGCCATGCACTTCTGCAGGGAATTTCCCTGCAAATGGCAGCACGTGAACTGCGTTACGGATGGTTTAAAGAGCTGTGCAGGCAGTATGGTTATACGCAGGTTGCCATGGCCCATCACCTGGATGACCAGGCCGAAACCTTTTTTATCAACCTGGCCCGGGGCTCAGGCATTAAAGGCCTGGCAGGAATGCCCGCCATGCAGGACGTATTCATCCGTCCTCTTCTTTTTACCAACAGAGCCGAAATTGAAGAATATGCCAGGCGCAACGGCATAAGCTGGAGGGAAGACTCTTCCAATCCAACCGAAAAGTATTTGCGGAACAAAATACGTCACCGCCTGATCCCCCTGTTCGAATCCATCTATCCCGGTGCCACTGAAAACCTGCTCCAGGCTATGAAAAAGCTTGGAAACAGCTACCAGATCTGTTCCCGGCGACTTGGGGAGTTCATAAACGACGTTGCTGACATTGAAAAAGGGATGACCCGCATCAGTATATCCCGGCTGAACCATTGGCCCGACGCCAAAAATCTGCTCACGGAATACCTGGCTTCCTTCCATTTTCATCCCGATATAATTGATGCGGTTTACGCAAATCTGAACGCACAATCAGGAAAGACCTTCTGCTCATCATCCCACAGGATCACCAAGGACCGGGAAAACCTGTACATAGAGAAAATACAGGAACCTGCCGACGAAGAATACGCAATTGAAGAAGGAATTCGCTCGCTGACATTCCCCGTGAATATGAAAATCATTTCCTTCCCCAGGCCGCGCGGGTATCTTCTGCCTGATTCTCCTCTGGTGGCTTCGCTCGATTACGATAAAATTCAGTTTCCGCTGGTCTTGAGGAAATGGAAAACCGGTGATGCTTTTATTCCACTGGGAATGAAAGGAAGAAAAAAAATCAGCGACTTTTTTACCGATAAAAAGATACCTGTTCCGTTAAAAAAGCGAATCTGGCTCCTGACCTCAGCGGGCGAAATTGTCTGGGTCATCGGGTATCGCATCGATCATCGCTACCGGATAACTGAAAAAACCAGGAACATCCTGTACATTGAATATTTCCCTCCCGAATAAAGATGATCTATATCACCTTTTAACAGAACAAAGATCATTTTTTTCATTAGCAAAACTCAACAGCAAAACGGTAACCAATATATGAATTACCCGTACATTTGTGCAGACAAATTACCGGTCATTGAGGGTTTGCAGGAAGCGATAAGGGTTATCATGGTTGGATGCTTCGTTGCAGAAAGAGAAACAGGTTTTTTTCATAGGCTTTAGTATTAGTTGTTTAGGGTAAAGGTTAATGCTGGTAGTTTGATTTAGGGTTGATGAAAGGTGTCGGAATTTTTTCCGGCACCTTTTTCTTTTTGTTCTGATGCAATAAAAGGTGACACACATCATCCTATGTCAAAATTAACATCACCCTTTTTTAGGGAACATTCTAAAAGCGGCGACGTATCTTTATATAGAAATTAAAACCTACCATTATGAAAACCTGCCTGATCCTTTCACTTTTTCTGGTTCCGCTGGCACTTTTTGCGCAGCCTTCCGAGTCGACCCAGCAGAGAGCTCCTGTATATGAGGCCAATAATACCGCTTCCGTGCAGATTGCACCGGATTATTACAGCATGGTGCTGATGCAGGCAGAACAAGCAGCTCAGAAAGAACAGTACAGCAAAGCGATTAAACTGCTGAAAGAATATATCAGTGCGAATGATACCTCAGCGGCCCTGTGCACAAAGCTTGCCATATTGTATCTTGAAAACGGACAATATGTAAAATCCCTCAAGGCGGCGAGCCACGCGTCAGAGCTAAATCCTTCCGATCCGCGGAATTTCAATATTATGGGAATCACGCTGTTCTACCTGGGGAATTATGAACAGGCGCTGAATGCCTATACCAGGGCCATTGCCCTGAATCCATCCTTTGCGGTTGCCTATTATAACAGAGGCCTGCTCCGGTACGAAATCAATGATAAAAATGGGGCTTATTCCGATTTAATGAAAGCCCGGGAACTCAACTTTGAAGGTATTGACAGCATCATAGGCGAACTGTTTGCTTATCGCAGCAAAAAAGAAAAGAATAATCAGTAATTCTTGCTTTTCCAAGCTGTACAGACAAAATCCGAAGAGGTAACATTGTGAAACAGCCAATAATGCCGCCCCTTCAGGGCTCCGGATTTTCTTCTCTGGCTTGATTCTACAATAATGTCGCCCTTTCAGGGCTGATGTTTTTTTGAAATTTGGTTCTGAAGAATTTTTTATCGCGGGAAAGGCAAAAAAACCTTCGCTTTCTGCCGGAATGTTGGAATTACAGGCAAAGTAAAGCCCGCATAAAGGCCTGTGCGCGGATGCGGGCAAAAGATGTATATTAGCAGGCAACAAAATCTGCTGATATGAATAAAAAAATTTTCCTGTACGCTTTCCTTTTCCTGGTTACAGCTTTCACCGGCCGGGGACAAATTCCGGGTAATCTTGAACCCTCAAAGTATTTTGGTTTTCAACCGGGAACTGACCGGGAGCTTATCGATTACAACCAGCTGATTGCCTACTTCAGCAAGCTGGATGAACAATCTCCGCTCATGAAGATGGAAGAAATCGGTGTAAGCCCGCTGGGAAAGAAAATGTATGTGGTGTTTATTTCTTCCGAGAAGAACATCCAGCATCTTGACCAGCTGGGAAAGATAAACCGGAAGCTTGCACTGGAGGCAAACCTGAGCGAACAGGAAAGGAATCAGTTGATCAGCGAAGGAAAGGTATTTGTTCTGGCAACCCTCTCCATGCATTCCGAAGAAGTTGGCCCGTCGCAGGCCGCACCGATTATAGCCTGGGATCTGGTCAACCTGAAGAAGCCCGGTATGAAAGAGTGGCTTGACCAGGTGGTGTTTATGATGGTTCCCTGCCATAATCCTGACGGAATGCAGATGGTTGTTGAAAATTACCGCAAATACAAAGGAACCAAATATGAAGGATGCTCCCTTCCGGGAGTTTATCACAAATATGTGGGGCACGACAACAACCGGGATTTCATCTCCCTTTCGCAGGAAGATACCAGGGCTATTAACCAGTTGTACAGCAAAAAATGGTTTCCCCAGGTAATGATTGAGAAGCACCAGATGGGGGCTATGGATGTGCGTTATTTTGCGCCTCCTCCGCATGATCCGATTGCCGAAAATGTGAACGAAGCAGTATGGAACTGGATGCGGGTATTTGGCTCAGCTATGGCCAAAGATATGACCGCCGCCGGTCTGGCGGGCGTGACCCAGGAATACCTGTTCGACGATTACTGGCCGGGTTCTACGGAAACGGCCATCTGGAAAAACATGATCGGCATGCTGACCGAATGTGCCAGTGCCAATGTAGCCTCTCCTGTGTGGATTGAGAAGAACGAACTGCAGGTTGACGGCAAAGGGCTGGGCGATTACAAAAAGAGCATCAACATGCCCCTGCCCTGGCCCGGCGGTTGGTGGAGACTGGGCGATATCGTTCAGTACGAAATAGAATCTACCTGGTCACTGCTCAGAACAGCCGCCGTGTACCGCGCTGATATCCTCAGACTGCGCAATGATTTGTGCAGAAAAGAAGTGGCCAATGGCCGCACCATGTCGCCTGCCTATTACATTCTTCCTGCCGGCCAGCCCGATCAGAGCGAACTGGTCAACCTGGTAAACCTTCTGAACGAGCATGGAATTGATGTTTACGAACTTGCTTCGGACGTGAAGATCAACAACTTGTTGTTTCACAAAGGCGACATTGCCATACCTCTCGCCCAGCCGTTCCGGCCTTTCATCAAAGAGGTGATGGAAAAACAAGCCTTTCCCGAACGACACTACACCCCCGGAGGGGAAATGATTCAGCCCTACGACATAACCTCCTGGTCATTGCCCCTGCACAGATCATTGAAATGCACGGAAATTCCGAAAACAGATGCCCTGCTCGATGCTTCCCTCAGGAAGGTTTCCATACCCTATACGCTGAGGATATCGAAATCAGTGCCCTCCGGAAAAAATACCGTATTGCTCAGTGCAGCCAACAACGGCAGTTTTTCTGCGGCTTTCAGCGCTCTGACCGGCGGGCTGAAAGTGGAGAGAACCGGTACAGCGGTTACCATGGGAGAAAATGTTTATCCGTCGGGCAGTTTTGTCATTTCAGCCGGAAAAGAAACCTACGATGCCCTGAACAAACTGGTTCAATCGCTGACGTTCGAACCGGTTTTTACCGATCGTAAAAATCTTCCTTCTCTTCAACCGGTCAGGCTTCCTTCCGTAGCACTGGTTGAAAGCTGGTTCCATGATATGGATGCCGGATGGACCCGCTTCCTACTGGACCAGTACCATATACCCTATAAAGTTATACGGCCGTCGGACCTTGCCGACCCCAAAAAGGAAATCAAAGCCGATATACTGATATTTCCCGACCAGAATAAATCGATTCTGATGGAAGGAAAATACAGAGGAGGAAGCGACAGCTATATGACAGCCGATTATCCTCCTGAGTATGCAAAAGGAATGGGCAAGAACGGATTGGAAAAAGTGCTCAGGTTTATGAACAAAGGAGGAAGGATTGTCGCCTGGGGAAGGTCTGTCAGTTTGTTTGAAGGAATGCTCGAAATTAATGAGAATGATACCGTCAGTGATAAAACGGTGAAGGAAGAAAAAGAAGAGTTTGTCCTCCCCTTCCGCGATATTTCGGAGAATTTATCCAGGTCGGGACTGGTCTGCCCCGGTTCTCTGATGAAAGTCAATTTTCTTCCCGATCATCCCCTGACGTATGGAATGCCTGCATCAGCCGGAGTTTTTTACCGTGGCCGGCCGGCTTTCCGGACGTTTGTACCCGGGTTCGATATGGACCGCCGGGTGATCGGCAGTTTCCCCGAAAAGGATATCCTTATGAGCGGATACTGCAACAAGGAAGAGCTTTTATCAGAACTTCCCACGGCAGTATTGATTACCAAAGGAAAAGGACAGTTGGTGCTTTTCTCCTTTTCACCGGTATTCAGGGCTTCCATGCAGGGAAACTACAAATTACTTTTCAATGCCATCCTGATGTAGCAAACCTGCGGGAGTTAGCAATTCACTGAGAAATTTCTGCATGCGGCCTACATGGGAACCTTCCCAGTAGATTTTTCCGCAGGAGGTACAGCAATAAAAGCGGCGATAAAACCGGAACGTACGTTTACTGACCCTGGGTTCGGCTTCTTTCCGCGAAATCCGTTTAACCTTTCCGTTGCAGCGGGTACAGCGGGAAAACGGTTGGGCCAGTTTGTGCAATGAAAAATAGTTTACCACCTCCTGAATCTGGGTGCGGGGATTATCGGACCGGATGAAGTAGCCGTGGGTAACACGGTCATTTTTCAGTATTCCGAGGTCGCGGGTCAGGATGATGCGTTTCTGGGAACGGGCAATATCAATAATCTCCCTGTCGCCGAGAGAATTTTCATAGACTGTATCGAATCCGGCCAGACGCAGGTACCTGGCCAGCCTTCCCAGGTGGACATCCAGCACAAATTTCGGTTTACGCAGAGGCCGGGGCCTGAGATGAGTAACATCCGAAATATCCAGTGTTTCAAAAACAGGATAAACCGATATCTGATCCCCGGGCTGAAGATGATGACCGAAGGAAACTGAATTCCCGTTAACCAGAATGAGATCCACTTCGGTATGCGGTACACCGATAGCCTGGATGGCATCCTTCACCGACGGATTGCCGTTGAAAAGGTAGGGGAAAGCCTTTTGCCGGTACTTCGGCCTCAGAAAATCATTCAGTTCTGCATAAAAGCGGAACATGCAATATTTTTTCATTGCCCGGATCTTTGAACACACTGCCGTTTATCTGGCCGGAGATTTTTCTGCCGATCTTTTCCACAGAAAATACACCGGAATGCCGATAAGAACAATGATCAATCCCGGCCAGGTAAATTTCGGCTTATAGAAAAGGAGCATCAGCATGACAAAAAGGGAGAAAACCACATACACCGCAGGCAATACAGGATAACCAAAAGCCCTGTACGGACGTTCTGCTTCGGGGCGTTTTTTGCGGAGAATGTATATGGCTGAAATAATCAGGACATTAAAGATCATGACGGCAAAGATGACATAGTCGAGCAAATCGCTGTACGTGCCGGAAAGACAAAGAAGGATACCCCACACACCCTGAACAGCCAGCCCGATGGCAGGAACATTACGGCGGCTCAATATACCCGTCCTCCGGAAGAAAAGTCCGTCCTGTGCCATGGCATAGTAAACCCTGGCCCCGGTAAGAATAATACCATTGTTGCAACCGAAAGTTGAAATAACCACTGCCAGGGCCATAATGATTTCAGCCGGTTTTCCGAGAATCTGGTACATGGAAGCAGTACCCACCCTGTCTTCGGCAGCGTACTGGATACCCCGGGCTGCCGCCGTAAGGCCTTCCGGATCGCCCCGCAACGGAAGGGATTTCAGGTACACCACATTTACAAGAAAATAGAGAAGTGTAACGATTACTGTACCGAGAAACAGGCTGACAGGGATGGTCTTTTTCGGATTGATCACTTCGGCCGAAGCAAAGGTTACATTGTACCATGCATCAGCCGAAAAAAGGCTTCCGACCATGGCCGTGGCAAGGGTTGCCATCAGGGCAAATCCGGTGAGGGATGAAAGAGGATCGGAAGGGTTGCTTCCCCGGGTATTCCATATTCCCTGCGGATTCTGGTCTGCAATGCCTGTGCCCCGTAACACCCAGAAACCAATAAGAACAAAAAGAATCAAAATGGCAGCTTTGGTGAAGGTAAAGATATTCTGCACCCATTTTCCTTCCTCTACCCCCCTCATATTGACCCAGGTAAGAAAAACAATGGATGCAATGGCCACAAAGTGAACGGCTGTTACTTTCACCACACCGAGATCCAGCAGAATGTTGGCTTCGGAAATAGAAGGAATCAGCACACCGAGGTATTTGGCAAAAGCCATACCCACTGCAGCAATTGTGCCGGTCTGTATAACCAGAAACAAGGTCCATCCGTAGAGAAATCCGAACAAAGGGGAATAGGCTTCCCTGAGGTACACATAGATACCGCCGGCCTGAGGCATCATGGCGGCAAGCTCACCATAGCTTATTGCTGCAATCACCGTCATAACGCCCGTCAGAGCCCAGGCCACCAGCAACCAGCCGGGTGAAGCAAGCTCGCGGGCCATATCGGCACTTACAATAAAGATACCCGACCCAATCATCGATCCCATCACCAGCATGGTGGAATCGAAAACATTCAGCCGCCGTTTGAATTCATATCGAACCGTATCTGCCATTGAACAAAAATTTGCTTTTGTAAATATGCAGAATTTTCCCTTTCGTCAAAAAATATTACCAAACAGAAACCTTAAAAAACATTCATTCGTTTGAAGTAAGTGAAGTATCTTTATAAATGCATTATTAACCAAAACCCTTGTATCATGAAAAAAATCCGTTTCGCAATGCTTTTCGGAATGTTGGCTTTACTGCTTCTGGGCTGCAGTAAAGACGACGAATTTTCCATTATTGGCAAATGGAACATTGACAAGATCACCGTGAGTTATTATCAGGGGTCGACCCTGGTTCAGACCTATTCGCAGGTAGATTCTCCGGATAATGATCTGGGCTGGATAGAGTTCAAAGACGGAGGAACAGGTGTCGATAATGAAAACGGAACGTTTACCTGGACATTAAGCGGGAGCAATTTAACCGTAGTTACGGAAAATGAAACCCTTGACCTGAAACTCACCACCAAGGAAAAAAAGAAACTGGTCGGGGAAGCTACTCAGACAATTACTGAAGAGAATGTAACTTACACTCTCAAGACAGTGATCGAACTCTCCAGGTAATTTCTCACAGGGTGCTTCAGGAAGTATTTATTCCAAATTCTTCAATTGAAAAACCCAATTGAGAATCTCGGTTTATTGGATCAGGCAAACGATCTTCGGATGGTTTGCCTGATTTTATTTTACTTCAGGGAAACGTTCGTATAGCGGGAAAAAGAAATTGCATTCAAACTGGGCATGTTCATCGCTGTCGGATCCATGCACTGCATTGTCGCGAACATCGTTTCCGTAAAGCTGCCTGATGGTTCCGGCAGCAGCCTTTGAAGGGTCGGTAGAACCGATGAAATTACGGTAGGCTTCCACAGCATCTTCCTTTTCGAGGATGGCCACCACCACCGGGCCGGAAATCATATATTGTACAAGGCCTTCGTAGAATGGTTTCCCTTCGTGCACAGCATAAAAGGCACGGGCCTGTGCCTCTGTCATCTGCAGCATCTTCAGGGCAGCCAACCGAAATCCTGCTTCCGAAATCTTGCCGAGAATGGCTCCCGTGTGATTGCTCCGTACCGCACCGGGCTTAATGATTGTAAGGGTATAACGTCCGTTCATTTTTCACAGCGTTTTTCCCAAAAATAAACATTTTTGTTTCAGTCGGGCCAGTTGAGGGGAGAATTCTTCTTCCTGTTGCTCAATTCGTAAAAAACCTGTACGTTTGGTATTTTTGTACCAAACGTTATTGACAGATAATGAAGGAGGAATTTGTTCAGAAATTCAGGGAGCTAACCGAATCAGCACGCCGTCCGGCAGTGATTACCCATTTTGACCCTGACGGGGATGCCGTTGGTTCTGCTCTGGGGATGGCTCTGTATCTTCAGAAAAAAGTGAAGAACAAAGTATCTGTTCTTATTCCCAATACAGACCCTGCTTTCCTGCAATGGTTGCCGGGCCATGACCAGGTGGTTTTTTACGACCGTGACCCCGAAGCCTGTGCCAGGGTAATTCAGGCTTCTGATTTACTGATTCTGGTGGACTTCAATGTCAGGAACCGTCTGAAGAAAATGGAACCCTGCGTTTTTGCATCCCGTATTCCTTCCGTTCTCATCGACCATCATCCCGATCCCGACCTTCCGGCCATACTGGTGATATCGGATACGGAACGAAGTTCGACCGCCGAGCTGATCTACGATCTGATCATGAGATGCGGAGATGCGGAATTGATTGATACCGACATTGCCGTTAATCTGTTTACAGGAATTATGACCGATACGGGCTGTTTCAGTTACAATGCATCGCGCCCCCGTACCTTTGAAATTACGGCACAACTTCTGCAGTATCCCTTTAACAAGGATACGGTGTACCGGAATGTGTACGATTTCTATTCCGAACAGAGGATGCGGCTCATGGGATACTGCCTGCATCAAAAAATGAAAGTGATTCCCGAGTGCCGATCAGCCTATATTGCTCTTACCCGTAAAGAACTGGAAGACTTCCATCATGAACCCGGCGATACGGAAGGATTTGTGAACCTTCCTTTTTCCATCCGGGGGACGCTGGTAACAGCACTTTTTACGGAAAAGGATGACCATGTAAAAATTTCGTTTCGCTCAAGGGGCAGTTTTGCCGTCAACACCTTTGCCAGCCGCTATTTTTCAGGTGGTGGACATTTTCACGCGGCCGGCGGGGAATGTCCTCTGCCGCTGGATGCTGCCGTTCAGAAATTTACCGAGATGATTCAACAACATAAGGATGAAATCAGGGATTAAGACGTGGACCTTAGTACTGACCATTTTCCTTCTGATCGTTGCCGGCTGTAAAAACCCCGCTCCTGAGGAAAATACCAGGAAGCCGTTCACAGAAGACGATCTGGTGCGGGTAAACAGGTATCTTGTAGAAAAAGATCACAAGGCGATCCGCAGGTTTATCGAACGCCAGGGCTGGAAAATGCAGCAAACCGCAACGGGATTATGGTACGAAATTATCGAACACGGGCACGGACCTGCTGGATGCAAAGGGTGCATGGCTGTTCTTTCCTATAAAGTCAGTCTTCTCGACGGAACCCTTTGTTACAGTTCGGGCAAGGACGGGCTGAAAGAATTTCTTATCGGTCAGGGCGGTGTGGAATCAGGCCTGGAGGAAGCCATTCTTCTGCTTCATCAGGGCGACAGTGCCCGGCTGGTATTACCGCCTTACCTGGCTTATGGCCTCACCGGCGATCAGAAAAAGATACCCGGCAGAGCATCACTGGTTTATGAACTCAGGGTGCTTCGGATCATTCCGGCTCAATGACCTGTTTACCGAAATCCTGAAGCTGACGCAACCCGAACAAAGGAATTTGCGTCTGATTAGTGTATATTTGCAAACACTGATTCAAAAAATTTGAACAACAAACCAAAGGATTATGAAAAAGAGTCTTTTTTTCTTCGTGGCCTCGCTGACAGTTTTTTCTGTGCTTTTTACGACCTGCAATAAGAGCGATAATACCGATGAGCTGAAAGCCAATGAACAGCGCCTGCTGGTTAAATATCTTTCCGATCATAACATAACGGTCCAGCCTACGGCCAGCGGGTTGTACTATATTGAAACCGACACCGGTACGGGGATTCAGCCCGTTATGGGGGATATGGTTCTGATGAACTACACCCTGAAAATCATCTCTGACAAAATTGTTGCTACCAGTGATAAGCAAACAGCCATCGATAACGGCATAGTCCAGGAATATTATCTGTATGGCCCACAGAAATACATTCTTCAGGAAAACCGGTATGAAAAAGGCCTTCAGGAAGGCATACTGATGATGAAGGAAGGAAGCAAGGCCACGATGATTATTCCCAGCAGTCTATCATACGGAGGTCTCGGCATGCCCTGGCTGGGAGTTTCGCCTTACTCTACCCTGATCTACAATATAGAACTTCTGCGTGTGATTAAAAACCCGGATGCATTTGAAAGGGAGCAGATTGCTGCATACCTCGATACCACATCAATAACAGTGGCCGATTCAACAGCCGATGGATTGTATCATATTATTGACAAGGCCGGTACAGGCGATCCTCCAACTACCGGAACCATTGTGAAAGTAAACTATAAATTGTATCTGATAGATGGCCGTAAGCTTGCTGAGAATAGCTCTGATGCACCCTTTTCCTATTCGGTTGGTTCAGCTGGCTATATTGAAGGATGGGACAAAGGAATCCGTCTGACCCGGAAAGGCGAAAAATGCCGGATTATTATCCCCTGGTACAAAGCTTACGGAAAATCAGGTTTTCAGGTTATACCCCCATACAGTACTTTATTGTATGTTCTGGAACGGGTTGACTGATTACCTTCCGATCAGAAAAACACAAAGCCTCCTGTTTACTTCAGGGGGCTTTTTTTTCCATTCTGCCACCGACATGGTTCGTATTTCCTCTGAAGGAGATGTGATATCAGCCGCGATGCAGAGCAAGGTATCGGCCTGCAAAACTTTCAGCAGGCTTTCCACCATCTGTTGATTGCGGTAAGGCGTTTCCATGAATATTTGCGTGTAGCCGGTATTTCCCGCTGTCTGTTCCAACTGCTTCAGTCGGCGAATCCGCTCGTTTTCCTTAACAGGCAGGTATCCGTGAAAGGAAAATTGTTCCGCATTCAGCCCCGATGCGATCAGGGCAAGAAAAACGGAAGAAGGCCCGGGCAAAGGAATCACGCGGATACCGGCCTTATGGGCAGCCCGTACAAGTTCCTCTCCCGGATCAGCCATGGCAGGCAGGCCCGCATCAGACATCAGCGCAACTGTCCGGTGCTCTGTAACGGCCTGGATCAGATCAGGAATTATGGTGCGGGGAGAATGTTCATTCAATACCATCATGGGAAGGGTATCAAAGCTTCCTTTGAATCCCATGTTCCTGAGGTTTCTCCTGGCGGAGCGTTCATCTTCAACAATAAATAACCGGATTTTATCCAGTAATTCGAAAAAAAACTCCCCGAAAAAACGCGACGGCTGGTCGGAAACCAAAGGGGCAGGAACCAGGTAAAGTATAGGGCTGTTTGTTATCACTTCTTCCGGCATGGCAACAATACGACCGCACTAAATTACGCAAATCCTTTTTCCAGATCGTTGAATGAAAAAAAATTTCCGGCACATTCCGCAGGAATGCCTCAAAACCTGATATACCGGCGTAGCTTTTAGAAAATATTATGCCGGTGAGCCGGGGCTTTTTCACCCTCAGCCAATGCCGCCCGGCGCCAGACGGCTGAGATACTTCCTGCCGGGGATGCTGAATCGATTCGTTCCAAAATATCCTTTTACCGATAAGTTATTTTGATTAAATTGTTCCTGCAATTATTTTTGCAACTTTACAAAGAGAAAAAAGCGGAAGCAACGGCTTTGTGCAGTTAAACAAAAGAAATTTCAGGTGAAGGTTACATTTCTGGGAACAGGGACATCACAGGGAGTGCCGGTCATTGCATGCCCCTGCCAGGTATGCAGGTCATTTGACCCGAGGGATAAACGCCTGCGGTCGTCGGTTATGATTGAAGAAAACGGGCTGAACATTGTCATCGACACGGGGCCGGACTTCAGAACCCAGATGCTCAGGGAGCACGTAACCAATGTCGATGCCATCCTGTTTACCCATGAACATAAGGATCATACCGCCGGACTGGACGATATCCGGTCGTTCAATTACCTGAAGCAACGGCCTATGGATGTATATGCCGAAGAAGCGGTCATTCGCTCTCTGAAAATGGAGTTTGCCTATGTGTTTGCCGAGAAAAAGTATCCCGGCGTTCCGCAAATTGAAGTTCATGCCATTGGCACAGAACCCTTTATGATTCGGAATCTTTCGATCATTCCCATACGGGCTATCCATTATCAGCTTCCGGTTCTGGGTTTCCGGATCGGAGACTTTACCTACATCACCGATGCCAATTACATTCCCGAAGAAGAGAAAGAAAAAATAGCCGGCACCCGGTATATGGTTATTTCCGGTCTTCGTAAACAGAAACATATTTCCCATTTCAGTCTGGGCGAGGCCATTGAACTCATCAGCGAATTCAGCCCCAAACGCGGGTACATCACCCACATCAGCCACCAGATGGGCCTGCATGAGGAGGTTAGCAGGGAATTACCGCCCAATGTAATGCTGGCATACGACGGACTGAAAATTGAATTCTGAAAGGATTCCTGGTGGTGAGGGGATGAACCGGCTGTAACCGGAAAAGATTGTTTGCTCCTGCTGTTTTACGCTGTACAACATATTGGCCGCACCGCAGGAATGTAGTAGATTTGAAGGTAAACTTTCAGCTTATGGGACTTACAGTAGTAGAAAAAATCCTTGCCTCACATGCCGGAAAAGAAAAAGTACAACCGGGAGATATAGTTGAAATCGCCATTGACACACGCGTGGCCCGCGATTTCGGGGGTGCCAATGTGGTTCAGCATCTCCGCGAAAACCATCTCGCAATTGCCGATCCTGCCCGAACCATCTTTACCTTTGACTGCAATCCCACCGGTTCTGACCAGAAGTACGCCGCCAACCAGCATCTGTGCAGGCTATTTGCCAGGGAAAATGGTATTCAGCTTTATGACATCAATGCCGGGATAGGCACCCACATACTCATTGATGAGGGGCTTGTGCTTCCGGGCTTTACGGCTGTTTCGACCGATTCGCATGCCAACATTCTTGGTGCCATTGGAGCATTCGGACAGGGAATGGGCGATATGGACATAGCTGCCATATGGGCACATGGCAAAACGTGGTTCAGGGTTCCCCGCTCGGTAAAAATTGACATCAGGGGAGAATGGAAAAAGGAAATAACGGCTAAAGACATTGTTCTGAATCTCCTTGACCGGTTTGGCGCCAATACCCTTCTCGGCGCATCGGTAGAGCTGACCGGGGAGGCCATCGAAAAGCTTTCCCTCGATGCCCGGATTACCATTGCTTCGATGGCAACCGAGATGAGCGCTCTCATTTTCCTCCTTCCTCCCGGCGAAGAAGTTCTCTCCTACTGCTCAGCCCGCTCAGGGAAAAAATGCATTCCGGTGCTTGCCGACGAAGATGCACATTATGATGAGGTATATACTGTTGAGGCCTCATCCTTTACAGAAAGAATCTCTCTGCCCGGCAATCCGGAGAATACGGTGCCGGTGGCCGAAGTTGCCGGCAAAAAGATTGATTCAGGTTTTATCGGAAGCTGTACCAACGGACGGATGGAAGACATGCGCACAGCGGCAGCCATCCTGAAAGGCAGAAAAGTTGCCCCCGGTGTTGTACTGAAGGTAGTACCTGCCACCTCAGCCATCTGGAGGCAATGTTTGGATGAAGGGATTCTCCGCATTTTTCAGGAAGCGGGGGCACTGGTTTCCAATCCGGGCTGTGCCGGATGTGCGGCAGGACAGGTGGGGCAAAACGGACCGGGCGAAGTAACCCTCAGCACGGGTAACAGAAACTTCCCGGGAAAACAGGGCAAAGGAGAAGTTTACCTCGCCTCTCCCGCTATTGTAGCTGCTTCGGCAGTGGCCGGCTACATAACTTTCCCCCACCAGATCCCAAACCAGCCGGCTGTATTTAAAACCCTTCCCCCGGAAAAAAAGGAAAAAAGACCGGAACCGGACAAGAAACAGGAAAAAGAAAAATCCATGGTTGCTGAAGGAAAAATATGGCGTATCGACAAGGACAATATTGATACCGACATGATTTTTCACAACCGGCACCTGACCATTACAAACCGCGAGGAAATGGGCAAATATGCCTTCGGCAACCTGGCGGGATTCGAAGACTTCGCAAAAAATGCCCGGCCCGGAGACATCATTGTTACCGGAAAGAATTTCGGCGCCGGAAGCTCACGGCAACAGGCTGTTGACTGTTTTATTGCACTGGGCATTCAGTGCATTGTTGCCGAATCCTTTGCTCCCATCTATGAGCGGAATGCCATTAATGCCGGGTTCCCGATCGTCAGCTGCCCCGGTATACAGGAAACCGACCTGAAAACAGGCGACAGAATACGCGTCAACTTTGCTACAGGGGAAATAACCAACCTTGAAAACAATAAGAAAATTTTTGGTACAAAATTTTCAGAAGTGCAAAGGGATATCTATTTTAGAGGCGGAATATTACAGGAGAAACCATGAAACTGACCACCCCGGAAGGATACCAGCCACTTCTGAACCTCAAACAAACCGAAAAAGCCATCAAGCTGGTAAAGGATTTTTTTGAAACGGCTCTTTCGTCAGAACTGCAGTTGCGCCGGGTAACGGCTCCGATTATCGTAATGAAAGGCACAGGGATTAATGATGATCTGAACGGAGTAGAAAGGCCGGTAAGTTTTCCCATTCGCTCCATGAACGACAGGGTAGCCGAAGTGGTTCATTCCCTGGCTAAATGGAAGCGTATGGCCCTGGCGGACTATCAGATTGAAGAGAACTTCGGAATTTACACCGACATGAATGCCCTCAGGCCTGATGAAGACCTGGATAACCTGCATTCCATCTATGTTGATCAATGGGACTGGGAACGTGTTATGAACCATAACCAGCGCAACCTTGATTTTCTCAAGTACATTGTAAGAAAAATCTATGCCGTACTCAAACGTACCGAGTTCGTAGTGTTCGAAAACTACCCCCATATACGGCCCATTCTGCCGGAGGAAATCACTTTCGTTCATTCCGAGGAGTTGCTCGACAAGTATCCTTCCCTCACACCGAAGGAAAGAGAATACAAGGCCGCCAGGGAATATGGCGCCGTGTTCATTATCGGCATCGGCCATCCCCTGAAAAACGGCGAGCGACATGATGGTCGCGCGCCTGACTATGATGACTGGAGCACAGAAACTGCCAACGGCTTCAGGGGCCTGAACGGCGACATTATTATATGGAATCCGGTTCTGAACGATGCCTTTGAAATTTCCTCCATGGGTATCCGTGTCAATCCCGAAGCCATGCTATACCAGCTGAAAATGAATAATTGCGAAGAAAGGAAGGAGTTATACTGGCATAAACGGCTTCTGAACGGCGAATTGCCGCAGTCCATCGGCGGCGGTATCGGACAGTCGCGTATCTGTATGTATTTCCTCAGAAAAGCCCATATAGGGGAAGTGCAGGCAAGCATCTGGCCTGAGGAAATGATCACCATGTGCAGAAAGAACAACATTTTTCTGATGTAGGATTTTTTCGCGGTCAATTTCATTGCAATTCACTGCAGGCCCTCCTTACACTAAAGGGCTATTTACGAAGTCTTTTGCCCCCTTTATCGGCCATACGGTATCCATCAGGCTATCAATCGACTTGAATGGCAAACTGACAATATAAAAAAAGGCTGTCTCAAAATTTGAGCCAGCCTTTCTGAAACGATAAACCAAACCTTACTTAACAATCAGTTTTCCGACGAATTTTCCTTCCTGAGAATCAAGGGTCACAAAGTAAGCACCTCCTGGAACTGATGTTATGTCAATGGATTCGGAAGTACT
>Ga0272448_1001927_pt1 | contig 27051 bp, 23 predicted proteins | sample YNPCB0191_FD_202220 | JGI IMG/M metagenome (GOLD analysis project Ga0272448, IMG submission 202220) | Hot spring sediment microbial communities from Yellowstone National Park, WY, United States - YNP-CB-019-1 | ecosystem: Environmental > Aquatic > Thermal springs > Hot (42-90C) > Sediment... | reverse complement strand
AAAAGCAGTCTTAGGGCAAAGCCATATGGGCGTGTATTGGTCAATTATTTCCGGGTTGGTAGCCGGGCTTCTTCTAGGACTATCCACAGAATTTTTTACTTCGGATAAATATCCGCCTACCCGTTTTGTAGCCCGCAATGCCTTAACTGGTCCTGCCACGGTAATTATTGGCGGTTTGGCTGTGGGTATGCTTTCAACTGCCTTGCCGGTTATTTTGGTTACTGCTGCAATTCTTGCTAGTTTTTATTTTGCGGGAGGTGCAACTAATTTTAATGCCGGGCTTTACGGCATAGGTATTTCAGCGGTAGGTATGCTTTCTACTTTAGGTATAACCTTGGCTACTGATGCCTATGGGCCAATTGCCGATAATGCCGGAGGTAATGCCGAGATGTCACATTTAGGGCCAGAGGTAAGACAACGCACTGATGCCTTGGATGCTTTAGGCAATACTACTGCAGCCACTGGCAAAGGCTTTGCTATTGGCTCAGCAGCATTGACTGCCCTTGCCCTTATAGTTGCCTATAATGACAAAATTGCCTCTTTAGGCAAGACTATGGATATGAATTTTATGAATCCGCGGCTTATCGGTGGTTTGTTTATTGGTGGTATGCTTCCATTTTTATTCTGTGCTTTAACTATGGGAGCAGTGGGCCGGGCTGCGGGTAAGATTGTAGAAGAGGTAAGAAGGCAGTTTAAGGAAATAGTGGGATTAATGGAAGGAAAGGCCAAGGCAGATTATGCAAGATGCGTAAGTATTGTTACCGCTGCTGCCCAGAAAGAGATGATTTTGCCAGCGCTTCTGGCCTTGATTGCTCCGATACTTGTGGGTATTTTTATGGGGCTTGAGGCAGAGGTAGGGCTTCTTTCTGGCGCCTTGGTTTCCGGGTTTGTTTTAGCAGTTATGATGGCTAATTCTGGATGCTCCTGGGATAATGCCAAAAAATATATTGAGGCAGGCAGATATGGCGGTAAAGGTTCTAACAGCCATAAAGCAAGCATTGTTGGTGATACTGTGGGCGATCCTTTTAAGGATACCTCAGGACCATCGCTTAATATATTGATTAAACTAATGTCTATGGTCTCAATTGTATTTGCGTCGTTTATTGTAGCAAAAACAATATTTAAATAAAATTAATCACACGATAGGATCATAAAAGGAGGATTTTCTGTGGAAGGAATTTTTACTACTGCAGCGGTGTGGCTTGGACTGGCGGTATTCTCTGCTATTGTTGCGCATCATTTAAGAATTTCAATAGCCCTGGTTGAGATATGCGTTGGCGTTATAGCCGCCAATATCGCCAGTCGTTTCTTTGGTCCTAATTCATTTGGAAACAATTTTGAGTGGTTAAAGTTTTTGGCTTCTACAGGAGCGATACTGCTTACTTTCTTAGCCGGAGCTGAACTTGACCCAAAGGTAATCCGCACTAAATGGAAAGAAGTTGTCGTAGTCGGGATAGTTGGTTTTATTGCTCCTTTTTTGGGGTGTGCTGCCTTTGCCCATTTTATTCTTCATTGGGATCCCCGGGCAAGCTGGTTGGCAGGAATTGCCCTTTCTACAACCTCAATGGCGGTTGTATATGCGGTAATGCTTGAGACAGGATTTAACAAGACAGAATTCGGCAAGGGTATATTAGGCGCCTGTTTCATCAATGACTTTGGAACGGTAATCGCGCTTGGCCTTATTTTCGCTCCATTTAATTACAAAACAGTTATTTTTATCGTAGCAAGCGTTATCATCCTTGGGCTTTTTCCCGCAATGACTTCACTTTTGACGAGAATGTACGGATATAAAACTGCTGCTATCCGGGCAAAGTGGGTATTATTAGTGCTTTTTGGTTTAGGGGCGCTTGCGCTTTGGTCAGGAAGCGAAGCGGTGTTGCCGGCGTATCTTGCGGGAATGCTGTTGGCGGAATTCGCAACTAAAGAGCATCATTGGGTAAGCAGGCTTCGGACCTTAACCGTAGGATTTCTTACCCCGTTTTATTTTATCCGTGCAGGTTCGCTTGTTTCAGTAGGGGCTTTAATAAGCGCGCCATTTATATTCTTGGTGCTTTTTGGTAGTAAGGTAATATCAAAGATATTCGGACTCTATCCGGTTATCAGTATTTTCCGTAAAAAGAAAAGAGAAAAATGGTACTATACCCTTTTGATGTCAACAGGCCTTACCTTTGGCACGATTTCAGCACTCTATGGCTATTCGCATAACATAATAACGCAACAGCAGTATTCCTTCTTGGTTGCTACTGTTATTGCCAGCGCCGTTATTCCAACCTTAATAGCAAATATGGCGTTTTTACCCCTTCCTTTATTGGAGCAGCAAAAAAAGGTTGGCAGGTTGATGGCCGAAGGAATAGATGAAGAATAAAAAAGAAGTTTTTTCTTGAGGGGAAAATTTCTTTTCCCCTCAAACTCCATTTTGGTCCAAATCCTTTTACTCTTGGTGGAGCTGAGGGGATTTGAACCCCTGACCCCTTGCATGCCATGCAAGTGCTCTCCCAGCTGAGCTACAGCCCCATCTGATTTTTGATTTGTTTTTGCTTAAAAGTAGCTAAATTATAACTGATTTTTTTATCCGCGTAAAGAATTTTCTTAAATTAACCGCTTTTATTTTTATTGCAAAGGGTTGCCAAAAGAATTATACTTGGTAGTAAATTAACTAAAAAACATATGGTTAGCAAAAAAGATATCTTCTTAACTGCCCTCCAAGCCAAGGAATTAGATAGAAGGATAATTTCTGATTTTGCTATGCCTTCAATTCTTCTTATGGAGAATGCTGGCCGGCAGGTAGCAGAAGAGGTGATTAAGGAGAAGGTGAGGTCTAGGCGCATAGCTATTTTCTGCGGCCGAGGCAATAATGGCGCAGATGGTTTATGCGCTGGCCGGCACCTCATCTCTCAGGGGTTTAACCCGGATATTTATCTTTTAGGTAGTTGCACGCAGCTAAAGGATGAGGCAAGGGTTAATTTGGATATATTGCTTAGGCTAAAGGTTAAGATTCAGGAAGTAACCAGCCAAAATATTTCCCTAATAAAGCGCAGGATTAAAAATTACGGAATTATCATAGATGCGCTTTTGGGGATAGGTATCAAAGGAGAGGTTTCAGGGTTATTAGCTGAGACCATTAACCTAATCAACGCCTCTAAGGCCTATGTTATCGCCGTCGATATACCTTCTGGCTTAGATGCTACCTCAGGCGAGGTTTGCGGGGTTGCAGTAAAGGCAGACAAGACAGTAACCTTTATGGCTAAAAAGACAGGGATGATTCGAGGTAATGGCAGGAGACACTGCGGCAAGATAGTTGTGAAAGATATAGGTTTTCCCATTCCGAGGATAGTTTGACCGAGGCTGGGGAGTATGTTAAAATATACAGATGCGTTTAGGGGTACATATTTCTTTGGGAGGCTTGAAGATTTACCAGGCCTTTGAAAAAGCCAGTGAACTGGGGTGTAATACTATTCAGTTTTTCTCGCGCAATCCCCAGAGATGGCGCAACATTTCTTTGTCGCAAGAGGAGTTAAAGGAATTTGTCCGGCAGAAGAAAAATTATGACATAAAGCCGATTTTTGTGCATATTCCTTATTTAATAAACCTTGCCTCTCCCAATCCTCGGCTTTACAAGGATTCGATTAAGGCCTATATAGAAGATATTTTAGAGGCCCAGGCAATGCAGGCAGATTATATTGTTACCCATATGGGCAGCCATAAAGATACAACTGAATATGGCGGCCTTAAACGTTTAGGCAGGGCTTTAAAAAAAATACTTAAAAATACTGCTCATACCCAGGTTGGGGTTTTGCTGGAGAATACTGCTGGCTCGGGTTCTTGGTTAGGGTATAAGTTTAGCCATATGAAAAGGATAATTAATGAGTTAGAGGGCGATGCCCGGGTAGGGATATGCCTTGATACTGCCCATGCCTTTGAGGCAGGATACGATATTTCTTCTTCCGAAGGTTTAGAAAGTCTTTTGCAGGAGATTGATACTTTCGTAGGCCTAAGCCGGCTTAGGCTCATTCATCTTAATGACTCTCAGACCAGGCTGGGTTCCCATAATGACCGGCACCAGCATATAGGAAAAGGCTATATTGGTCTTGAGGGTATGAGGCGTATTGTCAACCACCCACTTATTAAGGATAAACCCTTTATCTTAGAAACTCCTAAGGATAAGGAAGATGCGGATAGGATTAATCTGGAGGTGGTCCGAGGTTTGACCAGATGAACCATGGCTTATAAGATATTAGTTGTAGATGATGAGAAGGATGTCTCTGACACCCTGGCTAAGATGCTCACCAATGCTGGTTATGAAACAGTAGTTGCCTATGATGGAGATGAGGCCTTGAAGAAAGTAAAGGAGGAAAATCCGGATATTATCCTTTTGGATTTACTTATGCCTAAGATGAATGGCTTTGAGGTCCTCAAGGAAATCCGTAGTTGTTTCAAAGACAAGTGGAGACCGGTTATTATTATTAGTGCCCAGGCAGAACTAGAGACGGTAAAGAAGTGTTACGATATGGAGGCGGACCACTACCTGGCTAAGCCATGCAGCGTGGAGAATGTCTTGCATGGAATAAAGACAATGATTTCTCTTATGCCTTTGCGTAATGAAAAGGAGTGATTTTTAGATGGTTTACCCCTTTAAAGAGATTGAAGAAAAATGGCAGAGATATTGGCAGGAAAACCATTCTTTTAAGGTCGAGTCAGATTCTAAGCGGCCCAAGTTTTATCTCTTGGAGATGTTCCCTTATCCCTCGGGTAAAATCCATATGGGGCATGTGCGTAATTACACCATTGGCGATGTCCTAGCGCGTTTTAAGAAGATGCAGGGGTTCAATGTCCTGCATCCTATGGGGTTTGATGCCTTTGGCCAACCTGCGGAGAATGCGGCGATAAAAAATAAGACTAAGCCGGATATCTGGACATACAAATGCATTGACTGGATGCGCCAGGAGTTAAAGAGGATGGGTTTTTCCTACGATTGGGACCGCGAGGTATCAACCTGTAATAAGGCTTACTATCGCTGGAATCAATGGATTTTTCTCAAGATGTTTGAGCGAGGCCTGGCTTATAGAAAGGCCTCTTCTGTAAATTGGTGTCCTTCTTGTGCAACTACCTTGGCTAATGAGGAGGTTATTGATGGCGGTTGTTGGAGGTGCCATACTCCAGTTGTGGCTAAGGAGCTTGAGCAGTGGTATCTAAAGATTACCGAATACAAGGAGCGACTCCTTGAGGATTTAAAACTTCTTGAACATTGGCCGCAGAAGGTAATCTCTATGCAAACCAACTGGATAGGTAGAAGCGAAGGCGTAGAGATATATTTTCGATTGGCTGATGATAATAAAAAGATAGCGGTATTTACCACCCGGCCCGATACTATTTTCGGTGCTACCTATCTTGTATTGGCTCCCCAACATCCTTTGGTGGCGGAGATTATTAAAGGCCGGCCGCAGGAAAAGGAGGTTTTGGATTTTATCCAGCTATGCGAAAAGCAGGCAAAGGGAGTTCGTTTTGGGCAATTGGGTAAGGAGGGGGTATTTAGTGGCGCATATGCTATAAACCCAGTAAATAATGAGTCCATTCCTATCTGGATTGCCGATTATGTTCTGATGGAATATGGGACTGGCGCGATTATGGCAGTGCCTTGCCACGACCAGAGGGATTTTCTTTTTGCCAAGGAGCACAAGTTACCTATGCGGATTGTTATCCAGCCGCAAGGAGTTACTTTTGCATCGGTAGAGGAAATGCCTGAGGCCTATGAAGGCGATGGCCTGCAGGTAAATTCCGCTCAGTTTAATGGTTTGCCTAATCAGTTAGCCAAGAAAAAGATTGCCCAGTGGATGGAAGAAAATGGTATGGGCCAGATTAAGGTTAACTGGCGTTTACGCGACTGGCTTATTTCACGTCAGCGCTATTGGGGAACCCCCATACCTATAGTTTATTGCGACAGATGTGGTATTGTCCCTGTGCCTTATGAGGATTTGCCGGTTGAGCTTCCCTCAGATGCGCCCTTTACAGGTGAAGGGGGAAGTCCTTTAAGTAAGGTAGCCGAGTTTGTAAATACCACCTGTCCTAAATGTACTGCCAAGGCCCGGCGCGAAACTGATACCATGGCTACCTTTTTTGATTCCTCGTGGTATTTTTTGCGTTTTGTCTCTCCGAGTTTTGATAGGCTGGCCTTTGACCCCCAACAAGCCGATTACTGGATGCCGGTGGATCAGTATATCGGCGGGGTAGAGCATGCGATACTACACCTTCTTTATTCCCGATTCTTTACCAAGTTTTTTTACGATTTAGGATTGCTTAAATTTCAAGAACCATTTAAAAGGCTTCTTACCCAGGGGATGGTCTTAAAAGATGGCGAGGTGATGTCTAAGTCCAAAGGTAATATCGTTGACCCCGATACTATTATAAAGGAATACGGTGCGGATACCTTACGGCTTTTTATCCTTTTTGCTGCGCCTCCTGAGACGGAGCTGGAGTGGAATGACCAGGGGCTGGAGGGTGCTTTTAAATTTTTAAATCGTGTGTGGCGGCTTAAAGACAGATTGCAGAGGCAAGATATTCCCCAGCTTACTAAGATACTACACCAGACCATTAAAAAGGTTACTGAGGATTTTGAAGGGTTTAAATTCAATACCGCCATTGCCAGCCTAATGGAACTTACTAATGCCTTTTATCAGCTTGGGGCTAACCGGGATAGTTATTCCCAGCTAATCCTTATGCTTAGCCCGATCGTTCCTCATTTTTGCCAAGAGGTATGGCAGTTGCTTGGCTTTGGCGAGAGTATTTTTGAGGCGGCCTGGCCAAGTTACAATCCGGATTTAATTCACGAAGAAATAATTACGGTTGTAGTGCAGGTGAATGGAAAACTGCGTTCAAAATTAGAGGTAAATGTAGATTTGCCTCAAGATGAACTTAAAGAGCGGGCCTTACAGGATGAGAAGGTCCTGCCGTGGATTAGCGGCAAGGAAATTAGGAATATAATCGTTGTGCCTGGCAAGTTAGTGAATATCGTAGTTTGAAGGAACTAGACACGCTTTTATAATATGCCATTTCGGCGGTTAATTTTTTCTATCCTGGTCTTTGGCCTCTTGTTTTTAGAATTAGGTTACACACGTCAGCAAATACTTGATTCTATCTTTGAGGCCATCCGTCAAGGAGACCATGCCAGAGTAGCCACCCTTTTAGAGCAGGCCGTTGATGTGAATATCAAAGACAATAATGGCGTTACCCCTTTGATGCATGCCGCATTTTGGGGCCGTCAGGAAACAGTCGAATTTTTAGTGGCCAGAAACGCAGATATAAATACTAGGACCTCTTCTGGGCGCACTGCACTTATGTATGCCTGCCGCGGAGGCAATAAAGCAGTTGTTCAGTTTTTGTTAGATAAGGGGGCGCAGTTAGGGGCTCGTGATACGTTAGGGCGAACCGCGCTTTTTTACGCTGTGAGACGTCTACCTCACGATGTCAAGGAGCTATTTCCTTGCGGGGAGGAGTTTAAGGATATCTCCGCAGTGTTAAAAAAATACCGGATGAGCGAGAAGCAAGATGAGGATTTTCGTTCTATTGCCGAGTTTTTAATCTCGAAGTCCGCGGATGTAAATGCCAAGGATAATTATGGGAAGACACCGCTTATCTTAGCCGTGCAGCAGACAGATAAAATAATGGTTGAGTTGCTTCTTTCTAAGATGGCCGACCCAAATGCCAAAGACATCTACGGGATTACTGCCCTTATGCATGCTGCCTTTTGGGGGCAGACAGAATTGATGCGGCTCTTAATTTCTTACGGCGCAGACCCGAACCTACGCAGCAATTACCTCCGGACAGCGCTTATGTATGCTGCGCGTAGTGGTCGTTGTGATGCGGTAGAGTTTCTCATCGATTCTGGCGCTGATATCTCAGCCAAGGACAGCTATGGCAAAACCGCCTTTTTGTACGCAGCCCGCGGTGGACATCAGGATATTGGGTCTTTGTTGTTGGCCAAAGGGGCACAGCTGTACGATCGTGATATTAGCGGAGAGACAGCGTTATTGCGGGCAGCTGAATGGGGGCAAAAGGAGATGGTTGAGTTTTTTTTAGGTCAGGGGATGGACCCCAATACTAAAGATAACAACGGAAAAACCCCTCTTATGGCAGCAGCGCGTTGGGGGCATAGGGATATTGTTGAATTGTTGTTGGCCAGAGGGGCGCGGCTAAATGTTCGGGATAATCGGGGTCGCAGTGCACTTATGTATGCTGCGCGGGGTGGGGATGCACAAACTTTAGAAGTTTTACTAGCCAAGGGCGAAGATGTGAATTCTAAGGACATGTATGGAGATTGCGCCCTTACAATAGCTAGTCAGTTCGGTTACCGCCAGGCAGTGGATTTATTATTTGTCAAGACCACTGACCAGAAGGCGAGGAATTTTGCTTTTATTCAGGCAGCAGCAGCTGGGCATAGGTCCACGGTAGAATTGCTACTTAACCGAGGCCTTGAGGTAGATACTGAAGACGTTCAGGGAAGGACCGCCTTAGAGTGGGCGGTTTATAAGGGGCATAAGGATATAGTGGAGTTACTTTTGTCTAAAGGTGCGGATGTGGACCATAAAGACGCGGTCGGCGAATCAGCAATGACGCTTGCGATTAAACAGGGCAAAAGGGAGATTTTGGAATTATTGCTTTCTAAAAGCAAGGATAAATTTATTATTAATGATTGTCTTATCGCTGCAGTTAAGGATAACCGTTTAGATATGATAGAGTTGCTTGTAGCCAAAGGCGCAGATGTGAATTATTACGATAGCAAAGGCAAGACCCCTTTGATGTGGGCAGCGCAATGGGGCTACCGAGATATCGCAACCTGGCTAATAAGTCACCAAGCCCAACTTGATATGCAGGATCATCTGGGCCGCACAGCATTGATATATGCAGCCCGCGGTGGTCACCTTGAGGTTGTTAGGCTCCTTGCAGAGAAGGGTGCTTGCGTCTCTTTGAAGGATAGCCGTGGCCGCACAGCCTTATCTTGGGCAGTCCTCAATAATCACAAAAAGGTTGTTGAATTCCTTTCTTCTATATCTCGCCCTGTTTCCTAATCAAGCTAATTTTTTGGGAAAATTTAGTTAGATTTACCAAACCTTACCGTCAATTAGTAATGGGGGTGGTGGTTATGCTTAACTCTCAAGAACGCAATGTGGTTATTTTTTTGTTGGTAGTTATATTTGTGGGGATAGGGATAGATTATCTCGCGAAAGGCCTTAAGCCGTTAAAGGAATTTTTGACGCTTGATGAAAATTTTGTTCGTATAGATATAAATCAGGCCTCTCTTAGCGACCTGGTTGCCAGTCGCTGTCTGAGTCCGAGGCTTGCTCAAAGCCTCATTGCCTACCGTGACACCAATGGTTATTTTACCGACTTTGAAGAGTTGGAGAAGATTAAAGGTATAGGTAAGCGTCGTCTGGAAAAGATAAAAGAGGTATTTTTTGTTCCATGAGACGGGCATTAGTTTGGCTTACGATTAGTTTTATCTTAGGGATAGTCTTTGCTGATAATACAAGACTTAATTTTTTTCTATTTTTTTATCTTGGGGTTATAGATTTAATCTTGGCCATTGTTTTATCCAAGAGCCGCTGCCTCAGCGCCCTTTTTATCTTTTTGGCTGCGTTCTGTGCAGGTGCTGGCTGCCTTAAGAATTCCTGCCATTTCCCACGCAGTCACATCTGGCGTATTCTGTTTAAAAAACCCAACAGTTTGTGTGCGCTTAAGGGGATAGCAATAACCCCTTCTCAGCAAAAGGGCAATACCCGACAGTTCGTCATGGCAGCAAATGAAGTTATATTTAAAGATTACTCCTACCATTGCTGCGGTAAGGTGTTGGTGATTTTGGGTTTCCCCCAGGAGATTTCTTACGGTGATGAATTATTTTTAAAAGGTAGATTATATAGGTTAACTGGCAGGAAAGGATTTTCTAATTGGCACAGGTATCTTGGGCAGCAGGGGATATTTATCCAGATGCGGGTAGTTTTACCTGGTGCATTAACCACCTTGGCTAAAGGCAAGGGGTTTTGGTTTAAGCGCCTGGCGTTGAATTTTAAGCGTAAGGTCGAGACGTTGCTGTTTGCAAGTATGCCCCGGTTGACTGCGGGGATTATGGATGCGATGGTGTTGGGAGAAAAGCAGCATATACCTTTTTTGGTTTATGAGCGGATGATAAGATGCGGAACCGTGCATATCTTGGTGGTAAGTGGTTTTAATGTTGGGGTAGTAGTTTTTATGTGTACCTTGCTTTTTAAGGTATTGCGTCTTTGTTCATCACTGCGTTTGGTATTAACTATTCTTTGTGTTTCTTTTTATTGCCTTTGCGCTGGAGCCCAGGCAGCAGTAGTGCGGGCAACGGTTATGGCAATATTTTTTCTCTGTGGTCAGGGTTTGCAGAGAGACCCTGATGCGTTTATCTCGTGTTCTGTTGCTGCCCTGTTTATTTTGCTGCTTCAGCCGCGCCAGATTTTTGATATTGGCTTTCAACTGTCTTTTGCCAGCGTTTTGGGGATTATTGGGATTTACCCTCCTTTTAGATCTTTGTTTGGTTGTCTCAATCGTATTCGTCAACCGTTGTTGAGGGGCGCCGTAAATGCGACAATGGTTTCTTTTTCAGCTTGGATAGCCACTGCGGGTTTAGTAGCTATTTACTTTAAAATCTTTTCACCCGTTACTATACTGGCGAATATATTTATAGCGCCCCTAGCTACTATTATTACCCTTTCTGGGTTTACCCTTGTTGGCGTGGCCTCTCTTTTTCCAATCTTAACTGCGCAGGTTGCGCGCACCTGTCAGTTGTTAGTGATTCTTCTTTTACGCCTGAGCTTCTTTTTTTCCCAACTGCCCGGGGCTTACCTTTTTCTTACGAGAAATTTGACAAAATGAGCTTTCGGGATAAGATTGACAAAGTCCATAACCTGTGCTAATGTAAGTAATATGAGAAAGATAACAGGCTTAATGCTTATTTTTGTATTTTCTCTTCAGATGCCCGCCTATTCCTTCTGGGTCAGGGATGCCAAAAGCGGCAAGTGGATTAATCCTAAAAAAGCCCCCAAGGATAATCCTAAGGAGCAGTTTGAGTTAGCCAAAGGCCTGTTTGAGATGAAGCTTTATGAAGATGCCAAAAGGGAATTTAAAAAGTTGCTTTCTGCCTATCCAAATTCCCGTGAGGCTGCCGAGGGCCAGTATTATCTGGGCCTTATTGAAGAGTTGCAGGGAAATCTTTATGAGGCATATCAGGCCTTTCAAAAGGTAATAGTAAAATATCCCTTCTCTGAGAGAATTCAGGAGATTATCGAGCGGGAATATAAGATTGGTGAGGCCTTTATGTCGGGATATAAACGTAAGGCAATGGGGGTTGTATTGCCAGTTGAAAACCCGGCAATAGAGATTTTTACCAAGGTGATCGAAAACTCTCTCTATGGACCTTTGGCCCCGAAGGCCCAGTATAAGTTAGGGTTGGTTCTTAAAAGTCTTATGCGTTATGCTGAGGCAGAAGAGGCATTTGAAAAGGTGATTGCAAATTACCCTGACAGCGAATGGGTGGCAGCGGCCAAGTTTCAATTAGCTGCCTGTCGGGCTGAGGCCTCGCGTGGTCCGGACTACGACCAGGGTGCTGTCCAAGAGGCCAAGGGGCAGTTCGAAGATTTTGTCAAAGAGCATCCTGATGCCGTGCTTTCGCGGGATGCCGAAAATCAAATCTCTCTCTTAAACGAGAGAGAGGCCCAGGCCTCTTACAGTATTGGTTTATTTTATGAAAAACAGAAGGCCTATACTGCTGCTGAGGTATACTACAATGATGTTATTAAAAATTATCCTAAAAGCGTTTGGGCAGCAAAGGCATTGGAGAGATTACATCTTTTAGATAAAAAGAGGAAAAAGACAAAATGAAAAGGTTTTACCTTGGGTCCATAGCAATTGTGGTGTTTGTTTTTGCTGGTTGTGGCTATACCACCCGCTCTACGCTCAGCAAGGAATTTAAGACTATTCACATTGCCCCTGTAGAAAATAAAATTGACATAACCCAGGAGGCCGATATGGGCAATAGGTATAGGCTTTATAAGCCGCAACTGGAAACTAAATTAACCCAGGCTATAATCAATAGGTTTCTTACCGATGGCAATCTTAGGCCTAATGCCTCAGATGCAAGCGACCTTATGTTAAAGACCGCCTTGGTTGAATTCCGTCAGGATCCTTTACGCTACGATGATAATGATGAGGTTATGGAATACCGGGTAATCGTACGTGTCCAGATGAGTCTGAGGGATAATCGTCAAGGAAAAGGCATTTGGCAGGAGGATAGTTTTTCTGGTGAGGCTACCTATATTACCCCCGGGCACAGTGGCGCCAGGTCTCAAGATGTAGCTATAGATGAGGCAATAGCCGACCTTGCCCGACGCATTGTAGAGCGGACCATTGAGGCATGGTAATGGCTTCGGGAGTTTATCTTTTTATTGGTGAAGATGCCATTTCTAAGGAAGTCAAACTTGCCCACCTAAAAAAGGAATTTTTGCCTTCTAAGATTCAGGAATTTAACCTCGATGTATTATATGCCAAGGATGTCTCAGTTAAAGAGCTCAGAGAAAAGATACTATTTTTACCAGTCAAAAGCAAAAAAAGGATAGTTGTGATAAAGGATATAACCAGTGCAAGTCTGCCTTTACGCCAGTTTATCCTGGATTACCTTAAGTCACCTTTAGGGCATATAATCTTAGTTATGGATACTGATAGAAATAATCCCAAGGATAGTTTTATTGCCGAGCTTAGTCGCCTCTGTAGGGTTTTTACCTTTGAGGGGCCTGCGGGGGCCAATACCTTTACCTTGAGCCGGGCCATATTGGGCAGTAGCATCCAACGGGCCTTGGCCTTATTACATCAGTTGTTAAACCAGGGGGAAGAGCCAGAGCGGATTTTGGGTGGATTGCGCTATGCCCTTAATAAGGAAATATCCCATCCCTCAACCTTAAAAAAGGCCCTAAGGTATCTGTTGAGTTGCGATATAGAATTAAAATCAGCCGCCATAAAGCCGCAAGACTTCAAAGAGAGATTCGCTTTAGAGAAACTGGTAGTTAGGCTATGCAGCCTTACGCAGTTTCAGCGAGAGGCGTGATTTTTGCCGACTAGCCGTGTTGGGGTGAATTACACCTTTTTTGGCAGCCTTGTCCAATAGAGAAAAGACATTACTTAAAAGTTTCTTGGCCTCATCGATATTTTTGGCTGCGATAAGGGCGTGGAATTTTTTCAGTGTTTTTTTAACTCCTTGTTTTATCCTCAGGTTGCGCAATCTTCTTTTTTTGGCGGAACGATTGGTTCGTATAGAGGTGCTTCTTCTTGGCATAATCCCTTCTCCTTATATTGTTTTTTGTTAACTGAAAGCGCCATATTTATATCACACTAATTTGGTTATGTCAACTAACAAATCTGTGATTAAATCAGCAGGCATTATTGGGATAGCAACCCTATGTTCGCGGATTTTAGGTTTTTTGCGCGACGTCGTCATTGCCCGTATCTTTGGGGTTTATGTATATGCCCAGGCCTTTGTTATTGCGCTTCGCCTTCCTAATCTCTTCCGCGACATTTTAGCCGAAGGGGCAGCGAATTCATGTATTGTGCCGGTGTTAAGCGAGGAGAAGGCCAAGGCCAACGCTTCTGAGTTTTGGGAGCTGGTTAATATCCTTTTTAATCTCTTGGTCATAGTAAGCTGTGGGATTGTCCTTTTAGGGGTTATCTTGGCCCCTATTTTAGTCCGTATTATTGCCCCTGGTTTTGTCGCAGATACGCAGAAATTTTTAACCACTGTTACCCTCACCCGCCTTATCTTTCCGTATTTGCTTTTAATCAGCTTAGCCAGCCTGGCCACCTCAGTTTTGAATACCCTCAAGCATTTTACTATTCCTGCCTTAGCGCCCTGCATTTTGAATATCAGTCTTATTGTATTCGCCTTTTTTTTCGGAGAGGGGATTAAGGGGTTGACATTAGGGGTGTTAGTTGGAGGGGTTTTACAGTTTTTGGTGCAGCTTCCTATACTTTACAAAAAGGGTTTTTTCTTCCGCATCACCAATAGATTTCACCATCCGGCTGTGGTTAAGATAGTCAGGCTTCTTTTGCCGCGCTTAGTGAGCTCTTCGCTTTATCAGATAAATAATTTTGTTGATTCTATCTTTGCCTCTCTTGCCTTTGTCGTAGGAGAGGGGGCAGTGGCGATACTTTATTTTGCTTATCGCATTATTCAGTTTCCGTTAGGTATTTTTTCAACCGCGCTTACCCAGGCTGCCCTGCCGACTTTTTCCCAGCAGGCCTTAGAAGATTCTTTAGATTCCCTTAAGCACACCTTGCTATTCAGCCTTAAGGCAATGATGTTGGTTTTGTTGCCGGCAACTATTGGTTGTCTTGTCCTGTCCAAGTTTATCATCGCCAACCTTTTTGGCGGTGGAAGATTTGATAGTTATTCTGTTGATAGGACTGCCCAGGTTTTATTTTTTTATAGTTTAGGTTTAGTTGCCTATGGAGGAAGCAAAATATTGCAGTCCTGTTTCTTTGCCTTGAAGGATACCGCAACCCCGGCAAAGGTCTTAGCTCTGAATGTGGTGCTTAATGTAATTTTTAATTCTCTTTTGATGTTCCCCCTGCAGGTCAACGGCCTTGCCTTGGCTACCTCCATCTCTGGTTTTATCTGTTTTGGCGTGCTTTTATTTTTATTATACCAGAGGCTGGATGGCTTTGACCTTAAGCGGCTTTCTGGGTCATTGATAAGGATTTTGGCTGCAAGTTTAGCTATGGGGCTGGTGGCTTTTATTACGCAGCGTTTTTTTATTTTTGGGGATTCAGGTTTTTTTAGATTTCTGAGTGTCTGTATAGTATTATCTTTCTCGGGTTGTTCGTATTTACTATTTTGCCTATTGTTTAAGGTGGAGCAGATAAATCTGCTTTGGCAGTGGGTGGCGAGAAAAATATAACCTTGCCTAATTATCCGGTAGAATTAAGTAGCGAAGTAGACTTTGCCCCGACGGTCTTTCGGCTTATAAGGGATTTTGACATTGAGCAGATAGTGGAGACAGGGGCATTATTCGGTTTGGGCTCAACCCTAATATTTGCCCAGACAGGCCTGCCAGTTTTTAGTATTGAATGTAACCCGAAATTTGTCCGCTTAGCCAGAAGAAATTTAAAATGCTATCCCAATGTCAAGATTATTCAGGGATATTCCTTATCACGAAAAAAGATGATTGAGTTTATTGCCCGGGATAAGATTTATGGACAGAAGCCCCGCCTTAAACGAGAGGGTGGTCGCTATGCGCCGCTGGGGTATATGGTTGAGATATCTCAGGGGCCAGGGCAAGAGAATTTACTTATAAGGTTAATCGATAATCCTAAAAGGCAGCTTGTGCTTTTAGATTCATGCGGCGGGGTAGGTTATCTGGAGTTTAAATGCTTTATGTCTACAAGATACCTAAAGAATAAAATTTTGCTTTTGGATGATATCAATCATGTAAAACATTATCGTTCCTTAAAAGAGCTTAAAAAAATGGGGGTAACATTTCATCGTTCTTGTTCTCGAAGATGGGGCTGGGCGAGGTTTTAGATGGAATTTAAAGATGAGCAGTTAAAACAGAAGGTTGCTGGGCTTGCAGAGGCGCCTGGTATATATATATTTAAAGACAACCAAGGGGCAATCCTTTACATAGGCAAGGCCAGTTCCCTTAAAAAAAGGGTGCAGTCTTATTTTTACCGCCGGTTGGATACCAAGACCCAGATAATGATTGAGAAGGTTAAATCCTTGGATTTTATCCTTACCTCAACAGAGGCCCAGGCCCAGCTACTCGAGGCAGCGCTTATCAAACATCATCAACCTCCTTATAACATTGACCTAAAGGATGACAAGTCTTTTCCTTGGATTAGAATTACCAATGAGCAGTATCCTGTTGTTTCAGTATACCGGCGTAAAAAAAATGAGCCAGATAGTGGGGCCTGGTACTTCGGACCCTACACCAATGTTAGGCTACTTAGACAGGCCTTGAGGCTCATACGCCAGATTTTCGGTTTTCGTTCCTGCCGTAAGCTGCCTAAGGAGCCCTGCCTTTATTATCGGATAAAGCTCTGCCCCGGGCCTTGTATTAAAAAAATCGCTCCTCGTCAATACCAGGCCATAATAGAAAAGATAAAGTTATTTTTGGATTCGCAGTATGATAAGTTACAACAGGAGATTTCTTGGGCGATGCATAAGGCAGCCGAAAAAAAGAGGTTTGAGGAGGCTGCAAGACTAAGGGATCAGCTTAGGGCCCTGGGTGCCTTTATGTATAGCCCGAAGGTTGATGCAGCTAATGATGAACTTATTGCCTTGAAGGAGGAGTTGGGTTTGAGTAAGATTCCTGTGCGTATTGAGGCCTTTGATATTTCTAACATAGTTGGCCAGGAGGCCTGTGGGTCCATGGTTAGTTTTTACCGCGGGGTAGAGGATAAAAAGAATTACCGGCGTTTTAGGATAAGGACAGTAACTGGCATTGACGATTATGCTATGATTAGAGAGGTTGTTTTGCGTAGGTATAGCCGGCTGCAGAGAGAAAGAGGAAAATTCCCCGACCTTATAATTATCGATGGCGGTAGGAGCCATCTTTTGGCAGCGAAAGGGGAGCTTAAAAAACTTAGTCTGGATATCCCCTTGGTTGCCTTTGCTAAGGAGAGAGAGAATGTCTATTTTTCGGGAGGGGACAGATGCATCAGATTTTCTGAGGGGAGCCTGGCGCTTAATCTGCTGCGTAAGATTCGTGATGAGGCGCACCGTTTTGCCTTGAGCTATCACCATCTCCTGCGCAGAAAGAGGGTTTTGGATAAAAATAATCAAGATGGCTAAAAGAAAACCCAACAAAAAGGGTTTAGATGCGCAACACCTACCTATTTTTTACCGCCAGGTGTATAAGGCGGTTTTAGGTATCCCTTTTGGTGAGGTGCGTAGCTATAAGTGGGTTGCCCAAAAAATAGGCCGGCCCAACGCCTGGCGGGCTGTTGGCCAGGCATTGAGACGTAATCCTTGGCCATTCATTATTCCTTGTCATCGGGTGGTCGGTTCAGATAGAAAGATTGGTGGTTATAGCCAGGGGGTTAAACTCAAGGAGAAAATTTTAAAATTAGAGAGACAACTCAAGGAGTTAATGGTATAATTTAGTTGCCGGTTTTAGGATATACAGATTGAGGGATTAATTTTATTTAAGCAAAGGAGTAGTATGGATATAAAAAGATTGCTGAAGGAGTTAGTAGAGCGTAATGGTTCTGACCTTTTCTGCCGGGCAGGCGGTTTTCCCCGGATGCGTGTGGATGGTCAGGTTATTGCCTTGGGCGAGCAGATACTTAGCTTGGCTGACATCGAAGACTTGACCCAGCAGTTGACCACACCGCAGCAGAGGGAGCGTTTTAAGGAGAGTCTTGATATTGATTTTGCTATCTTTTTGGAGGAGTTGGGACGTAGATTTCGGGTGAGTATATTCCAACAGAGGAATTCCCCTTCAATTGTTATTCGTAATATCCGTTCCGATATCCAGACCTTTGAGGAATTGCATCTACCTGCTGAGGTTCTGAGGAATTTAGCAATGGAGACCCGAGGCCTGGTGCTTTTAACGGGTAGCATGGGTAGTGGAAAATCTACTACCTTAGCTAGTATGATAGAGTATATTAATGCCAATTGCCATAAACACATCCTCACGGTAGAAGAACCAATTGAATTTACTTTTAGAGACAAGAAATCTTTAATCAATCAGCGGGAATTAGGAATCGATGTCTTTTCTTATAGCGTTGCCTTGCGTGCGTTTACCCTGCAGAGCCCAGATGTTATATATATCGCCAATATCCGTGACCTGGATACTATGTCAGCTGCCTTGATGGCAGCAGAGACAGGTGTTTTGGTTTTAAGCACATTACATTCCATAAATGCCAGTCAGACTATTGAGAGGATTGTTAATTTTTTCCCCCTCCATCAGCAGTCTCAAATTCGAGTTCAGCTTTCATTGCTCTTGAAGGGCGTCATTTCTTTGAGGTTAGTTTCTATGCCCCAGGGTGGCAGGATTCCTGCATGTGAGATTATGCTTTTAACCCCTACCATAAGCCGTCTCATCCGTGAGGGTAAGATTTGGGAGATACCCCAGTTTATTGAGGACGGAAGTATTTATGGCATGCAGTCTTTTAATCAGGCGCTCATTAAACTTATTGAAGAGGGAAAATTAACTGAGGATGAGGCGGTTAAATTCTCGGATAACGCCGAAGAGTTTAGGCTCGCCTTGAGGGGTTTTAAGAAAAAGTAATGGTTGGTAGGGAGGCATTATGCGCGAGGACTTAGAAAAAAGGCTTTCTTTTTTATCCCAAAAACTAACTCAACTTAGGGGGTATCTTTGACATCGCGAATAAACAAAAAGCCATCGTTGAGCTTAATGCCCAGATGTCACAGCCAAATTTTTGGCAGGACGAGGATAATTCTCATAAGGTAATTCGTCAGTTAAAGGCTTTAAGGTCAACGGTTGAACCCTGGCAGGAGGCAATGAAGAAACTCCAGGACCTGCAAGAGATGGTCCAGATATCCAGCGATAACGACGAAGCCTTATTAAAAGAGATAGAATCGGAGTTGGCAGTTGTTTCTCAAGAGATAAACCAGCTGGAATTTAACACCCTTTTAGGCGGAGAGCTTGACCGTAACAACGCCATTTTAAGTATTAATGCCGGGGCCGGAGGCACTGAGTCTTGCGATTGGGCGAAGATGCTTCTTAGGATGTATCTAAGGTTTGCTGAGCAAAACGGTTTTTCCACCCAGATTTTGGATATACTGGAAGGCGAAGAGGCAGGTATAAAAAATGTAACCCTAAGCGTCCAGGGACCTTATGCCTACGGCTATCTCAAGGCCGAGCGGGGGGTGCATCGGCTAGTAAGAATTTCTCCTTTTGATGCCAATAAAAGGCGCCATACCTCCTTTGCCTCAGTGGATGTTATTCCTGAGCTGGAGGATGATGATGAGGTTCAGATAGACGAGAAAGACCTTAAGATTGAGGTCTTTCGCTCAAAAGGCGCAGGTGGCCAGAGTGTTAATACCACTGATTCAGCAGTCAGGATTACCCATATCCCAACTAATATAGTTGCCCAGTGTCAGAATGAACGTTCGCAATACCAGAATAAACAAACTGCCTTAAAGATTTTAAAGGCGCGTATCTACGCATATGAACGCGAGAAAAAAGAAGAGCAGCTAAGGCAGCATAGCGGGGAGAAAAAGAAAATTGAATGGGGAAGTCAGATAAGGTCGTATATTCTGCACCCCTATAATTTGGTAAAGGACCACCGTAGCGAATTTGAAACTGGGGATACAGACAAGGTTCTTGATGGTGGGATAAAAGACTTTATTGAGGCCTATCTTAAGGCCAGGTTAGCTTAAGGGCTATTAGCCTAAAAGAGGATAAAATGTTAGGTATTATAAAAAGAGGAATTTTTTTGCGTAAGCAGGCATTGTTAAAACGGCGTTTTCCGAATGTAAACATTGTATTGCATCCAGAAATACCTCAACCCTCGATGAATAAAATGGTTGAGTTGGCAGCAGTGATTGCCAAGATTAATTCCCTTGAAGAGGAATTTGCCAAACTTTCCGATAGCGCCCTTAGGGCCAAGACTGAAGAGTTCAAGGAGCGCATTAGGCGCAAGGCTGAAAAGAGCGAATCAGAGATTAAGGAATTAGAAGATGCCCTTTTGGAGGTGGCCATACCTGAAGAGAAGGAAAAACTGAAGCAGAAGATTAAATTAACTCGGAATAAGATTTTTGAGGATGTTTTGCCAGAGTCCTTTGCCGCTGTCCGGGAGGCCTCAAAGAGAACCATCGGATTGCGCCACTTTGATGTCCAGCTTGCTGGGGGAATTGTCTTGCATGAAGGAAAAATCGCTGAGATGGCCACTGGAGAAGGCAAAACCCTAGTTGCAACCCTGCCAGCTTATCTCAATGCACTTTTGGGCCGTGGGGTTCACATCGTTACGGTGAATGACTATTTAGCCCGGAGGGACCGGGAATGGATGGGGCCCATATATGAATTTTTGGGTTTAAGCGTAGGTGCGATTCAGCATGAGATGTCGGATGAGGAACGTAAGCGCCAGTACGCCTGCGATATAACCTATGGGACAAATAATGAATTTGGCTTTGATTATTTAAGGGATAATATGAAATATAGCCTTGAGGATTTGGTGCAGCGGCCTTTCTATTATGCCATTGTCGATGAGGTTGACTCAATCCTTATTGATGAGGCGCGTACGCCATTAATCATCTCTGGTCCTGCTGAGGAATCTACCGAGAAATATTACATCGTTGACCGCATCATCCCCCGGCTCAAAGGAAGGAGGATTTTAGAAAGGGAGGAGATTGATGCCAAGTATCGAGGCGAGGACCTCTCAAAGGGTTATGACTATATTATTGATGAAAAGGCACACACAGCCTATCTTACTGAGGATGGCGAGACCAAGGTAGCGAAACTTTTGAATGTAGGCAACCTTTCTGATATAGAGAACATGGAATGGCGCCATCATATAATCCAGGCCTTAAGGGCGCACAACCTTTACCAGAAGGATGTAGATTATGTGGTAAAGGATGGCCAGGTGATTATCGTAGATGAATTCACTGGTCGGCTTATGCCAGGTAGGCGTTGGTCAGATGGTCTGCATCAGGCAGTGGAGGCCAAGGAGGGATTAAAGATTGAGCGGGAAAATCAAACCCTGGCTACTATTACCTTTCAAAATTATTTTAGGATGTATGAGAAGTTGGCAGGTATGACCGGAACGGCATTTACTGAGGCCAGTGAGTTTAAGGCCATTTATCAGTTGGATGTAGTGGTTATCCCTACCAATAGGCCGCTTATTCGTACCAATTACCCGGATTTGGTCTTTAAGACCGAGGATGAGAAGTTTAATGCCGTTGTTGAGGAGATTGTAGGTCTCTACCAAAAAGGTCAGCCTGTCTTGGTGGGAACGATATCAATAGAAAAGTCCGAACGTCTTTCCGAGATGTTAAAACGCCGAGGCATCCCCCACCAGGTGCTAAACGCAAAATATCATGAGATGGAGGCTGCGATTGTGGCCCAGGCAGGAAGGTTTAAGGCGGTTACTATCGCCACAAATATGGCTGGCCGGGGGACAGATATCCTTTTGGGAGGTAATCCTGAATTTATGGCCAAGGCTGTGCTGCGGCAAAAATTAAAGCCAATGGAGCCAAGCTATCAACAGGAATATAAAGAGTTATTGGAGAGGTTTAAAAAAGAAACTCAAATTGAACATGATAAGGTGGTTGAATTAGGCGGGCTGCACGTACTAGGCACTGAGCGTCATGAGGCCAGGCGGATTGATAATCAGCTGCGCGGACGTTCAGGCAGGCAGGGAGACCCGGGGTCATCGCGGTTTTACGTTTCATTTGGAGACGACCTGATGCGTCTTTTTGCCCCAGAGTGGATGATGCGGCTTCTGGATAAGATTGATACCCAGGGCGAGCCTCTTACTGCCCAGTCGGGCAGGTTGGCCCAGATGGTTACCCGCTCTATTGAGACTGCCCAACGCAGGATTGAACAACATAACTTTGAGATTAGGAAACAGCTTTTGGAATATGATAACGTAATGAATAAACAGCGGGAGATTATCTATAGTCAACGCCTTCAGATTTTAGAAGGCATATCCCTTAAGGAGGAGATTAACAGGATAATCGATAAGATTATAGGGGGTATTGTTTCGGTTTACTCGGCAGGCCTGTCTACGCCAGCGGATTGGGACCTGTTGGGATTATCCAACGCTGTCAGGTTGAAGTTTGGTCTGGAGTTAGATTTCAGTGAGGTTAAAGATAAAGATGGTCCACAGATTCGTGATTTTATCTTTGAGAGGGTTTTGGTGTTATATCAGGAGAAAGAACGCTCCTTAGGCGAGGAATTTATGCGCCATATGGAGCGGATGGTATTTTTACAGGTTATTGATGCCAAGTGGAAAGACCATCTCTATGCCATCGATTATCTGCGCGAGGGGATTGGACTGAGGGCCTATGGCCAACGCGACCCTTTAGTAGAGTATAAGCGCGAGGCCTTTGAGATGTTTTCCCAGATGATTGCAGGTATAGAAGAAGAGGCTGTGGAGTTGATTTTTAAATTACAGCCTGCCAGGCCCCAGTCTTTCCGAGGGGTGTTTAGTTCTGTGGATAAGGAACTTGTTCATCCCGAGGCCGATACCTTTGATAATGTCCAGCAGGAAAAGGCATTTGAAGCTAGTCATTTTCCCCAGGCTACTGGCGAAAAAAATCCTCCTCAATCCAGCCAGCCAATAATTAAGAGCCACGCCAAGGTGGGGCGTAACGAACCCTGCCCTTGCGGTTCAGGGAAAAAATATAAAAAGTGTTGCGGTAAAAATGCCTGATATATGCTACATAGAATAATACGGCTAAGAAATAATCCCTTTTTTTTAAGCATCACCTCGGGCATCTTTTTAAGTGTCCCTTTTTTTAGTGGTCGCTTTTGGATTTTTGCCTGGTTGGGATTTGTGCCTTTATTTTTTGCCTTAGAGAATAAGTCTGGGCCTCAGCGTTTTTTTTGGGCATGGGTTACAGGTATAGTTTTTTGGGCAGCTACAATATATTGGTTGGTTTATGTGACCTGGCCAGGGACGGTGCTTTTAGTTATTTATCTGGCAGTTTACTTTGGTTTGTTCGGTTATCTTTTTAAGCCTGACAGAGCAGTTTCGTTTTTGTTATTCAATTCTTTTTTATGGGTGGTGTTGGAATATTTGCGTAGTTTTATTTTTACAGGTTTTCCTTGGGCATTATTAGCTTATTCCCAGTATCTTAACCTTGCGGTCATTCAGATTGCGGATATAACCGGTGCCTGGGGGGTATCTTTTTTAATAATGTTAGTGAATTCTGCTTTTTATTTAGCCCTTCGTCAGTCCAGATGTAGTAGTAGAAAGGTTGTAATTGGTACCTTATTACTTACCCTCGCAGTGCTGGCTTATGGTCAGTTTAAGATTTTTCAATATCAAAATTCCGTAGGATTAACCGAGGGCCCTAACAACAAGAACCGAGACAAAAGATCTGTCAAGGTTGCAGTCATCCAAGGCAATATTTCCCAGCAGTTAAAGTGGAACAGCTCCTATGAAGATTTAATTCTTCAGAAGTATATTTCTCTTACTTATGAGGCCTCTAGATTTAAACCGCAGTTGGTTATTTGGCCTGAGGCAGCCTTTCCGGTTGTAATTGATGGCCAGGGTTCTTTGGAAAAAATATTATCTTCGGCTATTAAAAGGATGGCTATTCCTATTTTAATTGGAGCCGTGCGTCGGAAAGAGGATAAATTTTACAATAGCGCTATTCTTTATTCTCAGGATGGGGCTATCCAGCAGATTTATGATAAGATTCATCTTGTTCCCTTTGGGGAGTACATACCTTTGAGAAATCTACTTTTTTTCTTGCGGGTCATTGTCCCCATAGGCGATATTTCCCCCGGAAAGGAATTAGTTCTCTTTAACCTTAGGCCCCATTCTCCGGAGGTAACCTCTAAAAATAAATTGGGTAATTTAAGTAGGATGGAAGGCGCGCGTTTTTCTATCCTCATCTGCTTCGAGGATTTATTTGCCGATTTGGCAGAAGGGTTTGTAAAAAATGGCGCTGGATTTTTAGTTAATATTACCAATGATGCCTGGTATAAAAGGAGCCCTGCCCCTTGGCAGCATCTACAGGCATCGGTATTCCGGGCTGTAGAAAACAGGCGTCCTTTAGTGCGCGCAGCAAATACTGGGATATCAGCCTTTATCTCTGCCTCAGGTAGTATCCTATCTCTGGTAACTTCAGGTAGTGGTGAGGTTATTTTTGTCGATGGCCTGAAGGTGCAGGAGCTGTTTTTGGATAAAAAATTTACTTTTTATACCCTCCATAAGGATTTTTTTATTTTAGTGGCTTGCCTTGGCCTGGTTTACCTTCGGTTTACAAAAAGGGCGGCGATTTTTCAAGTATAAACCTTTTGCTACCTGCTGACAGGATTTTCAGGGGTTATTTCTCTTGGGGTTCGATGTGTACCACGATATCAGTAATGTTGGGGATTTTTTTCTTAATAGCATCTTCAATGGCATAACTTATCTTATGCGCATCCGCAATAGCCATCTTAGGGTCTACCTGTACATGGAGGTCAAGATATACCTCATCCAGACGGCCGCGGGTTCTTATCTTATGGCAGGTCTTCACCCCTTTTATACCCAAGACGATATCGCTTATCCTTTTTTCATCAATAAATGCGGCATAATCGCACAAAACCCGTGAACTGTCCCGGAATATCTCCCAGGCACTGTAGCCGATAAAGAGGGCAATCGCCAAGGTAATAATAGGGTCAAAGATGATTATTCCAAAGCGGATGGCTAATAAGGCAAAGATTACCGATAAAGAGGTGAGTATGTCTGCCCGGGTATGCATGGCATCAGAGACGAGTATATCACTTTGTAGCCTTTTACCCATCCTTGATTCATAAACCATTACCCAAATATTGATGAAAATAGTTACGACCATAACCACAAAACTTATTAGGTCAACGCTCGGAGTTATGGGTTTTACAAACCTGCCCAGGCCTTCTTTAATAAGGTTAAAAGAAAGCAAAATCATGATTACACCAATTCCCATGGCAAAGAGGGTTTCGTATTTACGGTGGCCATAAGGGTGGTCTTGGTCTTTGGGCTGGCTGGCAAATCCTATTCCTATTAGCCCAAGGATATTAGATGCGCCATCGGATAAAGAATGAAATCCGTCTGCTGTCATACTTGAACAGCGGCTTATGAGACCATAGATAATTTTGGCTAAGGCAACTGCCCAGTTAAGGATTAGTATCCAGATAAGAATTTTACGAATTTGGGCATAATGCCTTTTCATTTCTTCGACCATAGCCATATTATAAAATATTTTCTTTGATTTTCCAGACTATTTTTACTATTATTTATAAAGCTTATGAGTTCAGGCAGTTTGATTTGTGGTAGGACCTATGATAGGATATGCACCAAGCCAAGAAGGGGTAGCTGTATGTCCAAAAGAGTAGTTTTAGTAGGTATTTTTATAAGTCTATGGGTTATATCCTGGGCTGATAATAGCAGCGCAGAATTTGAATTATCTGTCTTAGAGCCAATCCAAAGGTCTGACCGTATTCTTATACTTGCCCCCCATCCGGATGATGAAACCATAGGTTGTGCTGGAGTTATCCAGGAGGCCGTTCGGGTAGGCGCAGATACTCGGGTTGTATTCCTTACCAATGGCGACCATAATCAATTCAGCTTTATTGTTTATGAAAAAAGGATAATCCTGCGCAAGGGCGCCTTTATCCATATGGGTGAGTTGCGTCGTCGGGAGGCGGTGAATGCAATGGGGGTATTGGGTCTGCCAAAAAGCAAGTTGATTTTTTTGGGATATCCAGATTTTGGAACCTTTACTATATTTGAGCGGTACTGGCAGGCAAAAAGGCCATTTAAGAGTCTTCTCACCCGCATCTCCAGCGTCCCCTACCCTGAAAATTTTTCTTACGGCTCTTTATATGTAGCCGAAAATATCTTGCGGGATTTAAAAGAGTTGCTTTTGCGCTATAAGCCAAACAAGATATTCGTTTCCCATCCCGCAGATACTAATTCTGACCACAAGGCATTTTATCTTTTTTTGCAGGTGGCCCTGCAGGACTTGTCCGGAAAACTTCCCCTGTCCCTTAAGGTTTACACATATCTGATTCATGCCTATGATTGGCCTTTGCCCCGGCATTACCATCCTGAGCTACCTTTGATTCCTCCTAAAATTTTTCAAAATGGCCAAATTCAATGGTATTCTTTCAAGCTTACGCCTCAGCAGGTTAAAAGGAAACACCAGGCCCTGCTTTGCCACAAAACCCAGACCTGTTCATCCGCTTTTTATCTACTTTCTTTTGTGCGGCAAAATGAACTTTTTGGTGATTATTCCCCGGTAGAACTTGTTCTAGGCACTTGCTCAAAAGATTCGCCCCATTATTCTGATTCTTTCAACTCTTTTTTTAACTCTGCCGCAAATAAGAATATAGAGAATTCTCAAGGCCTGGAGGTTGGTTTTGGGGATAAGGTCAACTATGGCATAGACGACAGCAGTAAATTTTTAATAAAGATAACTAAAGACAAGGGCATAAATCGGCGTTTTAACAGTTTGGTGTATATTTTTGGATATAACCATAGCCAGAATTTTGCTAATATGCCCAAGTTACGCATATACTATCGCTATAATCGAATTATATGTTTTTCCGGAGGAAAACGAATTTCATCTTCTGATATTACATTTGAGCTTAAGCCAGAAGAGTTTTTACTTAGAATACCGCTGGAGAAATTAGGGAATCCCGAAATTATCTGGTTGATGCTTAAGGTCTATGGGGATAAAGAATTAAGCGCAACCGGCATAAGGAGGATAAATTTAAAAAAGGGGGTGGATGATGTTAAGCTTTAAAGTAGTTAAGATAAATAAGCCCGATGAGGTAAACCTTATTTTAGGCCAAAGTCATTTTATTAAAACAGTTGAAGACCTGTATGAAGTATTGGTCAATCAGGTACCTGGCCTTAAGTTTGGGCTGGCCTTTGTTGAGTCTTCAGGCGCCTGCAAGGTGCGTTGCGAAGGAACTGATGAAGAGTTAAAAAAACTTGCTGGACAGCAGGCCTTGGGATTAGCTGCAGGGCATACCTTTATTATATTTTTACGGAATGCCTATCCGATAAATGTCTTAAATGCAATTAAGGCAGTGCCAGAGGTTTGTAATATCTTTTGCGCAACTGCTAATCCAGTAGAGGTGGTTGTAGCTGAGAGTAGCCAAGGCCGTGGTGTTATGGGGGTCATTGACGGATTTTCTCCCAAAGGAATAGAGGAGGCTGAGGACGTTGATTGGCGTAAAGGTTTTTTACGCAAGATAGGGTATAAGCTTTAGAGAATTGTATTAACTATAGACATAGGTAACACCTCTATACTTACCATAAGTTCTTAGCTTTTGCAAGGGGGTTAAACCGCCAAGGCCCATGTGTGGCCTGTGGTTGTTGAAT
>Ga0272448_1001924_pt1 | contig 27105 bp, 9 predicted proteins | sample YNPCB0191_FD_202220 | JGI IMG/M metagenome (GOLD analysis project Ga0272448, IMG submission 202220) | Hot spring sediment microbial communities from Yellowstone National Park, WY, United States - YNP-CB-019-1 | ecosystem: Environmental > Aquatic > Thermal springs > Hot (42-90C) > Sediment... | reverse complement strand
GCGTCTCAGCGTCTCAGCCGTTAAACGTAGCCGCGCCCGTAAGGGCGCGGACGGTAGAATTCCGGCTGAAAAGCCGGGGTCTGCACCACCCGCACCAGCGCGCAGTGGACTGCGTACCCTACCTTACCTCCGCGACTCCGCGTCTGCGCGGTAAACCAGAAGCAGGAGCGACGGCTTCCACGTCGTCCAAAATCAGTCGGGGTTGAACCCGACCCTCCAAGCTGGCCGGCATTTGGCACATGTGAAACTGCGCGCCGTATGGGCGCACGCCGTCGCAACCGCGTTCCTGCGTCGCCGATCCGGCTGGTGCGGGAGGGCGCCCGCCATTTTGGGACGGTTTTGCTTCGTCAAAACCTGATCTTGGGTAGGGCGGGCAGTCCTCTGCCCGCCGAACATTTTCGGGCGCATGAATGACGGCGCGTCCCGCACATGCGGGACGCGCCCTACCTTACTCTGCATCTCTGGAAAACGCCAAGCGAAGCTTGGTGGCTGTAGTGAACTGAGATGTGTTCACCATGATAAAAGGTCGAGAGTCATGTAGCCGACCCTTAAGCGGACAGGAGCGATCCGGTCCGTTGAGGCCTTGGTCTGTCATCCATACCTCTCCTATGAACCGTCCCGTTTGCGGCTTTAGCCATGATATTTTCCCAAACTCGCATCTGGTTTTCGCTCACAGGCGAGCCAGCCGCAACCGCCCGGTCTCTGATGCGATTACCCGGAACAACCGCGCCCGAAACATTTGTCTGCAGTTCACGCCCAGAGTTGCAATCCGCCAAGCGCACCAAATGAAGCCAAAATTTTCGGCACAACACGTGCACACACGATAAAAAACGCGGCCGTTGCTATCTGCCATACTTGCCTATATTCGCCCGGTATCACACAAAATGGTGATACCGGAGATGAGTTGCATTGGTTAGAATTGGCTGAAAGTTGGTAGACATGCCAGGGCGTGTTGGCCAGAAAATTCGCAGTCAACGCGTGGCACAGTCAGCGGTAAACAGGTAGGTAAACCAAAAACAGTCAAAAGACCGAGAGCACAATGCTATGAAAACCGAAAATTATCCACGTGACACGAAAAGCATCGTCATGTTGGTCATTAAGCTATTGTCTTTGCAAACAGCACCAGAAAATTGCAACCGGTGTAGACCCCCAAATTTGTCTGCGGTGCTCGCGTGTCTGGTTTACATTGCGTGCGCGTTATCTGCTTATGGGCAGAGCGGCACGTGGACAAACGTTACGAGCAGCTCCTGGAGCGACGGTTACAGTTGGCTAGATGGAATAATTGCGCAAGGACCGGATAACACAGCCACGTTCAGCGCTGACCTGACTGGTGGTGCAACTACCACGGTAACTGTTGATTCACTGGACTACATTAACCCTATTACAATCGGCTACCTGACGTTCGTTGACACAGACCCTGCGACGCTTGGTTACTGGACATTGGGCGACTCAGGGTGGCCGTTAGTGTTGTCGAATGTGATGCAGCCGGAGACGATCGTAACGGCTAATCTGGCTGTTGGTGGCCGAACAAACTACGTTACCGGTTGGGGCGTCGCCACAATTCTGAATTCGCTGATCACTACGAACACATTCGTCAAAGCCGGTCCTTCGCACGTGGTGCTGAACCCACCGCCCGCGACCGGCAACAGTTTAGGCGGCGGAATTATAATCAGCAACGGGATGCTTCAATTGGGACCGACCTCACGCGATGACACTCGAAATGCGGTTAACCAATACGGTATAGCCGGTGGCCCAATAATCTTTCGTGGAGGTGAACTGAGGTCGCAATACGCCGCTGTTCCCGGTAGCAATCCTAATACAACACCGACTGTGTCCGGGATCACCAATGACATAGTAGTCGAGGCGGGTCAGACTGGGACTCTGTATTTGTCACCTCGGGCGTACCCATCTTATGGCGGTACTGTAACCGGCGGCGGCACACTAAACCTTGTCGTGGACTATGTACGTGACAATCTAGGCGGTAACTGGAGCGGGTTTACGGGAACCGTCGTGGTAGCGGCTTCAGCACGTGGGAACAGTGACCTGCGCTTCACAGACGCTTTCGGCGATAACGGTGGTTGGGCCAACACACGCGTGCATATCACAACCAACGGAATCAATGCCAACATTGTCAATATCTACAATCGCGGCACTGCAGGCCGGACTTATGAGATAGGTGAATTGTCAGCTACCGTGCCTGGCATTGCCTCCGTATTTGCCGCTGGTGGCTCAGGTGACGGGGCCTCACCGGCAATGACTTTGGTCGTTGGGGGCCTGAACACCGACGCGACTTTCAGCGGTAACTTCTCGGCGCCAGGTGTGACTCCAGGGATCGGAATAATTAAGGTAGGGAGCGGCACCTGGGTGTTGAACGGGCCGACCATCGAGTACAGCGGTATCACCGTCGTCAGCAATGGCGTGCTTCAATTTGGTAGCGGTACCACTGGTAAGCCCGGACGCAGCCCGGTTATCACAAACTATGCTGCAGTTGCATTTGGCCGTTCTGATAACGCTCTGGTAGTGACCAACGTGATTGATGGGCCGGGTGTGGTTATCCAGCGCGGTAGCGGCATGACAACTCTTGCGCCCTTAACACCAACCGGGGCTAATACTTACACGGGGAAAACAATTATCACCAACGGTACCATTGCCGTCAGCAACCAATTGGCCCTCGGCGCAACACCGAGCGTGTTTGTAGCTGATCAACTCTATCTGAGTGGCGGCGGGCTGCGCGCATTGAGTGATTTGGCATTGGATGATGTAAATCGCGGCATAACACTTGGCCCGGGTGGCGGCACTTTGAGCGCTGCTGCAGGTGCAACATTAACCGTGGTCAACAACATCAGCGGCGGTGGCGATCTCCGGATCGCGACCCCGGGCACGGTGGCTTTGGCAGGAGCCAAAAGTTACACCGGCAAAACAATTCTTGAGTCCGGCACACTCCTTTTGTCTGATGAAGCAAGCCTCGGGCCGGCACCCGGCACACTCGTGACCGACCAATTAACGTTCAATGGCGGTACACTGCGTCCGACAACCACGTTAGCGATTGATGATCCAACCCGCGGTATCACGTTTAGTACCGGTGGTGGGAGCATCCTCACAGACCCAGGTGTTACACTAACTCTGGCGGTGCCGGTTACAGGTCCGGGAACGCTTACCAAGCTTGGTACCGGCACGCTAACAATAAACCGGGCTGATACGCGCACCGGCAACACAGTGATAAACGCGGGTACGCTTGCAATTGGTCCCAATGGCACGCTCGCGGCTTCGCCGTTAATTTCGGTTGCCAAGGACGCAATGCTCGACGTGTCGGGTACGAGTTTCATACTCGGTTCAGGCCAAACACTGGCAGGTGACGGCACTGTGGTAGGCAACTTTACCGCAGGTAACGGTTCAACAATCAGCGCCGGGTCAAGCATCGGCGCGTTAGCATTTGCAAATGATCTGACACTTGCTGGTGGTGCAACCAATGTCGTTGATATTGTTGTAGCTACGAATGACAGCGTGCGTGTGACTGGGAACCTGGTATTAAGCGGCTTGAACACGATCAAGTTGAATGTACTCGAGTCTCTGCCTGTGGGCACGTGGCGGCTGATCACGTATGGTGGGACTCTCTCAGGTGGCACAGGAAACCTAACATTGGCTGGTTACCCAATGTCGCGATTAACGCCGAGCCTAGCGCATGATCCGATTGGTAAAAGCATCAACTTGGTCATTAGCGGCACACCAGCGTCACTGGTCTGGGTTGGTGGGCTGAACGGCAATGCATGGGACGTCGCTACTACACGTAACTGGTTGAATGTGGGCATTTCAGATTACTTCTTTAACGGTGACACTGTAACGTTCGACGCAACGGGCGCGACAAATCCGGTGGTGAATCTGGTCGGCTCGCTTTCACCCGCCGAAGCAATTGTTGACGCAACTGCAGACTATACCTTCCAAGGAACAGGCAAGCTGACCGGGCTGGCAAAACTCCGCAAGGCAGGCACAGGCACGCTAACAATTTTGACCATAAACGATTATTCCGGGCCGACAGTTATTTCAGGAGGCACGTTGCGGGTTGGTATTGGGACGGTATCCGGTTCACTTGGCACAGGCCCGATCACCAATCACGCTTCACTGGTGTTCAACCTGCCGGATACACGTGAGGTCCCGGGCATGATCAGTGGCACGGGCACCCTGACAGTCCAGGCGGGAACACTCATCTTATCAGCGGACAATACCTATAGCGGCAGCACGGTAATTGGGCAGGATGCCACGTTGCAGGTGGGTAAAGGCGGCCCGAGCGGGTCACTCGGCACAGGAGCCGTTAGTCTAAACGGTAATCTTGTGTTCAACCGTACAGGTATCGTGACCAACTATGGCACAATCAGCGGCATCGGTGATCTGGCAGTGGCCGGGCCGGGCACAGTTGTTCTGGCCGCCAACAATTCATGGGCCGGAGACACAGTGGTTGATACCGGCACATTGCAAGTTGGTGCAGGGGGTGTGACAGGCACACTCGGCACCGCAGGCAGTGTCACACTTACCAATGGCGGCACGTTGGCGTTTAACCGCGCCGACACCATTACCAATGCGGTTGCTGTGCTCGGCACAAACGGTACCCTGGCACAGGTTGGCACAGGCACACTCGTAATTACCAACGAAGCCAACAATTACGGTCCAACCCTCATCACGGCTGGCCGGCTGCAATTAGGCGATGGCGTGAATCCGGTCGGCCAACTTGGTCGTGGGCCAATTACAGTGATGTGGCCCGGTCTGCTGGTCATAAATCGGCCTGAGGCACCAACCCTAACAAATTTGGTGACTGGCACGGGCGGATTGGTCTTGATGGGCCCGACCAACCAGATCAGCACTGTGGCAGATGTAAACACATATTCAGGCGGCACAATTGTTTCAAACGCAACGGTTGTACTTGTTCCACCTGCTACTTCACCGGCGTATGTCGGTTACCAGAGGGTTAACAACGGTGCGTTTGGCACTGGCACAGTCACGTTCTATGGAGATTCACTTGTCGAGCTAGCTGGTGCGCGAATTGCAGATATCTCTGACGCCGGTGTCGGCAACTTCGCCGTGCCGATTAACGTACCTGCAGGCCAGACCGTTACGTTCTGGTTGCCTGGACGCTTCACAATGAGCAGTACGGTAACCGGCAGTGGTACAATTAATCTGGGGGTGAACTATGTCCGGGGTGACATCACTGCGAACTGGGTAGGGTTCAGTGGCCAACTTAATGTGGTGGCCAGCCCGGTTGCTCCTTCAGGTTACGACTTTCGCATTGCCAATGCGGCCGGGTTCCCCAATGCACGCGTCCATCTCGGTGATAACGTCAGCATGTATTCACGCGCCGCTTCGGGCAGCACAATCCCATTTGGCGAGCTGACCGGCACAGAGCTTTCGACGATCCGGTCGTCCTCGGGTGGAGGTGGCTCGCCGGGTCAGCCTATGACAATGCTTGTTGGCGGGTTGAACACAGATGCGCAATTTGACGGGCAGATCCTTGATGCGATTAGCATTGTCAAGGTCGGGTCCGGCAAATGGACACTAACCGCGCAACACACCTATACCGGCAACACGATCGTGAGCAACGGTGTTCTAGCGCTCGCTACCAATTCGGCCGGCATGAACGGCGAGCTGCAATCCTCACCTACAATCACAGTTGTAGCACCAGGCGCAATTGATGCGCGCGGGCGCACTGATGGTACGTTGCCTGTCGGCTCAAGCACCTCGCAAACATTGTCCGGTAACGGTACCGTGTACGGCGACGTTTTGGTGGATTGGGGCGGCACACTTGCCCCAGGATTCGAAGACGCGGTTGGCACATTCACGATCACAGGCAACCTGCAGATAAATGGAATTGTGAACATGAAAGTGACACGTGCGCAATGGCCGGCTGCATGTGACTCGATCACATGCGCCTCCGTAACAGCGGCCAATGGCACGCTTAACGTGACTCAATTGGGCACGAACGATCTTTGCACAGGCGACGTGTTCAAACTGTTTAGTGTGCCGGTGAGTGGCGCGTTCAGCTCTGTCAATCTGCCTCAATACAACGCAGATTACACCATCGAATACGTCTGGACAAATATGCTCGCCATTGACGGCACGGTTCGTGTGTTAAGCGGTGCAGTACCGCCACCACCACCAGTTAACACTGTCCCAACCAACATAACCTGGAGGGCGGTCGGCAACGCATTAGAGCTGAGCTGGCCGGAGGACCGCATTGGTTGGCGGCTTGAAACAAACGCTGTGAGTGTGGTCGCGACCAATCAGTGGTTCACTTGGCCAGGATCGGCTGCGACAAACCGTGTCTTTATCACGATTGATAAAGGCAAGGCCAACGTGTTCTTCAGGCTTGTGTATCCTTGAGTTTAGCTGTCGGCGATCTATCTGAATGCCATCAAATACCGCCGGCGCCCGAAGATTGTAGCGCCGGCGGTATGGGCTTTTAAGCTGGAACCGAGCCGTAGCAAAACGATTCAGCACAACTTTAATCCGTTGTCGGCGGGCATATTGTTGTTCTAAAGCCGTACCTGGCCCCATGAACTTGCACGGTCTGGATACGAACAAATTGCAAAGGTAACCCCCGGACAGAACTCGGTGCATGTACCCCGGAATGTTTCCCTACGAAATGACATTAGCGATAAGTCGTTGTATTTTGCGCTACAGTGTGACTCGAAGAAACGTAAGAACGGTTTTTGCCATCGGCGCCCGGCGCGCATGTCTTCGGGCAGTCGAGTGCGTACGCTCGGGAACCGCAACAGCGTTGGTCTGCACCGGCATTCTTCTTCTGGTGGGCGGGTCACATGCACATGCGCAGCGGCAGATGGAAAAGCTTGGTCGTGGTGTCGTAGCAATACGTACGGGCACGTCCAGCGTGTACATTGGCTGGCGATTGCTGGCCACAGACCCGCCTGACACCGGATTTAACCTGTACCGATCCGCTGCGGGTGGCCCACTGGTCCGCTTAAATGCGCAATTGCTCACAAATACAACTGATTTCGTTGATACGGCAGCAAACCTATCTGTGTCAAACGCGTGGTTTGTGGAGCCTGTGTTTGGCGGCGTCACACAAGCGATGAGTACGCCAGCCGGGTTGCCTCCCAATGCGCCAATTAGGCAGTACCTTAGTGTGCCTCTGCAACCCGTTATCGGTGGGGCGTACCCGCCGTACGATGTAAAGTTCTGTTGGGTTGGCGACTTGGATGGTGATGGCGAATACGACTTCGTAGTTGACCGGCTTTCTACGACGGCGGGGACACCACAATATTTGCAAGGCTACAAGCGCACTGGCGAGTTGTTGTTCCAAGTGGATCTCGGGTTCAACAGCACAAACCAGTACAATATCGAACCCGGCTCGTCGGCCATCAGCACCGGCCACGGCGACAAGGTGACAGTGTACGATCTGGACGGTGATGGTTTTGCCGAGGTGTTGATCTGCACAGCCAATGGCGTTGTGTTTCGAAATGGCGTGGGCACGGTCGTCGGATCGGTAAGTGCGGCCAACAATAATCAACAGTTTCTCTCGGTTCTGGACGGCCAAACAGGTGTCGAAAAAGCACGGGCGGGCGTGCCAAATCCATGGTTGAGTGACGGGCCGCTCAATGGTTGGTTTTTCATTGCGTACTTGGACGGGGTGCAGCCATCAATTGTGTTTTTTGGCACGAACAGACGCGATGATGGAGTGTTTCAGCACATTTGCACTGCATGGGATTACCGCGACGGCATGCTGACCCAGCGCTGGAGTAAACCATACACGAGTGGAGATTGGGGCAGCGTGTTCCACCAGGTCCGGATAGCTGATCTGGATGGGGATGGGAAGGACGAGATATCGCTGGGTGGATTTGCGTTGGATGACGATGGCACCGTTTTGTTCAACACAGAACTAATACACGGCGACAGGCATGATACTACCGACATTGACCCTGAACGACCTGGACTTGAGACATTCGCAATTCAACAAAACAACCCTACATTACTTGGAATGGCGTTGTACGAAGCCGGGAGCGGGAAAATGATCAAAAAATGGTATGCAGGTGGCAATGTGGACGTCGGGCGGGGCAAGGCATTGGATATTGACCCACGGTACAAAGGCTGTGAGATGTTCGGCGTCGGAATGGGCGGAATATACAATTGCAAGGGCGAAAGAATTCATACCTCAACCCCGTGGCCAAACGAAGGTTTGTGGTGGGACGCAGACTTGGTGCGTGAGCACGTGCGCGGAATTGATTCGAGCGGGTACAACCCTGCCATCGAAAAGTACAATTTGGATGGTGGCTGGTCGCGCCTTTATTCGGTTTACCAGGAAGGCGTTCACACAGCTTATGGCGGCCGGGCAGCGTTCTGGGGCGACATAATCGGCGACTGGCGTGAAGAACTCGTTCTGGTGGCGAACGATTATTCCGAGTTAAGAGTTTACACCACCAAAGTCCCAGCTACAAACCGCCTCTATTGTTTGATGCACAACCCGGCATATCGAGTGCAATGCACCGCCAAGGGATATTACCAGGCTAGTTACCCAGATTATTACCTTGGTCAGGACATGGCGCCGCCCCCAGTCCCGCCAGTATCGAGCGCACTCCTCGTCTGGCGCGGGAGTCCGACTTCCAACGTCTGGGACACTGTAACTGCCAACTGGCGCACAAATTGGTTCTGGTCCACTAACACAACTTCCCCAGCACGGTTTTTTAACGGAGCAAGCGTGCTGTTTGACATGACAGGCACAAATTCTACCCCGGTTGTGTTGGTAGGAAGCTTGACACCGGCTAGTGTCACAGTTCACTCGCCGACCGACTACGTATTTATCGGGGACGGTCAATTGACTGGGCCGATGAGACTGACCAAGTGTGGCCACGGTCGGTTGGTCATTAACACTACCAACGATTATTCCGGGGTCACCTTGGTTAGCAGTGGTCCATTGATTGTGAATGGTCGGTTGGATGCCAGCCCGGTTGTGGTTTGGGGTGGAGTCTGGCACGATGGGAGGATCGGCGGTACGGGCGTTTTAGGTGCCGGTGTCACAGTGGAATTCGCGGGTGGGGTGAGCCCGGGCCAAGGAACCAATTCCACAGGCACACTTACTATCAGTAACAGCCTCGCGTTGCGCGGGTTTACATTCAACGAGTTTGACCTGGCTTCAGCACCGGTCGGGCAAAACGATCGAGTGATTGTGTTTGGTGATGTTGGCTTGCAGGGGACGAATTACATCGTGGTCAATCGGTTGCAGGGTAATCTGGCTGTTGGACAGGTTTATCCGCTCATCACGTATTCGGGGGCGCTCTATGGAGGATTACAAAATTTCTCGGTAAAAGGTTTGCCAGGAATCCCAGTTGTGTTGACGAATCCGCCGGGGTTAATTGGCTTATTTGTTAAGCCTTGTCGCGCGCCTGCCACAGTAGTTTGGACAGGTGGCAGCGGCGGAAACGTTTGGGATCTGGCTACGACAACGAATTGGCTCACTGGAGGTGTAAAAGACATTTTTGTGCCGGGGGACATAGTTCGGTTCGATAACACCGGCCTCTCAAATCCCGTTGTAAACCTTGTGGGTGATTTGAATCCGGCAAATATCGTAGTGGATAGCACCGGCTCGTACACGTTTACCGGTTCCGGGGCGATAATTGGCCAATGTAGTCTTGTAAAAAGCAATTCGGGTGTACTAAGCATTTTCGCGAGAAACAACACGTTTACTGGACCGACAATAATTGCTGGAGGAGTTTTGGTTGTGCCTGAGCTGGGGCCTTCGGGCTTCCCAAGCGCCCTGGGTAGCGCGTCACCGAACCCAACAAACCTCGTGCTGGCCAATGGGGCGACATTGCGCGTGACCAACGATTGTTACACGGACCGCGGGATCACACTGCAGGCAGGGACAAATTCAATCGAGGTTACCTCCGGTCAGTTAACCTTGGCAGGACAGCTCGTCGGCCCAGGCGCATTACAAAAGCTAGGTACTGGCACACTGGCGATTACAGGCAGCAACGGATACACGGGCGGCACCGTAGTCAAGGCAGGTACAGTCAGCCTGGGTGGAATGACGGCTAACCAATACGGCTTTGGTTCCGGCACGGTAACTCTAGATGGCGGTGCTATTGCAATGTTTAGGGACACGAGCACGTACGACCAAATTAACTGGAACTTGCATGTGCCCACTAACTCGGCTGGTGCACTTTACACCGATGATAGGTGCGACATGCGCGGGCGACTTACTGGGGGCGGCACGTTGAATATGTGGGTGTACTACGTCCGGACCACGCTCTATGGGGATTGGTCACAGTTTTACGGCCAAATTAATGTGTACGCCGACAGCGACGGAGGCGATTTCCGTATTGCCAATTCCTATGGCTATCCGAACGCGAGTATTTATTTGGGGGATCAGGTCAGTGCTTATCATGTGACAAGCGGCAGCACAGTTTCGATTGGCGCGCTTTCCGGCAGCGCACTTTCGAGTTTGAGTAACGCCAGATGGATAGTGGGCGCCAAAAACACCGATGCTACTTTCGCAGGCTCAATTTATGGTATCTCAGTTACCAAGGTTGGTACTGGCACATGGATACTGACAGGTAACACAAACACGTATCCAGGTGGGACAGCCATTACTGCTGGCACACTACAAATTGGAAATGGGGGAACAACAGGGACCATCGGCTCAGGCAACATCACAAACAACGCAACTCTTGTGTTTAATCGGAGCGACCTTGTGACTGACACTAACTTCGGCGTGATCAGTGGCACAGGCAGACTCGTCAAACGCGGCACCGGTACACTTGCGCTTACCAAGTCGCATACGTACTCAGGCCCGACTGTGATCGAATCTGGTGTGCTTATGCTGACGAATGCAGGTGAGATACCAAACTCATCGTTGATCCAAGTCTCGGCCGGTGCGGTATTTAACGTAGCTGGGCGATCGGGCGGGTCGTTGACCTTGACCTCCGGAAAGACAATTTCAGGTAACGGAACGGTAATTGGGAATTTTACTGTCGGTAGCGAGGCAGTTCTTGCGCCCGGCAGCAACGGCATCGGGACGCTGACCTTCAGCAACGCACTTGTACTCGCCCCTGGTTCCTCGAACGTGTTTGAGATATCGAACACGCCTTTGACTAATGATGCAGTGCGCGTTTTTGGGCCGCTGACCCTGGGCGGAACGCTTGTTGTGACTAATGTGGGGGGTACACTTGCTCCAGGTAACACGTTCAAATTATTTAATGCCCAGAGCTACGCCGGGTCGTTTGGCAGCATACTTTTGCCGCCTTTACCTAGCCCACTGGCGTGGGACACAAGTGGATTGAACATAAACGGAACGATCAAGGTGATTGTAGCCACTCCACCATTTATCAACAGGATCGAGGTTATGGGCACTAACATTGTTATTACCGGTACGGGTGGTGTACCGTACGGCACATATACACTATTGAGTTCGACCAATCTGGCCCTGCCGATCGCCATGTGGACACCAATCGCTACAAATGCATTCGATGGGAATGGTAATTTCGCCATCACAAACGGTATTAGTCCGGACGCACCTCAAAAGTTCTACATGTTGCAAGTGCCGTGATGACTGTTCCGCTGATCACAAGGGCAAACGGTGAGATACATCGGTTCTGACGATCCTTGCATCGGGATGAAGCGACATGGCAACTTTGGAACAGGAGCAAAAAGGTTGTATCGCATGAAGCTGAATTGGAGAGGGTTGGTGGTAATCATTTGGATTGGAGTCGTGCCGGAACTCATGTCGGCTGAGAAGTTTGTCGCCCAGCCGTCGGCGCGTGTGGTATTGGACTTCAACCGTGGGTGGAAGTTTTTCAAGGGCGACGCCACAAATGCGGCCCAGGTCGAATTCATTGACTCGGACTGGGCAGACGTGAGCACACCGCACACGTTCAACGACGTGGACACGTTCGACAACATCATCACCCGCGGCGGCGAACGCGACCTGTTCGAGGGCGTCACCTGGTATCGGAAACATTTTAAGCTTCCTGCTGCGGCGCGGGGCGGCAAGGTGTTCATTGAGTTTGAAGGCATCCGCCAGGCTGCGTGGTTTTTCGTGAACGGCCGGCTCGCCGGCAAACACGAAAACGGCGTCACGCCATGTGGCATTGATGTGACGGACATGGTGAAGTTCGGGCACGAGAACAACGTTTTGGCTGTGAAGGTGAACAATCGGCATGATTACACTGAAGAAACCACCAACGTGCCATTTCAGTGGAACACACGTGATTTCAACCCGATGTACGGTGGCATTGTGGGCAACGTCCGCCTGCATTTGACGGGTAGGGTTTATCAGACTCTGCCGCTGTACGAAAATCTCAGAACGCGGGGCGTGTATGTGTACGCGACAAACATTTCCGTGGCGGACAATACGGCGACTGTGACTGTTGAATCCGAGGTGCGCAACGAGTCCGGCGACCAGCAGAGCGTCGAGTTGTCGGTTGCAATTGTAGATACCGACGGAAACCTTTGCGCCCAGTTCAAAGGTGAAACAGCGGACATGGTTGACGGTGAAATCCTCACACTGATTGCGCAGGGCACGGTGAAAGATTTGAAGCTCTGGAGCGACCGCACGCCAAACCTTTACGACGTTTATTCCATTCTTACGGTAGATGGCAAGGTTGTGGACGTGGTAAAGACGCGCACCGGCTTTCGCAAGACGGCATTCAAAGGCGGGGCGGGTACAGGCGGCGTTTACATCAACGACAGCTTTGTCTGGCTCACTGGCTATGCCCAGCGCAGCACCGATGAATGGGCGGGACTCGGAGGTGCATACCCGGATTGGCTGCACGATTTCGACGCACAACTCATCCGCGCCAGCAAGGCTAACTACATCCGCTGGATGCATGTTGCGCCGCGCCCGGCAAATGTCCGGGCGTGCGACCGGTTCGGTATCATTCAGATTGTGCCCGCCGGCGACAAAGAAAAGGATGTGGCCGGACGCCAGTGGGACCAGCGCATTGAAGTGATGCGCAACACCATCATCTATTTCCGCAACAACCCGAGCATCTTGTTCTGGGAAGCCGGCAACAGCGGTATCAGTGCCGAACACATGAAACAGATGCTTGAGTTGCGAAAGGAATTGGACCCGCACGGCGGGCGCGCGATGGGCTGTCGTTCGCTCAACGATCCAGCCACCACCCCATTCGCAGAGTATTTCGGCGTGATGATCGGCCAGGACGAACGCACCGACCGACTTACAGGGCCGACGAACATGTTTCGGGCATACAGTCATGAGCGCCGTGACCGTGCCCCAATCATCGAGACGGAAGATTTCCGCGACGAAGCCGCGCGGCGGTTTTGGGATGACTATTCACCGCCACATTTCGGGTTCAAGCCCGGCCCCAACGACACTTGGAAATGGAACAGCGAAACGTTTTGCATTGCCGCAGCCGGACGTTACCACGCGTACCGCGCGCAGGTCATTACCAACACCGACCCGAACCGCGCCAAATGGTCCGGGTACGCTTCAATCATCTGGTCGGACTCGAACAGCCACGGGCGACAATACGACAGCGAAGTGTGTCGCGTGAGCGGCAAGGTTGACGCAGTCAGGTTGCCCAAGCAGGCGTTTTATGTCTATCGCGTGATGCAAAGCGATACGCCCGATATTCACATCATCGGCCACTGGAATTACCCGTCGAACACGGTCAAAACGGTTTACGTTGCGGCGAACCACTGCGACACCGTCGAATTGTTTGTGAACGGCAAGTTCATTGGCAAATCCAATACACCGACCAACGGTTACATCTACGCATTCCCGGAAGTCAAGTTTAGCCCAGGCAAAATTTTAGCCGTCGCCAAATCAAAAGATAAAACTGTTGCGCAAACCGAGATTGAAACCGCCGGCGAACCGAAAAAGCTGAAACTGACGCCCATCATGTCGCCGGAAGGCTTCCACGCGGACGGCGCAGACGTGGCCTTGTTCGACGTTGAGGTGGTGGACGCACAAGGGCGCCGTTGCCCGACCGATGAAGGACGCGTGGATTTCCAGCTCGAAGGCCCGGCAATCTGGCGCGGTGGCTACAACAGCGGCCGAACAAACTCGATCAACCACCTCTGGCTCTATACCGAGTGCGGCATCAATCGTGTGGCGGTTCGTTCCACCTTTCAGCCCGGTACAGTTACGTTGACAGCGCGGCGGAACGGCCTCGAGCCGGCTACGGCAAGCATAGTAGCGCAGCCAGTGCCTGTCCCGGCTCATTTTGGCGATTGAATGGCGCAGGTAAACCGCACGATAGCTGGCGAAATATCAGCATGCTCGGGCATTTGGGTGCACTGGGATTCACACAGGTTGAAAGCGGCCTGTGCATTCGGCTGCTGGCTGAGCCAACACGCAAACACGCATTCGCTGCTGAGACTGTCGGTCTCACGGCGACCAAATCTACGCATTGATTGTATCGCCTCCGCCGCCGACGCGGGGTGGTCCGGAACGAAAGGATGAACGTAAGTCCGCCCAACTTTTTGCCGGGCTTGGCTGCACGGAGCCAGCAGTGGCGGCACTACATTGCATAGCAACGGCGGTCCACCATGACAATCCCAATCACCGCAGAAAACTAAAATTGGCGACACTACCTATCCTCAGCAGAAACACTGCATGGGAATGTACCCTTTCAAACGATTGACGATGTACCGTTCTTCATCTGAAACTTGCCATGTGAAACCCGTGTTAAGGCCGTGTTTGGGAATCTCAGCTCGTTGTCATGCCTTTGAGTTGCACATTCGGAGGGGCATGTTAAAGCATGGATGTCGAACCATCGAGTCTCTCGCGATGCGCAGTGAACTTTGGGTTTTCAACCATGTGTTTAAGGTTTTTATCCTCGGTTCAGTCTGCTTGGCGAATTTAAGCCAAGCGCAGATCACGAATGACAAAGTCCTTGGTGTGCTTCAGAAGACCGGTGTGAGCAGGGCAGACACCGCGTATGACGTCGGCAGTTGGGGTAACTGGCCCCGATGGGGTGACCAAGGCGACGGTACGTATCGCAATCCGGTGTTACCGGGCGACTTCAGTGATCCGGATTGCATACGGGTAGGCTCAGATTACTACGCGATTTCGTCCACTATGCACTTCGCACCCGGCATGGTGGTGCTCCATTCCAAGGACCTGGTGAACTGGCGGATCATAGGGCACGTCGTGTCTGATCTACGCGAGATCGGCCCGGAATTGAACTGGGATCGGATGAATCGGTATGGACGTGGGGTTTGGGCAGGTGCCATCCGGCATCACGACGGACGGTTTTGGGTGTATTTTGGCACGCCAGACGAAGGCTATTTTATGACCACGGCAACTAATCCGGCTGGACCATGGGCGCCGTTGCATCGGATGATGGCTTCTGCGGGGTGGGACGATTGTTGTCCGTTTTGGGATGATGACGGGCAGGGTTACTTTGTCGGCACCCATTTTGCCGATGGGTACAAAACTTATCTGTTCAAGCTCACGCCGGACGGACGCGACCTCATTCCTGAAAGCAGGGTGTTGATCAACGAGGGCAATCGCCGTGAAGCCAATAAACTCTACAAAATCAATGGCTGGTACTACCACATTTTCAGTGAATTTCAGCCTGGTCGGGGTCGCTATCTCATGATCCAGCGGGCGCGCAAAATTACCGGCCCATACACTGAGGTAAAACAGCTCATGCATCCACAGCGCGAGGCTAACGAGCCGAATCAAGGTGCTCTTGTACAAACTGAGGCAGGTGATTGGTATTTCCTCACTCATCATGGGACGGGTGCGTGGGAAGGCCGCGCGTTAAGTTTGCTGCCAGTAACTTGGAATGACAATTGGCCGGTCATAGGTGAACTCGGGCCGGACGGTTTGGGGCGCATGGTGTGGGCCAGCGGCAAGCTGGCTAGTGGCACGCCGATCGTTACACCACAAACTAGTGACGAGTTCGATGCGCCTTGCCTTGGGCCACAATGGGAATGGAACCATCAGCCAAGAGCTGACATGTGGTCATTGACGGAACGGCCCGGGTGGCTACGATTGCGTGCATTCAAGCCGCTCGAGCCAGATAATATGCGCAAGGCAGGTAACACGCTGACGCAACGGTGTTACCGCACCGCCACTAACCGCGTGGTGGTGAGGTTGGACATTAGTGGCATGGCCGACGGACAGTGGGCGGGTCTTTGCCACTTTGCACGTGGGTACTCGGCCCTGGGCGTCCATCAATCAGGCGAAACGCGCACGCTGGAATTCTGGTTGAATGGTCGTGTCACCAGCGGGCCCGCGATTACAAACAACGTTATCTATTTGCAGTCAACCTGGGGGCTGGATGGCAGGTGTCAGTACGCGTATAGTCTCGATGGCATAACATTTACAACGTTTGGCGACTGGTATCAGTTTGACTGGGGTTACTATCGTGGCACGCGCGTCGGTCTGTACTGTTACAACAACAAAGGAGAGTCGGGGTATGTGGATTTGGATTGGTTTCGCTACGACTACGCTGGCCCTGAGATTCGGACGCTAGCCACGCACCCATGAAATTAGCATTGTCATTGGCCTATCCCAGCCGACACGGAATCGTCGTAACACAACTGATGTATCGAGCGGTTTTAAAACGCGATTTTTTGGCACTCGCTCATGTTGAGAACTGCAAAGGACGTCGGGGTAGCCGTCCTATGAAACCATGCAGTCGTGCTGAAGACCGCTAGCGAACCATGCAAAAATGCCACTACACTTCCTGCGAATAATTGGTGCAACTGGCACCGTACACCTGTCGCTTCTTTGGACGCAAATGCATTGATGGGGACGATGAAATTGCGGATGTAGCTGCGGTGTTTGATGACGATGGCAGCGGACCGTACTGGACCCGGCGGATACGGCGACGCGCCGCACGTTTCGGACCTCGATCCGCCCTATCCGGCTCTTGAAAGCGATGTGTATCCAGGGGCGGTTTGCGGGCCGAGGCGCGTGTTGCAACACCGATAACTGTGAAACAGAACCTGAAACGCTGCTGTTTGTTCTGGAGGGGCAAATTGTCCATAAACAGCCAGAAGGCTACACCAGTGCTCAGTGCCGACCTCATTGGCGGCCCGGCGCGAGGGAAATCATCTGGTGCTCAAACGCTGGGAAACAGTTGCGCTTTAATGCGACGAGCATTCTCACCATACACCTTTTGTTCACCCAAATGTATCTCCGCAACACTGGCTGGCTGGCGCGTGCCAAAACGTCGGTTACAACCACCCGCCCCAACCAAGTTTGTACCTCGATGAAGCTGCGCCGTTACTGCCGGATCCAAAAATTTTTGCCGGACCGCCGATAACGAACGCACCTACCGCAGACAATTCAACACTATGGTATGCCCGCCGCACACCACAGAATTGAAATGCAATTCAACCGGTTCTTGGCTGTCTCAATTAAGATTGAAGCCGACACTTCGACACCGCCGGCAAATATAGCGGAATCAAACCCGATGACACCGCGGACGTGCTGTGGATGCATCGGGGTGTTTCGAGGGCGGGCCACAACGATATTTCCACAATGCCGCTACCGTAAAGCGTGGTATGGTTTCATGTCAGCAACTATCACATGAGGAATTTCGTCAAATGCAACCGAGGCCGTGAAAGTCCAGATGTGCTGGTCCAGGAATGGCATCGGCCGGGTGCATGTCTGTTACCCGGTGGTAATTGTAGTTTGGTATGGGTGCAAACTGCATTTGGACATGTGCCCGCGAGCGAATCGCAGGCGAGGGCGCTGCTCAGACCGATCCATACCTTGCGCGCTGCGTGCCCAAACAGTCTCATCGCACCTTTGTGTAGCTAAGGTTTTTCGCTGAACGACCCCCAAAAAAACGGTCGGCTCATTCACCTGCTTATTCCTGACCGACAATCTCGAATGGAATGGCAGGGAATGTAGCAATGGGCACCCGACGTTGTGCCTGTGGCCGTGTGGCAGGTTCCGAACCGGCTTGCTGAAGTCGCCCCGGTGTCACATTGACGATTAGATTGCCTTTGACGCCGGGCTTAACCCTGGCAGGGTCAGCGCCGATCTCGAGCTGGATGCCTCGATCAAACGGCTCGACGCTTTGCAGCGTGATACCATCCGGGGGTGAATCAAGCTCGAACTCGAATTGATTGGCTAACGCAGGCACGGGCATTGAAATCTGCACGGTGGCAGTGCCACCAGCCGGGATTTTGACTGGCGTTGTGCTCAGGACCTGTACGCCAGCCATGACACGTGGGCGCCGGTTTGGAAGCACCATCACGCAAAGTTCGTTGGCCGGTACCAAATGATGGTACGCAAACGCTTGCATAAAGTCGTCAGCAGGCACGGCATGCCTGACCACATTGTGCCCGCCGATTGTTGCAACTCCAACCACGGAAAGTGCGACCGGCTCGAGCATCGGCAAACGCGGTGCTTTCAACGTAAGCCGGACATTATCCTGGCCAGGGCCAATTCGTGCACCGGCAAGGCTGAACCCGTCCGGTGCATTACTCAGCACGAGTGTGATTTCGTTTGTGAAGCTGTCTTTGCGCAATGCATAAACCGTGAGCGGCACGTTCATGCCCGCACGCACGCTCAGGCTCGACGGCACAATCATCAATGCGAAATCGTGTCTTGGTGGGCTGACTCGTAAACGGTACGCGTAGTCAGGACCGCCTTTACGCTGCGCATCACAAACATGCACGTACACCGGACCGCCTGACGGGCACCGCACATGCAGGTAAGAATCCGCCTGATGTGTGATCAGGCCGAAGCTTTTGTCATCGGAATCATCGTTGGCGGCGATTTGGTTTCCGGCCGCATCCGTAACACGCAACACCGAGTCCAGAGGTGAATCGAGTCTGCGCGCAATAACCTCGACCACAATCTCGGCCCCATCATTGGGTTCAAACCTAAACACATCTACGTCGCCTGGCGCGTTAATCCGCCCGTTAACGATCACCGGCGCAACGATGGCTTGGGCCGTTGCCTGTGAATTATTCGGCTCGGTTTCAATACATTCAGGCAACGTGTCCACGGCAAAAGGCATCGGGTTCGACACACGTCCCGCATTAGTAACGACAAGCTCGTGGATGCCTGGTAGCGGGAAGTTGACTTCAATGGTTTGGTTTGTTTCGGCTAGGTTCCACCCGGCTAACGTGACTTTGGTTGGTTGTCCGGCTGAGCAACCCAATGGGAACAGACCGGTCAAGAACGGTACTTCACCGATCGTGATCCGATACACAAAATCTTCGCGGCCGCGATACAATGCATCATGCACCTCGATTTCGTACAGGCCGTCCTTGGGCACGTCGAAGCACAAAACCGGGTCGGGGTTGAATCTGAAATCGTCCACACACGCAAGTTCGCGTCCAGCATTGTCGTACAGGGTCAACACAGCCTGGAACCACCCTGGCACTGCATCCGCAAGATATGGGATCAATTGCCGTGCCGCTACAGCCACTACAATCCGCTGGCCTTTGCGCGCGCTAAAGCTGTACCTGTCGCTGCCGCCGGGTAAAATCTGGCCGTTTAGCACAGCCGGTATCCGGATACGCGCAGTGTACCTGGGCAGTTGCGGTTTACCGCCCAAACGCTCGAGCAACTTGTCCAGGTCAGGGTTGGGGGCGCGTACGGGCGGCTTGGTAAACTCGTTGTACTGCCCGACGTAAAACCGCAGCGGATTCGACAAGCCGTTGGTGCCGATGAGCCGCAGTTCATGTGCACCAACAGGCGCATTTGTACCGATGGCGATTTCGAGTGTGATCGTCTCTGCAATTGCAGGTGTGGCTTGTCTGTTTGGCGGGTTTTTGAGCAGCTTAGCACGAAGCTCAGTTAACTGTTTTTCGTCTGCGGCAGTCCATGCGTTGGTCGAGCCGGGCACACGCCGTGCAGCGCGCCGTTTTTGCTCAAGCTCACGCAACTTGTCACGCAGTTCACTGAACTGTTTAGGCGCCATTGGCCGGTTGTATTCGAGCATTTTTGCATCCACATCCGGGCACGACACAAACGCATTTGTGACAGTGGCAAGAAATTGCCCACCAACCACCACACGAAATGTGCTGCCCACAAGCCCGCCAGCCGGATAAACGTAACCAATGCGCGGTTGGTTTGGCTGTGCAGCAAGTTGTGCTGCGGCACCGAGCCACAGCACCAGAGCAGCCAGGAGATTGCACATCCAAAGCCCGAGCCCGGAGACGGATTCGAGTGTTCGGATTCGAGGATTCTCGCCAAACCACATGATGCGAAGTGTGCGTGAGGCTGTTGATTTTGCGCTCGGCACGAGGATCAGATTTCGAACTTCACGTCTCATCTAGATAAGCTCGGTCAGTCTGCCTGCTGATTTGACATTTTCGGCTGCAGTTGGCAACACACGCACATCAAGTCCGTGCGGATTCGGCAGTTGCGCGTTGCCATCTATCCCAAGCAACTCGTACATGGTTGCGATCAGGTCAACCGGGTATACGGGTCTTTCTACAACTTCCTCGCCGCGTTTGTCAGTGGCACCTACAACACGACCGCCCTTAAACCCGCCCCCGGCAACCACGGCACAAAATGCCCTGCCGTAATGACCGCGTCCGCCGTTCCACGGCGCTTCCCATTGGATACGTGGTGTGCGCCCGAACTCGCCACTCCACCAGACAATTGTTGTGTCAAGCAACCCGCGCTCAGCTAGGTCTTGCAACAGCGTTGCCATGCCCTTGTCCATCTCGGGCAACAACCTGCGCATGGCCTGGAAATGTTGTTTGTGCGTGTCCCATCCTTTGTAGTTGATTGTGACGTACGGCACACCGCGCTCGACCAACCGACGCGCAACAAGGCATGCCTGACCGAATGTGGTTCGACCGTACCGGTCGCGTAATTCGTCTTTTTCCTGCGTCAGGTCAAATACTTTGGCACCTTCACCCAGGATCATCTCGTACGCTTCGCGTTCTGCCCTGTGATAATCGGCCAGTTGAGGGTCTGCTGCCAGCACATGCGCGAACGTGTCGAGCTGATGTAACAGTTCGCGCCGGTCCCGCTGCCGTTGGTCGGAAACGCCAGGTGTAATCACCCCTTCGACTGCAAATGGAGTTTTTGCCGGGTCACCACCGGTTGCAAACGGTTTGTAACGCGACCCGAGAAAACCTGCCTCGGAAAATCGTCCCTGCGGTTCGGTTAACACAATATACGGCGGGATTAACCCTTTGTAGCCCGCGTCGTAGCCTTTGAACAGCGACACAACCGCGCCCACACATGGGTACACAAGCCGACCACCAGGTGGGCGCCCAGTCTGAACCATGTATGCGGCTGTTTCATGCGCATTAATGCCGTGTGTCATGCTGCGAATGATGGAATACTTGTCGGCCTGTTTCGCCAGCTCGGGCAGCAGCTCGCAAATCCTGATACCCGGCACATTGGTTTGAATCGGGTTTTTGAACGGGCCGCAATAATCATTGCCAGCCTCAGGTTTCGGATCGAATGTATCCAGATGCGATGGCCCGCCCCAAAGCCAGATTTGAATGACCGACCTAGCCCTGGGTCCGGCCTTTTGCACGGTGCGCGGTACGCCACCCGGTGCAGCCCAAGCGGTTAGGCGCGGCAGCACAAGCCAGACTGCCCACGCTAAACCAGATTTGATCATCGTACGCCGTGTCAACGGCATTCCGCCTTGTTCACCAACAGCCGCAATTGTTTTCTTTTTCAGTTGCATTGCACATTCAGGTGCCGGTTCATCGGCTTTTCCGAATTCCAACGTGTTTTCCCACTAGAAAAGACCGTGCCAACTGCCTGTGACAGGCTCGTGTTTGACAAATCCACCCCGTCAAACATGCGCAGGATGCGTCTGCCTTTGCGTGCCGAGCACTGCAATGCGCGTGTGCGGTCGGTGGTAGCGAGTTCGGATGCAATGCGGGCCCGGGCGACCCGGGGCGAGTCTGGCAGTCGTACGTTTGGCTGTGGAACAGTCTCGACCGCATAAGTCTCACTTCAGTGTCGGTATATGAATTCGGCTGAGTTGATTAATGCCCACGCAACATCAAGAATTGTTTGTGTGCGTGTTGCACCCGAGTCCGCATAAGCCTGCACAGTACGCAGTTCAGTCTCGGTTGGATACCGCGACAGTATCGTCAGGTACAGTGTTGTTACTGCATCTGGCAATGGCACGTCAGCGTTCGCCAGTGAACGGATCAACCGGCTCTGCTCGAGCTTACGCTGGATAGCACTGGAGTTGAGCAGGTAGAGTCGTTGCGCTGCAGTGAGCCGGTTGTTACGCTCCGACTCGACCCCGGTATCGCGTGGTGGGCGGCCAAACAGTTCGAGTGTCGGGCTGGTGATGCTTGCATCAGGCAGTGCAATTGCGCGCACAGCCTCGGGAAGAACTGTAAACGGTTCTGGAACAGGGCTGATGTATTGGTCGGTTGCGCCCGTAATCTGGTTCAATGCGTCAATTATGACCTCGGCATCGAGCCTGCGAACCGGATAAAAGGCAAAGTTCGCTCCTGCCACCGCAGCATTGGTGGGCGAAAGGGACGAAAGCTGGTAAATGTGCGAGTTTAGAATCAGCCGGTAGATGTGTTTCAAGTCGTAGTTCGCGCCGATCAGTTCATGCTCGAGATACACCAGCAAAGCCGGATTAACTGGTGGGTTGTCCGGTCGAATGTCGTCAGGTTCATGCACAACCCCACGCCCGAACAGCCATGACCAGACACGATTCACTATGTTACGCGTGAACCACGGATTTTGCGGGTTCACCAACCAATCGGCAAATAACTCGCGCGGGTCACGCTCACCGTTGAATTCGACACGTGTTCCGTCGGGCAAGACGCCGGCTAATTGAGCGTTTGTTGCAGCCGGATTCCAATAAACAATTTCCTCCTTCCATTCGCCGGTTGTTTTGTAGCCGAGCTGCGAAAAAAATGCTGCCATACCCTTAAGTGAGTTTGCCGGCCATTTCTCAGCGCGCACGCCCATGAATGTCAGGGCAACGGCACGCGCAACACCTTCTGGGCTACGATCCTGCATCGCGCGATAAAAGTTTACCTGTGGCACACGGAAATTGCTGCCGCTGGCCGTGAGCAGGTCGCGTGCGAACCTGTCGTAGGGCATGTTCTGGCGTAATGCAGACCGGACCCACCGGTGATACGCTTGGGCTGCATTAGGCCAGAGATTTATCGGAAACTCGGCCTTCACACGCAACAGGTCACACCATTTCATCGCCCAGTAATCCGCAAATTCATCACGCTCGAGCAGCCGGTCAATGAGCAATCGGCGTTTGTCGGGGCGTTTGTCCAGCATGAATTGTTTGACCTCGTCAGCCGTTGGCAACGTCCCGATTGCATCCAGATATACCCGCCGTATGAACACCGCGTCTGAGCAAAGGTTCGCAGGCGCGATGCCCATCCGTTGCAGTTGGTCAAGCACAATTCTGTCAATCTGCGTTTCGGGTCGGGGTGGTACACCGGTGTCAAATATGGCGGCTGCATTTGGCGTAGGGGCGCTCACCGGTACATGCGCCTGAGAATCGTTCGCCTGGCCAGGCGCGCGCGTACCGGTTCCGGATGCTGCAAAAGCAGACACAGCCAAAACCTCGGCTATCAAACAGTAGACTGTAACCGTCAACACACCCGGCGCCGACGGACCCGACGCATTGCGCGCGTGAAAAAGCCTGTTCGCAGCCAGCAGCTTCGTTACCCAGCAACACCGGCGCAGACCCGACTGCTCGACCTGGCTAACTTTACATGTGCTGAAAAACATCTCTGTATTGGGCCACCGGTTGGCGCCGTGTGAAACCGACCCATACACGAGTCAATCTTGCGCAGGTGCAACCAGGTCTGGTCCGCTGTTGTTGTCCGAAATTGCGTCCGGGTGGTACCGAACCCGTGCGGGCTTTTACTTGACCGCACTCAACGTGAACTTTGACTGTAACCGGCAACATGTTCGGCACCTCTAACAAGTTGAGGATGCATAACCGCGCTTTACATAGGCTGGGTTTACCCGGCCCGAATACGGTCGCACCCGGCAACTGTCATAACAATTCGACGCTCACAACGTTGCAGCGGTTACGCTGCGCATGTGCAAGCTGGGTGTTTCGTTGAGCAAATTTTTTCCCGGATACCATCGCCAAATCGAATCTGACCTGGTGCAATAATGCAATCGAGCAAACAAAAACTTAAACCGCCGTACACGCCGAGCCGGATTGCGCCCACGCGCGTAAGGCGCATAAACCGGCCCGGCATGAGACTTGTCGAGCTTGAGTTGGCTGGTGTGCGTGAGCTGCATCTGACAATCACACCTTTGCCTGACGAACCTGTTCAGACATTCGCGCTGCGGATGGTCAAAGTCCTTAAGAAACACAACTCGAGTCCGGTAAATCAGTTCGTCTTTGCCCCAGTCAGGTTGCGGTCAGACTTGTTAACCGTGCTGCGTACTGGGTTTGGCAGAATCGGCTGGCCAATCTCGTGGATAGAAAGTCCTGACGCTGGCACGGCACAGCTTGCCGGTGCGCAGGTGCGCGCCGTCTCCGGGCGTGCTGTTCAACCTGTGATCCAAGACGGCCACATTGTGGGCTGCACGTTTGAAGACGATTTCAGCCGACACTGTTTTTTCGGCAACCTGCATCCGGACAGTGCATTTGCCTCCGAGCCTGAACAGGCCGCGCGTACATTCGAGCTGTTTGAAACCGCGCTCAGGCTCGCAGACATGCAAATGAACAATGTCGTGCGTACCTGGTTTTTCCTGGACAACATCATTGACTGGTACGCCCGTTTTAACGCGGTGCGATCCGGCTTTTATGCACGTAGATTCGCCGGGGACGCCCCGTTACCGGCAAGTACAGGTGTGGGCGCAAAAAACCCGCATCAAACGGCGTTGCTGGCTGGAGCATGGGCGCTTAAACCGCACGATTCAACCGTGTGCATACACGAGGTGCCGTCGCCGGCACAGTGTGCCGCCACCCGATACGGCAGCGCATTCAGCCGCGCGATTGAAATTGTCGAACCGCGCGGTCGGCGATTGATCGTGTCCGGTACTGCAAGTGTCGGTCTCGACGGACAAACCATGCACATTGGCAATACAGCTCAGCAGATCAAACTCACGATGAACGCCGTCGAAGCCATCCTCCACTCGCGCGGTATGAGCTTCAACAACGTGACGCGGGCAGTGGCGTATTTCAAGCACATGCACGATGTTGCATTGTTCGCCGATTGGGCAAAGCAAACCGGGCACACGGATTTACCCATTCTTTTGACCTGCGCAGACCTGTGCCGGGCTGATTTGCTGTTTGAGATCGAACTGGATGCATTCAGTTGTGCAAGCTGAAAAAAATGCGCGTGACGAGATCGGCGTAAACGCAGCCTGATCCAGTCCGGCACTTTGGACCCCTGATCAAAAACATACCTGCGCTATTCTGCTCACTTTAGCTGTGCGCAACACGTTCTGTGTCTTAACGCGGATATTTCATAAACTTGCAGCGCTGGTGCAGCAATACGATTCACATTGATCAGCCCTTAACAATTGGCTGTTGGCTTACTGATGGCCAGCAAAAACACACTCCCCCTGTGCTGTTCCAGCATGCGGCGCTGTTGGTTGTGCAGTTCAATGAGGCGACTTGGCTGTAAGGACCCGGATACACGCCGGCGGCGGCAGGAAAATTCTGGGCCAGTGCGTAAAAATTTCGGCTGGCTTTGTTGCCAACTGAAAATGCATGTGCTAATTTAGCACATTTTTTAGGGTGACTGACATGAAAGAACCTCGGATCTTGAAGGGGCTTGTCTTCAGATGTGCTAAGCTTCTGTTGACAAGCATCGGCTTGGGAACAACCGCTATAACAGTAACCGGAGCATACCCTTTCTCCGACAACATCGAAGCCGGGCTGGGAAACTGGATCGCAAACGGGGGTTGGGGCCTGACAACGGCCCAATACGCTTCACCTACCCATGCTGTAACAGATAGCCCGGGCACATTCTATACAAACAACACCGACGCTGCGTTAACGCTTGCCAGCTCAATCAACTTATCAGGCGCAGTGCGCCCAGCACTCCAATTCTACCACAAATATGCAATTGAGCCCGGGTACGATTTTGCCTTGGTCGAGGTCTCAACCAACAACGGTGTCACCTGGATCAACCCCCCACTCGCATCATACACCGGCAACTTGGGTGCTATGACACGCGAACAACTTGACCTGTCACCATACGCCGGCTCAGCCAATGTCCGTATCCGATTCAGGCTCGTGACGGACGATTCTGTTGTCATGGACGGCTGGTACGTGGACGACGTGTTAATTGCCGAGGCGCCTGCACCCGTCACACTCGCCGCCACACAGACAAACCGCAATTCAGTTGCACTGGCTTGGAGGCAATCAACCGAGCCGGGTTTCGCTGCCTATCGCCTTTACCGTTCACTTTCACCGGATGTTGACTGGCGCACAGCTACGCTTGTGGGTGAAATCAGTAATGCTGCAACTACAAACTTCACCGATATAACCGCATGTCCCAAGACGAAATACTATTACCGACTCGCAGTGGTAAACACAAATGGGCTGTTGACCCTGGGCAACGAAATTGTCGTCACCACGCACCCGGGCATGGACTATCCGTTTGTTGACAACGGCGAAGGCGGCCCAAACACATGGATCGCAGACGCACCGTGGACGTTGAGTGACGAAGACGCGGCCTCACCATCACACGCCTGGAGCGATTCGCCCGGAACTAACTACGCCAACGGCATCGCATCACAATCGCTTACATTGGTGGCGCCCCTGTACCTCGCCGGTAAGGCTGTCTCGCCTGTCCTATCGTTTAACCATAAGTACGCTTTCGCCTCAGGCGATTCCGGTAATGTGGAAATCTCCACTAACTTTGGTGTGGGCTGGCAAACACTGGCCAGCTTCACCGGTACTTCAACAACCACATGGACCCGCGCCAGAATTAGCCTCGCCTCATTCACCAATTCCGCTGTCCTTGTTCGATTCCGGATCACTACTGACCCATCCGGTAACGCAGACGGCTGGCATATTGATGATATTTCGGTGGCTGAATCACCGGCAGTTGTTCCTGCACCAGTGCTGGATCAAATCACTTCGCATAGCATACGCGTTAGCTGGCCAGCAACTAGCCCGGATTTTTCTTGAAAAAAGTTGTAACGGTGTTCTCGGCCCATTGTCTATTGGGTAAATATGAACAAAACCAACACCGTTACCGCAGGCACAGTTTGTACCCCTG